>Ga0182027_10016481_pt1 | contig 10088 bp, 6 predicted proteins | sample 712E1DmetaG_FD_121300 | JGI IMG/M metagenome (GOLD analysis project Ga0182027, IMG submission 121300) | Permafrost microbial communities from Stordalen Mire, Sweden - 712E1D metaG (Illumina Assembly) | ecosystem: Environmental > Terrestrial > Soil > Wetlands > Permafrost | place: Sweden... | reverse complement strand
GTGTCGACGAGGTAGACGCGGCCGGCTCCGGCGTGGACGGTCCGGCGCCCGCTCGTGCTCGTTTGCAGGACGCGTTCGCGCTCGACGTCGCTGAGCTCACCGCGCTCGGAAGCGAGACGCTCGGCAGCCCGAACCTGGCGGAGACGCACCGTCAGGAAGCTCATTGCCTCAGCTCTTGATAGCGGCCGCACTCGCATCGAGATCGCGTCGACGCCCGACAGAGCGAGCACCGGGGCAGTCCAGCCGGGTTCGATCTGAGCGGGCCAGCGGCGACCAAGCGCGATGAGCGTCAAGGCCTCTGGGCCCTCGACGACGTTGGCGCCGACGTGGTACTCGGAGCCTTCGCCCGCGAGCAGTGATGCCGCCTGGCCGAGCTCGTCCTCGGAGACTGTGCGTAGCCGGATCCCGTGCTCTTCGGCCGTGCGGCGCACGAGCTCCGCGACTCTGGCGACCGTCGTCTCGCTGACGCCAGAAAGGACGAGCAGGCATCGCCGCGGCGGCCGGGCCAGCTTGGCCGCCAGGTCACGATACAGGCCTGCGTATGCCGTCAGGAACTTACGCGGTGCGCCTGGGACTGGAGCGAGCCAGTCAAGGTGTTCGGATGGACTCCGCTCGATGGGCACCGACAGGATCTGGAATGGTCCGGGGATCGCGTCGTACAGCTCGCGTGTCGCCGTGATCGCCGCCTCGCGCTCGTCCGACCGCAGGAGATCCAGGTTGACCGGCGGGATCTCGAAGGCTCGAAGGAACTCCGTGTGTTCTGACCGTTCCGCCGGGGCGCGCCGCTTGAACATGGCCAGTAGCGTGCCGGAACGGCACCTGCTGAGTCAATGGATTCTGCGTACCATCGTGCGTACCATTCGAGCCGAGGCACCGACTGACACTCGGTCATTGACACAGACAAGGCTTTGTCAATGGCCCTCCTTCCTTCTGCCATACTCGTCCGGCCGACGAAATGTCTAGACCGGCGGCAGGATGGGGGTCAAGGAATGGCGGACACAATCGACCTTCTCGCCAGACCTGTATACGGCATGGCCCAAGTGGATTGGATCCTAAGGCTGCCGAGCGGAACCGCTCGCAGGTGGATCGACGGCTACGCGCGCGGTCCCAAGGCATACCCACCCCTCGTAAGGCTGGAGCAGACCGGGGACGAACTGGTGACTTGGGGCGAGTTCACCGAGACGCGGCTGCTGTCCGAGTTCCGCAACTCTGGTGTCCCGATTATCCGGATGCGCCCAGCCGTCGTGGCCCTACGCGAGCAATTCAATCAGCTGTATCCGCTCGCCCATGCCATCCCATACCTTGAGGAGAAGGGGCGGGAGCTTGTGCTCCATGTCCAGGAACAGGTCGCCCTCGAGAAGCAACTTCAGATCGTGGTCGTACGCAATGGACAGCTCGTCCTGACGACGCAAACCGATCAGTTCATCCAGTCCGTGGACTTCGCGGACGACAAGGTCGTGCAGCGTATGCACCCGCGACCTGATCTGGATCTGGTCTGGCTCGACCCGCTCCGTCAGTTCGGCGAACCTGTCGTCCGAAGCGTCCCGACTGCCGTGATCGCCGAGCAGGCGCGAGCCGGGGACTCCCAGGACCTCATCCAGAACCTGTATGACCTGACGAGCCAAGAGGTCTGGCAGGCCATACAGTACGAGTTGCTACGGGGCGAAGCCGCGCCAGCTGCCTAGCCTAGATGACCGGCGGGACAGGCCTCCGATTCTTCGTTGACGAGACCTCACTTGGCCTCGGCAAGGCGCTCGCCATTGCGCGTCACGATGTCGTGCACCCCGGTCACCCGGACCTCCCATCGGTGCCACGAGGAACTCTTGACCCCGACTGGATGCCGATCGTGTCTGCGATGGGCCTCGTCGTGATCAGTCGCGACAAGAGGATCCGCACCAAGCCCGCAGAGTTGGCCGCATTCAAGGCATGCAGCCTCCGCGTGTTCTGGCTTGCGGGCAAGCGCGATCTGAGCAACTGGGAGTCTCTGGTGCTGATGGTCAAGTCGTGGGAGCGGATGGAGGACATAATCAAAGACTGCGGCCCAGGCCCATGGTTCTACGCAGTCAGCGACGGTGCGATGCGCGAGTTCACCGTCTGAGCCGCCAACACTCGAGCGCGGCGAGGACGTCAGGTGCCCAACGTCACCAGGCCGCGATGATCGACGTGACGAGTGCATGGACCCGCGTCGGGTCCATGTTGGGGTGGCACAGTTGCTTGGTCGCGTGACCATAGGCGGTCGCCAGTACGGCCCGACGCCCTCCGCCGCTGCTGAACGCCCATGATCTCGTTGCCCGGATGAAGGCTGGGACCGGGGACGTGATGGCATACGACTCGACGTCCGGCCAAATCGCGAGCTCGGCGAGCGACGGCCAGGCACCAACGATGGCCCGCCCGTTTGGATGGAACAGGAGACTCAGCTCGAGTTGAACGGCATCGACTGAGGCATCTGCCGGGCCCGTGTGCGCAAAATCGACGAGGAACCACTTTCCCCCCGCTTCGACCATCACGTTTTCCCCGTGCATGTCGCCGTGCTGCACGCCACCACGCACGAGCACCTTGCGGGTTTCGAAGTCCCTCCAGTCCACCCCTACAAGGTATTGATCCATAAGTACCTCGTTGCCGCCACGGCCGACTCGAACCTCGCGAACAGTGGTCTCATGACTCGAAGCGCCGTCCAGCCAGGACCCATCCTCGGTCGCCTGCATCTCGGCGAGGATCTCGCAGGCTTTCGCCTCGTCCTTCGCCAGTGCTTCGAACAACGACGTGGCTGGGCCGCCAAGCAGCGTATAGAACAGCGCGACTTGGCCACCGTTAGCAAGGACAGAGGCCGTCAACGATGGATGACTGCCTGCGGGCAACGTGCCCGCCACATGCCTATGAAATCTCCGCTCTTCATCCAGGGCAGAGTCGCGATCATCCAACTTCACGAAGGCCTGCCCACGCCGTAGGCCGGCGCCGTCGAAGATCGAGATACGGAACGTAGTGGCCCCTGAAAGACCTGGCGCCCCGGGCCGGACTTCCACACGCCTGCCGTCGCGCATCCGCGCGTAAACCTGAACAGCCCTCCGTTGGCCCTCAGAAAGCACCAGGCCGGTGCACTCCAACTCGATATCGTCGAGCGATTGCAGCTCGCCTTGGACACGCGCTAGATGCCCAATGCAGATCGAGTAGTCGCCCTTGGGCGCGTAAACGACCACCGGCTCTGGCGTGCCCGTCCCGAATAGATCCCGTTCGGGCCGGTTCGCGATCCCTCCGATGTTCTCCATAGTGGCAAAACCAGAAAGGATGAGCACCTTCGACGACGGGTGGTTCGCGACGATCTCCATAATCACGGCGACCCCATGCTCGTCTTGTTTGTCGAGGGCTCCGTCAACTGTCGGAATTCGGAGGTCACAAACGACAACATCGAACTCGCTCGCAGCCAAGGCTTTGACGGCCGAGTCCTTGCTGCCGGCTTCGGTGATGGATGCATGAATGCCAGCGGCCTCCAGCTCCTCGCGGACGGCCACGATCGGCGCCGTCTCGTCCTCAACCAGGAGTATCCGCACGGTCTCCCCCCGCCCTCGTTGGCCAATTCGCCATGAAGATTGCGCCACCGCCGGGGCGCGGAAGAACTTCTAGCCGGCCACCCATCGACAACAGCGCCCGCCGCGAGGTCAGTAGCCCCATCCCGTCATGGAGCAGCTTGTCCTTGGTCGTTGCGATTGAACTCAGCGTCTTGTCAAAACCCTTCGGCAGTCCAATCCCCCGATCCAAAACCTGGACCGTTGCGTTGCCGCCGGTGTGTTCCCAAGTAACCTCGACAGATCCTTGCGCATCGGCCTCCTTCATCGCCTCCACTGCGTTTCGCAGCCCTTGATCCAGGGCTAGCTCAAGAAGACACGGATCCCCCGAGACCAGCAGCGGCTGTGGGCCTGACCGCTCCATCAAGACCCCCGAACGCTCTTCGCACACCTGGCAAAGTCGTTCCATGACAACAGCGAGATCGAATTCTTGCATGTCGGCCGGGGACGCGGCTTCGTTTAGTGACGCGATGGCTTTCATCAGCCGGTCAAGTCGATCGACAGCCTCACGAGTCTTGGAGGTTTCGAAGTCCGCCACTGCCGCCGTAGCGTAGCGCCGAATATCTCCCAGAACTGGGTTGAACTCGTGCAGCAGGAGCCTGGAAACGTTGGCCATTGCCACGCTCAGAAGCTCGTCGGCTCGATCCTTTTCGCTGACCAAACCAGCGGGAGAACGGGGTCCGCGCCTACGGTCTTCGGTGTACGCCAGAGCTCGCGCCAGACTGCGCCGAACCCAGCGGTCGCTCTCCGATCTCAGAGCTTCGCCAATGGCGGCGGCGTCCTTCTTTCGGGCTACCCTGGCCAGCGTACGGGCCGCATTGAGCCTATCCTCGGTTGAGTCGGATCGAAGCAGAGCGACCGCCTCGTCGGCATTCATCATCAGAGCCCGTAGATCTGAGCCCGACGTCTGAAGGCGTCCGCCCCTCCCTCCATGATCGCAGTGATCGCATCCACCGACCCTGGATCCAAGAGCGCTCCTCGGTGTCGGACTTTCCCGTGACGGCCATCAGCCTCCAGGACCACAACTTGATCGGCGTTTCCGAGGACAGGGATGTTCGGATTGTGCGTGGCGAGGATCAGCTGATCGCCCTTGCCTCTAGCAGTCAGGGCCGGAACGACTGATCCCGCGATGTATTCGTTATCTAGGTTGTCCTCGGGCTGATCCACGAGAACAGGGCGACCGTGCTGGCACAATACGATTGGCAAGATCACGGTGCACCGCTGGCCGGTGGAGAGCTGGTCCGTCAGACGGTATGAGCCATCCACGTTGAGCGCCAGGCTTACGGCATCATCCACCGGCGCCGTCATGATGGTCTCGTATCCGGCGCGTCGGATGGAGTCAACGACGCGGGCCGCCCGCTCGAGCGGGATCGAGGCCGCCACAGCGACGCCTTGGGCATCTCCCGCTTCGACGAGTTCGACCAACTCGCGAGGACTCATCGAGTCGGCCAAAGTCTGCGCGAGAGCGGAGTAATGCAGCCCACTGCCACGCAGAGCGCCGGCCACTGCCGACGCGTATCCCGCAAGTGCTTCGGAGTCCGCGACCGTGACGGAGATGAGGGAGCCAAGCGACCCCGCCAATCTGCGCGCGACAGTCACGCGAGCCGCATGACGGCTTGCTCTGATTGACTCCCAGGCATGATGGGCACCCCGGCGCCTTTCGCCTGCATCCGCCAATCGGGCCGAACGCTCAGTCACCAGCCCTCGTAGGGCGCTAGCCTGACTGGCCAGCTGCCTCAACTCCATCACTCGTCGCGCGACCGCCCCAGCCCCTTGGAGCACTTCGTCCAGTTGCTGGCGAAGCTCTCTACTCTGCTGAGACAGCTGGGATTTCTCCTGGGCCTCGGTCTGCTGAACCAACTTGATCTCGTCGATCGCGCTCGAGACGCTTTCAGCGGCCGCCGATAGCTGACCCATCACGCCGGACACACTTGCGCGGACCGTTACCAAGTGATCAATCGAAGCCGCCGCGGTGGGCCACTCCTCGATCCGTGGGGCCCCGGCCATCGCGCGCATAAGGCCGTCTCGCCAGCGCTCCAAGGCAACGAAAGTCCGCTCGTAGACAGCCTCCCTCGCGGACCCTGCGGCGAGGGCGCGCTGCAGTTCATTGAGTCGCGACTCGAGCGCAGCGCTGGCCGCGGCGGCTTTGAGTGATCTCCGCTGTTCCAACTCAGCGGCTGTGAGTTCCTGCTCGGCCTTGCTTCGCTCATCGAGCTGGCGCTGGAGTTCAGATATCTCGTCCAAGAGATCCCGGATCTCAACCGTTATGGACTGGATCTGTGCTTCGAGCAGCGACTTCTTCTCGTCTTCCCCGTCATCCGTTATGAAGCTGTCGATCAACGCCAATCGCCCGGAAGGATCCCGCCCGATCTCTTCGATCTCGTTCTGACCGAGAACGAGGACGCTCCCTGCCATGCTCCTCGCCCGCGTCTCTTCGTCTGCGGATCGGCTGATGGCGTGCTCCTCGCCGTCGATCTCAAGCACTACCGTCACGCGGCCTGAGCCGAGAATAGAAAGCGCCTGCTGCCTCGACTGCGTGGCCATCTTCACCGTAAGGGCCGGAGCGCCGAGGCAGAACCGGATCAACTCGATGACCGAGGTCTTGCCGCTACCCCTGGGTCCGATGAGTACATTCAACCCTGGCGTGAAGGGAAGAACGAGGCCATCGAGGAACCCCTCCTCGACTCGCAATTCTCGGATCGTGATGTCAGACCTCATGCGTTGAGAATAGCGTCGGTCGGGGTCGAGCGGCGGCCTTCCGGGACGCCCCATCCAGATTAGCCACGCCTGTGTTCGCTTCTGAGTTCTCGTCGACGCCAATCCTCGAACGGCTGCCCATCGTCGGTGATGTACCTCTCTGTGGTCGGAGGTCCGTACTCGCGGAAGTGGCGACCCCACGTCGGGTCGAAGAGCGTCAGACCCGATCCGACTGCCAGCCAATGGTGGTCTCGCGGCTTGGCCTCGCCTGGAACAAGGTAGCCGCCAAGTTCCGCGTAGTAGGGACCCATCGTGCGCCCGAGCTTGCGCACGGGGATCGTCTCGCTCTCGAACACGTCAAACCAGATGTCGCGCGTGGAAAGGCAGTCAGGCCCACCCACCCCAACGTGGGCGAGTCTCGACTTGACTTCCGGCGCATAGCGGCGGATGACGTCAGTAATTCCAGCCGGAGCATCGGGCTCCAGCCAGTGGTCCACGCAGATGTCGCCTTGGTCGAGATCCATGGGGACCAGCTAGCGCCTACTCGGTTGTGGACGGCGACGCTGAGGAACCAGACCGAACACGCGCTCGACGTACCGGACCGGCTTTCCGAATATGGTCGCGAGATCGACGGTATCGGCCTTCATCTACTGGTTCGATCCCTTCCGCCGCCCTGCGGCTGAGGTGCATGGTGCGAGCGGCAATTCACGCTAGACCCTCGTTTGGCGGCCGTAGCTCAAGGAGGCCGTAACCCGTCGCGATTTCGTGATCCTCGCCAGAAAAACGGATTACGTAGCTGACACCCTTGCCCTGAACGCGGACCCATACCACCAAGCCTTCGCCGAAGCTTCGGTGTCGCGCCTGCCAGCCGGGCTGAACGTCATTCGGGTCAACGGCGTTCTCTCCGACCCAGCTGTTGGGCTCCGTCGCTGCACGGGTCAGATCGTCGAGCGTTGGCTGGGACGCCGAGTCCAGCGGCGATGCAGGTTCAGGGTGGGCGAACCGCGCAGTGCCGAGCATCGCTGCAACCTGCGGTCGCCCACTGCCTTCGGCCACGCGGCGAATCGGCTGGGCAGATTCAACGGAGTACGGATCCGCTGCCGTAGTGCGGTGCGAAGTGGGCGCCGCACTACGAGGTCGAACGGGTCGCGACGCCGCGCGCGACCTATCGAACTCAAACGCGGCGGGACGTGCCAGGACCTCCGACCATTCAGCCCAGCGGCCCATTTCCTCGCCTGGGCCAGCAGAATGCGCGGCGCGAGGATCGCCTGGGGGCGGCTCCAGCTGACTCGTGAATGGGCGGTCAGCGGTCGCAACTGCCATCGCATCATAGGCCTGAAGAATGAGTTCCTTGGTCCGATACGAGCCGAACTCCTTCTCGTCCCGGTCGCGCACGATCCAGAACGACTCGAGGATGTGGTCCGCGTCCTCGCGGGCGACCCCATAGAGATGCAGGAAGAGAGCGTCAAGTTCGGCCCTCAGTCGGGGTCGGCGACCTGGGTCCCATCGGAATGGCTGACCGACCCATCCGAGTGACGACCCGAAGCCAGAGAGCGCGGAGGACGTCACGACCAACTCTCCGACGTAGCGGCGTGCCCAGTCACCAACTTGGTCGCCAGCCCAGGGGAGTCGTTGACAATAGGCGGCCGGAGGCAGAATCGGAAGCTGTTGAACGACATGGAGGCTCAGGTTGTTACCTCCGATCCTCTGCCTTGCCAGCCAATCCACGACAAAGGAGTTGAGGTTCCCGACCAACAGTGGCCCGACCGGTCCATAGGGGAAGCACACATACCCACTATCGCCAAATCCTGAGACCGGAATGATGCTGGCGATGACGGTGCGCGAAGTCACGGCACTCGTGATCTTGCGCCACACGAGTAGCCAGTCAGAACCCCACCGGGTTTGGAGACGGCGCTGCAGTTCGTCTGCCTTCACCCAGTAGCGAGGAACGGGCGTGAAGCTCGGGTCGAGCTTCAGCTCATCCGTTGGCCGCGGGAGCACTCCCTGATTGCCCTGAGCCTCCGTCTGGTCGGTGTATGTCCCGTATCGGTCATCGAACTGGTGGACCATCTTGGACTCGTAGAGCGGCACGTGCCCAGGGCTTGAGGCACCCGAGAAGTGGTGCGAGTCTTCGGCCATGTGAAACAAACGCGCGTGGAAGCCAACTCGCCAGCCATCGCTCACCTCACCATCTCCGAGGACCGGCACTCGTCGGTAGATCGCCTCCGCAAGAGCAGCATCTCGGGCCGACCGGAAGGTTGGACATGTCCCAGTCAGCGGGCTCAGAAGGCTGAAGTCATCCGCTCCTAGAGTGAAATGACGGTCCCTATCGGCCAAGTCGGCTACCTGGCGAGCGAAGAAGACAAGATCCGCTGGCTCGCTTTGGGCCGATCCCGCCAGTGTGAGGAGGCAGAACTTGGTTGCGTGATGGATCGCAGGAAAGACGAACTCCTCGTTCTCGAAGGAGAAGAGGGACACGAGTATTCGCCTGTCGACAATGTCGCCAAAGAAGACTTTGGTCGTGTCATCGGTAGCGATACCGGTCGGGAGGATCACTCCTTCGCGACCGTTGGGCCCGGTAACCGATCGCATCATTTCGGCAAAGGCGGGGTACGTGTTGATGTCCCCTCGGCCAGTCAAGGGATAGAGGCCGGAGTTGCGCAGGATATGGCTCTCGCCCTCTGCCCGCCGGAGGGCGGCTCGGAATGCCTGCCAAAGCGACGGGTCTGTCTGCTGCAGGACGTCGATCATCTGCTTTCGCGCAGCCGCGTTCTTGGCGGCGACGATCGCGGGATTCCGCTCCGCGAAGAACTCCTTCTCCTGAAGCTTGACGCGCTCCCACGGCGGATTGCCCACCACGACATCAAACCCGCCCCGCTCAAACACGGCGGCAAACTCGATCGGCCAGTGGAAGAGGGCGTACTCGGCGGCAGTCGAATTGATCAGATCCGTGACGGCCGCCGAGACTGACCCGGGGTTCGTGCCAAGTGCCCGGACAACCGCAGTGGTGATCTCCGTGGCGCCCGATATCTTCGGCGCTACGAACGCTGTGCACCAAGCGTCCAGGGCGCCTCGTGCGCGACGGTAGTCGTCTGATGCGACGAGGCCAGCGTGGAGCGCCGCTTTGGCAGCCACGGCCTCTGACGTCTCCTCCGACAAGGCGTCGAGGGTACGGGCCTCCCGCGCAAGAGCCTCGGTCGGAATAGCGAGAGGGGCCTCGAAGAGCGCCTGCTGCCCTTCCACCTCCTGTTGGTTGCGGGTTCGCCAAGCCCGAGCGATTGCCCGATCGTCGCCGGTGATGGCCTCGTACGCTGCGTCGGGCACTCCGGCCTTCACTAGGCTGGGCGTTGCGCCAAGCAGGCTGTTGCCGACCTTTATGTGCGCATCAAGGAACGAGAGCGGGCGCCCCGGCTCCAGAGCTTCGAGCCATAGGCTGAACTTGCACAGTTCCACCGCCATCGGGTTGACATCGACGGCGTAGATGCAATGAGCGATCACATCTCGGAGAGCATGGCGGACTGTAGCGGGCGCAGGCTCTCCCTCGCCGGTGCGTATCGCAGCCAAACGTTTGGCGAGGCGATGTGCCGCCCCAACCAGGAAGTGACCTGAGCCGGCCGCGGGATCAACTACGGCGAGCGCCAGGATTGCCAGCTCTGCCGCGTCGCGATCCTTGCCACGCACAGCCTCGTCGACCACAGGGTCGAGTGCGGAGTCGAGGAGACAGGTGATCAGGCTCGTCGGGGTGTAGTAGGAACCCGTCGTCTTGCGCTCGTTACCGGCCGCAGAGCCCAGCACAAATCGGGCTGACTCGAGATGTACTTGGGGATG
>Ga0182027_10016480_pt1 | contig 10088 bp, 10 predicted proteins | sample 712E1DmetaG_FD_121300 | JGI IMG/M metagenome (GOLD analysis project Ga0182027, IMG submission 121300) | Permafrost microbial communities from Stordalen Mire, Sweden - 712E1D metaG (Illumina Assembly) | ecosystem: Environmental > Terrestrial > Soil > Wetlands > Permafrost | place: Sweden... | reverse complement strand
TGCATCCGGGGATATCCGGATACTCCACCAGGTAGCCGCCACCCTCTTCCTTTGACAATGGGCGAACCGTAAACTGATACTGGCCAAGGTTTCGATTCGAAGTTGTTCTCACTTGGTTCTGATACCTCCCGCGGTGTCGACGAGCGCCAGAAATTGCTTGATGTAGACCGGCTTAATGGGACGCTTTGCCGGGACCGACACGATCTCCCGCACACCGGGCGCACTGAAGATCACGTGGCTGCCACCCCGGCCGGGTCTTCGCCACTCAACGAAGTTCTCTTCCGCTACCGCCTGCAATTCTTCGATGCGCCAGCCCATCGGATTCTTGCGCATCTTCTGAAGAGCTTTGCCGTCAGCCACAATCACAACGATACCGCATTCGGTATCACTTTCATACTCTGCCTCCCGCGAGCCAACTCCACCTTCGGCACAAAAGCGCGGACGTTCGAGATGCGTTCAGTTTGGGCGCCCAGCCTGGATGGGTGCGCCGCTTTTGTGCGGATGTGATTGGCCTGAAATCAATTGGATTGGTTCGAGCGGACCGCGTTTCAGGCCGCAAAAGTTCGAAACGTGTCCAGACTAGGGAGCCAAATGGCATCCCTTCGAGCTTCTGGCGCGTCCGGACGAATCCAGACGAGGGGCTGACCCCATAAATATGGGATATTGGCCTCATGAAGACCACCCTGGAAATCCCGGACCTAACCTTCCGCAAGGCCAAGGCCACCGCGGCTGAGTTGGGGATTCCATTGCGCGAGTACGTTACGCAAGCTGTCGAAGAAAAGCTCTCCCTGGGCAGTCGACGCCCGGGCAAGCCCTGGCTGGAATGTGCGGGCGAACTGGCCCATCTCCACAAGGAGACGATGCGGATACAGAAGATCGTCGACGAGGAATTCGAACAAATCGAACCCGAGGACTGGACTTGATTCTGGACACGCATGCTCTTTCCGCTTATCTTGACAGAACGCCGGAAGCGGTTGAGGTGGTATCCCGGGCGCGCGCGCTTGCGATCCCCGTCATCGTAGCCGGCGAGTTCGCTTTCGGTATCGCGCAGTCTCGTCACCGCGAGGAGTACGAAAGGTCCCTGTAGCGAATGCTGGACCGATCGACCGTACTGGATATTGGAATTGAGACCGCCCGGCACTACGCGGCCATCCGGCTGGATTCGACTTCGTGGGCGGGTTGAGACGGCGAACCTGGTAGTAGTGCGGGCCGGCCGGGTTGCTCTGGAAATCAGCCGCAGCCGGCGGTTCTCCCCCAGCGTTCGCCGTGGCGCGCTACTGCTGCACCGTGAGCGCGACTCCCGTCTGCGTGGAAACGCCGCCAATGCTCGCCACCACGGCGGCATCGCCATTGGGCAGATTGGGCACCGTCACGTTGAACTGGTAGAGGCCCGATCCCGTCAGGCCGGCGAACGCCACGGACGCGGTTTGGCCCCCGATGGTGACTTGAACATCGTTCGCCAGCGGGGCCGCCGTGGTGACCAGTTGGCCCGAGGGCTGCGGCGGGTTGGCCGGACCGAATCCCACGCCGTACAAGAGGACGATCTCTCCGGGTTGGGCCGGGGTGGTCACCACGCCGGGCAGCAGGTTGGGCGCGCCTATCGGGCTGTAGTCGGCGTGGAGCGCGGCCACGTGAGTGCCGTCAAAGGTCAGGAAGGCCGGCGCAAACAGGCTCTTTTGCACGGTCACGGCGTTGCTGGCTTGGTCTGCCGTGGTCACCTGGACCGGGACCGGGCCCAGCGTGGCATCGTCGGGAGCCAGCGCGTTGATTTGCGTGGGGCTGACGTAATCGACATACGCGGGCAGGCCGTTGACGGTGACCGACACGCCTTGCAAAGTGGTGGGCAGCGCCCCGTTCACGATATCGCCGGCCTGCCACCCATAGGTGATCTGGGAAAGGTTGGCGCCGAAGATGGATATCCAGGCGCCCGACGCGATGCCGGGCTGGTAGCTTCCGGCATTTACCACGCCGGTGACAGTGACCGCCGGCGCCGCCGGTGCAACCGTCAGCGTCACGGGAACCGATAGCGGGCTGTTGGACGCGCCCACAGCCGTGATCTGAATCGCGCCATTGTACGTGCCCGCGCTCAGAGCCTCCGGAGAGACGGATACGGAAGGAGTCGACGGAGCCGTGCCGGACGCGGGTGATACGCTCAGCCAGGAATCGCTCGCCGTGGCGGTCCAGGAGAGCGCGGCGGTCCCAGTTCCGCTGTTGGAGATCTGGATCGGTTGCGCGGCAGGAACGGTTTCGCCCGCAATGTAGGCGAATTCGAGGCTCGCTGGTATCACGGCGATGGTCGTGGGCGCGGCCACCATAACGCCGATGCTATCGCCTCCCGTTGAGGCCACCACTTGGAGGGTCAGCAGGCCCGTCAGGTTGGCCGGAAGCTTCACCGAAATCGCCGAACTCTGCCATGATGTAACGGTCAGGGCCTGCGCCGTGCTGGCCCCGGCCGGAGTCGCCAGAACCTGGCAGCCGCTGCATGGCGAACCCAGATTCGCGCCGTTGAGGGTGACGGTGGTACCGGCGGCCACCACCTGCGGGCTCTTGCTGACCAGCGGCGTGACGGAAGAAACGGTCGTGCTTATCTTGCCGCGCACCGCTGATGTGTAGCCCGGGGCCAGCGCCAGCGAATTGAAGTTGACGGTGCCCTGCGACCCGCTACTAGCCGTCAACGTGCCCGTGCCCGAAGCAAGGTCGGTGTAGAAGATGGTACCGGTATCGCCGCCAGCTACGAGCGGCACGGCTCCCCATTGCACCGCGCTCATATCCGTGACGTACTTGCCGGCGCTATTCATCAGCGCGAAGTACATTCCCCCAAACTTTGCCAAATAAGGGTCCGACGCCGCTGGGGTTGAAATCGAATTAGAAGACCATGCCGTCGTGCCGGCCAGGAAGGAGCGAACGATTAGTCCGGTGGGGTGCGTCGGGCTGGTGACATTGGCGATTCCGGGGGCGTTACATGCGAAAGTGCCCAAGTTGGCGTTCGTAAACGCGATTGGATCAATGTGGCAATAAGGCACCACGCGGGTGGGGAACGATTGGCGCGGAACGGCAAAGCCGAGAGACGCGCTGGTCAGCGATACCAGCCCATCACTGGCATTTGTATTCGTAAAACCGGACGACAAGTTGGGCATGTAGAAACCGGCGTTGCCAACGACCGCGAGGGCGTCCACACCGCGCAGATCGTCGTAATACTGGTTCCAGGTGGCCAGGTTCCATAAGAGCGCGCTACCCGGCACCAACTCGGCGGATTGGCTTACGGCCTCGATGCTATATACATAGTTCCCAGCGACAAACGAGCCGAAGTTCGGCGTGGCAATCAAGACCAGCTTGCGAACCAGCGTAGGCGCCGGCGGCTGGAATGTCTGGCTGGTGGGCTGGATTCCCGCCAGGTATGCCCGGGCGATCAACCCGCCCATACTGTGGGCCACCAGGTCGATTTGGGGCACTTGAGCGCCCGAGTCGTACTTGATGGTGTTCAGGAAGGCGCCCAAATCGTTGCCCAAAGTTTCGATGGTGTCGATGCCCTGGTCCACCGCGCAGTTGTCGAAGAGATACACAACGGGAACGCCATCCGACACCAAATACGCGGCGAGATTGCCAAATGTAGTGGAGATTGTCGATAAGGGGCATGTGCCGGTGAAGCCGTTCATCCATCCATTTACGAGCACCACGGGAGGGCGTGTCGAGTTGGATGGCACGGCCACCTGAGGTTTCACGACCACGGCCAGGGTGGTTTGCCGCTCCTCACCCGTTTCGCTGGTGGCGGAGAGCGTGACGGTGTACGTGCCGGGTTTGGCCCGCGGCGATGCCGCCAGAAGGATTTGATCCCCCGCATAGTTCGGCCCAACCACCAGGCCTTCGATGGACACGCGCCGGGTCTTGGCATGCAACAGGAAATCGAGCGTTTCCGCCGGCGCCACGATTTGGGCCGGCTCGCCCGCGCGGATTTCGTACCGGGATTCGCGCAGAGCCATCGGCGCGGTCTGAGCCAAGGCGCAAATAGCACTATACATCAGCAGGCTGGCGGCACGAGACATCCCTTAATTAAATCAGACGCAGTTCTCCGGGAAAGCGCGCAGGCAAAATGGTCTAATTGAAAAGTGCACGCCTACCTGAAACCCATCCGCGCACTTGCCGGACTCCTCCTGCTATTGCTTTGCGCATCCATCGCCGCCGCGGCCACTGGCGACTACTTCGTCTACATCGGCACCTACACGCTGAGACGCGGAAAGGGCATTTATACCTTCCGTTTCAGCCCGGCCACCGGCAAGGCGACCGCGGTCTCGCTGGCCGCCGAGACTCCCAGCCCGGCGTTTCTGGCGGTCCATCCCAACCGGAAGTTTCTGTACGCCGCCAACGAACACGACGGGCCGGATGTGGCGGGCAAGAACAGCACGGTGAGCGCCTACGCCATCGATCACCATACCGGAGCACTGACTTTTCTCAACAAGGTCTCATGCCGCGGCGAGGGACCCGCCCACATCGCGGTGGACAAGACCGGCAAAGCTCTGCTGGCGGCGAACTACCGCAGCGGCAGCCTGGCGCTGCTGCCCATTCTGCCGGATGGACGGCTGGGGGAAGCGGCCGGTTTCGCCCAGCACCACGGGATCGGTCCCAAGCCCCGTGCGGAAGGCCCGCACGCGCACGGCGCCGCTTTTTCGCCCGACAATCGCTTTGCCCTGGTGGCCGACCGCGGCCTCGACCAGGTCCTGATCTATCGCTACGATCGGCGAAAGGGCACGCTTGCGCCCAACGATCCGCCGTTTATCAATTCGACTCCCGGCGCGGGGCCCCGGCACCTCTTGTTTCATCCCAACGGCCGGATTCTATATGAGCTCAACGAGCCGGGGTCCACCGTTACGGTTCTGGCGTATGGCGCAGCGGGCGGAACTGTGCGCCGTCTCCAGGAGATCTCGACCCTCCCGGCGGGCTTCACCGGAACCAGTGCCACGGCCCAGCTTCAGATTGACCGTGCGGCAAGGTTCCTCTACGCTTCCAACAGAGGCGCCGACAACATCGCCGTGTTTGCCATCGACGCGGCCAAGGGCATGCTCACGCTGGTGGAGCACGTATCCACCCAAGGCAAGACCCCGCGCGATTTCTCTCTCGACCCGACCGGCGGCTACCTCTTCGCCGCCAACCAGAATTCGGACACCATCGTGCTGTTCCGCGTGGACGCCAGGACCGGTCGCCTGACGCCGGCCGGACAGGTGGTGGAGCATGTCCCCGAACCAACCTGCGTGGTGTTCGTGCCGGCGCGGTGATAGTTACGCGGACCGCCGAATCGGCACAAAGCGGATCTCGATCCGTTGATTCAAGGCGCTCGCGATCCTGCGCAACATTGCCAGGGAGTGCCCTTCGTAATCGGCGTCTTCAAGGCGGCAGATGACGGATGCCGTGGTGCCAATGAGCCTGGCAAGCTGAGTTTGCGTGAGGCCCGCCGCAGACCTCAACTCGTAAATCCTGCGGGCGACCTCCTCGTTCGCTCGCGCCGCCTCAAGGTTCTTCAGCCGGGCCGTCTTGCCGGCATAGAACCGGCGGTGAAGAATCTCCACTGCGTCGATGGCGGGTTTCGTTCGCTTAGCCATGTCAAGCCTCCTGGTAAGTGTGCCTGGACGTATTCGCCTCAAACTGCTTCTTGCGCTCTACCGCGCGATCAATCTCCTTCGGCGGGACCACTTGCTCTTTCACAAGGCCGTGCGAGACCACGGCTGCGATCGTCCCATGGAAGAAGTACAGGATACGGTGTTGCACTCCTCGAAGACCGACCCGCAGCTCGTAGATCCCGTCGCGCAGGAAGTCCGCTTCCGGCCGCCGCAGTTCGTGGCCCATCTCGCGCAGGCGCTCCAACCGGAGGTAACATTTGTCCTGTAACTTCGGCGGTAATTCGCCGAACCAATCCAGGAACGGGCATGATCCGTCTGCGTCCCGAAAGAGGACGACTCTGGTCTTGGGCACTTCGATCCCAGTCTATTCGCAATGTTGCGAAATTGCAACTCACCAGCCCGGAGCTAAGCACAGCGTCTTTACTGTTTGCGGGGAAACCGCTCCCTGACGGTCGCGGCTCGGTACGGGGCCGCATTCCGAGCCGGGCCCAGAGGGCACCCCGTCAGGGAGCGGTTGCGCAATTATTTATGACGCGCTGTTTAACGCACCGGAACCGCGTCGCCTGCTTGCGGTTGAACTCGCGCAGTAGCGTGGCACAGACGCTTCCGTCTGTCAACCCGGCGACTTCGGAGACTCTATCCCGGCGCCGCCGCCGGTGGGGTGGCCGGAGCGGAACACACCGGCGGCAAGACCCGCATCGGGCGTTCAGCCGCCGGCGCTGCTAGCGCGCACTTGGGTACGGTTGACGGGCCTTTTGGCTGGGTGATGACCCGTTCAACTAGCGGGCATCCGCCTCGCCGATCCAGCGCAGACAGATCTCCGCCTGCTCGCGCACCGTGCCGTCGGCCACCAACCGCCGCAGCAGTTGGCGCGAAGTCTCCGACTTCCACGTGCCCAGGTACAGCGCGAGAGGTTGCAGGATGGCGGCGTTGCGCGTACCAATCAGGCGCTCGGCCTCGTCGGCGACAGCGCGATCCAGCAGCCCCGGGATCTCGGGATGCGCCTTCCAGTCATACGGCGGCTTCATGAAATAGAGCGTCTGGAGCGCTCCAGCGGTCAGCAGGGGAGACGCCGACTTCAGGTAAGGCACTACGGCATGGACGATGTCGTTGCCGCGCGGTTGAAATAAGTCGCGCCGCCAGCTTAGCAGGTAGGCAAGATCGGGGGTGGGGCCGCTCGCCTGGATCGCGGCCGGGATCCAACTCAATAGCAGAGTGTCGTCGAAGAGAGACAAGGCGTAAAGGGCGTATTGGCGCACCAGGACGTTCGGATGGTACACGGCATCTTTCAGAAGGGGCAGCACCGCGGCATCGGGCACGGCCAGCAAAGACGGCAGGTAATCGCTGAGCCATTCGACCGGGTCGGCCGGCTCCGCGCTCCGCATCGAATCCAGCCACGCTTGCCGCTTGCCAGGCGGAAAGGGCCTCACCTGAATCGGTATCCAGGGGGAACGCGCCAGGACGTGCTTCTCCCTCGGGTAGCGGAAATCGTAGCCGACGTAGCGGACCTCATACGGCCCCGGCCTGTCGAACCGGTACAACAGGTGCAGCGGCAGCCGGCGCGGGTTCTTCGGCTCATGCGGAAGGCCGAGCAGAGAACCCCAGCCTATAGTGCCATACGTCCCGGGACCTCCGAGCGATGGAAGGCTGAGCCGTGCGGAGTTGGGGCGTAAGAGAACCCCATTGCGCCGCACTTCAAATTGATGGCCGCCGAAGTCGGCGGGATGGATGGTCACGGGGTATCGTAGCGAGTGCCACAGCGGATCGGGTAACTGGATTTCGATCCAAATGGGCATGTCCACGTAAGACATCCCCGGCGGTGTGATGGCGGCCATGTAGGGTGCGAATCGCGCAGGGACGGCGGGACTGGCGCGGCCCTCCCTGGTGACCACGAACGGCGCCATCCCTTCGGTGGGCACATTGAACGGAATGCGAAGATTGATCTGTTTATCCTGTACGTACAGCAGCGCTGCCGGTACGCCGCCAACCGTGACCGCGGTTCCGCACAGTTGCTTGACGTCGCTCCAGCCGCGGGCGCCGGCCGTGCAACCGGTCTCGGGTCCCAGGTGCTGTCCGTAGACCGAGACTTCGATGCCTGGCTTGAGCGGCCGCTGGATGCCCGGCTGGTTCGGGATGACGCCATCGACGTTGATGAGCGGCATTTCCTGGCCGGCCGCCGCACCCAGGACAAGCGCCGCAAGAATCACACGTGGCATTCAGAGAGGTAGACTCGATGCAGACGAAAGAGGTTCCCCGCGAGTAACCGTTTTTCGGTAGCGCCCAGTTCGACGATGCCGTGCCGGCTGCGGGCCGCAAAGCCTTCTCCGAGACGCTTGCGGCCGGGCTCCCAGGCGCGGCATAGGGGTTGAAGAAGCGCGGGGGTTCTTCCGTTCCGGAACAGTTTCTGGCCGTCGGCTGGGTGGGTGACCGGCTGTATTCTGTGATCTTCGAAGTCGGGGCAGACGAAGAGGGCGAGATTCTGCGCCTCGTCACCCTGTGGAGGTCGACGAAAGAGGAGATCCGATTGTATGAAGAAAACTCGTAACTCTGCCAAATCGGTTTCTGCCGAAGCGATTGCGCGGCTCGCCGATCAAGGCCAGGATGTTTCCCATTTCTTCCGGGGCCAAGGCCGCATGGTTCAGCCGATTCAGCGCGTGAATGTGGACGTCACTGCCGCCATGCTGGAGGAACTGGATAAAGCCGCTGGTGCGGCAGGCGCTCGATCGACACTACCTGGCACAACGCGCAAGGCGGCCACAGCCGGCGTCCTAACCGCGACCGTCATCAGAGGCGCCCGGATCGTCGCCTGAGTCCATGATCGCGGTCCCGGAGTTGGGCCACGCGAAGCCGCAATTCGGTGGCTGGCTTCGAACCCCCCGCAGTTTGGGGGTTTCGTAGCCTGTCACCGAATTAAACGGGACAAAGCCATGGTGCAGATAGAAGTTCTGCGCCTGTTGGTCCTTAGCGTCGACGACCAGCGCGTAAACGGCGACTTCGGACCGGCTCGCACGCTCCACCGCATCCCACAACAGGGCGCCGCCGAGTTTACGGCCATGATAGGCGCCCGCGACGGCAAGGCGCCCCAGGCGAGCGACGGGTACGGCAGGATAGCGTGGCAGACGTTTGGCGAGCCGGACTGGCATCTTCGCGAGGAGGACCCCGGCCGCGGCTAAGGTGTAGAACCCGGCAATCCGATTTGTCGCGATCTCAAGGGCCACAAAACACGCCGTGGCGCGGCGGCGCACATCCTGGCCGGCCTGCTCCCGAAAATAACGATCGAGCGCATCCACGCCACACGTAAACGCCGAACGATCATGGCTTGGCCCAAGCGGCTCAACGCTGAATGAACCGGTCATCGCGAGGATGCGATCAAACGGGAATGAGCCTTTCTGGCGCGCTTCAGGGCGGGCGCAAGAACCGGCGGATTCAGAAGCAACTCCACAAAGCGCTGCTGGTCTTGGAGGGACAAGTGAATGAGATGGGCTTCGTCGATGGTCCTGTGCGCGACCTCCTGAGCGGCGGCAACTACAAAATCGCTGATACTGCGGCCTTGCAGTTCCGCGGCCCGCCTGACGACCCGAAGCGCATCGGGCGCAATGCGAGCTTCGATACGCGCCGTGCGGCTTGCTTGCTGGGGCATGGCTGAAACGCTCCTGAGGAGTATTGTACGGGAGTATGCCTCACAATGCAACGGCCGAGGTTTGACTTTGGTGGCGCTACTGGAAATTGCCGATCAGGACAAACGGCGCCCAGTAAAACGGGTGCGAATAACCGGCGTCCTGCTGCGCTGTCGCCGCCTCTCGCGCATTCCTGACACCGCGATCGCTCCCGGCAGCCGCTTGCGCGGCGGGTCCGATCAGAAATGCCAGTTGCGCTTGACGCAATGCCTCCGCTTTGCCGTCGGCGGCATGTTTCATCCATCGATCGTAGAAGTCGCTCATCAGCCGGCTTGTACTCGCGTCGTTCACGTCCCAAAGTGTCGCCAGCACGGCTTCCGCATCCTTCTGCTGGGCAACCATGCCCAGGCTGTCCATCTCCAGGCCATTCCTGGATGTATAGTCTTTCGCCGTACTGCACGCCGAGAGAGTCAGAAGGCGCGTTCCGTGAAAGGCAACCGGAGAATTTTCCATATCCGAGAGATTCCACGCATATCCCTTTGCTTCTCCGGCGTCATCTCCGCCCAGCATCAGGTACGGTTCTTCGCCACTGCCCGTCTCCACCACAAAATGGCTGGCAATATGCACCACGGAAAAGCTCTTGCCGGCGCCAAGCTCCGTCTTCAACGCGGCCAGAGTGAACTGTTCATCGGGCAGCAGCTTTCCCTCCATCGGCCCGTGCGATTCAGGCACGGCCGGGTCGTGGACCACGGCATCCAGCTCCGGCATCACGCCGGGCAGCGCCGGCAAACCGCCATAGCTCTTGGATAAGCCCATCGCCAGCACACTTGGCTTGGCTCCGCCCAGGAGCGGTGAATCC
>Ga0182027_10016479_pt1 | contig 10088 bp, 7 predicted proteins | sample 712E1DmetaG_FD_121300 | JGI IMG/M metagenome (GOLD analysis project Ga0182027, IMG submission 121300) | Permafrost microbial communities from Stordalen Mire, Sweden - 712E1D metaG (Illumina Assembly) | ecosystem: Environmental > Terrestrial > Soil > Wetlands > Permafrost | place: Sweden... | reverse complement strand
CGACCTGGATCATGTGTTGGCGCACACGGAACATCTCTGGGCCGAAGTGCGGGGCGAGCGCTTCTTCATCACCGGGGGCACCGGTTTCGTCGGAACCTGGCTGATGGAAAGCTTGCTCTGGGCAAACCGGAGATTGGGGTTGGGAGTCTCGGCGGCGGTGCTCACGCGCAATCCCAGCGTCTACCGTCAGCGCTTGCCGCATTTGGCCGAGGATCCGTGTGTGACCCTGCACGCCGGCGACGCTCGGTCATTCGAGTACCCGGAGGGCTCTTTCCCACTTGTGATTCATGCGGCCACCGAGCGTTATTTCCCTCCCAGCGCGGATCGACCGGCGGCCACCTTCAGCCGGGATTTGGCCGCCACGGAACGAGTGCTGGAGCTGGCGCGGGAGCGGCGAACCAGGCGGCTTCTGTTCACCAGCTCGGGTGCGGTGTATGGCAAGCAACCGGCGGACATCCTCCACATCCCGGAAGAATACGCGGGCGCTCCGCTCTCGACCGACACCAATTCGGCATATGGGCAGGCGAAGCGCTCGAGTGAGTTCTTGTGCTCGAGTTATGCGGGGGTTTTTGGATTCAGTTGCACCATCGCGCGCATGTTTGCGTTCACCGGGCCGTACCTGCCGCTCGACGAAAACTACGCCGCCGGCAACTTCATGCGGGACGCGTTGGCCGGTGGCCCGGTGCGCCTCGCGGGCGATGGCACTTCGGTGCGCTCTTACCTTTATGCGGCGGATCTGGCGATCTGGCTGTGGACCATCCTGCTGCGCGGAACGTCCGGCGTTGCCTATAACGTGGGCTCGCCCCACGCGGTGAGCATCGTGGAACTGGCGCGGTGCGTGGTCGAGGCCGCCGGCGGCGATATCGGAATCGAAGTCGGCAAACTCCCGCCGGGAGTTCCGCCCTCACGCTATGTTCCGTCAGTGGAGCGCGCGCAAAACGAGCTAGGTCTCGCAGTGTGGATTCCTCTCGATGAGGGCCTGCGCAGAATGTGGCACTGGAACCAGGGAGCGGCCGAACTCATCGGCGCGACACAAGCCTCATGAACGGCACGCTCAAACTCTCGGACTATGTGGTCGGCAGACTGGCCGGCTGGGGCGTGCGCCATATCTTCCTGGTCCCCGGCGGCGCCGCCATGCACTTGAACGATTCGATTGGCCGCGAGCCGCGAATCCACTACATCTGCACGCACCATGAACAAGCCGCTGCGATGGCCGCCGAGTGCTACGCCCGCGTGACCGGCGGCACCGGAGTGGTGAACGTAACCAGCGGGCCCGGCGGGATCAATGCGCTCAATGGCGTATTTGGCGCCTGGACCGATTCGGTTCCGCTGCTGGTGCTCTCCGGGCAGGTAAAGCGCGAAACGTGCATGTCGCTGACGGGCGCGACCAACCTGCGGCAACTCGGCGATCAGGAAGCCGACATCGTGCGGATAGCGCGACCGATCACCAAGTACGCAGTCCTGGTCGACGATCCCGCCAGCATCCGGTACCACCTGGAAAAGGCCTGGTTTCTGGCTGCTTCGGGACGGCCGGGCCCGTGTTGGATCGATATCCCGGTGGACGTGCAGTCATCGCTCGTCGACGTTGACAACCTGCGCGGCTACGATCCTGCGGAAGATACGCCACGGTGGGACGAAGCGCGGATTCGAGAACAGTGCCGCGAGGTGATTGAGCGCTTGGCTGGCGCATCCCGGCCCGTGCTGATGGCCGGCACTGGCGTACGCGCGGCGGGGGCGCTCGAAGAATTCCGCGAGCTCACCGATGAGTTGGGCATTCCGGTGACCACCGCCTGGACCCACGATCTGATCGCGACCGGCAGCCCACTGTTTTGCGGGCGGCCCGGAACCATCGGCGACCGCGCCGGAAATTTCACGGTGCAGAGCTCGGATGCGCTGCTGGTGCTTGGTTCGCGCCTGAACATCCGGCAGGTGAGCTACAACTGGCGGTCTTTTGCCCGGCAGGCATTCAAGATGCAGGTGGACGTGGATGCGGCCGAGCTGGAAAAGCCCACGGTGCGGCCCGACTTGCCCATCCACTGCGATCTCAAAGTCTTTCTGCGCGAAATGCTGCGGCAACTGCCGGAGGCTTCCTATCGGGCGAGCCGTCATGCACAGTGGCTCGCGCAGTGCCGGGAGCGCGTGGGGCGGTATCCGGTGGTGCTGGACAAATTCCGCCGAAGCGGTTCGCCGGTGAATCCCTACTATTTCATCGAACGGCTATTCGCGGCGCTGGCCGACGACGAGGTTGTGGTTTGCGGCAACGCGGCTGCCTGCATCGTGCCGTATCAGGCCGGGCGGCTGAAGATTGGCCAGCGGCTGATTTCGAATTCCGGTGCTGCATCGATGGGCCATGACCTTCCCGCGGCCGTGGGCGCAGCGGTGGCGCTCGGCTGCCGGCGCGTGGTGTGCCTGGCGGGAGACGGAAGTTTGCAATTCAATATCCAGGAACTGCAAACCGTGGTCCACCATCGGTTGCCAATCAAGATCTTCGTGTTGGACAACGGCGGATACCTTTCCATCCGTCAAACCCAGTCGAATTTCTTTGGACGCCTGATGGGTGAGAGCCCAGCTAGCGGGGTTTCATTTCCCGACGTAGTGAAAGTCGCTGAGGCGTACGGGATACCCGCAACCTCGATTGAAAGCGACGGCGATTTCCCGCGCATTAGCGAGGTGTTGAGCGCGCCGGGGCCGGCTCTCTGCCGCGTTTGCCTGGACCCGGCGCAGGAGTTTGAACCGCGCTTGAAATCGCGGCAGTTGGCGGACGGCACCATCGTCTCGCCGAGCCTGGAAGATATGTATCCGTTCCTGGAGCCCGAGGAAGTGGAATCCAACCTCCTCATCGGGCAGGAGGTTTAGCCGATGGCAAGCCTCCGCCACGCCATTTTCGATTTGGACGGAACGCTCATCGATTCGCTGCCCGGCATCGCGTGGTCGGTCGGGCAGGCGCTCGAGCTCTGCGGTCTGCCGCCGTTGACGGCGGACCTCAAACCGTTGATCGGTCCGCCGATTCGTTCCATCCTAGCCGCCGTCACAGGTCTCTGCGACGCGCCGTCGCTCGACCGGCTGGAACGGGCCTTTCGCGCCAGCTACGACGCCGAGGGCTGGCGCAAGACAGTCTGTTACGAAGGCGCGCCGGATATGCTCCGGCGGCTGCGGACCGGCGGCTTCGGTCTGTGGGTGGTGACCAATAAACCCTCCCGGACCGCGGTCCGGATTTTGCACGAGCTCGAGATCGATGGCTTTTTTGAGGATATCGTGAGCCCCGATTCGCGCACTCCCGCATACGTTTCCAAAGCGGAAGTGCTGATCGACCTGGTCCGCCGTCACGGCCTCTCGCGCGCGGAATGCTTGCTGGTGGGCGACACGCTGGAAGATTGCGACGCCGCCGAGGCGGTGGGCGTCGCTTGCGTGATTGTGCCGCACGGCTACGGGCCGAGCCTGCCGGCCGTCCTTCCAGCCAAGTGCTGCCGGGTGAGTGGCTGGTACGGCATGGAACGCCTTTTTGAAGCGGCACCCGCATTGGCGCCGGCGAGTGCCGGAAACCCGAGAGGTGAACGAACATGATTGACCGCGACATCTTCGAAGAGCTTTTCGTGCTGGAGATGGCTAACAACCATTGGGGACGCCTGGAACGCGGCCTCAAGATTGTCAGCACGTTCGCCCAGGTGGTGCGATTCAACAACGTGCGCGCCGCCATCAAGATGCAGTTCCGCGATGTAGACAGTTTCATTCACCGCGATTTTCTGGCGCGCACCGACATCCGTTACGTCAAGAAAACCGTCGAAACGCGGATGGCCGAGGAAGATTTCGCGGCATTGGTGCAGGCCATTCGGAAGGCGTCTTGCATCCCCCTGGCCACGCCATTCGACGAGAAGTCCGTCGACCGGTGCTGCGCGCTCGGCATTCCCATTTTGAAGGTCGCCAGCTCCGACCTGAACGATTGGATGTTGCTGGAGAGGATCGCCCAGACGAAGAAGCCCGTCATCGTCTCCACCGGCGGCAGCTCGCTCAAGGATCTAGACGATCTGGTGACCTTCTTTCAGAACCGGAACATTCCTATGGCGATCAACCACTGCGTCTCGCTCTATCCTTCGGAGGATCGCGAGCTGGAACTGAACCAGATCGACTTTCTCCGCGCGCGCTATCCTTCCCACACCATCGGTTTCTCCACTCACGAGTGTTCCGATTGGAGCTCGTCGATGCTGATCGCCTATGCCAAGGGCGCGCGCACCTTCGAGCGGCACATCGATATCGAGGGGGATGGAATCACGGTCTCGCCTTACTGTTCCATGCCCGACCAGATCGACGCGTGGTTCAAGGCGTTTCACAAAGTGAAGGAGATGTGCGGCGCGCCGGGAACGCAAAAGCGCATTCCGCCCATGAAAGAGATTCAGTATTTGGACTCGCTGGTGCGCGGCGTGTATGCGAAACACGATCTGGCCGAGGGGCACGTGCTGGACGATAACGACGTATACCTGGCCGTCCCTTTGCAGCGCGGCCAGATTTCCTGCCGCGAACTGATGCGCGGCGAAGTGCTGCTGAAGCCCGTCGCGCAGGATGAAGCCATCATGATCGACTCGATCGACAGCCCGTATTCGAGCATTCCCTCGCTGCGCGAGCTGATTTACAGCCGGGGGTTGGAGCCCGCCGCCGCCGATCCGCGGCGAAGCACTCCCATCGAGATGCGGGTCGAGCCGCAGGCGGTGAACCGTTGACCCGCGGAGAAAGCCTATGACGACCATCAGCGTGGTGAGCCCCTGTTACAACGAAGAAGGGAATGTCGAGGAGTTGTACGAACGGGTGCGGGCCGTGATGCTGCGCCTGGGCCGCTATCGCTACGAGCACATCTTCATCGACAACGCCTCCCAGGACGGCACGGTCGATGTGCTGCGCCGCATGGCGGCCAACGACCGTAACGTGAAAGTCATCGAAAACACTCGCAACTTCGGGCACATCCGTTCGCCCATCCACGGCCTGCACCAGGCTTCCGGTGAAGCGGTGATCATCCTGCTCTCCGATTTGCAGGACCCGCCGGAGTTGCTGGAAGAGATGATTCTCGAATGGGAGCGGGGAACCCCCATCGTCATCGCCGTCAAGAAGACCAGCGACGAAAACCCGCTGGTGTTCTGGCTGCGCAAGAAATACTACCAGATGATCCGGCATATGGCCGAGATCGAGACCTATGACAATTTCATCGGCTTCGGCCTCTATGACCGCAAGGTGGTGGAAATCGTCAAGGGGTTCGACGATCCGTACCCGTATTTCCGCGGCATGATCGCGGAGATCGGCCTGCCGCACAAAGAGATCGTCTACAACCAGGCGCGCCGCAAACGGGGCCGCACCAAGAACAACCTCTATTCGCACTACGACCAGATCATGCTCGGACTGACCAGCCTCTCGAAGGTGCCGCTACGGCTGGCCACCTTCGCCGGCCTTTTCTGTTCGGCCGCGAGCCTGATGGCGGGACTCTACTACCTGGCGTACAAACTCCTCTACTGGCACAGCTTCACGCTCGGCATCGCCCCGGCGATGATCGGCATGTTCTTTTTCGGCTCGATCCAGCTTTTTTTTATCGGCATGCTGGGAGAATATATCGGATCGATCCACACACTGGTGCAAAAGCGCCCGTTGGCGCTGGAGCGCGAGCGGATCAATTTTGAGTACCCGCCAAGCGAGCCGCTGGGGGGAAAGAAGTTGACCGACTACCGCGGCCGCATGGAACTGGCGTCTCCATTACCGAGCCGCGACGCTGCCGGGAGCGGTAGTTAAGGACTGACATGAGCCGCGACTTACACCAGCGCCAGCAACCCCAGGTTCTTTACTGGCGAGCTGAACCAGAGCCCGTGGCGCAATACTGCGACCCTGCGCTCCAGCGGACCCAGGGAAGAGAGTTTGGCGAGCAGCTCCAGCGCTATCGCGTCCCGCGGTTCGAGACAGCTTCGATACCGCTCCACGAAAGCGCCGGCAATGGCCGAAGACTGAGCCACCACCTTCCGCAGGCGTCGCCTAGCTGCGCCAGGTGCGGTAACAGCACGAAGCAGTGCGCTTCCCAACGCACTACTGTACGGGTCGGCTGTTTCATTGCTGCCGTGCCGCCGATACAAGATGGTCTGCTCAGAGAGTGGAAGCAAATGCCCAAATGCGGCTGCGACCAGGGCGAGCCACCAGTCCTGATAGGGCGCGGCGGCGGGTATGGGCAGTGCGGCTTCCAGCAAGGCCCGGTTCATCACCATCGTAGAACCCAAAGCCACGCTCTCCATGGCCACTCTGGGCGCCTCACCGATGCGGGTCAGCCCCAGGCGGGACCAGCGCCAGTAAGAAGGAGCGATGGGCTGGCCGACTCCATCAACCACGGTCGCGTCGGTGCAGATGGCGATGGGAGCCGTGACGCCGAATTCCGCTTCCGCCTCTTTCAGAGCCTGGCACGTCCGCAGAATCTTTCCGGGAAGCCAGACGTCGTCTGGATCCGCCGACATGACCCAATCCGCGGTTGCGGCGCTCAGAACCGCATTGTAATTGCCCGTCACGCCGAGATTGCGGGCTCCGGAATCGGGCAGGATCGTCATCCGCTCTCCCAGCCTCGCCTGCCACTCGGCCAAGGCGCGGTTGGTATCGTCGGAGGATCGGTCGTCCCGAACAATCAGGCGCCATCGGTTGAAATCCTGGGCGAGAATCGAGTCCATCGTTTGATCCAGCCACGGCGCGCAGTTGTAAGTCGGCATCGCGATGTCTACGGCAGCGCTTATAATGGTGTCATCCGGTCTTTCGTTGTGCGTGCTCATCGCAGCGTCCGTATCATCTCATTATTACGGGTTCGAAATGGCGTTTGTTGTCTGTATTGGTTCGGTATGGAGGAAATTCAATGAAGTCTCCCGCGGATATGAAGATTATCCAGATCGAGATCACGAACGCCTGCCCGAAGCGGTGCTCCAACTGTACACGTTTCTGCGGCCATCACAAAGAGCCGTTCTTCATGGATTTCGAAACCTTCAAACAGTCCGTCGATTCCATGAAGGGTTTCAAAGGCATCGTCGGGATCATGGGAGGCGAACCTACCATCCATCCGGAATTCGATAAATTCGTTCGATATTACCGGGATCATATCGGGTATGACGATTTCTCGACAGCCTGTTATGAGCCGACCTCGGATTTCGTCAAACATATACTGGCCAACGCCTACAATGTAGACTACAGCAACCACCGCGGTCTCTGGACATCCGTGAATTCCAAGTATTATGACCATTTCGAATTAATACAGGATACGTTCGGCTATCAGTTGGTGAACGACCATAGCCATCCGAGCATGCACGAGACCTTAATGTGCACCCGCAAAGAGCTCGGTATCCCCGACGACCAATGGGTGAAGCTTCGCGACAATTGCTGGGTGCAGAATCTCTGGAGCGCCTCCATCGCGCCCAAAGGCGCGTTCTTTTGCGAGATGGCGGCAGCCATGGATGCTACCCTCGGCGGCCCCGGCGGCTGGAAGATCGAACCGGGATGGTGGAAGCGGACGCCCGCCGATTTCGCCGACCAGCTTCACTGGTGCGAGCTATGCAGCGCCGCCCTGCCCATGCCGAAGCGGAATGCCAACGAGGAAGTCGACGACGTGTCGCCCGTCTGGCGCGAGAAACTCGTCCAGATCGACAGTCCCAAGCTCAAGAAGGGTCTGGTCCAGGAATTCGATCCGGCGGCTTACAAACAGAGCGAATACGAAGTGATCTGCGAGTCGACTCCCTACCTGGAAGATCAGGAGCAGCGTATCGGGGCTGCCGGGAAGCTTCTGGAGCCGCGGCGAATCGTCTCCGCGGCGTGGCTTACCGGCGCCATTTCCGACATCGAAGCCGCGCGTGTTCTCGATAGCTTGAAGGGGGCCAAGCGGCTAGACTTCGTCGTGTCGTCCGAAGCGGCGCAGCGCAAGCTGGCCGAGGCCGCCGGCGTCCCGTTTATCGATGCCAAAGGCCGCCAGGGCGGTGAGGTCTACGCCGAACTCAAGGAGCGGGGAAAAGCCAAGGATTGGATCCTGCTGATGCATGATTGTGTACCTTCGGAGAAGGCCTTTGGGCTGCTCCCGGCCTGCGTTTTCAACCCTGGGTGTGTTTACTGGCAGAGATCGGGCGCGAGCGCGCGGGGCGGTGGTTTTCAGTTCTTCAACGTGCGGGCGCACTCTCTGCGCGATGGGGGAGACGTATTCCATATTGCTGCCGGCTACCCGGGCCGCAAGGTCGTCAGATTGGCCGCCGAGGAACCGTCATGGTACCGGCTGAGTGCGGGCAAGATATTCTATCGGCGGGCCATCAAGCGCATTTATTGGGCGCAGAAAAGGATCGGGCGCAGACTCGGCGGGACAGCGGCGGCGGCATTGTGAAAGCTGGGCATCGTCCGGGTCGTGAGTAAGCGCGGTGTTCCTATTGGACTCGGAAGTTTCAGAAAACGCGACCGACGACGACGCCCGGCGGTGGCAGCCGCTTCAGGCTGCTGGTCGGATCGTCGGGCTCCTGCCGACGCGCGGGCGTGGCGGCCGGATTGTATTTGCGGCAGGGGCTGGCGTACTGCAGCGGTTCGTGCAAGCCGCCGGGGCACTATTGGTGGTGCCGCTGCTGCTCAAGGCGCTCGGCGCGCCTCGTTTTGGAGTGTGGATAAAATCCAAATCAGCCTGAATGCCGCTTCGCGGGATATTCACCGCGAGATCATGGGACTCAACTACGAGAAGACCGTCCGCAACATCGAGATGCTCCTCGAAAGGCGCCAAACAACGAAGAGCCCCTTGTACGTGACGTTGTCTTTTGTCCTCTGCGAGCAGAACCACGGCCAGGCGAGGGACTTTATGCGGACTTGGAAGAATAAGGTTGACCGCGTTTCGTTCCAACGTGCGGTCGACTGGGGAGGGACGATTGACATCAGAAGTCCTTATGCCGGCTCCCCTTACCCATGCAACGACCTTTTCGAACGCATTGTGATCCTGAGCAACGGGGAGTTTGGCCTCTGCTGTCAAGACTATAGAGGCCTGATCCGGTCAAACGTTCGGGATACCTCAATTCTCACCGCCTTCCACTCCAAGCCCTTTCGAGAAATCCGCGAGGTACATCTCCGGGGCGATATTTCCTCACTGCAGATGTGCCGACACTGCCTTGGCGTTTACTCGAACGGCACAAACTGGCTACTCCTCAACGCACGAGGCGCGGGCGGAATTCTGAATTCAGCAAGCAGCGAAGCTTGTTCAAGTTCTCCACGTTGACCGAATCTGATCTCAAAGTGTCGGCGCTGAAATTACAGCTGGGCTCTCTCTGCCCGGGAAAGGCGACTTAGTCCAGTGAAGGAAGCGCGTATCAAATTAGCCTGTGAGTTCTTCTACCCCAGAATGCAGGCGGGCGGGATCCTGCTGTTCGACGACTCGGATATCCAAGCTGCCCCAGGGCGCGGGAGGCCGTCGATGAGTTCTTTGCCGATAAACCCGAAATCAGGCAGGTAATGGTCACCGGGCAGTGTTCGGTCCGGAAGATCTAGCTTCGAGCGACAACCCGAACGATTGGATTGGCCGGAAAGAGCAACCGAAATGATCGATGCTTCCAGTTGCGTGATTTGCGACGGTGAGATCCGTCGACTCAAGCAAGCCCTGGTGGCCCCCTTCCTAGCCACACGGATATGGCACCGGCCGCCGTTTTGCGTAGACCTCGTCCAGTGTAAAGCCTGCGGATTCATGTTCTACAACCCCCGCTTCGACACCGCCGAGGAGGGCCGCCTGTACGCGAACTACCGTTCTGAGGAGTACCAGAGGATGCGCCACGCCTCCGAGCCTTGGTATACCGCGAACTTCAATGCGAACCTTGCCTCGCCCGGTTCTTACGAACTCCGCCGGTCCACGCTCGCCGCCATACTCCGCCAGCACCTCGGCACCCGCAAGATCGGGCGCGTCCTGGACTACGGCGGCGACCGTGGCGATTTGGTATGCAGACTGATCGACGGAGCCTCTGCCTTCGTCTACGACATCTCCGGCATGGGGGCGGTTGAGGGAGTCACCTCAATCACCGAACCTGCCGCATGCCGGGCCGACCTCATTATCAACAGCAATGTATTGGAGCATATCGGGT
>Ga0182027_10016478_pt1 | contig 10089 bp, 6 predicted proteins | sample 712E1DmetaG_FD_121300 | JGI IMG/M metagenome (GOLD analysis project Ga0182027, IMG submission 121300) | Permafrost microbial communities from Stordalen Mire, Sweden - 712E1D metaG (Illumina Assembly) | ecosystem: Environmental > Terrestrial > Soil > Wetlands > Permafrost | place: Sweden... | reverse complement strand
GGGATTCGAACCCCCGGTACCCCGAAGGGTACAACAGTTTTCGAGACTGCCCCGATCGACCACTCCGGCACCTCTCCTTTAAGCGTGCAAAGATATTATTTTTATTAAAATACCTGACTAATAAAATTTGCAGGACGTTTACAATTCCGAAATTAATTGCTTTAATTTAGACTCTGCAATTTTGAGGTTATATTCGAAATTGGTGAGCCGTGTGCGCGACTGCTCATAACTGTCTTCGGCCAGGCGTACTTCCAATATGGTAGTTTGCCCCAGGCGTAAACGCTGGATCGATATATCCATATTTTCTTTGGCCAGTGCAACATTGTCTTTTTCAATATTCAGCAATTGAAGTTGATTTTCGTAAGTAGTAAGTGCATTTTGCAACTGGAGGTTAACTCCCAGTTTGGTAGCCTGTAAGCCATATTTAGCTTGCTCAAGCTGAAGATTGGCAACTGTTATCTGTCGATTAATATTCCCAGACTGATAAATTGGGATTGAAATGGTTGCCCCAACAGAAGGGCCATAAGTATTGTTTTGTAGTATAAATCCGAAAGTATTGTTGGATTGAGCCAGACTATAAGATGTGTTAAATATTAATTTTGGGTATCGTAAAGAGGAAAACTCTTTTGAAGCCAATCTTGCTATTTCAACGCTTTTTTGCATTTCTAGAATACTAATATTGACAGAATCTATTTTTTGCACCAATCTATTTTTATCGGGCATTTGTCCAAGTGGTATAGAATCAGACACATCAAAGTTAATATTTGCATCCCTTCCCAATATCAAATTTAATCCTCTTTTTACGTCAATAATAACCGATTGCTGGTTAATGGCATTTTCTTTATATACATTTAAGTCAATCTGGGCTTGTAATAAACTGGTTTTTGGAGAAAGCCCGGCATTGAAACTTGTTTGAAATATTTTCACCAACTCAGTATTATAGGTAATTACCTCATTTATTGCAGCTAATTGCTGTTTCTGGCTTACAACATTGTAATAGACTGCAACAACATTGAAAACTGCCTGCATTACAGAATCCTTATATAGCAACTCACCCAATGCCTCAATTTCACCTAGTTTATTTTTGGTAATAAACATTTTTCCACCATCGAACAAAGTCCAGTTTAACGATATTGATCCACTAACTGATTTTGATACAGAATTATACGAACTTGATTCTATTCCAGAGGATAGGATTTGTTTTGCGCTACCTTGCGATACATTTCCGGTACCAGAAGCCCCAATCGTTGGTAAAAAGCCAGCATTTCCAAGTGTATTGTTTGCTTTGTCAATATCGACATTACTTCGAGTAATAAGGATATCGAAATTATTCTTTAAAGTAATATCGATAGCATTTTCAATAGTAAGTAACTGCGATTTTAAAGGGTTTGAAATAAAAATAACCAGATATAATAGGAAAAACTTCTTCATTAAAGATATTTTTATATAGTGTCCGACATTTACATATTGAAGATACCTTTCTTAAATGTCCCCCTTTTTGGGATTTAGGGGGCTTTCTATAATCAGTCCATCAGTTCCTACTTCCTGCCTTTTACCTGACATTAAAATATACATAACCGGAATAACAACCAACGTAAGCAATAGTGAGAACAAAATTCCACCGACCACGACAATTCCAAGGGGAACCCGGCTTTGAGCGCCGGCGCCTAAAGCCATAGCGATAGGTAATGCACCAAAAACAGTTGCCAATGATGTCATTAAAATGGGACGCATACGGGCAACAGCAGCTTCAAATGCTGCTTCGGCCTTTTCTAATCCTGCTTTGCGTTTCTGGTTCGCAAATTCAACAATTAAAATCCCGTTTTTAGTGACAATGCCAATGAGCATTATCATACCAATTTCTGAAAATATATTCAATGTTTTACCGGTAATCCATAATGATAACATTGCACCTGCAATTGCCAAAGGCACGGTAAACATAATTATAAACGGGTCACGGAAACTTTCGAACTGGGCGGCCAGGATTAAATAAATTAAGATTATTGCCAAAATCAATGCAAACAAAGTATTGGAGCTGCTTTCTGCAAAGTCGCGCGAAGGGCCGAGCAAATCAGTATGAAATGAGCCATCTAAATACTTTTTGGAAATTTTGCGCATTTCATTAATTCCTTCACCCAATGTATGTCCTTCGGCCAACGATGCCGAAACAGTAGCTGCTTTATACCTGTTATAGTGAAATAGGGTAGGAGGGCTGCTGTTTTCTTCCATCTTTACCAAATTGTCCAATTGTACCAAACTTCCATTATTGCCCCTTACAAACAATGAAGTGATGTCCGCAGGTTTTTTTCTGTCCTCACGATCGACCTGACCAATTACATAGTATTGTTTTCCACCCCTGATAAAATATGCATACCTGCGGCCACTTAATGCATAATCGAGTGTATTGGAAACGTCAAGCACATTAACGCCTAAATCCGTAGCCTTCATTCGGTTTATGCTAATATTTACCTCTGGTTTATTGAACTTGAGATTCACATCAACATTGCCAAAAACTGAGTCTTTTCGGGCTTCATCTAAAAATTTGGGCAACACATTTTGAATTTTATCAAAATCGAGGTTTTGAATTACAAATTGAACCGGTAATTGTGAACCGGCGGAAAGAGATGTGGAAATGGTTTGTTCCTGGTTAGGAATGATACGAGCTTCAGGAAAACGCTTGTAAATTTTTGTAATTTTGTCATAAATTTCCTGTTGCGATAATTTTCGTTCATCGGGTTCAGTTAAAAAGCTAATAAGCATAGCTGTATTTGTTGTACCCATGGGTGCCCGTTCATATACCATCCGTGCTTCAGGGAAACTATCCATTTGAGGTTGAGCCATCCTGTCAAGCAAGTCAGTGGTTTTGTCAAAATCTGTACCCTCTGGTTCGGTAATAAACGTGCGGATAACACTATGGTCTTCAAGCGGGGCGAGTTCCGATTTTAATATTCTCCAGAAAACTGCAATTAATATAATACAAACTAAAGGAATAACAATTGCGATCCATTTCCTGTTGATGAAAAACCTTAGAGTGCGCCTGTAATTATTTTCAAGTCCGGTAAAGAATGGCTCGGTGGCATTATAAAATTTTGAGTGCCCCGGTTTGCCACTTAATTTAACATTCAAAACCGGAGTAAGTGTAAGTGAAACCAAGGCTGATATCAGAACGGCACCTGCCAATACGATTCCAAATTCACGAAACAACCTCCCGGTGAAACCCTGTAAAAATATAACCGGGATAAAAACAACTATTAATGTTAGCGAAGTGGCAATTACGGCAAAAAATATTTCTCTCGTGCCTTCGAAAGCAGCTACCCATTTATTTTTCCCCTGTTCAATTTTCCTGAAAATATTTTCTGTCACCACGATGCCATCGTCCACAACCAATCCGGTTGCAAGGACAATTGCCAGCAGAGTAAGCACATTCACAGAAAAACCAAAAATATACATGATAAAAAATGCCCCAATCAGCGAAACAGGAATATCTATAAGTGGCCGCAGGGAAATTACCCAATTTCTGAAAAACAAAAATATGATCAGTACTACTAAAATAAGTGCAATTACGAGTGTTTCCAAAACGTCTTTGACAGACTGGCGTACAAATTTCGATTTATCGTAACCAACAAATAAGTTTAGTCCCGGGGGCATGGTTTTTTTAATATCATCAAACCGTTTATAAAATTCATCGGCAATTGCAATGTCATTGGCTCCCGGCAGTGGAATAAGTGCAAGTGAAATACCTTCGGCGCCATTAATTTTAGCATACACTTCTTCATCCTGAGGGCCCAGAACGGCTTCGCCTATATCGCTTAAGCGTATAATCTGGTCGTTGGCCTGCCTGATAATTATATTGTTGAAGTCCTCCTCGGTCAAAAGCCTGCCATTGGTTTTAACAATAAGTTCTGTAGCGTTCCCGCGAACTTTACCGCCAGGCATATCAACATTTTCTCTAATTAAGGCATCATTTACATCCAGAGGTGTAAGGTTATAAGCAGCCATTTTACCCGGATTTAACCATAGGCGCATTGCAGGGCGTTTTTGGCCCCAAAGACCAACAGAACTGACTCCGGGAATGGTTTGTAATTTTTCCTGCAATATATTTTCGGCATAATCGCTTAATTGCAGTGCAGTCATGGTTGTACTTTGAACAGCTAATGTAATAATCGGGTCACTGTTGGCATCTGCCTTTGTGACAATAGGAGGTGCATCAATATCCTGGGGAAGGCTGCGCGTGGCCTGCGAAGCTTTATCCCGAACATCATTGGCTGCCTTTTCAAGGTCTGCTCCAATATTGAATTCAACTGTTATATTGCTTACACCAATGGCTGATGATGAGGAAATTGAACGGATGCCTTCGATGCCATTGATTGCTTTTTCTAATGGTTCGGTAATTTGAGATTCAATAATGTCATCATTTGCCCCCGTATAGTTTGTTTGTACATTGATAATAGGCGGATCAATGGCAGGGTAGAGCCGCACTCCTAAGAATGTATAGCCTACAATACCAAAAAGTACTATTATTAAGCTTAATACGATAGATGCAACAGGTCTTTTTAACGCTATATCAGATAATGTCATTGATGTAAATTTAGCCCCTCCCAACCTCCCCAAGGGGGAGGCGTTTCCCATCCTTTATAAAAAGGGAAAGGGGGTAGTTATTTAATTTTAATTTTAGGAAATTTTAAAACAGCCCCGGGTTTGAGAAATAGAATGCCGGTAGTTGCAATCGTATCGCCCGCTTCAACACCATTCAACACTTCAACAAATGAATCTTGTCGGACACCGGTTTTTACCGGTATAAAAACTGCTTTGCCATTTTTCGCCACAATAACCGTTTTATTTCTTTCCTGCGGAATTATGGCCTGCGTGGGAACCATTAAGGCATGTTTGTTCTCATTCAATTTTAATAAAACATTGGCAAAAGCTCCGGGAATAAGTATTGCATTGTTATTATCCACTATTGCCCTGACTTTTAAATTTCGCGTGGTGGCATCTATTCCTTCTTCTGTAGCCATAATTGTAGCTTCGTATTTGTTTTCACTACCTTCTATTGTAAAATTTGCCTTCATTCCTGTTTTTACCTGGCTGCTATATTTTTCAGGCACATTGAAATCGAGTTTCAGTTGGTATATCTCACGAATGGTAGCAAGTTGAGTCCCGGGAGAAACTTCAGCGCCGAGGCTGATATTTCTCAATCCAATAACACCATCAAAAGGTGCCAGGATTTCGGTTTTGCGTATTTGCACTTTTAAAACTTCAATGTCGGCTTTATAAGAATGAACCTGTAAAACCGTTTGGTCGTAGTCGCTTTGGCTTATTCCATTAACTTTAACCAACTCACTTTGCCTCTGCTGAGTTTGTTCAACTATCTGCAACTGGGTTTGTGAACGGAATAATTGAGCTTGCAAGTCGTCGTCAAAGAGTTTGACTAATAAAGTCCCCTGTTTCACAAATTTGCCCTCAGGAAGGTTGATTTTAACAACCCGGCCAATTACTTCAGGCATCAGCACGGTTTCTTCAAAAGGCTTTAAAGTTCCCGATACGGAAATTACTTCATCAACAACCATAGGCTTGATAACGTATCCTTCAAATGCAGATACATTTTTTTTCAAAGTATCCTTTTTTTCATTTTTGCCAGATTGACACGATAAAAGTGAGATCAAAAAAGTGAATACTAATAATAGTTTATGATATTTAAAATTCATGTGGTTTATCAATTTTTAATTACAATTAATTTTTTAAAAAAAGAATTGCAAATTAACCTAAAACATAGCAATGATATATTGTAAATAACTAATCTTAACATCTTTTTAAGATATGCAAAAGTGTTACCAGTTTGAAATTAAATCAGGCCGTTCATCATTTTTTTCAACTAATTAACAATCTGGAACCAAAAAAGTCAAATAAATCTTGAAAGTGGTTAAAAATAATTTAATTTGAAGAAAGCCAACTTCACATTATTTGTTAACTTTTAACCTCATCAATCTTTATAGCTTTTTTCAAAATTTGAAGGAAATTATCCCTGCTGATTACTTCTGCTCCAAAACTAAGCAAAAGTTTGGTTGTCATTTGGTTGTCTATTATTTCGAAATCATGTTGTTTGAGTATTTCTATTAAAAAAAAGAAAGCAATTTTTGAAGCATTTGGTAATTTATAAAACATCGATTCGCCGTAAAAAACTTTACCAATGGCTACGCCATAAAGACCGCCGACCAATTCATTATTTTTGTATGTTTCTGCGGAATGTGCAAAACCCATCTCGTGCAATTTAATATATGCGTTTTTAATATCATCTGAAATCCAGGTACCTGGCTGCCCGGGCCTTTGTATTTTTGCACAATTTTCAATAACGGCTTTAAATTGAGTGTCGAAACGCACTTCAAAAATATTTTTCCTAATAATTGCAGTCAAACTTTTCGAGGGCTTGAATTTTTCGGGAAACAAAACGCATCTTGGGTTTGGAGACCACCAGAGTATAGGTTCGCCTTTGTTGTACCAGGGGAAAATTCCATTTTTATAGGCTTCAATAATCCTTTCCGGCGATAAGTCCCCACCAATAGCAAGTAACCCATCTTCATCGGCCAGTGAAGGATGAGGAAAAATTATTTCTTCAGATAACCCGTAAACAGGCATTTTAGAGGTGTTAGGAATTAGGAATTAGCCATTGGCTTTTGGCAGATGAATTTATGAATATTTTTTTTAATAGAACCTGATTCAATGTCGTTTAATTAAGCATACAAACCTCACCCTAAATCCCTCTCCAATTGGAGAAGGGGTTGGGGATGAAGTTTTCTAGTAAGTATAATTCATAATTTTTCTTAATTAAACGACATTAGAACTTGATTTATTAAATTATATAACTTGTTAAGGTTTTATATAAAATTTTGTTCCCAATACCCAATACCCAATACCCAATACCCAATACCCAATACCCAATACCTAACACCTAACACCCAACACCTAACACCTAATTTCATCCATATACCGACTTAACAGGCAACTTTTTAATAACCATGCCGGTACGGGCAGGTAAGTAAAGCGAGAGATAGTTTGTTTTGAGCGTAGCTAGCTGGCCTTCAGATGTTGAATAATAAATCAGGGATTTATCAATCCTGTTAAATCCGCCAAATTCGATATCATCAGTTGCAAGCTTAATATTATATTTACCAGTTGCAGTCGGTATTTTATAGTTAGTAAACGAATTTGTAGGATTAAAATTGAAAACAAAGAACCACTCTTTACGGCTAAATACAAGTATATTGTTGTGTTCGTCAGCATGGATCAGAAATGGAAAGGAAACATCAAAGCAATCTGAATTACTTAATAATTCCAGCATCGCTTTGTCAAAGTTGAAAAGCCAATGGTATTTTAGGTTGTGATCGTCGACAAGGTTCCATTGCCTTCGGGCATATTTATACGACCAGTTGTTGCCTTCGCGCGGAAAATCAATCCATTCAGGATGGCCAAATTCATTGCCCATAAAATTGAGGTAACCGCCACCTGAAGTAGAAAAAGTTATTAACCGTATCATTTTATGCAAGGCGATACCACGGTCAATGATTAGGCTTTGGTTTGATTTTCCCATATTGAAATACAATTCTTTGTCGGTTAGCCTGAAAAAAATTGTTTTATCCCCTACAAGAGCCTGATCGTGGGATTCGCAGTACGAAATTGTTTTTTCATCAGAACGGTGACTTATCAATTCAGAATATAATGCATTAACATTCCATTGTTCATCGGGGATTTCTTTAATTAATTTTATCCAGTAATCGGGAACGCCCATAGCCAGGCGATAATCGAACCCATATCCGCCATTTTTAATTGAACAGGCAATTCCAGGCATCCCACTCATTTCTTCAGCGATGGATATTGCGTTGGGATGTGATTCGTGAATAAGTTTATTTGCAAGTGTCAGGTAAATTATAGCATCTTCATCTTCATTGCCGTCAAAATACATTTCATAATTTGTGAAGTTGCGGCTCAATCCATGATCGAGATAAAGCATACTGGTAATCCCGTCGAAACGGAACCCATCGAATTTAAATTCATCTAGCCAGTATTGACAATTTGAAAGAAGAAAGTGCAACACTTCTGGTTTTGAATAATCAAAGCACAACGAATCCCACGCCACATGCATCCTTCGAAGCGATTCATGAAAATATTGATAAGGTGTTCCATCAAATAAAGCCAGGCCTTCCGACTCATTTTTTACGGAATGAGAGTGAACAAGGTCCATTATTACAGCAATACCGAGGCCATGTGCGGCATCAATTAGCGATTTCAGGTCATCAGGAGTTCCAAACCGGGATGATACTGCAAAAAAATTTGAAACGTGATAACCAAACGATCCATAATATGGATGTTCCTGAATTGCCATTAGTTGAATTGTATTATAGCCGGCATTTTTTATACGGGGCAATACAATTTCCTTAAATTCATTGTAACTGCCAACTTTTTCTTCAGAAGTACACATTCCAACATGGGCTTCATATATGACAGGAGAATTAAATGAAGGTTCAAAACTTTGATTTATCCATTTATATGTAATGTCAGGCGCCCAGATTTGTGCATCGAATACTTTTGTTAGGTTGTCCTGTACCATTCTGTTCCCCCAGGCAGGCAAACGGTATCCTTCACCACCTTCCCAGCGAATGAACAATTTATAACGCTGTAAATGCCTTAATGTATCTTTAGGAAGAATTATTTCCCAGTTGCCATATTTGAGTTTGTTTAGTGCAAATTTCTCATCTATTTTCCAGGATGAAAACTCACCAACTAAATACACTTCTTTTGCATTTGGCGCCCATTCCCGAAAAATCCAGCCATCGGGTTCTTTATGAAGCCCAAAGTATAAATGTCCTGTAGCAAAATCCTGTAATTTTCTTCCTTTGCAGAGAGCTGTTTCTTTTTCTTTTATGGCCTGCTGCCGTTTAATAATAACATCTTTAAAAGGTTCGAGCCAGGGATCTTTTAAAACTATTTCAGGCAATTTTCCAGACATTTTGTAAGTTTTCGTTTACCTTAATTGAAACATCCATGCACTTGCCTTCACAACAAGGATATGAACCCCGAAGGGCTCTGCGAAGCAAATATAAAATGGATGTTTACCTTCGGTGAGCCCTGCGGGGTTCATTCGAATCAACCTTGAGATTATTAATTGTTTAAACCAAATATATTCGAATGAAATTTAAGAAGAAATATTTTACGAACCAAAATAATTCCTTAACAACGCCAATGCTTCATCCGAATTTTTCTCTTCTGTAATATCAAAAATTGAAACAGCCTTTCCATTAACGCTGACGTTTGTGTTTTCAAGTATTTTTTCTATAGAAACCATTGAAAATGAAGATTCAATTTTTTGTCCAAAAGAGAATGAATTGTAATTTTTAATTTTATTCTTATCAGAAAAATCCGAATTGTAACGCATCAGTTCTATCAGGGCTTCAACCGGGCCTGCTGACAAATGCACGCCATTAGCCCCCTGCGAAACTTCGTCTAACCCAAGTTTTTCTTTATTATTAAGCAGTTCACGCCTGATACTCCCTTCCTGAGCATTCAAAGGATTGGTTGCCCCAATAAAATTTGTCCTTGCAGCAGACCAATCAATGTCGCTTGAGATTTTGAAAACGATAATTGATCTTCCTTCACTGGTGAAATGTTCGATTTGTCTGGGATGAAACCCATTGATAAGAAAAACTGTTTCGTTATCCAAAATAATATCTTCACAATAAGTCCCTCCTGCGAGTTTAATATTTTGTTTGTTTTTCCAGAGAATATCGAGCGTATAAGGTGTGAACTCGTCAAATTTTTTGATAAATTCGATACCACCGGAAATTCTGACTTCATTGAAATTCTTGTTAAATTTCGCCTTAAAAACATCTTTCGCGCTTTCGGATATATTTGTTACAGCATTGCTTGCAATTTTATTTATTACACCATAATGTTGGGCAATGATGTTATAATCTTTCAGATATTTTGAGCCAAGAGCTTTAATATTGTGAATTGTAAAATGAAATTCTTCGAGTTTGACGAAAATCAAATCAAGTATTTCCTGAAGTTTAATTTTGTCTGATTTCAAAGTAATTTCAG
>Ga0182027_10016477_pt1 | contig 10089 bp, 12 predicted proteins | sample 712E1DmetaG_FD_121300 | JGI IMG/M metagenome (GOLD analysis project Ga0182027, IMG submission 121300) | Permafrost microbial communities from Stordalen Mire, Sweden - 712E1D metaG (Illumina Assembly) | ecosystem: Environmental > Terrestrial > Soil > Wetlands > Permafrost | place: Sweden... | reverse complement strand
TATTTGTTGAGCCAGCATTGCGGAGTGGACGTGCATAATGTGCATGCCTACATCCTCGGAGAACACGGAGACAGCGAACTGGCTGCCTGGTCCATGACCAATATGGCCGGCGTGCCCGTCGAACAATTCTGCCCCCTTTGTGGAAAATGTGACAATTGGGAAACGTCCCGGAGTAAAATTGCCGAGGCGGTGAAGAATTCCGCCTATCACATCATTGATTACAAGGGGGCGACCTGGTTTGCCGTCGGCTTGGCCCTGACGCGAATCACGGGGGCAATCCTGCGGAATCAAAACAGCGTGCTCACGGTATCGGCGGTGTTGGAAGGGGAATATGGTTTGAGCGGAGTATGTTTGGGAGTGCCCTGCGTTCTTTCGCAGAAAGGCATCGAACGCATCCTGCCTGTAAAACTGCCGCTTAAAGAACAAAATGCCCTTGAAAAGTCCGCAGCAATTTTGCGGGAAATGCTCGCGCAACTGAAATTGTCCGGCACATCATAAAAAAGCGACAAAGGAAAAACAACGATGCCGCCAGACGCCCAATCAAAACCCAAAGGACTGCCCGGCGCGCAAGCGACCAGGATTGCGGATCTCGTCAACTATCAAGACGGCGCCATCGTCAGCCGGGAGATCGTGAAGAAACCGACCGGCACTGTGACCGCTTTTGCGTTCGATGAAGGACAAGGCTTGAGCGAACACACCGTGCCGTTCGATGCGCTGGTGCAGGTGTTGGAAGGCGAAGTGGAGATCACGATTTCCGGCAAGCCGTATCGTTTGCAAGGCGGCGAGCTGATTCTCATGCCGGCCAATCAACCGCATGCGCTCAAGGCCGTCAAGCGTTTCAAAATGCTTCTGACGATGATTCGGTCATAGGCATAAGTTTTGGGTGGGGCGAGAGTCCTCGCGAGCTGGTACCCAACCGATTTTGGCCTAAACTGACTCATTGCCTAATTTTAGGCTTTATTCTGTCGTCCGGATTCTGAATGCTAAATCCAGATATGGCCTACCTGAACGACAATTATCTCAAACTCAAAGCCGGTTACCTTTTTCCCGAAATCGGCCGGCGCGTGAAAGTGTTCTGCGAAGCGAATCCCGAAGCCGCCCAACGCCTCATCCGCTGTGGCATCGGCGACGTGACCGAGCCGTTGCCGCCCGTCGCCATTGCCGCAATGCACAAGGCCGTGGATGAAATGGCCGTGCGCGAAACGTTCAAAGGCTACGGCCCGGAACAGGGCTATGACTGGCTGCGCGCCGCCATTGCGAAAAATGATTTTCGCGACCGCAGCTGTGACGTGGCTGACGATGAGATTTTTGTCAGCGACGGCACGAAATGCGACACAGGCAACATCCTCGATATTCTTGGCCATAAAAACAAAATCGCCGTCAGCGACCCGGTTTATCCAGTTTACGTGGACACAAACGTGATGGCCGGCCACACCGGCGAGGCGAACGAAGCGGGTGCTTATTCAAAGCTTGTTTATTTGCCTTGCCGGGCCAGCAACGGTTTTATTCCCGAGCCCCCGAAGCGGCATGTGGATGTGATTTATCTTTGCTCACCGAACAACCCGACCGGCGCGGTGGCGAATCGTCCGCAACTCGAAGCGTGGGTGAAATACGCGCTGGAACAAAAGGCCGTCATTCTGTTCGACGCGGCTTATGAGGCATACATCACCGACCCGATGTTGCCGCATTCGATTTACGAAATTACCGGCGCGCGCGACTGTGCCATCGAATTTCGCAGTTTCTCGAAAAGCGGCGGTTTTACCGGCGTGCGCTGTGCGTTCACCGTTGTTCCCAAAACGCTCAATGCACAGACGAAAACCGGTGAGTTCAAGCCGCTGCATCCGCTCTGGTTTCGGCGCACGACAACAAAATTCAACGGCGCGAGCTACATCGTTCAACGCGGTGCGGAAGCGCTTTACTCACCGGAAGGCAAAGCGCAGGTGAAGGCTCTTATCGAACATTATCTGGGCAACGCGAAAGTGCTGCGTGAGGGTGCGAAGAATGCCGGACTGAAAGTTTTCGGCGGTTTGAACGCGCCCTACATTTGGGTGAGAACGCTCAAAGGCGTCACCAGCTGGCAGGCATTCGACAAAATCCTTGGCGAAGCCAGCGTCGTCATCACGCCCGGCAGCGGTTTCGGTTCGAAGGGCGAAGGCTATTTCCGCATCAGCGCCTTCAACAGTCGCGCCAATGCCGGGGAAGTCGCCCGCCGATTGCAGGAATTGAAGTGGTAATTTGCGGATGAACAACGAAGGAACAAAGTAACGAAGCCAACGTTTTCTTTGTTACTTGGTTGCCTTGTTGTTATGTGGTTTGAATGGCTTGGGCAGGGTGTGTCGTTACCGACGCCAGGACACTCAAGTTGGTAAAGATCGAAGGCGGACAATCGGTAAAGCAAAACTGCGACTGGCCTGCATGGATAACCTCGCCAAGTTGCAGCTTGCGGGACAAGATTCGACTACCGTTCACCGAAGTGCCGTTGCTGGAACGAAGATCCATGGCATAAAAATCGGCTCCCTGGCTTAGAATTAGAAAGTGGCTGCTTGAAAGGGTATTATCCTCCACGCGTGCGTCGGCGTGATCACCCCGTCCGATCACCAGCGGTTTCTGTCCCAAAGCCCAGTGTTGAACCGCCAAGCCGTCCGTCCGTATCTGATACAGGAATGCCATATTTGCCTTCCCTTCAACTAATCCACCTATAGGTCGAAGCTAAAACACGCCGGGCTGGTGATGCAATCAAATTAACCATTGGCAAACCGTCCGCAGGTCTGATATACGAACTGTCCGCTTTTTACAGAAGCGGCTGAACTTTTAACCAAAACGATTTTATGTCACAGCATCGCAGTCTGCGCGCAACGTCCACTCTTGGCAGCAAGCGCAATGTCCTCAAACGTTTCGAGCGTGTTGCGCTTCTTAAAAAGCGCGGTCAATGGAAAAACGGCGACCGTATCGTCGGCCTCCGCAAAACCAAACCAGACGCCTGATTCCATTTCGGATTTCAGATTTCGGATTGCGGATTGAAAAACAGTGAGTGCGAGAGGCAAATCCGAAGTCCGCAATCGCCAATTCGCAATTTGCCGTGGTTCGTTTGCAAAAATTTCTAGCCGAGGCGGGCGTGGCTTCGCGCCGCGCGGGTGAACAAATCATTCTGGCCGGGCGCGTCAGCGTCAACGGCCAGCCGGTTTGCCGGCTCGGAACCAAAGTTGATCCGGTGCATGATGAAGTGGCCGTGGACGGCAAGCCGGTTCGCACCAAACGCAAGCTTTACGTGGCCCTGCACAAGCCAGCCGGCTGCGTTTGTTCGCGCAAGGATGAACTGGGACGTCCGGCAATCCACGATTTATTGCCAAAAGAATGGCAAATGCTTCATTCCGTTGGCCGTTCGGATTTCGACAGTGAAGGATTGATTTTTTTGACCAATGATGGACAATTCGCCCTGCACCTGACGCATCCGCGCTACGGCGTCCGCAAGAAGTATGTGGCCACCGTCGAAGGCCGGGTGGACAAGGCGATGCTCGCGCAGTTTACGCGCGGCGTCTGGCACGCAGGCGAAAAGCTCCGGGCGCAGGCGGTACGGCTCGTTTCAGCCGGTCATGCGCGAAGCGTGGTGGAATTGGAACTGGGCGAAGGCAAAAACCGCGAAGTGCGGCGGCTGTTTGAGTCGCAAGGGTTGACGGTGAAACGGTTGCAGCGGGTGCAGATCGGGAAAATCAAATTGGGCGAGTTGAAACCGGGCCGATGGCGGACATTGACAGAGACAGAGATAAGAACTTTACTTTTAGAATTATGAAAATGAATTACTGGCTGACTTTGGGCGTGATGATGGTGACGAGCGCAGTCGCGCAGGACAACACAAACGCGGTGCCACAAATGCCCGCGCCAACCGCTTCTTCGCCCGCGGAAGTCGCGCCCGCGACGACGGCCGTTGAGACCAACGCTCCACCGGCAAACGCGAAGCCTGCCAAACACAGAAAACACAAAGCCGCCGCGCCGGGAAAAATTACTTTTGCCGAACCGACAGCCACACTCATTGCCGGCCCGGCGGAAGTCGCCGTGAATGTCAATGTTCGCGGTCAGGCCGGCCTCGAGGGTGATGTGGTTGCGCATCTCGTCAAAGGAGACGCGGTGACGGTCTTGTCTCAAATCAACCTGGACAAACACAAGGCCGACGAACCTGCGCAATGGGCGAAGATTATTCTTCCAACGAGCGCGCACGTTTGGGTCAGGACCCTGTTCATTGACGAGACGAATAAAATGGTTCTGCCAAAGAAATTGAATCTGCGCGCCGGGCCGAGTGAAAATTACAACGTCCTTGGCGTCATTGAACGCGGCACGCCGGTGAGCGAAGTCAAAACCAAGGGCGACTGGATGGAAATTGACGCGCCGACCAATGCCTGTGCTTTCGTCGCCGCGATGTATTTGAAACAGGCAGCTCCGGCAACGCCGGCTGTTGAGACCACGCCCATTGTGGCCGAACCGATGGTACCGCTGGTCGAGCAAGCCCCGCCGCCCCCGCCGCGCGTCGTCACGCACGAAGGCGTTGTGCGCCACGTCGTCAGCATCGTCGCGCCGACCAAATACGAATTATTCGATCCCAAGACGGGTCAGAATATTGATTATCTTTACACGACTTCACCGAGCCTCGACCTGAGCCATTACGTCAATAAGCGGATTATCGTCACGGGCGAGGAGGGTCTTGATGTGCGCTGGAAGGACACGCCCCTCATTAACATCAAGAGCATTCAGGTGGCCGAGTAATGCCGCCGGACAATCTCATTGACGGCCGCGCTATTGCCGCGCAAATCCAGCGCGAACTTGCACAGCGCATCGCCGAGTTGAAGAAACGCGGCGTGCAACCGGGTCTCGCGTTCGTTCGCGTTGGTGAAAACCCGGCTTCCAAAGTCTATGTCAATCGCAAGGAAAAAGCCTGCGCAGAACTCGGCATTTTTTCCGAAACGCGCGTTTTACCCGAAACTGCCAGTGAAGCCGAAGTACTCACGCTGCTGGAAAAATTAAACACCGACGCGCGGCTGCACGGAATTTTGGTTCAAGCGCCGTTGCCAAAACACATTCGCGAGTCGGCGATTTATTCGAGCGTGCTGCCGCAAAAGGACGTGGATGGTTTTCATCCGGTCAATGTCGGCAAATTGTTGCTTGGCGACCAGACAGGTTTTCAACCCTGCACGCCGGCGGGTATTCGCGAATTGCTGATTCGCTCAAACGTGAAAATCGAAGGCGCCGAAGTGGTGATTTTGGGACGCGGTAACATCGTCGGCAAACCGATGGCCGCGATGCTTTGTCAAAAAAACGCGCACGGCAACGCGACCGTCACGATTTGTCATTCGGCCACGCGCGACATCAAGGCACATTGCCTCCGCGCGGACATTCTAATCGCGGCGATAGGTGTCGCCGAATTTGTGAAGGCCGACATGGTCAAACCCGGCGCGACAGTGATTGACGTGGGTGTCAACCGTGTTAACGACAAACTAATCGGCGACGTGGATTTTGCCCGCGTTCAGCCTATTGCCGGGAAAATCACGCCGAATCCCGGCGGCGTCGGCCCGATGACCATTGCGATGCTGATGCAAAATACCGTGCGCGCGGCGGAAAATTTTGGAAGCGGAAAACTCAAAAATCAAAACCCATAATTAAAATGGAAGCCACTCGAATTCTCCCCGATTTGCAATCCTCGCTTCTATGCGAGGAAGTCCGGCAGGAAGCCAACGGAAATTTCTTCATCATCGGCGTCATCAATTTCCTCCGCGTGCCGCAATTGCCTGCCATCGCAGGACGGCTCTGTGTCCTTAATCGCTGGACGGCCGGCATCGGCCAGTTTACCGAGAATGTCCGGATCATCGCGCCCGATCAGACAACCGTGCTGCGCAAGGGCGAAATGAAGTTTGAATTGCGCGACCCGGCGTTGTCCGCGACCGGTGTGCTGGTTTTTGGCCAGGTCGAATTCAAAGTCGCTGGAACCTATTACATCGAGGTGCTCGTGGACGACGTGATGAAGCTCCGCTATCCCGTGCCGGTGGTTCTTGTGCCGCCGCCGAATCAAAACCCCCAGCCGCCGCAGCCGCCGGAGACGGGCGAAAAAAAGGCCTGATTTCTTCAGTGCGGATTGAGCACGGATTGTTTTTTTCTCCGTTCAATCTGTGTTAATCTGTGGCCCGATGAGTGCGTCGGCTGAATCAACTTTTGCGTGGGAACCGCTGACGCCGCGCGGCGTGGCGGCATTCGCGCGCGCGACGCCAAGCCGTTTGTTTCTCGTGCAATTCATTGTTGCGCTGCTTGCCGCCGTGTCAGTTGTCTGGTTTCTCCACGACGGTTGTTTTCCAACCGTGTCGGCGGCGATTCAAAATTTGCCTGCCGCCGGCGAAATCCGGTCCGCCCGGCTCGATTGGCAGGGCAACTCGCCGCAATTGCTCTCCGAAGGCCGGTTCATTGCCTTTGACGTTGACTTGAATCACTCCGGTCAAATCCACCCGCTGGCGGACGTGCAAATTGAGTTTGGCGGAGAGACCATCCACGTTTTTTCGTTACCCGGTTACAGTGAGTGGAATTACCCGCGCGGCTATATCATCCCTTTTAATCGCACCGATCTGGAGCCGCAGTGGGGCGCCTGGGCGATGGAACTCCTGTTCATGGCCGGAGTCGTTCTGGTGATTGGTTTTATGCTGGGTTGGTGGTTGCTGGCGACGATTTATTTCATTCCAGTCTGGGTTCTGGGTTTCTTCACGAACCGCGATTTAAACCTTCGCCAAAGCTGGCGGCTGGCAGGCGCGGCATTGATGCCGGGCGCGTTGCTGGCGGCAGCGTCCGTTTTGCTCTACAATTCCGGCTTTCTCAATTTTGTTTCCCTGGGCTTCATCTTCATTGCGCATCTCGTTCTCGGCTGGATTTATTTGTTCCTGAGTCTGTTCTTCGTGCCGCGAATAAGTTCAACGTCATCCGGAGCCAATCCATTTTCGCCCCACCTTCATTGACACTGGTGCGATGCGCCTTTAGCCTGCTGGGCCATGTCGAAACTACCGTTTGAATTGCTTCTTGCGCTGCGTTATTTGCGGCCCAGACGGACGTTCGTTTCCATCATCACGCTCATCTCCATCCTCGGCGTTGCGCTGGGCGTCGCCGTGCTCATCATTGTCATCAGCGTGATGAGTGGGTTCGACCACGACCTGCGCGAAAAAATCCTCGGTTTCAACGCGCACATCCAGGTTTTCCGAAGCCGTGGAACGATGCAGAACTACGCGCGGGTTGCGAGTGTCATCGCGTCCAACAAAAACGTGCGCGGCGTTTCACCGCTGGTGATTGGCAAGGTGCTGGTGGAAACGCAGGAGGAGACAAATAAACAGGCCAGGGTGGATGCGCCCATTTTGCGTGGTGTGGACCCGTGGACCGAAGGCAGTGTGAATGTTTTGCCGCAAAGCATCGTGGAGGGAAAATTCGATTTGAGCGGTCACGGCGTGGTCATCGGCAGCGAGTTTGCCCGTAATCTGGGGCTTCACGTCGGCGACCGGTTGTCCATTTATTCGCCGCGCGATATCGAACAAATGCGCAAAAGCCGCGGCAAGAAAAATGAGGAGGCCGTTTTGCCGGAGGATTACGAGGTGCGCGGCATATTCGACGTGGGCTACTACGAATTCAACAGCCTGTTCATCGTCACGTCGCTGGAGAACGCGCAGGATCTGTATGATCTGGGTGATTCCGTGCATGACCTGGAGGTGATGTTGAACGATCCTTACCAGGCGACGGAAGTGAAACGGCAATTAGAGCAAACCCTTGGCAGGGAATTCACCGCAACCACCTGGATGGAACAGAATTCCGCCATTCTGAGCGCGCTCACTGTCGAGAAAAACGTCATGTTTTACCTGCTGTTTTTCATCGTCATCGTCGCCGCGCTCTGCATCTTGAGCGCGCAGATCACGTTCGTCGTCCAAAAAACGCGCGAAATTGGAATGCTCAAGGCGCTCGGCGCGACAAATCTCCAAATCTCCGGTGTATTTCTAAGTCAGAGCGCCATTATTGGCGTGCTGGGCGTGTTAGCCGGTTACGGCCTCGGCATTCTGGCGCTGACTTACCGCAATGAGTTTCTGCACTTCATGAATTACTGGACCGGTTTTGAATTGTTTCCGGCGTCCATTTACGGTTTCAGCGAGTTGCCGGCGATCATTGATGCCCGCGACATCGTACTGATTTGCGGAAGTTCGTTTATCATTTGCATTCTCGGCGGCGTGCTGCCCGCATGGCGCGCCGGCCGGTTGAAACCCGTGGAGGCGCTGCGTTATGAATGAGCTGCTGCTTTCCACCCGCGCTGTCACCAAGACTTACACCATGGGTAAACGCGCGCTCGAAGTTCTGCGCGGCGTAAACCTCGACGTGGCGCGCGGCGAGTTTCTTGCGCTGCGCGGCGCTTCCGGCGCGGGCAAAAGCACGCTGTTGCACCTCATCGGCGGACTGGACACGCCGAACGCGGGAGAAATTCATTTTGTCGGACAAAACCTCGCCGCGTTTTCCAAACGCGAACTCACCGACTTCCGAAATCGCCGCGTCGGTTTTGTTTTTCAAGCGTATTATCTTCTGCCTGAACTCGACGCGCTTGAAAATGTCTGCCTGCCGGCGCGGATGGCGCGTGTGCCCGCCGCGCAGGCTATGGCGCGCGGACGTGAATTACTTTCTCTTGCCGGCCTCAAGGATCGCATGGAGCACAAGCCGTTTGAGCTTTCCGGTGGCGAACAGCAGCGTGTCGCTATCGCCCGCGCGCTCATCAATGAACCGGAATTGCTTCTGGCCGACGAACCGACCGGCAATCTCGATTCGCGCACCGGCGGCGAAATTATTGAACTGCTCAAAAATCTGCATGTCAAAAAACAAACGACACTGGTCATCGCTACCCACGACGCGAAAGTGGCCGCGCATGCGCAGCGCGTCGTCGAATTGGCGGATGGGCGCATCGCCAATGGTTCGGCGTAAAACGTCCGTTGAAAGTTTCGCGCTAGGCGGTTAGCTTCCATTGGTTATGCTTGAAGACCGTGATTACATGCGCCAGCCGCCTGCCGGGCCGCGCCCGCTGCGCGCGGTGCTGCTCGCGATCCTGAATGCCATCGCAGTTCGCGTCCGGCAAATCGTTCGCTGGCCATGGGCGCGGCGGGATTCGCCGTTATTTCGTCCCGCGCCACGCAAACTCGTGAACGTCCGCCCGGCCAAATCCGACAAGGACTTGTCCACCGACAAGTTTCTGCAAATGGAAGTGGACCCGATTCTCGACAAAATCTCCGCGCACGGCATTCAAAGCCTCACGGTCCATGAGCGCGAGATTCTCGAAAAGGCCCGCTACAAAATGGTGAAACGTTGATTGGTAGGGACGCCGCGCCGCGGCGTCCGGTCGGCGCGTCGCGCCGAAGCGGAGCGAAAGCGGCTCGACTCCCGGCTTTCGACGTTTTACGCTCAAGCCATGATTACGCGCTATTCCCGCCCGGAGATGCGGGCCATCTGGACCGACGAAAACAAACTCCGCATCTGGCTGCAAGTCGAACTCCTCGCCAGCGAAGCGCTGGTCAGGGAAGGCATCGTGCCGAAAGCTGATTTCGCCAGGATGAAGCGCGGCGCGGGAAAATGCTTTACCGATACGAAGGCGCTGACCGAACGCGCCAGGGAACTCGAAAAAACGCTCAACCACGACGTCGTCGCCTTCACCACCGCTGTCGCCGAAAAAATCAATCATCGCGCCAGCCGGTGGTTGCACTTCGGGTTGACCAGCAGTGATATCGGCGACACAGCGTTCGCTGTCCAGATGACACGATCCGCCGACATCCTCATTGCCGACGTGAAGCAACTCCGCGCTTCCATCGCCAAACAAGCGCGCAAATACAAATTTACGCCGTGCATTGGCCGCAGCCACGGCATTCACGCCGAGCCGACCACCTTTGGCCTCAAGCTTGCGCTCATGTATGACGAATTTGGCCGCGCACTCGAACGTCTCGAACGGGTCCGAGAAGTCGCTGCTGTTGGCAAACTCAGCGGCGCCGTGGGCACCAGCGCCCACTTGTCGCCTGCTGTGGAGGCCGCCGTGTGCAAACACCTTGGCCT
>Ga0182027_10016476_pt1 | contig 10090 bp, 15 predicted proteins | sample 712E1DmetaG_FD_121300 | JGI IMG/M metagenome (GOLD analysis project Ga0182027, IMG submission 121300) | Permafrost microbial communities from Stordalen Mire, Sweden - 712E1D metaG (Illumina Assembly) | ecosystem: Environmental > Terrestrial > Soil > Wetlands > Permafrost | place: Sweden... | reverse complement strand
GACTTGGTCAACTGGTCGCTCTACGGCCCGGTGCGGACCGGCACTGGTGACATCCTCACGCAAGATTGCCCGATGACCAATTCGCCCAGCCAATTCTTCCGCGTGCAGATGGGGAACTGATTTGATGTCCAACCAAGGCACCAGACCAACGGCTCGAAATTGTGTTGAGTTGCACCCGGCTTTTGCGCCGCTCCACACGTTTGTTCTTGCGCGCCCGGATTTGCCGCGCCAAGTCCTCGACAGCTTTGTGCAAGGCGGCTGCCAGCGTGTGGTCCGTCGCCTCGGAATGAAAATCTGGTCCGGGCACCGCCAGGAGCACGCGCACCCGGCAGGCGGGCGCGCTGTCCCGTTGCTTTTTCAGGATTACCTCGGCGGATTCGATGTCTGTCAGGCTCTTCAACCGGTGGAGTTGTTCCATCACCAAGTCTTGCCAGGTGGCCGAGGCGTCTAGGCCGAGAGATCGAAGGATTGTTTTCATGTTTTTAAGAATTTAGTCAGGGTAGATGCAGTAATTTAGTTCGGTTTGAGTGAAGGGTATGGGGCCACCAAGATAATGGGTTTGCATGGCCATTTTGCGGGAACGAAACTCCGCGTCAAAATGGTTGCGTCGTGTTTCAATTATGTTCCTCCCAGCTAGAAATGCAGGTCCAGCGCCTGAAACAGCCACAGCGCCAGCGCGGAGGCCAGTGCGCAAGCCGGGATGGTGGTAAGCACAGAAGAATCGGATTAATATCATAAGCTTTGTTTTGTCAGCAGTGGATTCTCTTCGAGAAAATATTTGCAGTGCTGCGTATCCAGCGATTGGCCCGCTCCCATTCATTGGCCAGAACCTCCACACCGCCGGGAAAAACGAGCAAAACCAAGACAACCAGCGCCATCAAGGTGATGGCCGCCGCCAACACCACTTCCCCCAAGATGGCCACGACGACACGTTTGACAATTTTCATCGCCGTCCACATCGAGATTGGAGCGGGTCGATCATTCATGTCACATCTCCCGCCGACGGCTTTCGCAAGACGGATCATTTCGGAATGCGCGCCAATGAGTTCACGCCGCCAAACGGGTTGGGCGCGGTCTCTTTGGCGGACGGATCTGGCGTCCATTTCCCATCTGCCACGATCAAATACTCATGGGTGCCTGGCGGCAGGGCCAATTCCTTGAGCCATCGGCCGTTGGCCAGCGCAACCATTGGGGCGGAGTCGGGCCGCCAGTCGTTGAAGCTTCCGGCGATGGCGACTGCCGTGGCTGTCGGGTGGCTGAATTCCACACGCAGCGTTTTTGTTACTGAACCATTCCCTGTGATTTTGTTCTTTCCATTTTTTTTCATGATGTTCGTATCCTGTTGGTTGATTTGTTTTGTTCTCTCTCACATTTTCCCCTGAGCTTTGCATGCGATTGGGCGTCGGGGGGGGGCGGCGCAAGTGATGGCTGAAACAGTATTCATCGGCTGTTTTTTATTAGTTGGACGTTGTGATGGTGTGCCGGCGGCACATAACGCAGGTCGCGACGCAACCCGGCCAGCCGTTTCAGATGGGTTTCCGATTCCTCCGCAATCAATTCGGCGATGATTTTCAACAGCAAGGGCACGTTGAGGGGTTTCTCCATGAGAGCGCCGACCCCCGCCAACGTCGCCAAATCATGCTGGTTTTCCCGCCCGGTGATGATGATGATCGGGAGGAAAGGATTGGAAGACGTGAGTGCCCCGAAAATTTCCCAGCCGCTATTTCCCGGCAGGTTGATATCCAGCAGCACGAGATCAATTCGCGTCGTGTCAAATATTTCGATGCCCTCCTGCCCGTCAGCAGCCATAGCCACCTCGTAACCCTCGGCCCGCATCAGCTTGCCCAGCGATTCGCGGATTTGGGGATCATCATCCACAACTAGGATTTTCTTTTTCACGGCTGCCAGGTTTGAGGCCAAAACTGGTGTGTCATACGTCAGCTCTTTGGCACGTTTGAGTTTGTTTGCAGGTTTCAAGAACATCTGGAGGTTAGTGGTTCTTCGATCCGGAAAATGCAAAGGGTGCGTTGTAGCGTTCCTGGAGCGATTTGAGAAAAAGCTCATGGTCGCACGGCACATATCGAAAGCTGGAGCGCTCTTTTGCCCGTCTGGCTCTGCGCTCCATCGGCTCGTTCGTCAAGGCGCGGATTGTTTGCAGCAAACGCGGCATGTCGAGCGGCTTATCCATCAAAGCATCCGCGCCCATCTTCTCCGCCAGTTCCCGTTGGTTCCACCGGCCGGTGATGATTATGACAGGCAGTGGCGAATTGACCTCTGCCAGCCAGATCACAATGCCCCAGCCGTCTTTCACTGGGAGACCGAGATCCAAAAGCAGGAGGTCAACCTTCTCCGACTGGATTTTTTCAATGGCTTCCTGGCCGTTGTCGGCAGTGACGACTTCGTAGTCCTCCGCCTGCAATACCTTGCTCAAGGCATCTCGGATCGAACCTTCATCGTCCACCACAAGAATTTTCTCGTTCATAGGTTTTTAACTCCACACAGCCAGGTGCCTTGTCGAACACAGCCTGATCTTCCATCAGGAAGCCGCCCACCAGAACGGTGCCACCCGCTCCTCCGGCCTTCCTCCTTGGCCTTCCGCTCCGCGTCGCGAGTGGCGTCTTCCTGACACGAGGTTCCTCCTCGGTCCGCCCATGCCGCGTGACAAGGCACTGGCTGAAATTAAAATCGTTTCCGTTTTCATCGCTTTGGCATCTGGCTTGCAGTATCATCGTCTTGTGTTTCATCTGCTCGAAATTCAGTTTAGCTTGTTCTGTGCCAGTAAATGTTTTAAGCCCCGCGTGGCCATTGGCGGCCATTTGAGAGCTTGGCCCGTCTCCGCCCCGAGTCCATGGCTGGCGGGTGGGAATGCACCTGTGGTCAGCCACTAGTCATTTTATGAGTGTTCGCCCGCGAAATTTCGGATATGCGCTTGCAACCATTTTGTTGGTGTTGGTTGTCGGCTGGGTGGGAAGCATCACTTGGCAGGAACTCCGGCAGTTGCATCGCAGCTTTGCTTCCACTCAATCCGACGACTTCTACCTCCCGGCGCACATCGAGGCGACGGTCCGTGAACTGAACGACACTGTGCTGCGCATTGATTTGCGACACAATCCCGCAGACTGGGCCGCGTTTCAAAAAAACAGCGAAGATTTGGAGCGGTGGGTTCTCTCGCGCCAGGAGTCCCTGACTACGCCGGAACAACGCGAATTGATGGGCCAGATCGAGGCAGCATTCAAGATTTACCTGACCCAAAGCACGCAATTGATGGACGAGCAGGAGCAGGCTGGAACTACTCATTCAGCGACGCCATTGCTGGTGCGGGTGGAAAACAACGCCGCGCCGATTCTGGACTTGTGCGGGAAGTTGAAGGAGTCAGAGCGTGCCGAACAGGCGCAATTCATGAACGATTCGCACCGCGCCTTGGCCTGGGTTCAGGAACTTTTGATCGCAGTCACGGTGGTTTTGGTTGTCATGGTGGGCACCGGGATTGTGGCGATTTACACCGGAGTCATTGGCCCGCTGCGGGTTGAGTTGACCAAAAGCCGCGTCCTTGCCATGCGGAACGAAAAGCTGGCGTCGCTCGGCACACTGGCCGCGGGTGTGGCCCACGAAATTCGCAATCCACTCACGGCCATCAATGTGCGCCTGCATAGTCTCAAAAGAAACCTCGCCGGGAAATCTTCGGAACACGAGGACGCCCTGGTCATTGGCCACGAAATCCAGCGCCTGGAGCGCATCGTGCAGGAATTTCTGCAATTCGCCCGCCCGGCCGATCCAAAGCTTGTCGTCGTTTCTGCTGACAGTGTGCTCGCCAAGGTGCAAATGCTGTTCAGCTCCCAGTTGGAAAGGGCTTCCATCCAATTAAAACTGGAATCCGTGCCCGATATCTGGGTGCGCGTGGACCCCCACCAAATCGAACAGGTGTTGATTAACCTCATCAAGAACGCAGCCGAAAGCATGGAACGGGACGGGACGATTACGCTTCGCGTCCGCACCGGCGCGGCGCGCTTGACAGGCCGCACCCGCCCGGTGGTCATCTTGGAAGTGAGCGATACCGGCAAAGGCATACCGCCGGAAGTTCAGAAGCGCATTTTCGATCCGTTCTTTACCACCAAAGACGAAGGCACGGGCTTGGGTTTGGTCATCGCATCGCGCATTGTCGAAAAACATAATGGCACGTTGGAGTGCCGCTCCGAATTGAATCGCGGCACCACCTTCACCATCCTACTGCCACAAATGAAACCAGAAGAAAGTAATGAACCCTCAACCTAAAATCCTGTTGATCGAAGATGATCCCGGCATTACGTCGGCGTTGAAAAAGGAATTGCAAGCCGAAGGCTATTGCGTCGCCGTGGTCATGCGCGGCGATGACGGCCTGACCCAAGCCCGGGAGCAGCCTTGTGACGTGGTCCTCACTGATCTGAAGCTGCCGGGCCTATCCGGCTTGGAACTGGTCGAACAATTACATGCTGCCAAGCCAAAACTCCCCATCATCATGATGACTGCTTTCGGCACCACCGAAACCGCCATCGAGGCCACCAAACTCGGTGCCTACGATTATCTCCTCAAGCCCTTGGACATGGGCGAACTGCTCGACCTGCTCGCGAAAGCCGTGGCCAGCGGGCGGCTCATGTCCGAGCCGTTGAAATTGGGAAAGGCTGACTCCACCCAGTCCGCCATCATCGGCAACAGTCGCGCCATGCAGGCCATCTATAAGGAAATCGGGCGCGTGGCCGCCACCACGGTCACCGTGCTCATCCGGGGCGAGACCGGCACCGGCAAGGAACTGGTGGCTCGGGCGATTTACCAGCACAGCAATCGCAGCGACAAGCCGTTCGTCGCGGTGAATTGCGCGGCCATCCCGGAAACGCTGCTGGAAAGCGAACTGTTCGGCCACGAACGCGGAGCTTACACCGGCGCACACGCCCGGCGGGTTGGCCGTTTTGAACAAGCCAACCTCGGCACCATTTTCCTCGACGAGATCGGCGACTTGAGCTTGAGCACCCAGGTCAAGCTGCTGCGGGTGCTCCAGGAAAAATACATTCAACGCGTCGGTGGCGACGATAAGATTCCCGTGGACGTGCGGGTGCTGACGGCCACGCACCGTGATTTGGAAAGCGCCATCCGGGAAAGGCAATTTCGCGAGGATCTGTTTTACCGTTTGAGCGGCGTCACCATCACGTTGCCGCCCTTGAGCCAGCGTCCCGATGACATTCCCGACCTGGTGAGGTATTTCCTCCAGCGCTCCGCGGCGGAATTGGGCAATGATTCGCCTTCGATTCAACCCGACGCCATTGTGTTTCTGCAAACCCAGACTTGGCCGGGCAACGTTCGCGAACTGGAGAACGTGGTGCGCCAGGCTTGTCTGCTGGCCCGTGGCTATTCCATCAGTTTGGAGCACGTCCAGCAGGCAGAAGCCAAGAGCCGCAAGCCCCTCGCCGTGGAGGACCAGACCATCGCCGGATATTTCAACGACCTGCTGGATCGTGCGCAGCGGGGAGAAGTTGAGGCCGTTCATGCGCGCATGTTTGTGGACATGGAGCGCGAACTGTTCACGCGCTCCATTCAACTGGCCAAGGGAAACCAGGCCAAGGCGGCGCGTTGGCTGGGCGTGACCCGCACAACCATGCGGGAGAAGCTGGTTCATTTTGGTCTGCGCGCTGCCGGAGAGAAGCCGCAACAATCTTGATGACAATTACTGTTCCGAGTGAACAGTCGCTGACCGCACATGGATTCCCGGTCGCCACACACAAGGGGCCACGATCTCTTCAACAAGGCCAATTACTCGTGATTAGATGTCAGGAAGTCCTTTTCCTGCTCTGGCATGATGAAAGCTAGGAGTGATTGCGCGCTGCACATTCGGGCGCAAACACAGAAAGGCCGAGAAAATGAAAAGGCAAATTGTTTTGGAATCTCCTGTCGGCCTGTCATTCGACAGGATCAAAATCAGGCAAGCAGCGGTGCGGGAAGTTGGCGGCGCTCCTTCAACGCCGAAGTGCCGGCTAGAATGCCCTCCAAATGGCGGTGTGCTTCCTAAAGCGTTCAACACCAAAACTGCATTGGCGTTGATCGAAAGCCGGCGCAGCCATTCCCAGCACATCCTGGTGGTGGAGGACGAAAGTGCAATCCGCCAAATATATTCCGAAACGTTGGTTCGCTCTGGTTATCAAGTGGACGCCGCTGAAGACGGTGAAGCCGGTTGGAACGCGCTGAACGCTGCCAGCCTTGATGCCAATGGCTATGATCTTCTGATCACTGATAACAGGATGCCGAGGCTTTCAGGCGTTGAACTCATCCAGAAGCTGCGCTCGGCGCACGTTGGAGTGCCCATCATCCTGGCGTCGGGGGCATTGCCCGCTGACGCTGACGCGCTTCACCTTGCGGCGATTTTGCCAAAGCCCTTTTCACAAGACCAGTTGTTGCAAACCGTGCGACACGTTCTGCACGTTGCCAAACATGAGTGAAAAGAAGTCCAAAGTAATGGTGGTTGACGACGACGAATCGGTTCGCGATTCACTGCGCAAGCTTCTGGACGGCGAAGGCTATCAAGTGATCCTGGCAGCCAATGGCTTGGAGGCGGTGGAAACTTTCCGCCGGGAGCAGAACCAAATTGACCTGGTGCTGGTGGATTTGAACATGCCGATGAAAAATGGATGGGTCACGCTGAACGATCTCCTTGAAGCCAGTCCCTTTTTGCCGGTCTTCGTTCTCACAGGATTATCCCATCAAAGCGAATTGGCGATGGCTGCGGGCGTCTGCGCTTTGGTGGAAAAGCCGATTGATGTGTCGGAGTTGCTTCAACTCATAAAGAAACAACTGGTCGAGCCGGCCCGGTCGCGCATCCAGCATCCCGGTCATCGGGATTTTTCCTTTCGGCACTTGCGCGCGGCGCGTTATGCATTGAACGGCCTGTCCGCTGGCCGGGACATCGCGGCTTATAACCACTGGGGACTGAATGAATGAAGCCTTGGATTAGCCTTGGCAACACGACACCCGGTTTGCACCGGCGTGGGCGAATCGTTCCTGCTGAAAACCTGATGAATAGATTATGAGTCAGCCTGTCCGCGCATCCTTTGTCATCATGGCCGTGCTGCTGGTGCTGGTCGGCTGGCTGCATCTCGGCACACTCGTGCTGACGGCATTGTTTGGTTACTTCGCACTGCGCTTGTTTAGTTTTGGCCGCCGCAAATTTCTGGGCGTCGGCATTTATCTCGTCGCGGTCGTGACAATTGGCATCGGATTGGTTCATTTTTCCCGGCAGGCCTATGTCGCGCTGCCGGCGATCGCGGACACGACGATTCCGGCGGTGGTGGGGTTTGCAGAGAAGAAGGGAGTGGAACTGCCGTTCACCGACTATGAAAGCCTGAAAACCGTCGCCGTGAGTGAAGCCCAGGAAGGCATTGCTGGCGTTGGACGATATGTGCGCGCCGCGAGTTTCCAATTCGTGCTGCTGGTGGCCGGTCTTGCGGTGGCGGCGAGCCTCTTTTTAAGTGGTGCATGGGGCGCGGAAAACGATCCGCAGTCAGGCCGCGACAGCCTTTACGCCACGGTGGTGCGGGAACTTGCCGCGCGCTTCAAAACTTTTTTCCAAAGCTTTTCCAAGGTCATCGGCGCGCAAATTGTGATCTCCACCATGAACACCGGCTTGACGGCGGTGTTTCTCCTCTGGAATGGCTATCCGTTTGCCGCCGTGCTCATCGTGCTGACGTTTCTGTGCGGCCTGTTGCCAATCGTCGGCAACCTCATCAGCAACGCGCTCATTGTCGGTGTCGGGTTCACCGTCTCGCCCAACACGGCGCTGTTGGCGCTGGTGTTTCTGGTGGTCATTCACAAACTGGAATATTTGCTCAATAGCAAGATCATCGGTGACCGCATCAAAAATCCGATGTGGCTGACGCTCATCGGGCTGGTGCTGGGGGAAAAACTGATGGGCATCCCCGGCATGATCCTTGCCCCGGTCGTCCTACATTACATCAAAGTGGAGGCGTCGCGAAACAAAGTCACCACCAGCACTGAACCGGACAAGACGCTGCCATAACCCGTCCAACCGTGCCTGTAAAGTAAGTAGGTATAACGTCGGCACTGTGCGCCGATTGGATCGAGCCACAGGTTCGACGCTACAAGTTACGTTTTACCGAAGATGCGCTGATGCTCCTGAATGGCGTAGCGGTCGGTCATGCCGGCGATGTAGTCGCACACGGCGCGGTGCAGACCCGCCTTGCGTATCTGGTGGCGGGCCTGCTCGCCGATTTGGTTCGGATGTTTCAAATACAAGTGGAACAGGTCCCGCAAAAGCCGCTTGGCCCGGATGTGCGGCTCGTTCACCACGCGGTTGAAGTAAAGATTTTTGTAAAGGTAACGCCGGAGTTCGATGTTCAATTTGCGGCGCTCCGCGCTGTATCGGATGAGTGGTTTCGCGCAACGCCGCACATCGTCGGCGGATTGCACACCGGCGGCGAGGATAAGCCGTTTGCTGTTCTCAACGACGTCCTTGATCTGCATGTCAATGATGGTGCGGATGATGAAATAGCGGCGGCATTCGTCGGGCAAATCGCCGTGCTCCTTTTTCACCAGCCGCGCGGCGTGCGCCCAGAAGCGGACGCACCGGTAAAGATTTTTTTCCGCCAGCAATCCGGAATCCAGGCCGTCGTCGAGATCGTGGCTGTAATAAGTGATTTCGTCGGCGAGATTGGCGATTTGCGCCTCAAGTGAGGGATTTTTGGCGATGAAACCTTTGTTGACGCCGGGCCGGTCAAAGGCCGTCTGGTGCTTCGCCAGACCTTCGAGCACTTCCCAAGAAAGATTGAGTCCGGAGAAGTCCGGATATTTTTGCTCCAGCGCCTCGACGATGCGGAGGCTGTGGTGGTTGTGCTCGAATCCGCCGTGGCCGCGCATCAATTCATTGAGGACGGTTTCGCCCTTGTGCCCGAACGGCGAATGGCCAAGGTCATGCGCGAGCGCGATGGCCTCGGCCAGATCCGTGTTTAGCCGGAGCGCGCTGGCGATGTTGCGCGAAATGGCGGCAACTTCCATCGTGTGCGTGAGCCGTGTGCGGAGATGGTCGCCGGTGCCGTTGAGAAAAACCTGCGTCTTGTATTCAAGCCGGCGGAAGGCGCGCGAGTGGATGATGCGGTCGCGGTCACGCTGGTATTGGATGCGCCATTCGGGCGGCGGTTCGGGACAATTGCGACCGCGGGTGTCGCCGCTGAATTGGGCGAACGGCGCGAGGATTTGCCGCTCGATGTGCTCCAGTTCCTGTCGTGTGCGCGGCATGATGGATTGAAAATTCAGTTTGGATTGTATTGGCCGCCGTAGCCCGGCTGGTAAAGCACAATGCCCGCGCCGGATTCATACATCATTTGAAAATGTTTATCCACCGCGTAAATCCGGCAACCGGCCTTCACCGACAGCGCGGCGATTAAAATATCGTTCCATGGCGCGGTGCAGCCGCGGTCCCGCAACCGCCAGGCAAGTTGTTTGGCTGAATCCCACGCCGCATCGGCCATCGGGAAATAAGGAATGCAACTGAAATGAGCTTCGAGCGGCGCGCGATCCCGTAGTCGCGCGCCACCGAGCACTTCGAGTTTGACCGGGCCGCACCACGCGGCCTCGTATTCCTCCAGCAGGTTTTCCAGCGCGAGCTTCACGTCGAGACGCCCGTCACGGCGCAACGCCTCGATCCACACGGATGAATCCACCAGCACCATGACGATCCTCAAATGTCGCGGGCTTCGGTTTCTTCGTTAGTGGCGGGATAATCGAACCTGCCTTCCCGCAACATCCGCCCGAAATCCCGCGCCTTTTTCCGATTGAGAAAATCCCGGACGACAAATGCGACCGCCGGACTGTTTTTTTTGTGTCCGGTGACTTTCAACAATTCATCCAATGTTTTTTCGTCCAATTCAACTGTCATTCTCATGCGGACATAATGATGTTATTTTCATCATTTGTCAACTAAAAAATCATCATCAATTTTGGAGCAATTCTTGGACGGAAATGCCGCGCAACTCAAACAACTGGCGGATCGTGTCTTCGATCAGGTTGTTCGGACAACTGGCGCCTGCGGTGACGCCGACGGTGATTTTGCCGG
>Ga0182027_10016474_pt1 | contig 10090 bp, 10 predicted proteins | sample 712E1DmetaG_FD_121300 | JGI IMG/M metagenome (GOLD analysis project Ga0182027, IMG submission 121300) | Permafrost microbial communities from Stordalen Mire, Sweden - 712E1D metaG (Illumina Assembly) | ecosystem: Environmental > Terrestrial > Soil > Wetlands > Permafrost | place: Sweden... | reverse complement strand
GGAACTGCCTGTTGTTGATGCTTCGCCTCCAGGACACGAAAATACCTGTGTGATAACTGAAATACAACCATCGCCGGTGAAAAGCGGCAGGATATTAGTTGTCGACGACGAACCGGGAGTCAGAGCACTGCTGGAGAAAGTACTAACACAGATTGGCTATACTGTAGATACTATCACCAACCCGAGAATTGTACAGGATAAACTTAACGCCGGGGAAGGATACGATGCTATTCTTCTTGATATCAGAATGCCCGGAATGAGCGGGATAGACCTATACTCACATATTATCGAAAACATGCCTGTGCTGAAAGGTAAGATAATTATCATTACAGGGGATGTCATGGGTCCGGATATCAAAGCCTTCCTGACTAAAAATAACCTGCCTTATCTGGTAAAACCGTTCGATATCAAGCTGCTAAAAGTGAAAATTAATGACATCATCGGTTCCGGTAAATCTGCAAATTGAAAACTTAACAGGAACCCAAGCCAATAAGAATGCGGCAGCGGTTACTGATTTACCAGACCGGCCGGAAAAGGTGACATTGTTTTTATCGTGACGGCCCAGTCTGTTATTTAATTCCTTTCAGCAGGTTAGCCATTTCGATGGCGTTCGTCGCAGCGTCGAATCCGCGGTTCCCGGCTTTAGTGCCGGCGCGTTCGATGGCCTGCTCCAGGTTATCGGCGGTAATAATGCCGTAAGCGACGGGTATCCCTGAATCCAGCCCGACTTTGGCGATACCCTTGGAAACTTCGTTGGCGACATATTCAAAATGCGGTGTCGCGCCGCGAATGACTGCCCCGAGGCAGATGATAGCATCGTATTTTTTAGTTTCGGCCAATTTTTGGGCTACCAGAGGAATTTCGAACGAGCCGGGTGCCCAGGCGATGTCAACATCAACATCATTAACCCCATGGCGTTTCATAGCATCCTGCGCGCCGTCCAGTAATTTACCGGTGATAAACTCATTAAAACGTGCGATAACAATCGCGAATTTCAGTCCTTTGCCCTGTAACATCCCTTCATAAACTTTGCTCATTTGTATCCCTCCTGATTAATATAAGTATCAAGTTTCCATAACGATATGTCAAGTGGCACCGTAGTGCCATCCCGAACGAAGAGAAGGATCTCCGAGCCTAGTGAGTAGGGGATGGAGATTTCTCGTCGCATGCGCCACCCGGAGCGAAACGAAGGGCCTCCGTGCCTTTTAATTAGAGACGGAGATTCTTCAGCTATTTTATAGTTTCAGAATGGATTGGCCTTATTTCTTATCTTTCTTAATCTCGGGGTGATTATGCGTGATTCCGAGAGTATGACCCATTTTGGTTTCTTTGGTTTCCAGATAATGGATGTTATACTGGTTCGGTTCGCAGATAATCGGCAGGGTCTCGGCCACTTTCAGACCGTAGCCTTCCAGTCCGATTAATTTTTTGGGATTGTTCGTCAGCATCCGGATGGTATGTAAGCCCAGATCTGTTAAAATTTGCGCACCGATGCCATAATCACGCAGGTCGGGCGCAAACCCTAGCTTGACGTTTGCCTCGACGGTATCCAGACCTTTATCCTGCAGTTCGTAGGCGCGGATTTTATTATGCAAGCCGATGCCGCGGCCTTCCTGCCGCAGATAGAGTAAAACACCGCGGCCTTCTTTGGCGATGGCTTTCATCGCCATATCTAACTGTTCGCCGCAATCGCAACGCAGGCTGCCGAAGGCATCGCCGGTGAGGCATTCGCTGTGCACGCGCACCAGCACCGGCTCGTCTTCGGAAATATCACCCATGACCAGCGCGACATGTTCATCGGTATCTATTTCACTTTTGTAAGCAATCAATTTGAACTCGCCGTATTTGGTGGGCAGTTCGGCTTCTGCCACTTTGCGCACCATTTTATCGTGGTGCCGGCGGTATTCGATCAAGTCGGCGATACTGGCGATTTTAAGGTTCAGTTTTTGTGCCATGATTTCCAGTTGCGGGAGGCGGGCCATGGTGCCGTCTTCGTTCATGATTTCACAGAGGACGCCGGCGGGATACAAACCGGCCAGACGCGCCATGTCGACCGTAGCTTCGGTGTGGCCGGCTCTGACCAGCACGCCGCCCTCTCGGGCGCGTATCGGAAAGATGTGTCCGGGCCTGCCCAGGTCTCCGGGTTTGGTGGCCGGGTCGATGATGGCTTTAATTGTTTCCGCGCGGTCATTGGCCGAAATACCGGTAGTCACCCCGCGGATTTTAGCGTCGACAGAAACGGTAAAAGCGGTGCCGTGCATGGCGGTGTTTTCACCGACCATCATCGGAATATTCAGTTCATTCAAACGCTGCTCGATAATGGGCATACAAATCAGCCCGCGGGCATTTTTCGCCATAAAGTTGATTGCTTCCGCGGATATTTTCTCGGCAGCCATAATCAGGTCGCCTTCATTCTCACGACCTTCATCATCCACTAAGATGATAAACTTGCCGGCTTGTACATCTTTGATAATTTCAGGGATATTCGATAATGTCATCTTTTACTCCAGACTTAAAAACAGAGCCGCCGGTTAATTACGAACGAAACCGTGCTCCTGTAAAAAATCAAACGTTATTCCATCGCCGGAGCGCCCGGCTAGCGATTCCACGTATTTCGCGATGATATCGACTTCCAGATTGACAACATCGCCGACTTTTTTCTTAGCGATGGTGGTGGCATTCTGGGTGAACTCCACCAGAGAAACGGTGAATGAATCGGCCCCCATATCGGCAATGGTCAGACTGAGGCCGTCCACCGTGATAAATCCCTTCACCGCCATGTACCGCATCAGTGGATGAGGCGCGGAAATTGTCATCAGTTTGGATTTTTGTTCCTGCCGGATGGAAACGACTTTACCGGTATCGTCGATATGTCCCTGCACCAGGTGCCCGCCCAGCCTGCCCCCCAGCTTTAGCGCCCGTTCAAGGTTGACTTCATCATTCACTTTTAAAAAGCCGAGGTTAGTGCGGCGTAAAGTTTCCGGTTGGATGCCGACGGAGAAGGAATCAGCGGTAAAATCGGTGACGGTCAGGCAGGTCCCGTTGACGGCGATGCTCGCGCCCAATTCCACATCCGCCAGGACTTTGGCGGCTTTGACCGTCAGTCGGTCCGGACGAATCAGGTTAACCTGGCCGATTTCTTCAACAATGCCTGTGAACAATTATTTTCTCCCGATATAACCGGTGATCATCATGTCACTGTCCGAACGTTTTGTTTTGACACGTTCCAGCTTTAATGAGTTTACTACTTTATCGGCGCCTTTACCACCGATTGCCGTGCGGGCTTTTTCCCCGCCGATGATAACGGGCGCTACGAAAACGACCGCTTTATCTACCAGATTATTATCACATAAAGAACCCAATAGACTGGCGCCGCCCTCGACCAGCACGCTGGTCACCTGTTTTTCGCCGAGTGCGTTAAATAGTTTATCGAGGTCGATGAATCCCTTTTTGGCCGGAAGTACCAGAACCTCCGCGCCCAACTTCTTATAAGCTTTCTTTTGCGCGGCAGCGACCTTATCGCTCACGGCCATTAATACTTGCCCGGGAGCGTTGAATATTTTCGCGGTCACCGGCGTGCGCCCCGTTGCGTCGACAATAACCCTGAGCGGTTGATTTTTAGCAACGCCTCCGCGGATACTGGCGCGCGAGGTCAATTGCGGGTCATCGGTCAACACAGTATTCACGCCCACCATCACCGCGTCGGTGGTGTAGCGCAGGAAGTGAACGTAACGCCGGGACTCATCGCTGCTGATCCATTTGGAATCGCCGGTGCGCGCCGCGATTTTACCGTCGATGCTCATGGCATATTTGATGGTGACAAAAGGCCTGCCGGTGGTGATGAATTTAATATAAGACTCAACGATTTCCGAAGCCTCTTCGGCATGTTCGCCGACCACAGTTTTTATACCGGCACTTTCCAGTTCTTTCAGGCCCTTGCCACTGACCAGAGGATTCGGGTCAATTATCGCGGCATGGACTTCTTTGATGCCGGCGGCGATTATTGCCTTGGTGCAGGGAGGCGTCCGCCCGAAATGGCAACAAGGTTCGAGAGTAACATACATCACCCCGCCGCTGGCCCGCATGCCGGCCTCCTTCAGCGCCATGATTTCGGCATGAGAAGAACCGGGCGGCTGAGTATAGCCCTGCCCGATAATATCGTCGTCCTTGACGATTACAGCGCCGACAGCCGGATTAGGACTGACCTGACCCAACGCCAGCTTTGCCAGTGAGATTGCCCGTTCCATGTAATCCATATTGACTGCATTCTAGCATCTCACTAAAAAAGGTGCAAATAGAAAAGAAAAATTCCAAAAACCAAATTCCAAAAACCAAACAATAAAGAAATTCTAATATCTAAACTCGAATATCTAATATCTAACTCCTGAACAAATCCGAGTATTAAAATTAGAAAGTAAGATTTTGATATTTTCCCATTTTCATGAGGACAAATTTTAGGATTTCGTATTTCGGATTTAGTGCTTGAAATCTTTATTTTACCTGTGTCTTTTGCTTCTTATAGCTCTTTTGCCCCAACTGACTGAAAAAAGTAAGAAGGTACTCACGGCGAGCGGCAGCAGATTCAGTAACGCCGCGGTATCGGCGTCCTTCAAACCGCCGGTGTAAATTTTCATAATCAAAGCACTTGCCCCGCCCACAATAATCGCGGTTAAAGCGCCGGTGTTGGTAACTTTAAGTTTTTCTCTCCAAAACCCGGCAATTACGATAGGAATAATTCCGGCGGTAAAAATGGTGTAAGCGTACATCAACGAATTAATTATTTCTTTGAGCTGTAATGCTACGCCTAATGCCAGAAGTCCTAATATCACAATTCCCCACCTGGAGATAACCAGTAATTTTTCTTCTGTAAGGACGGGCTTAAATTTGTGAATCACATCCGTCGTCAGTATTGTACTTACGCTGAGCAGGCAGGTTACGGCCGAGGACATCACGGCGCTTAATAAAGCCGCTAAAACCAGACCGACCAGCACCGGCGGCATCACCCCTTTGATGACCGTGGTGAAGGCCTGGCCTGCGGCGATATTCGGGTATAATATTGCCGCCGTCATGCCGATAAATGTAATCCCCAATGCCAGCGGAATCAGCAGACCGGCCGTCCAGAACACGCTCTTTTTAGCAACGTGACCGTCTTTCGCCGAGAAAATACGGGAATACATATCCGGCCCGACGACATAAGTCAACCCCACCAGCAGCAGATAATTAACCAGTTCGACCGGACCGAATTTGGAACTAACGGGGAAAGAAAAATAATTGGCCGGCAGGCCGTTTTTCAAGCCGGTGAAACCGCCAATTTTCCATAAAACGAAGCCCAGTCCGGCAAATATCCCCAGGAAGATAATAATCGTTTGCCAGAGGTCGGTTTTGAGCACGGCCCGCTGCCCGCCGAGGACGGTGTAAAAAATAAACACTACAGTGGAAATTACTATCCACAGGGTTGTGCTGCCGTAACCGAGCACCGCCATGATTGTACCGGCGGCAATAATCTGCCCGGCAATTACCGCCATCCAGGCTACGACGATAAGAATTGAGGCCGCCATTGCCGGTATTCGGCCGTACTGCTTTTCAATCAGGGCCGGCAGGGTATAAAAACCGTATTCCCGGACCTTACGTGCGAAAAGAAAACCCAGCACAACGAGACCGAAGCTGCCTGATAATATCCACCAGGCGCCGGCCAGCCCGCGGGCAAAGCCCAGTCCTGCCATGCCGATGGTGGCGGAAGCCCCGATAATCGTGGCCAGCAGGGAACCGGTGATGAACAGCGTCGAACCGCTTCTTCCGGCAACGAAATAGCTCCCGGCGCTTCTGGCCTGTTTGCGGGTGGAAAGTCCCAGGGCGATCATTGCAATAAAATAAACGATAACGATTATCAGCGGCAGCAATGGATTCTCCTTGACATAATATACACCTAAAAATCCCGGAACATGAGAATAAATCAAAACGACAAAAGGGTATATCTTTTACATTACTAAAAAGAGGGGAAATAATCAAAAATGCTGCTCGGTAATATAAAAATGGGGAGTTAAGATTGCAACGTAGGAGAATTCGATGGAGGAATTGAACGAAACGTCGTTATTTAGCCGGTTTTTGGGTGCCCATCAGCGCAATTTCCATGTTCTTGCCGCAATGGGGGCAGGTAGCCACTATGACTAATGGACGGTTCATCACGCGTTCGGCGACGGCAGTAACCATTGAGTCGATATTGTCCAGACGGCGGTCCAGCGCATCTACTCTCGCTTCAAGCTGCAGAACTTCATTATCTTTGTTGCCGGCGCTTTTTCCGTCATCGGCAGGCTGTTCCGGTCGTCGTCTTAATACCATGGGTTATTCTCCATAGGATTACTGTTGCTCCAATTATAATCGAGCCGGGACTGTCTGTCAAAATGTGCGTTAATGCCTGACATGAAAAACTGTTTTTCTGATGTTTATATAGGCTCTCAAAACCAGTGTCGCTACCGGCGCCCAAAAATAGACCAGAAAATCGGTATTGCTCATAAAATTTTTCAATAGCCATGCGCCCAATAACCAGCCGAGAGTGAAAATGATCCCTGCCGTCTGAAAAGAAAATATCGTGATAATTGAGCTCAACAGACCGATGACAGTGAACCAGATCACCAGGTTTTGGGGAATCACGCCGCTTTGTTTGAAAAAATTTAAGACAGCGCTGAACAACAGGCCGCCCACCAGCCCCACGGCGATTTCTTTGATGCCTTTACGGAGTTTTTTCATGCGCCGGCCACGAGTACCATAATATTCAGATTATATTACCTCGGAGTGCGAATAATCAATTTTTACGGCAGTCGGGAATTAGCGTAATTTCACTTGGAAACGACACATTTTTGTAACAGACCAGAGCTCAATTTTATGATTCTTTTATGTCGGGGATGATAGATTAGGAATACAGGGTAAATTACCGGTAAAACAAATCAAACAAAATCTGAAGTGAGGAAATAATGAAAAAAGTATTATTAGCGGCGGCCGCTTTAATCATTTTAATGCTCATGTTGTCTGTTGCCGCCTGCAAGAGCAGCAGCACGGCCCCAACTACCACAGCGACTGCAATTACTCCTGGCAACGGCGAGGTCATCAATAGCGACAGTATCGATACCGTGCAGATAGTTGATATTAACGCACAATCAACCGGGTTTCCGTGGCAGCTGGATGTAGTTATTGAATCCACCGGTAGCGTCGGCACGCTGTTCAATCCTGTCGCCTTGAATGTGGGCGACGTTGTCAGTGTAGTAACCGATCAGGATATGAGCACGTTTAACGCGAATGACGTCGTCACAGCAAAAATCAAATATACGGGAGATGTGAATATACCGGGTGGCATCAGATTATATCTGTATAATGTGGCACCGCAGATGAGTCCTTAACTTAAGCAGCGGTTATTAAAGTTTTTGTTTTGCGGCCGGTTTTACCAGCCAGATAACGATTCCGGCGGCGATACCGGTTGCCCCGCACAATAAAAATGCCGGATGATAACTGCCGGTGACATCGAAAATATGCCCGGCCAGAATCGGGCCGGCGGCGCCGCCGATGTTGTTGCCCAGAATAACCGCGCCGGTTATCGCACCCAGCGACTGCAATCCGAAATGCTCGGCGTTAATCGATGCCAGCAGCACGCCAACACCGGAGAAAAAGCCGTAAACTACGGCATAAATGTAAAGTGCCGGAACCGTGGCGCTGACGGCGATAATAAAAAAAACCGCCGCTACAGAGATAAAGCCGACTGCCAGAGTGACATTATTATTGATTTTATCGCCGATAAATCCCAGCCCTGCCCGGCCGATAATTCCGATAAGGCCGATAACCATCAGCAGTGTCGCTGCGGCCAGTCCCGACATCCCGCGGTCGGTCGCATACGGAATCAAGTGCACAGAACTGACCTGATAGAAAAAGCCGTACAAAAGCCAGGCAATAAAAATCAGCCAGAATTGACTGGTTTTCAGCGCATCGTTGAAGGATAATGCGGCCGCCGGCGTTGTCGTTTTGTGTTTCTTCTCTCCGGAAGGAACGGAAAACGGGGCAGCGGGACTGGTTTTAAGCAATTGCGCCAGTCCTGCAATCAATACCAGGCTGGCAGCACCGACAATGAGTAAAGCACTGCGCCAATCGAAGCTGACCATCAATCGGCTGGCAATTATGGGCACAACGCCAATTCCGAAACCTATGCCGGAGACACCGATGCCGACCATCAGACCGCGTTTTTCGGGGAACCAGCGGGTGATCAGCGCTACCAGCGGGACATACATCGCGCTCGAACCCACCGCGACAATAAGGCCGTATGACACATAAAGGCCAAGCAGATTAGTAATCCGGGACATCAACATGTAGCCGGCGCCGAGGGTAATCCCGCCAATCGCAACGACGGCCTTCGGGCCGATACGGTCGCTGATTCTGCCCGCGAAAATACCGAAAACACCGCATAGGATTAAATTAAGCGAAAATGGAATGGAGGTTGCCGTGCGTGTCCAGTGAAACTCCTCGAGCATTGGCTTGAAAAATACCCCGAAGCTGGCTTGCGCGCCGTAAACGAGCATGATGATAAAGAAACAGGCTAGGAGGACTCCGTACCCGGGATATATCCTGGATTTTACTTCGCCGCCGTTGGAAATATCTTTTTTATTCAAAGAATTGTTGCCTTTATCGGTAGATTTCAATATCATGCCTTTTTATATTTTACATAATAACAATGAAAATCAGCGTAAACCGTTCCGCCGCAAAAAACATTGCTTGCTAAACCCCGGTAGGTAGTACACAGAAAGCAGCGGAAGCTTTTTAGTTCGGAAAGAGAACGGTAATATTGTTTAACCCGGTAACGTCGGCCGGACTGCATATTACTGAATATTTCCATCACGGGACAACCTTTAGTCCGGTAAAACCGGTAATTAGTTTCCCTGTTATTATTGTACTCTTCATAAACATTACGAGTAAAATCGGGTAGTACTCACGGCATCAGCTTGTTATCCGGCAGGTCAAAGAGCCTGCCGGTATCAGTAAAAATAAAGAAATAAAAAGGGAGTAAAAACTTGTCTTTACTCCCTTTCAGATACCATTACAATGGCTGGAATGTTCCTCTCGAGTGGCCCGGTGCGCAGCTAGAATTTAATTGTGTATTTCATGGAAACATAAATCAGCATGGCTGCCAGAATGGAGGACAGAATTCCGACAATCAACAGCGCGCCGGACTTGGCCGGATTCTTTTTCTTGGCCATCATCGACGCGATAATACCGCCTGGCAGCACCAGGATTATTGCCAGCAGCCAAAGCCCTACAGCGATTTTCTCCCCCGGCGTGTCGTTAACGGCCGGAACAGGTTTCTCCTGTTTTACCGGGGTAACTTTGGGCGGCACAGGCTGAGATGGCTTCGGTTGAACCGGGGCAGCGGTTTTATTTTGAACCGGCTGACTCTTTGGCTGGACCGGAACTGCGGCCTTGGGTTGAACCGGGGTATTTTTAGGCTGAACCGGAAGAATGTTCCTGGGTTGAACCGGCGGTTGTACCGGCGGATAAACTCTTTCCTGTACGGGCGGTGTAATCTTAGGCGGCGCAGGCGGTTGAACCGGCGGGCTGATTCTTTCCTCAACAGGAGCAGTATATTGCGGCGGGGGCGGAGGACTCGCTTTGGGCTGGCTCATTGTGCTGATCTTGATCAGGTTGATTCTATTCAGTAAAGCTTTTGCTTCAGGGTCCTGGTCGCTTACCTGTTTTAAAACACCCGAGATATCGTTAAACAACTCCATATCACGAATGACACCGTCTTTGATAATTGATTGAGCCATTTTCTTGGCCAGAATCAGGTTACCATTTCCCATACGTTATCTCCTTGTATGTTTTCCAAGCCCCCGGTGCGGGAATGTTTATTTATTTTTACCGCCGCATGCACGGCTAAACCGATTATAGAGTACTATATATGAAAGTTAGGCCAGCGTCAAGAATTACACTGTTACCGTAATCCGTGGATTGAAAAACCTCTTTCAATCTGAGTTAGATTGGGGTAAGCTAACACCCAGGAGGTTAATATGAAGCAAACATCAGAGCGTTTGGGTGTTAAGATTGTTGGAGGTCT
>Ga0182027_10016473_pt1 | contig 10090 bp, 10 predicted proteins | sample 712E1DmetaG_FD_121300 | JGI IMG/M metagenome (GOLD analysis project Ga0182027, IMG submission 121300) | Permafrost microbial communities from Stordalen Mire, Sweden - 712E1D metaG (Illumina Assembly) | ecosystem: Environmental > Terrestrial > Soil > Wetlands > Permafrost | place: Sweden... | reverse complement strand
CTTTGCAGTCCCCTCGTGTTGCGTCTGGACCTTGGTCGGAGCCGTGTGCTGGTCGTGCTCGGCGACCCGCTCCTGTGGAGTGGCAGCGTGCTGAATCCCGCCCGGGCCGCCGTGATACGAAACGCGGTTGTTGCTGGCGATCGTATCTCTCTGCACGCTCGCCGGGTCGTTGTAGGTGGTGCGAATCACGCTCTCATTCACGCGCATGACCGCAGTGTTGTAGGCAAACTCGTTACCGCGCCATTCTCCGCCCGTAAAACCGACGCCTCCGTACCCATAGCCGTAGTTCACGCCGCCGTAGTAGCCGACGTGTCGGCCCCAGTAGCCCCGATGGAACCTGTATCTGCCGCCGTACCAGTCCCAGTAGTAGGGCGTCCACAGGGCGCCCTCATAGGGAGCCGGAACCCAAGCGCCGGGAACCCAGTAGTAGTCCCCGTCGCCATAGGCCCAGTAGCCGGGAACCCACATCAAGTTGGGCTGGGGACAGAGGGGCTGCTCATAAACAGGCAGTTCGGGCGGAGCGAAACCCACACTGATGACGATTTGTGCGTGCGAAAAAGCGGGAATAACAGAGATCAGAAGCGCCAGCAAAAGCCAACGTGCAGAGCTGAATAGTCGCATGAGAAGACCTCGCGATTCTTTCGTGCCTGCCCCGCCGGGGGAATCGATTCAACCTGAGCGGAGCGAGAGCTTCGGCACAATATGGACAAGACTACCCCGCGTTCTTCCGAAGGTCTGGTCAAATCTGCACAGAGGGTTTTCTTTGCTTCAGTCTTCTCAAGTCGAACATGCAGAGCCGAATATTCAACCCCACGCCTAAAGCGTGATGCTCACCAAGATTCGCCGGCATGCCCAGGTAAACGCGAGGACCTCCCGGTTAAGACTCACGTCCGTCATCCCGATCTAACCCAACTTCAATGAGCTCCCTCAAATCTGCGCAACGCAAACTGGAGCGCTCCAACGGCGCTGGCCGGCATCGGCGGACGAGTGAGTGGATGCCAACCACCACCAGTAGGTTGACCAAAATAGGCCAACTCGCTCATTTAGATCAGCCGCTAGCTGCGGCAACGGCCTCGATTGGCATGAGCATTTTCGATGTTCTGCATATCCTTCGCGCTTTGGGCGACGATCTGATAGTTCAACGCTGACGGGGTGCTTTCCGCGACAAGCCTTTCCAAGAGATCATTCGACGTGGGACCGGATTCATATTGTTGGATGCTCATTCTGCGCCGCGCAGGGAAATCCAGTAGTACCGCCGCCAGCAAAACTTGCAGCGAACGGGACGGAGAACAAACAAGCCAAGAAGGCTATCGTAAAAGCGCAACTCGGCTGGCTTGAATTGAACGGATTTGCAGCGAGGGCACTTTCGCCGTAACCAAAGCACTCTCGGCAGCCAAACCGGCCAGGTCATCGCATCGATGTTCATGGGGAGCTTCCTTTCAGGTAAGGACGGCATGCATCATTGCTCGGACCCAACTCCCGCGCTGGAATTCGCGTCGAGCCATGAAAGCAGACAACGGATGCTTCCCGTGGCTAAAGCGATGCTCGAATCGGCCGCTCCGTAATAAAGGTTGATGGTGTCTTCATCCGCGGCGATGGTTTGCCCGCAAGGAAAGACGACGTCGTGTACGTCTCCAGTGCGCTCGTAGGGGGCGTCGGGACCGAAGATCCACGAGCTTCCTCGTTGCAGGCAGATCTCAGGATGCTCAAGATCGAAGAGCGCCAGGCCCAGGCGATAGATGCTTCCCGAGGCCGTTAGCCGCACGCCGTGGTAGATCATGAGCCAGCCGCTGGGCGTTTCGATGGGCGGAGAGCACAGGCCGATCTTGTTCGCATCCCACCATCCCCCGCGCCGTGCTTCAAGGATGACCTTGTGGCTGCCCCAATACTGCAGATTGGGCGAATAAGAGATCCACATGTGAGCGCCAAGCACGGTCATCGGCCGGTGAATCAAGGCCCAGTTGCCATTGATTCTTCGCGGCAGCAGCGCGGCATCCTTATCTTCAGGCGGCATGATCACGCCGAATCGCTCAAAGCTCCGAAAATCCTTGGTGAGCGCCAGAGAAACCCCCGGACCGCCGCGCGCAAAGGAGGTATACGCCACTGCATATTGCTCGAGTTCCGGAACATAAGTGATGCGCGGATCTTCGATGCCCCAGATTTCTTCAGGGTAGTCGCGCGGATTGGCCTTCAATGTAGGCTGGGCATCGACGCGCCATCCGTCGATTCCATTCTGAGAACGTGCCGCACACAAGTGCGAAAGGCCGCTGCGGTCTTCGGCGCGGCAAAGCAGTAACGTGTCGCCATCGGGCAGCCGCACCGCTCCGGCGTTGAAGACGCTGTTGATTGGATAGGGCCAATGCTGCGGTTTAAGGATCGGATTGCCCGAATAGCGCGTGAACAGCGGAAAGTCTGCGCATGGCTCCGGTTTCGCCTGTTCCAAAGCACTGGGCCCCGGCAAGGCCGCTTGATCAATCAGTGGATTCAAAGGAGATACTCATTTCCTGGTCCGTTTCTTCTACGTGGTTCACCGTCGCTCCCTGCATTTCCAGGAGCGCCATCAGGAACGAAAGGGTTGATTCCGCTCCCTGATTCTCATTAACCCGGTCGGGATGAAGCCCATCTTTACATCCGCCCGTTGTTGCATCGTAAAGCGGGACCTGCAGATCGTTCTTGCCCAGGAACCACCTGAAGACACGATGGGCTTCCGCACTCCAGCGCTCTTCGTGCGTTAGCCTGTACGCCTCAAGACAAGCAGAGATCGTGGCACAGGCTTCGACGGGCTGCTGATCGAAGCGGGGCTTCTCCGCGCCCTCGCTGAAGCATTGGCTGGAGCCGATGGGCACAAAAATCTCCGGGTCACCGCTGTGTTGAGCAGCTACAAGCCATTCGAGCGACTCGATTCCCGCCGCGATCATCTTCTTGTTTTTGCTTCGCCCACCGGCCAGGATGAGCGCCTGCGGCAAGCGCGCATTCGAGTACGCAAGACTCTTCTCGAACCAATGCCAGGTCTCGGAGCAGCTGCGCTCGTAGACATCAAGCAGGCGATTGGCGAGCGTGTTGCGAATGCCCTGGATGGCCCTGTCACCGGGAAACCAGTCTAGATAGGCCTGCAAACCGAGAACACTGTATGACCATGCCCGCGGGCTGCTGAACGTCAAAACTGCCGGCACGGCGGCCTCAAAGAGTATTCCTGCCGCTCCCCGCAACCCCGCATTGAGCGATTGGCCGAGCACCGATCCCACGGCCCACAGCGCGCGCCCATGGCTGTCTTCCGATCCAACTTCCTCCAGCCATTTGCGGTCATAAGCTAGAAAGTTCCGGAACCGTCCTGTATCGGAATTGAATGCAAGCCAGAGAAAAGCCAGGTACCGGCGAGAGAGGCTGAGATGCTCCTCCCCGTACTCGAACCCGGGTCTCTCATCCAGCAGAGTGGACACGATGAGCGCCCGTGCGTTGTCGTCGGCCGTATAGCCCTCGCGTGTATTGGGCAGGGAGAAGATTGCGTGCTGCAACATGCCCGTGTCGTCGGTCATGGTTAACAGATGAGCGGTGTTCAGAACCGGCAGGTGGTCCATCGGGTCTATCAGTTCCAGGACGGCGTCGTCCGGTTGGGCAGCCCTTGGCCGCAACGAGCGCTCGATGCGTGCCCGCTGAAAGGTCGCCATGTAGGCCCGTGCCGTCATAGGCCAGGTTGTACCACGGGAGTGCAGATACGCCCGCTTCCGCATCGCATGGCGCTCCGCATCGTTCTCTAACAATGCGACGACCGCTTTTGCGATGGCATCTGGATCCTCAAATGGGACAATCACGCCTCTCTTTTCAGCGAGCAGTTCCTTGGCGTACCAGTAGGGCGTAGAGATAATTGCCTTGCCGGCTCCGAGCGCGATGGCCAGCGTGCCGGAGACAATCTGCGCCTCCTGCCGGTAGGGCGTGATGTAAATATCGGCCGCGCCGACGTGCTCGATCAGTTCTTCAGTACTGACAAAACGATTGTTCAGAATCAAGTGGGAAGAAACACCAAGCTGCTCGGCCAGCGCCTGCAACTCTTCGCGGTAGCGCTCGCCTTCGCGCTTCCGGATATGGGGATGCGTCACTCCGGAGACGATATACACAACGTTCGGATGCCGCTCCAGAATCGCCGGCAGCGCCCGAATCACGTTTTCAATTCCCTTGTTTGGCGATAGCAAGCCGAATGTAAGCAGAACGGACTTGCCTTCTGTGCCAAACTTATCCTTGAAATAGTTAGGGTCCATGAATGTCATTTCCGGCACGCCGTGTGGGATCACATCGATCTTTCCACCAGGAACCGCATACACTTCGCGCAACAGTTGGGCAGCCAGTTCGCTCATAACAATCAGGCGATCGGAGAGTTGCGCGATCTCTTCGAGCACGATGCGTTGATTTGCGTCCGGTTGGCGCAGAACCGTGTGCAGCGTAGTGACTAGCGGCATTTTCAATCTGCGCAGCAAGGCCAGAATGTAGCCGCCCGCGGCGCCGCCGTAGATGCCGTATTCGTGTTGCAGGCAGACAAGATCGTTGCTATTGAAGTTCAGGAAATCGGCGGCCCGCTCATAGGAAGCAATGTCCTCCTGCGTCAGTTCCAGGCGCACTTGTTCCGGATAGTCGTAGCTTGAATCGGGATCGTTGACCGGAATGGCAAAAAGGCGACCTTCTCCGTATTCGGCTGCGAGTGCGGTGCACAGGTCGGTCGTGAAAGTAGCAATTCCGCACTCGCGTGGCAGGTAGTTCCCAATAACGGCGATGCGCGAGGGCAATGGCAGGCTGCTGGCTTTTAATGCGATGGGCAAAGAAGTTGACGTATCAGTTTTTCCAGCCAGTGTCTCGGATTTTATGATTTCGGGGAAGGACATCCTATCCTCTTTTCATTTGTGATTCGCTCCGCGCTTATGATTCGCTGCACGATGTCACCGCGGACGGGTGACACATGGCTCGCGCTCGGTCCTCGTGCGCTGGGACGCTCGACTTATCTTGCCGGAACGGGCAGGGGATGCTGCCCCGCAGCAATGTCCAGTGAGGCGTGTCGCTGAATCTGGAGGGTTTGTACCGTGACATTTGCGATCTGAAATCCCGGATACTGTGTGACCTGAACAGAATCAAGCTCCGCTGCGTTGAATCGCTTCGATACTCCTTTGAGCGCGTGGGACAAGGCTCGGCGGATCGCCGCTTCTTCCGTTAAACCAAAGCCCCTTCGGGAACAGGCCTCATGCAGCCAGATGAAGTGCCAGCCGGCTTGGCGAATCATGGTGTCGAAAACGAGCGCAGGGATCTCTTCAACAACGGACCACTCTTCGCCGATGGGCTGCCGGCAGGGGTCTAACCTATCCGGCAGGATGCATTCTCTGCGCAAGAAAACAGAATGCAACTTCACGATCGCACGCTTTTGGAAGCTGCGGGCGCCTGCGGACGGATGGAACCGGTTACAGGATCGGTCGGAGCGACGGCTAGCCCAGATGACGAATGTTCCGCAACGAAATCGTCGGCAAAACCCAATGGATTTGCCTCAATTGTGTCCGGTTCAGCCACGGAGTAGCCGGTTGCATCGGGCTGGCTCACGGGCGGGCACAAATGTATTTTTGTGAGAAAGGGGGAATGCAGGTGGTTCTTCACGTCGCTTCTCTTGATGGAACTCATGATGGCTCCAGTCGTTCGGTTGCGTACCTGAAAGTTGCTCGTCTGGAGCGGCGCCTGGAATGCAGAAGGCGAGAGGGGAAAACGGCTTGCTGTTTCAAGCATACTCCAGAGGATGCCTGCCGGCGATTTTCCTTTCATGGTGCCCGGATGTTCGCACCGCCGCGGCGTGCCGTGCTTAGATTTTGCGGCGAATAGACCAGGAACTGCAGGCGCGACATAAGGCAGTCGTCTTGTGACGAACCACGCAATTACGATCAATCTCTGTCCATCATCGCCCGGATTCAAGAGTCGCGTATGGTCAATTTTGCTCTCCCTTGCCGGGCTCCTTGCAGGACCGCCAGAAAAGAGCTACTAAGAAACCTCTGAAAATCGCTGAGTTATAGAGCCGCTTGGCAGGTGTCTCACCCTATCTGCTCAAGATCAGCTGATTTTTCGGCTATCCGACATGCCCCTTTTTGACCGCCGGAGGTTCACGCGGCCACCGGTAGACACACTACGCCCCTTGCGGGTCCATCTGTAAATTGATCTTCGCCAGCCTCCGGCGGTGCTGATAGATGTTGATCGAGGCAAAGGCCTCGCACAGCCATTCGTGGTTCTTCTTCAGCCCGCGATACCGCACCCGGGTGAAGCCGAAAACACGCTTGAGCACACGGAAGGGCCACTCCACCTTGGCCTGTACTCGCACCTTGGTGCGGTTCTTGCGCTTCTGCTCCTCGTCTACGCCCGCCTTGGTCTTCGCGCGCCGCGAAGTCAAATCCTGCGCTGCGGGCGCGGCTTCCCGACCAGCCGTCGCCGGGACTGTGCTGGCTTCTCTAGCGAAGAGTTCCCGTACCTCGGCAAACCCGGCACAGCCGCTCGCCGCCACAGAAGGCGCAATCCGGCTTCGTCCTGTCTACAACCCCGTATCCCGTGCCCTCCACCTTGCCGGTGCCATGACACAGTTGACACTTCCCAGTTCCGCCGCATTTGATGCATCTTGATGCCATTGCAAATTCTTCTTTTCGTTGATTGATTTTCACTGTAAGGTGATGTCCAATACGATGGGTCTGTTTTCGAGGTCACCAGCCCAACCGAGCAACGCAGCATTCGCGAAGAGCGTCCTCTCGGTTTGGAGTGTCCCATACCCAGCGTGAACGTAGCCGAAGACATGCAGCCGAGGCCGCAAGCGCATTATGGCAAGTTGCAGTTCAGTACAACCTTCCCTGTGAATTGAACCCAGTTCGCGGTCTAATATGCCGTATGGTGGGCCGTGCGTGATCAGAATGTGGGTATCCTTTGGGATGCTCGCATAGAGCCTCGCCCGCTCATCCCGTTTGGAATAGCCAAAAGCGTCATCGTCACCTGTAACCGGCGACCCCCAGATATTTAGACCGCAGAGCCTGACGCTTTCATTGATTAGCAGAAAAGCATCTCTTTTACCGTGCGCTGAGTGATGTGGAAGAATCCGAGCAGATTCGTGGACACAAGCGCATCGAAATCCTCGAGAGTGAAGTCATTGAGAGGCTTGGTCAGGAAGATGCCGGCGTTATTCACCGGAACGTCGATGGCTCCGAAAGTATTGATTGCTGCCTCGACCGGCCGGACAGCCGTTTGCTGGTTGCTGATATCGCCATCGACGAGTACCAGGCTGCCCGACGCGGTCAGTTTCTGACTGGCGTGACGAGAGGTCGCAACGACGTTATAACCTTCGCCAAGAAACCCCTCGACTAAGCCAGCACCAATGCCACCGGACGCACCGGTCACGATTGCTGTTTTCCTGTCCGGCATAAATGAACTTTCGTTTTGGAGCTTCGAACCAGGCACGCGGCTGGATCATCCGCACTCTCGAATCGACTTCATCCCACTCGCCGCGAATGCCTAGCGTGAAGAGCACGCGAAGCCCTTTACCGACGCAATCCAGTCTACCTGCAATGCTCAATCATGTCCCGCCCGATTTTCTATGCTCCGTGATCGATCTCACGCCTTGTATCGCCATGAGAGCCGCAATTCGCCGCCCAGCACGACACCGCCCTCATCCCAGCCGCTATAACAGGCACTCAGTACGAGTAGACGTCGACCTCGGGCGCCGATTGCAGTAGTCGCCTAGGCAGCCTTCTCTGCAGCGAGCAGGTTCAAAAGGTTTTGAGCTGCGACGGTCGAAGATGCTGGGTTCTGGCCGGTAATCAGACGGCCATCAACGACTGAAAACGGAAGCCAGTCGGCCCGCTTCTCAAATGTGGCTCCCAGCCGCATCAACTCGTCCTCGACCAGAAACGGCACGACGTGGGTGAGGTGCATCTCTTCTTCCTCACCGTTCGTGAAACCTGTCACCTGTTTTCCTTTGACGAGCGGCGCGCCCTGGTTGGTCACGTGACGAAGCACGCCCGGCGAATGGCACACGAGCGCGATCGGCTTGCAGGAATTGTAAAACGACTCGAGCAAAGCAATGGAATCAGGACTCTCTGCGAGGTCCCACATGGGGCCGTGCCCACCCAGGTAGAAGACCGTATCGAAATCTTCCGCTTTTGCGTCGGCAACCCGATCGGGGCAACAGAAGCAAGGACCGGTCAAGCCCGTGATCCTGTCGCAACGATGCCTCGCCCTCGGAAAACGCAAGTAAATACCCCAAATGGGGAATGAGCACGGCCCGAGGTTTACAATCATTTGTATATTCGCTCTCCACTTTGCGTTCGCAACGCACCAATACGACCACAAGGGGGATTATGTTCCCTTTAACACGTTGCTCCGGCTCCGGTAACCGGCGTTTCATAACAGCCGTATTCGCCCTTCTGGTTTCTGGTGCAAGCACTCCTGTGTTTGCAAAGATCAGTTGTGCGGATCTCTTGCACGCGCAGATTCCGGACGTCCGTATAGACACAGCCGAGGAGATCCATCCGGCTCCGGTTTGGAAGTTTTCCCGCGACGCGCTAGGCGGGCTAGGCGCCGCAGAGGTGCGCGTGCCGTTCTGCCGCGTTTCAGGCGTGATTGAAAAAGAGATTGCGTTCGAGCTTTGGCTTCCGGACGACTGGGATCAGCGTTACCTGGGAGTTGGCAATGGCGGCGATGCGGGATTCATTAATTACTCGAGCCTGGCCTACGGCGTCAGCCGCGGATTTGCTTCGGCCAGCAGCAACCTGGGCCATTGGCAGAGCGACCCGCACTGGGCGCTGGGGCACCCAGATCGCCTGGAGAACTACGAATGGCGCGCTCATCATCTGATGGCCGTGAATTCCAAGAAGCTTATCGCGCTCTACTACGGATCGCCGGCGCACCATGCGTATTACGAAGGCTGTTCGGGTGGGGGAATGGGCGGCATGAACGAAGTGCAGCGTTTTCCTGCCGATTATGATGGCGTGATCGCCGGGGCATCGGGAACCTCATTCCCCGGTATCGCGGCGCGCTGGGTGCTGGACAAAGTTCTGACGCAACAGGATCCGGCGAGCGAACTGAAGCCCGGCGATTGGAAGCGAATCGCCGAGACGGCCATTCAGCAATGCGACGCGCTGGACGGCGTGAAGGACGGCATCATCATTAATCCCGCGGCGTGCAAATTCGACATCGCGAGCACGCCAGGACTGACGCCCGCGCAGGTGCGCCATGCCAAGGCGATTCTCGGACCTCTAGCAGGCAGGGATGGTCGAACTTATTTCCCGGCGCTTTCGCCGGGAGCCTTGTACAGCAACTTTCCGGAGCAAGGCGCCTTCATACCCGCACTCAGCTTCGGCGACTGGACCTACCAGGATCCGAATTGGAATCTCGCCAACTTCGACGTTGCCCGCGACGTCTCCGCGGCAGAGGCCGTCGTTCCGGGTGTGCGCATATGGAATACGGATCTGGTGCCCTTCGAACGCCTGAACCACAAGTTAATCACTTACATCGGGGGCGAGGACCCGACTGTTCCCACCCAGGCCAACATCGATTACTACAACGCGGTGGTGGATCGACTGGGCAAACCGGAAACCGACAGCTTCTTCCGTCTTTTCGTCGTGTCCGGCATGGGCCATTGCGCCGGGGGGACGGGACCGACCGACTTCGGACAGCCGTACCTCGACGAAAAATCGCACCCCCAGGACGCGGAACACGATGTGCTTGCGGCGATCATGGCATGGGTGGAAGAAGGGCGAGCGCCCAGCCAGTTCATTGCTTCACAGTCCGAGGCGGGCAAGGTGATCGCCACACGGCCGATCTGCGCCTATCCGATGCTCCCGCGCTTTAGCGGCAATGGCGACGTGAACAGCGCGGCCAATTGGAGTTGCACCTACCTGGGCGAAGCACAGAAATAGCCGCAATTCAGGCACGCAGCGGAATATGGATTTGCTTCTATGACATCGGCTTGATCAAGTTCCATCTCCGCAAGTAACTCGAATGGGCCCCTTTAACGACAATTTACGGCGGTTCTACAATTCATGTGGTGTTTCCGGCATCGTGCTGTGAGGCTTTTTCTGATAAGAAACAG
>Ga0182027_10016472_pt1 | contig 10090 bp, 8 predicted proteins | sample 712E1DmetaG_FD_121300 | JGI IMG/M metagenome (GOLD analysis project Ga0182027, IMG submission 121300) | Permafrost microbial communities from Stordalen Mire, Sweden - 712E1D metaG (Illumina Assembly) | ecosystem: Environmental > Terrestrial > Soil > Wetlands > Permafrost | place: Sweden... | reverse complement strand
GTGTCGCCGGGATTATCGTAAAGCCCGTCTTCGGTTTGGACAAAGTTCTGCGCAACGATCGTGCCGCAGGGGTAGTTTCCGTCGCAGGCCCCGCCCCAGGTCGAGACCCAGTTAGAATCGTTGATATCGGCGACCTGGTTCGATACCGTGGAGATGACGTAATCGCTGGCCGAGTTGCCAAACAACAGGGCTGCCGCCTGCTGGCCGGTGTACGCCGTGGAACCTACCCAGGAGGGGCCCTGATCCACTTCCCAGGAACCCACATAAACATAGGTATCCGCACGCAACTGGCTGGCCATGCAAATCAGCAGGACAGCGCCAAGCAGGGCAACTCGCTTCATCGTAGGATGACCCTCTCTTTCGTTGAAAAATTGCCTCAATAACCGAGCCAGCCTTCCAACAAATCTTGAAAAGCTCACAGAACCTCTGCAAATGATTATTCGCATATTAGCACCAAATGTACGAATAAATCTATATCTCTTTTGTTCATAATCAACAAGACACGATGGTGGCGACGGACAAATCGCTCTTCATGCGTGGAATTGGACCACAGCTTTTTGTTTTCTTTTGCTTTCGGTGGTTGTTGTGCCACCATCCTTACGCTTTATTTAGAAAACTTTTTCGATACTTAAACGAGACCTTAGCCAGAATCATTCTTGGGCGGCTTCCCCGCTCTCGGTATAGCCACGAAACGGGTTGCGATCCGGCGACAGGCGTTTCCCGCAGGAGTGCAACGGTCTCCTGCCCAAGGAATTGCGAGAGATGCGATGCAAGATCTGACGATGTTGCTGTTCACGGTAGTTTTCTTCGGCCTGGCGTTTCTTTACGTCATGGCTTGCCAGAAGTTGAGGTAACCCGATGCAGTTCGACGTCATCACCGTGGTTGCGCTGGTTCTGTCCGTTTTATTGCTGGGCTACCTGGCCCTCACCCTGCTTTTTCCGGAGAAGTTCTAACGATGTCCGCTAATGGCTGGTTGCAATTTGTCCTCTTCTCCGCGATTCTGCTGGCGAGCGTCCGTCCGGTGGGCCTTTACCTGGCCCGCGTGCTGGAGGGCGAGCGCACATGGCTCACCCCGGTGCTCCGCCCCATCGAGCGGCTCATTTACAGGCTCTCCGGCATCAACTCCAGCCAGGAGATGAACTGGCGCGACTATGCCTTTGCGGTGCTGGGCTTTTCGGCCGTGAGTCTGCTGGTCACCTACGGCATTGAGCGGCTGCAATCCCTGCTGCCGTGGAACCCGCAGGGACTCGCCAGCGTCGGACCGGACTTGGCCTGGAATACCGCGGCCAGCTTCACTACCAACACCAACTGGCAGTCGTACACGCCCGAGACGACGATGAGCTATCTGACGCAGATGGCCGGTCTGGCGTATCACAACTTCCTCTCGGCGGCGGTGGGCATCTCGGTGGCTGTGGCGCTGATCCGTGGCATCAAGCGAACCAGTTCGGGCACCATCGGCAACTTCTGGGTGGACGCCACGCGTACCCTGCTTTACGTGCTGCTGCCCGCCTCGCTGATTTATGCGCTGCTGCTGGTTGGCCAGGGCGTTCCGCAGAACCTGAACGCCTATACCACGGCTCATCCGCTCGAACAGCCCGGACAGACGCAGACCATCGCGCAGGGTCCGGTGGCCTCGCAAGAAGCCATCAAGATGCTGGGCACTAACGGCGGCGGCTTCTTCAACGCCAACAGCGCCCATCCTTTCGAAAACCCCACGCCCTTCTCGAATCTGCTTGAGATGCTCTCCATCTTCATCATTCCGGCGGGGCTCACTTACACGCTGGGCCGGATGACCGGCTCACCGGGCCACGGCTGGGCAGTCTTCGCGGCCATGTTTGTGCTCTTCACGGTTGGATTCACCACCGTCTACTGGGCCGAGTCGCAGCCTCATCCGCTTCTGCACGGCGTTGCCCAGACTGGCAGCGCCACCGCGCCGGCAGGCAATATGGAGGGCAAGGAGGTGCGCTTCGGCGTCAGCCAGTCGTCGCTCTTCTCCACCGTCACCACCGACGCCAGTTGCGGCGCGGTCAACACCATGCACGACTCGCTCACGCCTCTGGGCGGCATGGTCGTGCTCACCAATATCATGCTCGGCGAGGTGGTCTTCGGCGGCGTGGGTTCGGGGCTTTACGGCATTCTCATTTTCGTGGTTCTGGCGGTCTTCATCGCCGGCCTCATGGTGGGCCGCACGCCCGAATACCTCGGCAAGAAGATTGAAGCCTACGACGTGAAGATGTCCATGCTCTACGTGCTCATCTTTCCGCTGACCATTCTTTCCCTGACCGCGGTCTTCGTTCTCTCGCCCAATATTGGCCTGAGCAGCCTGGCCAACCAGGGCCCGCACGGACTCACAGAGATTCTTTACGCCTTCACTTCGGCTGCTGGAAACAACGGCTCGGCCTTCGCCGGCTTGAACGCCAACACATGGTGGTACAACGTGACGTTGGGCTGGACGATGCTGATTGGCCGCTTCCTCATGATGATTCCGGTGCTGGCTCTGGCCGGCAACCTGGCTCAGAAGAAAAGCGTGCCACCCTCGCCCGGTACTTTCCCTGTGAACACCGCCCTGTTTACCGTGTTGCTGGTCGGCATCATCGTCATTCTAGGCGCGCTCACATTCTTCCCGGCACTCAGCTTGGGACCGATTCTGGAGCACTTGGTGCTCAAGTCGGGCCAGATTTTCTAACTTTCTCCGACACTGCACACGTACAAGGCGAAACGGACTGTTATGACGAAAAAGAAAAGCCTTTGGAACACGGAAATCATGGCGCAGGCGCTTGTGGACGCATTCCGCAAGCTCGATCCGCGCTGGATGGCCAAGAACCCCGTGATGTTCGTCGTTGAAGTGGGGTGTGTACTCACCACGGCGATCCTGATCGACAACACCGTTCATCACCGGGCCGGCTTCGGTTTCAACCTCCAAATCACCCTCTGGCTGTGGTTCACAGTGCTCTTCGCCAACTTTGCCGAGGCCATGGCCGAGGGCCGCGGCAAGGCCCAGGCCGACACGCTGCGCAAGGCCAAAGGCGAGACCATCGCGAAGCGGTACACGGCTGACGGCGGCTTTGAAGAGATCGCCAGCGCCCTGCTGCGCGCCGGAGACGTGATCTACGTTGCAGCCAACCACTACATCGCCGGCGACGGCGAAGTCATTGAGGGTGTGGCTTCAGTGGACGAATCGGCCATCACCGGGGAGTCGGCCCCCGTCATCCGCGAGGCTGGCGGCGATCGCTCGGCCGTGACCGGCGGGACAAAAGTCCTTTCGGACTGGATCAAGGTTCGCATCACCTCCAACCCCGGCGAAACTTTTCTGGATCGCATGATTGCCTTGGTCGAGGGCGCCACGCGCCAGAAGACTCCCAACGAAATTGCGCTCAGCATTCTGCTCTCCGGCCTGACGATTGTGTTTCTCCTGGCCGTAGTCACGCTGCAACCCTTCGCCATCTATTCCAAGGCTCCGCAGACAGTCTTCGTTCTGGTTTCGCTGCTGGTCTGCCTCATTCCCACCACCATCGGCGGCCTGCTGTCTGCCATCGGCATTGCCGGCATGGACCGCCTCGTCCAGTACAACGTCCTGGCCATGAGCGGCCGCGCCGTCGAGGCCGCAGGTGACGTGAACACCCTTCTGCTCGACAAGACGGGCACCATCACCCTGGGCAATCGCCAGGCCACCGAGTTCCTGCCCTCCCCGGACGTGACGCCTGAACGGCTGGCCAACGCGGCCCAACTCGCCTCGCTCTCCGATGAGACTCCTGAAGGCCGTTCCATCGTCGTCCTGGCCAAGGAAAAGTACAACCTGCGCGGGCGAGACCTGGGCGACATTCACGCCGAGTTTGTGCCCTTCACCGCACAGACGCGTATGAGCGGCGTCAACCTCCCCGGCACTCGCATCCGCAAGGGTTCGGTGGACGCTATTGCCCGCTTCCTTGAAGATCAGGGTTCGTCGTTGCCTCAGAAGGTCCGCGATCACGTCGAGCAGATCGCGCGGCTGGGCGGAACGCCGCTGGTAGTGGCGGAAAACTCGACAGCCTTGGGTGCGATTTACCTCAAAGACATTGTCAAAGGCGGTCTCAAGGATCGGCTAGCCCGGCTGCGCGCCATGGGTATCCGCTCCATCATGATCACCGGCGACAATCCTCTGACCGCCGCAGTCATTGCCCGCGAGGCCGGGGTGGACGATTTCCTCGCCGAGGCCAAGCCCAAGGACAAGATGGACCTGATCAAGCGCGAGCAGGCCAAGGGCAAGCTCGTGGCCATGACGGGCGACGGCACCAACGACGCTCCCGCACTGGCGCAGGCAGACGTGGGCGTGGCCATGAACTCCGGCACGCAGGCCGCCAAAGAAGCCGGCAACATGGTCGATCTGGACTCCAACCCCACCAAGCTCATCGAGATCGTGGAGATCGGCAAGCAGCTGTTAATGACCCGGGGCGCTCTGACAACTTTCAGCATCGCCAATGACGTAGCCAAATACTTCGCCATCATCCCGGCCATGTTCGCCGTCGCCTTCCCGGTGCTGGGCGTGCTGAACATCATGCACCTTGCCACGCCCAATTCGGCTATTCTGTCGGCTGTAATTTTTAACGCCATCATCATCGTGGCCCTCATCCCGCTGGCCCTGAAGGGCGTCAAGTACGAGCCCAAGCCGGCCGAGGTTCTGCTCCGTCAGAACCTGCTGATCTACGGTTTCGGCGGCATTATCGTGCCTTTCATCGGCATCAAGGCCATTGATATGTGTTTGGTGGCTCTGCACCTGGCTTGAAAGCTGGGGCTTGAGCCCCGCAAGGAGATCATCTGTGCATTCCCTCTGGAAGACATCGATCCGCTTCACCCTCGTTACCGTGGTTCTGCTGGGCCTTGGCTATCCGCTGGTGGTCACGGGCATCGCCGCCGTGTTCTTCCCCCACAAAGCCGCCGGAAGCCTCATTCTCAAAGACGGCCAGGTCATCGGCTCCGACCTGCTGGCGCAGAGCTTCACTTCGGACCGCTACTTCCATCCTCGTCCCTCGGCCGCCGGTTCGGGATATGATGCCACGGCCTCCGGCGGCTCCAACCTGGCCCAATCCAGCAAGGCCCTCGTAACGCGCATCCAGGGCGAAATCGACAAGCTGGCCGCCAAAAATGCGGGCAAGCCGGTGCCCATTGATTTGGTCACGACCTCCGGCTCCGGCCTCGATCCTGACATCACCCCTGACGCCGCCTACTACCAGGCCGCGCGCGTCGCCAAGGCCCGCAATACGAGCGAAGAGAGCCTCCGTACCCTCATTGAGCAGCACATTACCGGCCGCCAGTTGGGGCTGCTCGGCGAAGCCCGAGTCAACGTCCTCGAACTTAACCTCGATCTGGACAATCTCGCGAAATCGAGCCGCTGACGAGGATCGTGTCCATCTGCATTGCGCGCCGGGGTCATCGCCTTAGGGCAGGCGGCTTCCTCTGCACCGTGGTCAGCTTGCCGGTCACGGCATATTTGCGCCGCTCCACGGGCGAAGAGAGCACCAGGCTGGTGACCGGGTTGCCATAGGGCAAGAGGGCCTCGATCAGCGCCTCAAGTCCGGCCATGCTGGTGGTGGTAACCCTGAGCAGAAAATCGTCGTCGCCGGTCAGGTGGTGGCACTCGCGCACCTCTTCGAGAGTCTGCACGTATTCGAGCAGCCGGTGGTAATGCTGACCGCCGCAGCTCATGCGAATGAAGGCCATCACCTCTAACCCCAGCGCTTCGCGATCGATTTCGACAGTGTAGCCGTGGACGATGCCGACTTCCTCCATCTGCTTCAGGCGCTCGGCGGTCGCCGTGGGCGAGAGGCCGATGCGGCGGCCCAGTTCGGCGAGGCTGAGGCGCGCGTTGGCTTGCAGTTCTTCGAGAAGCTTTCGGCCGTAGCTATCAAGTAGTGCCGTGGAATCCATCGCCATATGCAGATAGCATAGCGGATTTGAGCCCGTAATCCAAGTACAGCCGTGCATTTCGTCTGGACTGGAGATTTCCAGCCGACTACGATCGGGTTCATGAACTCCTTGTCAAAAGATTGCTTGATTCTGGATGGACAGCCGCTGACGCTGGCCGAGATTGAAGCTGTTTCCCTCAACCGCCGTCCGGTGGCCGTTGCGCCCGCCGCCCTGGCCCGCGTGGCCGAGAGCCGAGCCTTGATTGAGAAGATTCTGGCGGCCGGGGAGACGGTTTATGGAGTCAACACCGGTTTCGGCAAGCTCTCCGACGTGCGAATTCCGGATGACAAATTGGGCCGGTTGCAGACCAACCTGGTGCATAGTCACGCCGGCGGAGTGGGCCAGCCGCTCAGCGAAGCTGAATCGCGGGCAATGCTGCTGCTGCGCGCCAATGTGCTGGCCAAGGGCTTCAGTGGCTGCCGTCCGGCGCTGGTGGAGTTGCTGGTGGCGCTGCTGAATGCTGGAGTGCATCCGGTGATTCCAGAAAAAGGTTCTGTGGGCGCCAGCGGCGATCTGGCTCCGCTGGCTCACTTGGCGCTGGTGGCCATCGGCGAGGGCGAGGCGTTTTACCAGGGGCTGCGCATTGCCGGTGGTGAGGCGCTTCGCCGGGCCGGGTTGCAGCCTATCGTGCTGGCGGCCAAGGAAGGTCTGGCGCTGCTCAACGGCACACAGGCAATGACCGCCGTGGGCGGATTGGCTGTGGCGCGCGGGCTGCGCGTGGCGCAGTTGGCTGACTTGGCGGGAGCCATGTCGCTTGAGGCGCTCATGGGCACGCCGGCGGCCTTCGATCCACGCATCCATCAGGCTCGGCCGCACGCGGGCCAGATTCGTTCAGCAGAGCATCTGCTAGAGCTGCTGTCGGGCTCTGAGATTCGCGAGTCGCATCGCAAGCGGGATACGCGGGTGCAGGACGCCTATTGCCTGCGTTGTATGCCGCAGGTGCATGGAGCGGTGCGCGATGCACTTGAGCACGTACAAGGAATCCTGGAGATTGAGGCGGGTTCGGCTACGGATAACCCGCTGGTCTTCCCGGATTCATCCTCTACGGGGCTAAGCGGCGGCGCAGTGCTTTCAGGGGGGAATTTTCATGGGGCGCCCCTGGCCTATGCCTTTGATTACGCGGCAATTGTGCTCACCGATCTGAGCGGCATCACCGAGCGGCGCATCGACCGGCTCGTGAATGTGGACATCAATGAAGGGCTTCCGGCGTTCCTGTCGCCTGATCCGGGCTTGTCCTCGGGCTTCATGATTGCGCAGATTGTGGCTGCGGCTCTGATCAACGAGTGTCAGGTGCTGTCGCATCCTTCGTCGTCCAGCAGCATTCCCACCGATGGCGGCAAGGAGGATCATGTCTCGATGGGCATGACCGGGGCGCTCAAACTGCGCCAGATTGTCGAGAATGCCGAGCGGATTCTGGGCATCGAGATGATGTGCGCGGCGCAGGGCTTGGAGTTTCGCCGGCCACTCAAGGCTGGCCGTGAGGTGGAACGTGCCTATGCGGCGGTGCGGGCCGTTGTCCCCCATCTGGGCGAGGACCGTGTTCTGGGACCGGAGATTGAAGCTCTTGCCGCGGCCATCCGGACAGGCGCCTTCAACGCCTGGTGCGAATAGGCCCACTACTTCACGTCGATATCACCGTCCGCATCCACCACCAGATCGTCACCCTGAACGTGCATGGAGTGAACCATGAACTTGTCCAGGGTGACTTTGTATCCGGAAGAAGCTGTTGACCCTGCCAAGGCCTTGCGCAGCAGGTCAGCGGCATTCACCTTCATGCTGGAAGGAAGTTGACGGCTGAGAAAGGGCGTCAGAAAGAAGTTCAGCTCCTTCTGATCGACAATCTTGTCCAGACGCGCATCGCGGAAGCCGATCACTTCTCCCTCGCCGACCGGGGCCAGCGAGACTTGAGGGTTGGTGGAGAGCGAAATGCCCAGGCAGGTGCTGCCGAAGGCCTTGCCCAGTTTGGCGTAGGTCTTGAGAATGACCACCACGCGGTCTTGTGCAAAGCTGAGCTGCGCGTCTTCGGCATAAACGTAGCAGGGCGTCTGCGCGTTGCCTTTAAGGTAATAACGGCCGTTGGGGCCGCTGAAAAGCTGCTGCTTGAGGGTGCGCTGGAGAACGTCACGGCTCACTCTCAGTTCGACGGCATGGCACTGCCCTAGCCCCAAGGTGGCGAGCAAGACTGAGCCCACCACCATTCGCCAGAAAGATGGATTCATACCTCTATCCTCCCACCAGCGGCGGGTGTGGCGCCAGTTTGTCCCAGAAAGGGGGACACGGAGTCCTGCCCCGGCGTACAGCGAATCGATTGTAGGAGATACTCCTTCGCGCTCCGGCATGGATTACAATAAACATGAGCAATTGCTCACTTCTTGTGCAATTTTCCTATTGATTTTTGAAGGAAAAATCCGTAAAATAAGAATCTAGAGTTACCACAGGCCGACAAGACCCAGCCTGCGGCCCAGGATGTACATGCAAAACACCTTTTCTTAAGGACAGCAAATCGATGGCAAAACGTCGTGGAAATCCGAATTGGGGCAAACCGGAGCCCATAGGCCCTGTTGTACCCACAGTGACCTCCTTCGAACAAATTGTGAAGGAGTTCAAGCTAAGCCCGGACCAGTACATCCGGTCCACCCGTCTACGGGAGTGGGCTCGCCGGAACAAAAATTCCAAGTACATCCCTGAGGCGCTTCTCGAGGCCTGGGGTTTTGAGATCGAATCTGCCTTGTAGGCCCCTTCCCTCCACCTTGTTTCATTTGAAAAGCGCTGCCTTCGGGCAGCGCTTTTTGCTGTTAGCGCCTCCATAGGCGAGAATAGAAGACTGCCATGACAGAAAACGCACGTACCTTTGAAGCTCCTTTTATCGATGTCCCCGGCGCTTTGGCCGAGTTTCGCGCCGGCCACATGGTCGTAGTTGTTGACGATGAAGACCGGGAAAACGAGGGTGACCTGACCTTGGCCGCCGAATTTGTCACGCCGGAAGCCATCAATTTCATGGCCACGCATGGCCGGGGATTGATCTGCCTCACGCTGACCGAAGAGCGCGCGGACTACATGCGTCTCTTCCCAATGACGCAGCAGAACACCTCGCGCTTCGGCACGGCGTTTACTGAGTCGATTGAAGCGCGGGAGGGCGTGACCACCGGCATCTCGGCTTTTGACCGTGCCCAAACCATCCGCACGGCAATCGATCCAAATTCAACAGCAGCCGACCTGGCCCGTCCCGGCCACATCTTTCCGCTGCGTGCCCGCAAGGGCGGCGTGCTGGTGCGCGCCGGGCAAACCGAGGCTTCCGTCGATATGGCGCGCATGGCCGGGCTGCCCCCCGCCGGCATTCTCTGCGAGATCATGAAAGACGACGGCACCATGGCTCGCATTCCAGACCTCATTCCCTTCTGCAAGGAGCATGGGCTGCGCATTCTCACCGTGGCGGAGCTGATCCGCTACCGGCGCCGCAACGAGCGCTACATTGTTCGCGCCGGCGAAAGCCGCATCCAGACCCGCTACGGCGAGTTCCGCATGATCGCCTATGAAAGCGAAATCAACGGCGGCGAGAGCCACATCGCGCTGGTCCGCGGCGACCTTTGCGCTGACTGCCCAGCCTTCGCGACCGGCTCTCCCGCGGTTCCGCCGGGGGATTTGATCGTGGCTCCATCCGCCGAGTCGGAAGCGCCCCGGCAGTGCGACCACGCCGTCCTGGTGCGCGTTCACACCCGCTGCACGGCGGGGGACGTCTTTGACGCCGATTGCAACTGCCGCGAAACCCTTGACGAGTCCATGCGCATCATCGCCAAGGAGGGTTGCGGCGTGGTGCTTTACCTGCATAACACCTCGCGAGGGTTTGAGATCGACCATGCGCCTGCTGCGGAGGCCGCTTTTGAACCGGGCGGCGCAGCGGCTTCCAAGGGCACGATCGACCCGGAGACCGGACGGCTTGTCCTGCATCAGGAACTGCGCAAGCGCGAGGGATCGCAGGCTCGTACCGGGCGCATTCTGCGCGCCATCGGCCTCGGTAGCCAGATCCTGTCGGACTTGGGCATCCAGCGCATCCGCCTGCTGTCGAACACCCCCATGCACGTTCCAGCACTGGAGGGATTCGGCCTGGAGATCGTCGAGCAGGTGCCGATTCCGCTGAAGGAATGC
>Ga0182027_10016471_pt1 | contig 10091 bp, 17 predicted proteins | sample 712E1DmetaG_FD_121300 | JGI IMG/M metagenome (GOLD analysis project Ga0182027, IMG submission 121300) | Permafrost microbial communities from Stordalen Mire, Sweden - 712E1D metaG (Illumina Assembly) | ecosystem: Environmental > Terrestrial > Soil > Wetlands > Permafrost | place: Sweden... | reverse complement strand
TGCAAGAGACATTAACCGAGGCGAAGCAGGATGAGCAGAATTGTTCAGGGAGAAACGGCACCAGAAATCCTTGCCCATTTCCTTGCCCAAAACTCTGCCGACTACGCCCGAATGATGCCGTTTGATGCTTCCGTATGGCCCGTAAAACGCGCAAAACAAACGAACACGACTCCCGACGGGACGGTTATGAGTCCGCTGCTCTAACCAACTGAGCTATGGGCCCATGCTGTAAGTATAGGAGAAAACTAAATCTATTGCACGCTCGCACAACGGGCTTTCTTGCGTCAAGTTTTGGTGCTTGGCGGGTGAGCGTCCCGACAATTCACACGTCACCGCCTTCCGGGACCTCGGCGATGGCGAGCGTTTCGAACGCGCATGTCCGTACGTTAACACAGACGCGGTTTTGTTCGCGCCACTCCGCCCGAGTGTACATCGCGACTGTCAAACATGATGCGGTGTTTGCGGTCGCTAAACCCCCAGGTGACAGAGCGGATCGGCGCGCGTGCGGCCGATCTCTTGGGTAGTAACTCAGAAGCCTGCAAACGCATCGTTGACGACGCCCTCGATCGAGGTTACTTCTTCATCGCGCAGTTTCTTGAACTCGCCCTCACGGCGATTCTTGGACAGAATTCCATTGTTCTGTCTGATGAACATCACCAGGTTTTCAGCAACCCGGTCCGGCATTTCGACTGCATCCATGATGCGGCGGATCGCTTCGTCGTGACGGCGAAGGTAATCGATCTCGCGCGGGAGATCTTGCTCAACGGTGCGTCTAACGCATGAATACAGAAACTCCGCCTCCCCCGTGCAATCGAAATAGCGGTATAGATCGGCGGTCTCGTTGAGTACCTCGACGTTGCGCTCAGGTGTGGACCGCCACTCGATGAAGGGCATCAGCGGGCCGGAATGGGCCTGCAAAGTTGCGCGGTAATCATCAATGCGGTCCAGCATCACGGACGAAACCGGGAAGACCATCCCCGGCGGCGTAAACCTCCGTGCGGCCAGGACATGATGGATCAGGCAGCGGTGCATACGGCCGTTCCCATCCTGGAACGGATGGACATAGACAAACCCGAAGGCAGTTGCCGCTGCCTTCAGCACCGGGTCGACGGCATCGTCGCGCATGCGGTCGTTGGCCTCCAGCAAGCCGCCCATGAGATCGTCCAGATTATCAGGGCGCGCTCCGATGAATTCCGGGAGCGGATCGCCATGGTGGTCCCGTTCGCCTAAAAAGACCCCGTCGGGACGCAGGCCTGAGCGTACGAATCGCGCGTCCTCAATGAGGACGCGCTGAAGGCGAATGATTTCATCAAGCGTGAGCCGGTTCTTGCCGGCTTCGAGGACCGCGCGGCCCCATCTCTCCAGCCTGTTGCGGGGCGGATGCTCTCCCTCGATCTCGAAGCTGGCCTGGCTGTCGGCCAGCAGCATGAAGCTGGCGGCGCGCGCAACCAGATGGGCTCCAGTGCGCCCCACGGTTTCCCGTGCCTTGGCGGCAAGGTCGAGTGTCAGGAATTCCGTGAGCGCTTTGGTGCGTCGGATGACTGGACAGAAACGGCCGGTACCCAAGAGGTTATCGCGCACGCGATGGCGTTTCGAAAGGCGCGGTTTGCCGGTGAAGTACGCGTCTGGTTCGAGCAGGTCGATAGCCGCTGCGCCGGGCGCGTCATCCACGTCAAGAGTACGGCCGGTCAGGATTTCGTAGAGATACCACGCGCGCCGCGCCCGAATGCCTGTGGGGGCGGACCGGACGATGACCTCAACCTCGGCTTGGGGCACGGCTTCAAAGAGCCGCTTCAGGATCAGAAGATCGATGTCTTCATGGCGGAGCGCAAACGTCAGGTGATCGGCAAAGGTATCGCCGGGCCAGTAGCGTTTATCAAAAACGGTCCAGGCCCCCTCTTCCCGATGGCTCCCGCGAACATGCTGCTCCGAGACGCAACTCGGTCGCCGGACTGGTGCCCGAAGGGCGAGGGCTTGAGCAAGCGCCGCCCAGCCGACCAATCTGGTGCCATCTGGGGCGGCCTTCTCCTGGAAGACGGCGATAGGTGCTGGTGCAAATCTCATGTGTCGAAAACCCTACGATCTAGTCGAACAATGCCGCAAACATACGTCTGCAGTCGAAAACTACCATATCACGACCGATCGTCTAAATCCATTGATCGGTGTCGAAGAATGCTCGAATAACTTATCTTTTGTCGAAAGTGATTGTAGGAGAATTGGGGTGTGCGCTGGCAGATCCGCCGCGTCACCTTCGCAATCGAGCGCGAGCGCCACAACGCAAGCGGCGGCAAGCCGGTCGCGGTGTTCTGCTTCCTCAGCGAGGACTGGTCGCCCTGGATCGCCCTTTTGCGGATGCGCGAGCGCTGGCCGGAATTGTCATCTGAGTTAGTTCCGCGTTACCTGCACACGATTTGAGATGACTCGCTGACGCACTAGCTCCCCAACTTGAGGTTCCAATTTGGTACCTCAAGCTTTGGGCCTGCGGGCATCAATGTCCGCGCCAATCACCGCGAGGTAGTCGCGCGCCGTTGTGATGGCTTCTTCGGCGTCGTGCCGAGAAACGAATCCGGTATCGTCGTAGAGCGCTGTGTTGCGTTTGCGGCGGAGACGATCAAAGACGGTTAGCAATCCGGCGTGCTGCTTATCGAGGTGTTGTCCAACGAAATCGATAATTACGACGTGATGGCCTGGCTGACTGCGCGGCCGCAAACCGTGGCTGAACATGAAGGCCAGCGAGGCGCGCAGCATCGCTTCGTACGCTTGCTGAAGGCAAGCCTCTTCGTCAAATTCGAGAATCTTGCGGGCCGACGACAGCCGCTTTTCGGCGCTCTGCAAAAAGCGGCCGATCTGTGGCCAGTCCGTCGTGTGTGGCTTGGATTTCTTCATGCAGGGCCGACAAGTGCGAGCCGCTCATTGTGCCAGATATCTTCTAGAAAAGCATCCTTGCGGGCGCGGCGCGAATCGAATTCCTTCCGCGTCAGGACCGTGTAATTTATCTCGCGGCCAAGTTGGTGTTCGAGGGAACGGATGACTTCTGCGAGGGTAGTTCCTTTCGGGTTGCCAATCACGATGACATCGATGTCGCTAGCAACGTCCTGCTGGTTCCGAGCAAAAGAGCCGTAAAGATAGGCCTCCTGTATTCCGTCAATGCGCTGGAGGGATTCGGCGAGGAGGGAAGCGGTTCCGATGGTTTTTTCCACGATGCGTCGGACTTCAGCAAAGAGGGGATATTTTCGGTTGAGATGAAAATACTTCTGGCGCCCACTTGTTTCCGAGGCGAAGAGTCCCTCGCTTTCGAGATGCCGAAGCTCCTTTGAAAGATTGGATGGGTCTACGTCGAGCCGGTGCGCCAGATCCCGCACATGTAGGCGAGCTGTCAGGTTTGTGAAATAAAACCGCAGCAGCCGCTGGCGCGTTTTAGAGTGAAGGATCAGCATGTGGTAATTATCTACCACATATGTGGTGATAACAAGCCACATTCCAACAGGCTTTTGATGTCGCAATCGAGCGCAAGCGCCGCGACTCAAACGGCGTCAAGCCGGTCGCCGTGTTCCGCTTCCTCAGCGAGGACTGGTCGCCGTGGGTCGCGCTTCTGCGCATGCGCGAGCGGTGGCCGGAATTGCGGTTCGAGATGAGGGCGGGGTATATTGAATTAATCGAGACTTGAGTTGATGGCGAAGGAAGGTCAGACATAGCCGGACATAAAGGACGTTATGTTGTACTATTAGACGAATGACAACGCGCCGATTTACATTTCGCTATCCAGAATGGCGTGAAATCGACCCGCCCGGATGGGTCACTTGGTGGGCCTTTCTCTACGGCGACGGGGACAACCCCGAATATTTTGACCTAATAGAGAGGCCGGGCACACTCTCAGCCGAAGATTTCGAACAGATTGGAAAATGGAAAGAAGGCTGCCTCAAACCCGGCAATGGCAGGTGGAAAACAGGAACCCCAACAGCCTACGACGTGTGGATGCAGGCGAAGGCGGAGTTGCCCGAGTGCCCAGAAAAGACCGGCATCACCGCGTTCTTGACGGACTGGTCTGAGAGGAAGTTCGCGGCGGGCAAGGGTCAAAGAAAGAGGTTCGGTCTATCACGAGCAACAACCCTGCTGCACTTCGTCAGCCGTGGCTGTTACCCAATTCTTGACTCACGGGTCGTGACGGCGATGATACGTTTAGGGTCGCCGATCGATGATGATGGGACCATTGGCGGATACCTGAATTCTTTTTGCCCTCTGTTCTCCGATCTCGCTGTTGTCTGCGGCGTGTCCGACGTAAGGGGACTGCGGAAACTGGACAATGCTCTATTCAAGTACGGCTCGGAAACCTCTTTTCCAAATCCTCCTTACACAGGAGGCGCCCGGTAAAGGATGGTGCGGTCCACGTTGAGAAGTGCGGCCACATCCTCGCGGCGCTTGCCTTTGCCGATCTGCTCGCGTGAGCGAGTTAACCGTCATCAGTTCGAAGCGGAGGCCCGGAAATTTGCGGCCCTGCAAGAAGGGGAAACGTGGCTCGCATCTTGACGTTCACATCAAGCCCTAAAGACTGGCAGGCGCTGTTGGCTGATCCGGTGAAGCATTGGCGGACCGGCTACTCGGCTCGGACCTTGGCGCACTGCTGGGAGGCGGCGGACGGATTTCCTTCGGAAGTCGCAAAGGCGCTTCAGCAGACGGACGAGGCTGCGCTGCAGGAGCTCACACCGGTTCTGGCGATTCCCGAGTTTCAGGTTCCTTTGCCCCCCGGTGGCCACCCTTCGCAGAACGACCTGTTCGTCTTGGCGCGCAGCGCGAAGGGACCCGTGTGCATCATGGTGGAGGGTAAGGTCAGCGAGCCATTTGGGAATCTTATTTACAAGGAGATCGCCAGGGCGCAGGCACGCAAAGCCACAACCCGGCTCCCTGCTCGCGTCAAAGCGTTGCTCCAACTGCTCTTTGGACACCCGTGCAATCCATTGGAGAAACCGTGGTCCCATATGCGCTACCAAATTCTTCATCGCGCGGCTTCGGCGGTGATCACCGGTGAGCAGTTTCGGGCGACCGCAGCCGTCATGCTCGTTCACTCGTTCAGTGAGCAACGTGTGGGCTGGTCCGACTACAAGTTGTTCGCGGACCTTTTCGGCGTGCACGCCAAAGAGGGTGTCGTTCAAAGGCTCAGTAGCGACTTAAGGGTTCCGCTTTTTGGCGTGTGGGTTGTAGGCGACCGTAGGTTCCTGCGAAGCTGAGGTCGGCCACGTGGTGCCGGGTCTGCTCGTCCTCGGCCATCTGCTTGAACGTCACGCCGGTCTTCATGCCGGAGCGCCTTTGCCGTCCGCGCTGGCCTTGAGCGGTATTGTCAGGATCGCTTCCAGCGCGTGACCTGTTTCGGCGAGAACGCCATCTTCCCAATCATTTTGATTCGCGGTGCCGCCGGCGTAGAGGTTCCAGGCTTCCAGGTGGTCGGCGTGATTCCAGCTTGCCGCTCTTTCCCCCTTCGATTCGCCAGCCCCTCTTTTACTAGACGATAAGGTATGTTATCGGCTACCAGTCTGCTGATCGTGGATCAGGGGCAGCGAGGCAGGGGAATAAGCTCGCGCCCGCTTGGCCTGCCCGGTGCGCCTTGCTCCTCTATCGCTTCGCGCATCAGAGCATCCACGGCTTCCTGCCCGCCATTCTCCAGCGGCAGGCGCAGTGCCGTCAGCAGCGGATTCATTTTCGCGTCATACTCGTCTTTCTGGAATTTGACCCCGTCGAGGTAATATTCCTCGACAGCCGAGCCGTCCGGGTTGCGCCGGACAGAGGCCGGGCCGTCCTCGCGGTGCAGCTTACCATCGCGGTAGTATTTCTCCACTGTCGTGCCATTGGTATCCAGCCCGACATTCATTCCACGGACACGCATGGCACCAATGAGGTGAACTTCGCGCTGCTGTATGTGTTCGGCTACCCCCAGATCGCGAGGTTGCTTTGGCCGCTTGAGTCTGGATTGAACCTTTTCGCGGGGATATGCAAAAAACCCCGAAATGGAAATTCCGGCTTGGTGGTTTCTGAACCCAATCCTTATTTTGTTATGCTAATTTCTGGTAGCGGGCGGCTCTGGACCGATCCGCGAACCGGACGGACGTAAGCAACCAGGAGGTGCAATGACAGAAAAAGTCGTTCACGTCGTTCTCAGTCCCTATCCCCGTTGTTATGTCTACATTCATTATGATCCTCGAAAAACGCGGCGGGGCGAGTTGGAACAGATCGATCATGTGGTGTACGTAGGAAAAGGAACACGGGCAAGGGCTTGGGTGGACACAAGGCTTAACTCCCCGGATCATAGACGTTGGCTACGGGATTTGCAAAACCAAGGATTTTCTCCCGACGAATTTGTAAGAATTGAGAAACGAAGGCTCACTTCAGAAGAGGCAATTAAGTTTGAAGGAGAGTTGATTGCTTTCTACCGTAAAAAGGGAGTGTTGCTCTTCAACAAGGAAAGAGGTTTGAAAGGGTCGGTTCGCACCTATGACAACAAGTGGATGCGAGACCCTAAGTTCGGAAAACTTGGACGGACCCACCAGTCGCCAAGGAGGAAGGGGGAAGAAACGGAAGGCAAGAAGAAGGCGATGACAGAGGGTGACTTCAAGAAGGCGGCCGTGCGAACCGAAGACGACACGAGTATCACGTATGATCTTCGCCCGTTCGAGGATCAGCAACAGGGAGCCGTAGCCTGGTACTTGGGAAATTTGATTTTTGAGTCGTCAGCGCACCCGATCAACTCACCCTCGAAGGCGGTGGTTCTATTGGTTGATACTAGATTTGTGATTACGCCCCAGCTTGGCGGGTTTGCTAGGAAATTGAAGGCGGCGCGTCTGCCCATTGAAGTTCGCTGTCTGCCCCTTGCGGCCGCCAAGGGATAGAAGGGGTCACTTATCGTGACGGCGGCCCCTTATGCTCTCAACAGGGGCACGAGCCACCAGCGAACATATGGTCTAAGCCTCGCCGAGCATCCGTAGCGGCCGGAACTTACCCTGTTCGATGTTCCGGCCCTGCCGCCATACGTAATCGCCGGTCAGATTGATGTGCTCCCAGCTCAGTGGCGACAGGTGTGGCATCAGCCTGTCGTCCACGTCCTTCCCATCCATGTCGATCATTCGCAGAAAAAGCTAATGTTTGCTCGACACAATAAGCTAATAATGGTACAACGTAATAAGCTAATTAGTGCACGGCACGAAAAGCTAACCTGAGGAGCCGCTGATGGCCACACCGCCGGAAAAACTCGCACAGTCTCTGGGAATTCTGGAGAAGCTCCAGACTTCCAGCGGCGCAGCCGCCGTCCGCGCACGGGACCTGTCGCGCACGCACCGGGAGCGCCTCCTGGCCAATGGCTTTCTCCAGGAGGTCATAAAAGGCTGGTATATCCTGAGCCGTCCGGACGAGGTGAAGGGCGAGAGCACGGCCTGGTATGCATCGTTCTGGCGCTTTTGCGCTGCCTATCTGGAAGCGCGTTTTGGCACGGAGTGGTGCCTCTCGCCCGAACAGTCTCTGTCTCTGCGCGCCGGTAACCGGACGGTGCCCCGACAGCTCATGGTGAGGTCGCCGCGCGCGCGCAACAAAATCACCAAACTTCCGCACAGCACATCCCTGCTGGATCTTCGCGCCGCACTGCCTGCCGCCGGAGACCGGGAGGAAAAAGAAGGCCTGCGTATTTTCTCGTTGGAATCCGCGCTGATCGCGTGCTCTCCCAATTATTTTTCCAGCCATTCGACAGATGTCCGTGCTGTGCTGGCGATGATTCGCGATGCCTCGGGTCTTCTTGCCCGGCTCCTGGAGGGCGGTCATAGCAAGATCGCCGGCCGTCTGGCCGGCACCTTCCGCAACATCGGACGCGATCGCACAGCGGACGATATTGCGAAGGCAATGTCCTCTGCCGGGTACGATGTGCGTGAAAACGATCCCTTCGCGGACAAGCCGTCTCTGGTCATCCCGGCCCGCGAAACTTCACCCTATGTGAACAGGATACGATTGCTGTGGCAGAAGATGCGGGAGCCGGTCATTGACGGCTTTCCGAAAGCGCCCGGTCCGCCTCGCAACATCGAGGCATACATGAAGCGCGTCAATGACGCCTACGTCACGGATGCCTATCATTCGCTGTCGATCGAGGGTTATCGTGTCACCCGAGGGCTGATCGAACGTGTCCGCAGCGGCACATGGGATCCGGAGACGAATGAAGGCGACCGGGAGCAGCGAAACGCCATGGCGGCGCGGGGCTACTGGCTGGCTTATCAGGCCGTGCAGGGCAGCGTCCGCAGGGTTCTGGAGGGCGAGAATCCTGGTCTGGTCGCAGACGAAGATCACGGCACGTGGTATCGGGAACTATTCGCGCCGAGTGTCACGGTCGGCCTGCTGAAACCCGCCGACCTTGCTGGTTATCGCAACAGCCAGGTTTATATTCGGAAGTCCATGCACGTGCCGCTGAACCGCGAGGCGGTGAGGGATGCGATGCCGGCTTTTTTCGATCTCTTGCGGGAAGAGACCCACCCGGCCGTGCGTGTGGTTCTCGGGCATTTTGTGTTTGTCTACATCCATCCTTACATGGATGGAAATGGCCGCGTCGCGCGTTTCCTGATGAACGTGATGATGGCGTCGGGCGGATACCCCTGGACAGTCATACCCGTCGGAAACCGCAACGCGTATCTAGAGGCCCTCGAAAAGGCGAGTGTCGGCGAGGATATTGCGCCGTTTGCGGAGTTCCTCGCCGGGCTTGTGCGGAAACGTCTGGCGGGCGAGCCGTTGCCGCCCGTGCCGAAAGCTCCTTCATGACAGCCGTGGGCAAGAAAGGGGATGTCATCGGATGGCTGCCATACGAAAACTAGACGAAGCAAACTTACAGGCGATATGCGACGTCCTGGGCGCCACCGATACAGGGCTGACCGGGTCGGAGATCGAGCGATATTTGCGGGAATGTGGTTGCCCTGATCCGATCCCGCAGATGACCAAGCGGCACCGGCTTTATGCTGCGCTTCTTGAGAAACAGAACTCAGACAGGTGCGCCAATAATATCCTGGGCTTCATCACTCACGTCATGAATCCGGTGCGCCACGTCAGCAGCCGGGATTACTTTGAATCTGAACGAGGGAAGCTGAACAGGGTTCTTGCTTTCAGCGGCTTGACTCTGGGAGAAGACGGCAAGCTCCGCGAGGTTACAACCGCGCGCACACTGACGGAAGCGGAGGCGATGGCGAGTGCCCTACGGAAGGCGCTCGTCGAGAGGAAGGTACATGCCGACGTGCTGGAATTCTGCCGCGCTGAACTCGTCGTTGACAATTACTTCCATGCGGTTTTCGAGGCGACCAAGAGCGTCGCTGAAAAATTGCGTCAGAAAACCGGGCTGGGTTCCGACGGTTCTCAGCTTGTCGATGAAGCCCTGGGCGTCGGGAAGGCCGGATACCCGCGCCTTGCCTTCAATTCCCTGATGACCGAGAACGAGCGTAACGAGCATTCCGGGCTGATGAACCTTATTAAGGGTCTGTTCGGGGCGTTTCGGACAGAAAACGCATGGTCGTCAGCAAGTCCTGTTTCGTAGGGGCGAATTTTCCATGGTGGTGGTTGTCAAGGAGCATGAGGTTCAGTCATGACCGGGCGACCGGCGCGGAGCGTCATTGACAGACACGGGCGCGGAGGTGAACGGGGGTCAGTCGGGTTATTCACAAAGAAACGGCGCCAGAAATCTTTACAAGCTGGTTGGCGAGGAAAAGGGGGCAAGAGGGTCGCACGAGTGTTCCGCCGCCATGGCGGGTTCTTCATGGGTAAGCCTTGGTTGGCTGATAACGGCGGATAGGCTAACCGAGCGCGGGTCTGTCGTGCGCGCGTGCGACAAGGGCCAGCGCGGCGTTCAGATCATCATGCTCGAAGGCCGACGCCATACGGTCGATCTCTGGCGCAGTGAGGCCAAGCTTGACCGCCGCCTTTCGCCACGTCGCCACTGCCTGGCCAACTTGCGCTGCTATATTATGAGCCTCATCCGATGTGAGTTCGAAATACGAAGCGACTTCGAGCGCCAACTTCAGCGAGGCCGTCCCGTCTTCAAGATCGATCGCGGTCGTCAGGATGCGCGGTTTAATATCCGTGGG
>Ga0182027_10016470_pt1 | contig 10091 bp, 9 predicted proteins | sample 712E1DmetaG_FD_121300 | JGI IMG/M metagenome (GOLD analysis project Ga0182027, IMG submission 121300) | Permafrost microbial communities from Stordalen Mire, Sweden - 712E1D metaG (Illumina Assembly) | ecosystem: Environmental > Terrestrial > Soil > Wetlands > Permafrost | place: Sweden... | reverse complement strand
TAGGTCCCTTTGTGCCGATAATTTAACCGGTCCTTCCGTAAGCTTTACCGAAAGACCCGACTTTATGCTTAACTATCCTTCCTTTGTCAGACAGATCCCCAGAGCCTGGCAGGAAATGGCGCCGTAAAAATCAGAAATCAAATGTTAATTTTTTTGCCTGGTAATCACGGAGAATAAAAAAGGCGTTGCAGCTAATAACATTATTAGTGATGCCAGAGAGATATCTTTCCCAAGTCTTCTGACAGGGGTATCCGCAAAGATAACACTTACTTTATATAAACCTTTTTTAAGACGGAAGGTTATCAGTCCGAAGTTGTTCTTGTCTTCATAATTTATAGGAATTACTTTTCCGTCAACAATCACTTTCCACCCCGGGAAATAAAATGTATTTTCTTTTATGTCAGAATCCTCAATTACTTTGATAATATATTCGTGGTCTATCGGAGTTCTTGCTGTTTGTATAAAAATCGCTTTACCGCTTAGGATATCCAGAGGATATTTGTCCCTTGTCAATACAAGTGTCGCTATCGAATTTATTCTTTCTTGGTATCTTTTCTCGTACACGGAATTCCCGGGCACATAGTATTCTGTATACATGCTCCATTCATTCTTATATCCGTCCGGATTTTCCGGAACCATCTTCCTGTTTCCCCAATTTAATATCGTAGACATTACCGTAAATAAGCAAAGAAAAAATATAAAATACTTATTTTTATAATGCGTTGTTACGACTGCCGCTATAAAAGCGGTTAAAAAAGCTATCGGAACTAATAACCTCCAAATCAAAACAAACGTCCCCAGAAGCGGAAGTCTGCTTAATAAAGGCTCGGAGATATTCACCATCGAGATAAAATACAAAAAGAAAAAGGATAAGAAACATAGAGTAAGATTTTTATATCGGGAAGAAATTTTTTTATTAAAAAGGGCAAACAAGCATAGTCCGACTACAAACAAATGCGGATACCCTACAATCAACCTTAATTCACCCATATTGCCCTGGAACAGGAAACCGTATCTGGCCGGTGAATAAAGGAATTCGCCGATTTCCCTGAATCCTCCGATTCTTGCGGACAATAAAGTCCAGTCATACTTAATCTCTATTAATCCCGGCAACCAATAAAAACTACTTATCCCTATGGCAAGAAATATTGATAAAGTAAATTTAAGAAACAATTTGATATCCTTTTGTTTTGTTTTAAATATTTTTATCAAACCGTACACCATTAAAATGGGCAAAGCGGCAATCGTAATGCTGGAATGGGAAAGAATTAATAAAATAATAAATAATATAGTCAGAAAAAAGTGCCTTGCCTTCCCTGTCTTAATTAACAAACTTGAAAAATAAAATACAAACGGCAGGGGGGCAAAAGACAATACCTCTCCGACTGATGCCCTGAAATGTAAATCCTCCAAGTGATAGGGAGCGAATAAATAGAACAGCGAGCCGACAAAAGCGCTATTTTCAGCAAATTCCGTTTTTAGCCACAGATACATGCCCAAGCCGGATAGAATAAACGACAGCGCAAGCATCATTTTCATGCTGTTTAAAAAAGAAAAGCCAACAAAATGAAAAATTGAGCCGATATAATATGGCAGAATATATTCAAACATAAAAATAGGACAGCCTCTGCCACCGCATAAAATCGGTGCCCATTGAGGAAATAAAATGCCGTTTTTTAGGTTTTCATAAAAATTTATAAGAAAAGACGTATGTAGGGAAAGATCGCCGCTTTGGTATGTTCCGTTTCTGAAAATACTAATAACCGGAAGAATTGAGATGAGCAATAGCAAAACTAATTTATTGATCTTTTTTTTAGGGAAAATATATCTATAGAACAAAAGTAAACCGGCCAGAATCAATGAAGAGACCAAGCTTACAAAGACCATCCTGTAGGGATCTTTCATAAAATCATTTGATATTATTCTTACTTAATATCAGTAATTGGTATTCATAGAACGGCCTGTTAGCTCTGAATGTCTCAAGGTGATCAATTTTGTAGTTATTGCCAATTAAGGGCATAAAGTCTCCGGTTTTTCTGAATTTTGCGGCCTTATAATCCATTCTTTTTAATATTGGAGCGAAAAATCCAACTGGCCGGCCGTCATAGATTACGATGTGCTTGAATTTGTAATCCTTAATTTTTAAAAGAAGATTTTTAATATCCTGATCCGTCAAATGATGCGTAGTATGGGAAAAAAGGACAATGTCAAAAGTTTTGTTTAGAATTGCTTCTCTGCCGTCTCCTACGGAAAAGCGATAATTACTTCGGTTCTTATATATATTTCTTGCAAGCTTAATAAACCTGGACTCAATGTCTACCCCCACATATAGTGAGGGGTTGAATACTTTTAAAATAGGTGCAGTTCCGCACCCAATTTCAAAAATGGTATCGTTTGGAATTTTTCTAAGTTTATCTTTTAAGACTACAAAGTGATTTCCGTTAAAAAAATTTAATTGCCAATCGTAAATAAATGGAGAAAGACTGTATAGATAATCTATTATTTTATGTAAGTTCATTATATTTTTTCGTGCAATGTTAACAATGAAATGCCAAAAGGCAAATTAAAATTATTTATTAATATGCTTTCAAAGGAAAATATTTTCGTTAATAATAAGTTTATTATTTTTTTATTATGAATACTATAGTTAACTTTTGAATCGAAGCTGGCAAGACCGGTAAAAGGCCACCCTACTCTTGAGAGCAATCTAATTAATACTATCGGTGATGAAAGGAAAATATTAAAATATGTAAGTTTTTTTTCAACAAAACGTGATTTTTTAAATAATTTCTTTATGTCGTTTTTTGTATATCTTTTATAATGACCTTGCTCGCTGTCATGTTTTGAATAAATAAAGGGTAAGGCCGGAAGTGTCATCAGCAACAACCCTCCGGGCTTTAGAACGCGGTGCATTTCCTCAATGACCTTTTTGTCGTCTTTTATATGTTCAATGACATCCATTAGGCATATCAAGTCAAATGTATTGTCTTTATAGGGCAAACCTAACACGCTTCCTACTTTGACATTTTTAATGCCCCTTTTTTTGCAGAATCTAACCGCAATTGGCGACAAGTCCACGCCATAAACTTTACCAAATTTTGATAAATATATCATTCCTGCTCCCGTACCGCATCCCGCATCAAGAATTAGATTTTTATTTTTTGAATTTAAGTGTTTATCCAAAAGATTTAAGACTATTTGCTTTCTGGCAACCCACCACCAATGAAGAGTTTCAACTTTAAAAAATATTCCCAAGAGCTTTTCGTTAAGTCTCGTGTCGGAATGACTTAGATGAATGTCCATAATTAAAGCGCAAAATACTGCAAATATTCTTGCTAAGAATAATAACTTATACCGTTAATAAAATCAATGGAAGATTTAAATTTTTTGCCGGTCAATATTACCTTTGCTATTATCTCTAGTAGCTTTTGATTAGACTATGAATCAATTACCTTACCGTGGTTGAATATTGTAAACTATTTTACTCTGATGTTGGGGGTTATTAAAACAGGCTTCCGAGTTGGCGTTGGGATTAGGTCTGCAAAACATTAATTGATTATTAATGATCTTGAAAAGTTTAATTTCTCCGTCACGGGAATGCAAAGCATATCTTTAATCAAGATTTTTTTAATCTTTTTTGCCTAAATTTGTTAATGGGATCGTCAACTAATTTTACGGCAAAGTACGAAACAAAAAGAGTAACTATAACAATAAGAATTGTTCTTAAATTAGAATTATTGCTGAATAATTTTGCGTTTGAAAATAATTTTATAACTAAAAAATGCATGATGTAGACTGGGTATGAAAGCTTCCCGATAAAATTATCTATCACACTGGATTTTGTGTAAAGAAAAACAAACGGTATGGAACATGAAAATATCGCAAAATAGAGTAAATCAATGCCATTAGAAATAATGAGCGGATATTTAAGGGGAATTACTCCATAGATGATTAAATATAAAACCAGGAAAATAAATATTGATTGAGCTAGACGTAGGGTATTTTTTCTACCTCGAAGCATCTTGTATAGAAATCGATACGCTATTATGCCCAACAAAAAGAAAATCAAATTATACAGAAAATAATACGACAGACTATCGCTCCGTAGTAGATTAAAGTGATTAATAAATCCAAAAAACCCAACAAGATAAACTACAAGAAAAACTATGAACGATTTTCTTGTTAGTCCTACGATAAATGGAGCCATAAGGTAAAAAAGTAATTCCGCTTGCAATGTCATTGCCTGCTGTACAAGTAAATATCCTGAAGCAAGGTTATTCATCCGTACATAGTCAAAACTGATTATTAAAGTTATATTTCTTAGCACATAATTAAAAAGGTTTAAATAAAATTCAAAAATGGATTGGTGCGGAGACCATGCTATATAGTGAACTATTGCGTTATCGCTCGTACCGATATGTAAAAAATATTTGGACAGTACAAAGATAAACGTTAACAATAATGTTAACCAATATAATGGAAAAATCCTCAAAAATCTGTTGCTCCAGAACAAAAACCTGGAATTATTTTTAGAGTATTTCTTGTCTAATATCAACGCCATATAGAATCCCGAAATTACGTAGAAAGATAAAACGGCATTAGCGTTCGTTATGTTGTAATTGAAGAATAGGCCTGCATGCGAAATCAGCACGCTTAAGGCAAATAATAATCTTATTATCCCCATACATATCTTTTTTCGTTATTAATAAATTTTACTTTTATCAATACCGGCTGTCAAGGTTAACCAAATATTTTAATTTTCAGACAAATCATAAATAGTAATTATAAATAGATTGCAAATTAAAGATATTTACCTTAATATTTATATAGATTTAATCTCTATTTATGGGCTACATCAGAATAATCTTGGCAGCCGCGGTGCTTCTTGACCATCTGGGAATCAGTAGTGTTGTTAAAATAATAAAATTTGATACAACGACTGCAGTCCAGTCTTTTTTTGTTATTTCCGGTTTCTACATGAGTCTTATTTTAAATGAAAAATATATCGAAAAAAGTAAATCTTATTTTCTATTTATGTCAAACAGGATCCTGCGTCTTTATCCTATCTACTGGATCGTGTTATTGATAGCAAGTATAATTTTTATTCCCCATCTGCTTCCGATGTCAATATTAAACTTTGCCTTATTGATGGGTAAACAAATCTTCATTTTTGTTGATCCCAAATACTTTATCTCACCGGGAAACGGAAGTTTTATTTTCATCCCTCCCGCCTGGACTCTGGGAATAGAAATGTTGTTCTACATTATTGCCCCGTTTTTTGTGAAGTCGAAGAAAAAACTGGCACTTCTTTTCGGAATTAGTTTAGTTCTTAAATTATTTTTCAATTATTCCGCAATTAGCGAAAACTTAATATTCTTTACACTCGGGGCATTATCCTATCAAATTTATAATTTGATAAAAACCAAAAACTTTCATCATTTGTTAATAATCAAAATTCTATCGGTTTTGTTTTTCTTATTTGTATTCATACCTGCAATTGCATTTATTAAAAATAATAATATAAACTATTTAATACAGAATCTATATTCAATAATATATTTTCCCTTATTCACGTTATCAATACCGATAATGTTTTTAACATTTTCCAAAAGCAGGATCGACAGACTTATAGGTGATTTTTCATATCCTTTATATATTTGTCATTCGGTAGTGCTACATATCTTTTACAGACTATATTTGATAAATAATTTACTTTATATAATTGCCGGCGCAATTACCGTTATTATTTTTGCTCAATTATTGATAACCTTTGTTGATAAGCCTATTCAGGCTTTCAGAGCAAGTAGAATACCCTCAAACAAGAAGCTGCAAAGATGAGTCAATCATTAATGATAATGAAAAATTTCATTCCTATGTCCTAAGAATGTGAGTTGAGTAGTAGCTTGAGCGATAGCGAAATCCTGCAGAAGGGATTGAGCGATAGCGAATTCCTGCAGAAGGGATTGAGCGATAGACAAATCCCGCTATTTAATTCTTTTTCCTTAAAAATACGAGAATAGTTAAAATATCTATTATTTTAGTTTACATTTATACAAAAAGGCTAAATTCATTAAATAACTTTTATTAAACTATTCATTTAAAATTTATTTGTCTATAATATAAAAATATATGGGTTATCTTAGGATAATTTTGGCGCTCAGCGTAATATTTTATCATGCAGGAAACATATTCGGATATACAGGCATGAACGGACTCATGGCCGTACACGTTTTCTTCATAATCTCAGGTTTTTATATGGCTTTTATTGTCATCAACAAGTATTCTAAAAGTAAAAAACCGTATTTTACTTTCATATCCAATCGCTTTCTTCGTATTTATCCTATTTACTGAATCACATTAATTCTGACTATCTACGTTACCTATTCAAATATAAATAGTTTCAATTTGGGTGGAATTATTTCGAGCATTCCCCAGGCAATATTTCAGTATATTAGGTCAAGAAATTTATTTGGATTAACTTCAGATATTACCTTACTCCTAAGAAAAGACTATTTTAACATCGATATGTTCCGCTACGACGGCTTTCCTCTCAATGGTCCCGCTTGGTCTCTGGTGCTTGAATTTATATTCTATCTTATTACTCCGCTTCTAATTTTACTAAGAAAAAAGTATTTAGTCGTATTAATGATGATAAGCATATTAATTTATTACTTAATTCTGAGATATCACCATCTTATTCATGATCATTACATTCAAACTTTTTTTGTGCCCGCCAACATTTTTTTCTTTATATTTGGAATTTTTTCATATTACTTTTATGGATGGTTAAAGAAAAATCCTATTAGCGTTAAATTGTCATTCAAATTAAGTCTTCTGTTTATCTTGTTTATTTTTTTCTGGCAATATGTGCCACAATTATATTTTAGACACATACTTTTAAATGAGTGGTTTACTTATGTTCTTACCCCATTTTTTCTTCCGTTCATTTTTGAGTCTTTCAACAAATTTCCTCTTAATAATTTTCTTGCCGGACTTTCCTATCCCCTGTATATTTGCCATATGGTCTCTATCGATTTATTACAGAACATATTTAAATATAAGATCGGTTCACAATTCTTTGTTTTTTGTGTATTAATAATTACTTTTGCTGTTGGTTTGGGTTTGGTCTATGCGGTTGAAAAACCAATTGACAATTTTCGGCAGAAAAGAGTAAGTCAAAAATAATAATTTAATTCCTCTGTAAAATATTTATTTCGGAGTACCTATTAAGGCAAAACCCCTTAGCCTATGTCCTGTGACGGGATGCTTAGCGACTACAACTTTAACATTTTTAAAACGTCCTCGTAAATCTTCAGTCTCTGCCGAAAGGAATCTCGAGACTTCTCCAGCCTCTATTTTTCTTGCAACTTCTAGAACTTCTTCTTGAAACTTCCTGAGATTTAAATCTATTTCCATCATGTTTCCTCTCAGGCGTCTAGATAGCAATCCGTCTTCCGCAGTTCCGAACACAGAGAATAATACTACTTCTTTTCCCTTTAATCCGTAAAGAGTACTTTTATCTAGATATTTTGGTCCGTTTTCTACTCGCATAAATTTAATTCCTCTGTCTTAAGAATGAGGGTTGAGCGATAGTGAAATTCCGCAGAAGGGATTGAGCCTCAGCGAAATCCGGCTTTTTAGTTTCGTTGTCTCAAAAAGGCGGGAATGTTCCAAGCATCATCGTCATTGTCATCCTGAGGGATTTCCTGCGGTTCTGGCACTTTCGGAGCGTTCTCTGCTATTTCCGTTTTCGGTTTCGGAGCATTTATTATAGGGCTTACGAATTCTTTAAGGGTTTGTCTGGTGTGATCAAATCCCGTGGCAATGACTGCAATCTTTATCTGATCATGCATTGAATCATCAATCGTCGCGCCGAAAATAATATTCGCATCAGGATCCGCCGCGGAAGATATAATCTTGGCCGCCTCATCAACTTCCGTCATCGTCAGATCAGGCCCTCCCGTGATATTAAACAGCACTCCCCTTGCCCCATCCATAGATATTTCCAGAAGAGGCGAGGCAATTGCGCTCCTTGCGGCAGTCTGCGCCCTATTCTCCCCAACTCCCGTCCCTATTCCCATCAGAGCAGAGCCGGCGTTACTCATAATACTCTTTACGTCGGCAAAATCGACATTAATCAGTCCCGGAATTGTAATCAAATCGGAAATACCCTGCACTCCCTGTGTCAGAACGGAATCCGCAATCCTGAATGCTTCAAGAAGAGATACCTTTTTGTCGACAACATCCAGTATTCTTTGATTGGGAATAACGATAAGAGTATCAACCTTCTCCCTAAGTTCTTCTATCCCGTCTTCCGCCGTTACCATGCGCCTGGTTCCTTCGAAGGCAAAAGGCTTTGTCACAACTGCAACAGTCAGCGCCCCGATTTCTTTTGCGGCTCTGGCAATTACCGAACTTGCTCCCGTTCCTGTTCCGCCACCCATACCCGCAGTGATAAAGACCATGTCCGATCCGTCAATAAATTCCTTTATTTTTTCGTACGATTCTTCGGCCGCCTGTCTGCCTATATCGGGATTTCCACCAGAGCCCAATCCCTTGGTAAGATTTTCGCCAATTTGTATTTTTGTTGAAGACTGTGACAAAAGAAGAACTTGGGCATCGGTATTAACGGAAATGAAATCTACCCCCTTCACTTCACTGGTAACAATCATTGAATTAAGAGCATTCATTCCTCCTCCGCCCACACCCAAAACTCTTATTTTGGCAAAATTAGTTGTTTGAGGTTTTATCAACATATGTTTTTAAATCCACCTAATCCTAACACCCTACTTTTAAAAAGTCAACCCACTCTTCGGAGGGGCAGATCGTCCTCCTTAAGGCATGAAAGATTTTACAAATTTAATGACGCGGGAAAATAATTTATTGATACCCAGATTTCCCAAATTGGGAAGACTGAAGCCGAAAGGCATGGACTGCCTGATATTAAGACTTGCTCCGAAAACCGCCAAACCTACAACGGTTGCAAAAGGAGTATCCGCTATTTCATCTATTAATCCTTTTATGTTTATCGGCATACCGATTCTGACCGGCATCGCCAAAGTCCTTTTTGCGCTATCTGTTATTCCGACAGTCAATGCCCCTCCCCCGGTTATGACAATTCCCGCAGGAGTCTGACCGGCGAATCCGCTCCTTTTTACTTCAATTCCTACCATGGTAAAAATTTCATTAAGTCGGGGTCTGATTATCCCGTCCGTTAATGTTTTGTTTGAAACTTTCTTTAAGTCCTCAGGCAATCCCAACGAACTTAAGTCTATCTCGTCCATATTCTTTGTTTCTTTTTGAAATGTTTCCCCCAGTCTCTCGATTCTCGGTTTTTTCGCCATGTTGGATAAATGAATTTTTATTTTTTCCGCTGACTCCAAAGAAATTCTAAGACCTATCGCCAAATCATTGGTAATGTGTCTGGCGCCGATAGGTAAAACCGAAGAGTAAGCAACCGATCCTTCGGAATAAATTGAAATGTCCGTTGTTCCTGCCCCGATATCTACAAGGATAACTCCTAATTCTTTTTCCGTCTCGGACAAAACCGCCAGACTGGATGCGTATCCGCTAAAAGCAACTCCGTCTATATCTATCCCCACCTGTGAGAAAGCTTTTTCCAAATTACTCAAAGACACCGAAGCGGTTGAAATTATGTGAGTATCAACCTCAAGCCTTATTCCGGTCATGCCGATCGGATCTTTTATTCCTTCCTGTCCGTCAACAACGTAGTTGCGGGGAAGAACGTGAATAATCTGGCGGCTGGAGGGAAGAGATACCGCTTTTGCAGCATCAATTACCCTCTCCAGATCACTTTCCGTAATTTCGCCCTGAGGCGAAGAAACAGCCACAACGCCTCTTGAATTTTGCGATTCGATCTGACTCCCTCCGATTGAGGCTATGACGTTGGATACGGAGTGGCCGGCCATTCTTTCCGCGCCGTCCAGAGAATCATTTATGGAGTCTACCGCCTCATTTATGTCGATTATCTGACCTTTTTTTATTCCGCGGGAGGCAACTTCGGAAACCCCCAGAACATTAACCGCTTCGTCATCAACCCTGGCAATGATTGTTACAATCTTAGAGGTTCC
>Ga0182027_10016469_pt1 | contig 10091 bp, 6 predicted proteins | sample 712E1DmetaG_FD_121300 | JGI IMG/M metagenome (GOLD analysis project Ga0182027, IMG submission 121300) | Permafrost microbial communities from Stordalen Mire, Sweden - 712E1D metaG (Illumina Assembly) | ecosystem: Environmental > Terrestrial > Soil > Wetlands > Permafrost | place: Sweden... | reverse complement strand
TGGCTTGATTAGGCTTCCGTCACAACTTTAGTGCCCGTTTTGGTGCCCGTTGTGGCACCCTGCCGAGGTAAAACCTTAACGCAGAAGCGTTTCGATTTGGAGGCGAGGGTCGGAATCGGACGCATCCCGCCTTCCACAAGCCACTCGAAATCAACGGTCTAAATCATCACCGTTAACTTGATAATAAAAGGGTTTCTGCGTTTTGTCAATGATAACTTTAGCCGACTTCAACCGACTTTTTTTAACTCCATTTTACTCCCCACCGATGAGGTTTGCTGGCACTTCTGCTGGCACTTTTCACGACCCCAAATCATAGTTTTTTATTAAGGCTATTTGGCTTGGGCAGGTTCCAAATTCTGCGAGCCAGAAGGATTCATTGTAAAGTGAACTTCGAGCGCTGTCGGCGAGCGCCCAGGATAGACGCTGAATTGCATTAGGCCATATTGGCCTTGCACGGTTTTAATGTAAAAATTCTTTTTCAGATTGGGTGCCCACTCAAGAGCGTTTGAAGAAACAGTAAATTCAAATGCCTGTTGATAGCCGCCAACGGGCGCCCAATAAGGATATAGGTCCTTTTCTTCAATTAGTCCCCCACTAATTACTTCAATCTTTACAGTCCAGTCGAATTTCTCCCTACCCGTTTTAACTTCTAAAGGAAATTGAGACAAACTTACACAGAAATCGCCGGTTGGCACTACCTTGCCCGTTGCAATGTCAAATTTGGTTGGAGTTCCGTCGTGAGGTATTTTTGCATCTATGCTTGAGCTGTTCAGAGGCTCTGCTCCATGAATTTTCCACATTGTCAAAATTGCTCGGTCCGCCGGAGTGGTTTTGTCTCCGGGTGGCCCCTTGTAACCTTCGCCGCGCTCTCCTATCAAATAGCCATCTTTTTTAACTATTACATTTAGTTGCCAGCCTCGTTTCCCAGTGAATTCAAATAATCCGTCCGCATCAGACTTCGTTTTATATGTCTGATTTTTTACACCGTCACCCAAGCCACCCTGCATAACAATATTGCCGGTGACATCAACATCTGCAACAGGGCTGCCGTTTTGATCAATGATTTTACCATAAAAACTTTGTGACTGATAGTTCTGCAACAGCATCATTTCTGCCATTGCAATCCCTTTATCTATACCACCTTCACGGTAAGAATACATGACCTCCGTCATTTTATTGCTCATTTCAAGAGGAGAAAGCGGGGGATTTGTTTCTAAATTAGCTTTGAAAGCGTTGAACAATTCGATGTTTATTTTTCCCATTAAAGGTTCAAGTGCTCTATATTCCGCTGGTAAATTTTCATGGGGATGATCATCCAAAAAACCTTTGGAAAAATGCCAGGAGATCCGCACATCAAAATTCTTGCGCTCATCCGCGCCGTGGATGTTCATTATCTTTGCAAACATCCAAGGAGCTTGTTCAATTGGTTGATAACCCGTTGTATTATTTGTCCGTATCTCTATTTGTAATTCACAACTCAAATCAGTTGCCGGTAGAAGGGCCCCCATTATTTCCCTCCCCGTCGGATGTTCAAGTTCAATGGGCGCAGGCGGCACAGTTGGGCGTAATGGGTCAACTCGACAGCAGAACTTTTCAAAGTTGCTCACTCCGTCACCAGTCATTTTCTTGAAGCCGTCAATGACTCCTGTGTCTTCAGTATCGTCATTGGCGGGATCGGTATGCGTGACCAGAACTTCATAAATGTCCGGCAACAAATCACCATCACTGTCTTCACCGTATCCGGCTGTGAATTCCGGTTGAATGACATCGGATAAACATTTTACTGCCGGCATCGCAATTGGGCTTTGCCCCTCAGACATCATTCCCTTTTTATCAACGTGCAAATAGACGGGGTTTCCGTTCGTACCCGATACAAAATAACCGCTCGCTCGCCATTGCTTGTCATTTTTATCTCGCACCAAAAGCAAATAACGAACGTGAATGGCGGGATGCAATATGGTCAAGGCATATCCATTGGTTTCTTGTTTTGCGGTAACATGTAAAATGGTCTTGCGAACAGTCTCTGTAGTTATATTGTGAGGTTCTGCGAATAAAACCGGCTGGGGATAATGCGCTTGGACGTGATAAACAGGGCCAGGAAAAGCATCAACGTTTGTATCCATGTAACGATATTCACGAACACTCGGATGTCCCGGCAATCGCGCGATGATTTCATATGGCCCGGTGGCAAAAGAATCCTGTGGAGGCCAACCTGGCTTACCATTTGCCGGATGAAAAAAAGGCGGCCGGTTTGTAGGAATCCTGCCGTTAGTCAAATAACGATATGGAGGCAAGTTGTTCGTCATCCGGCGCAACTTGCGATTCGCTCGTTCAACTATGAAAAAATCAGGAACAGGGCCGTTGTCACAACGCCAAGTCAGAATATTGTTTTCGTGCCGAATATCAGACCCCTGCTGAAAAGTTAAATCTACATCCGACCCACCAGGCAGACACCACTGAAATGGATTCATGCCGTTTTGAAACTTCTGCACATTATTCCAGCCGTCGCCCGCTGGGTTCCCATAGGGATCAACGCCTACAGTCCCGAAATATCGTAATTCCCACCAGTCTGCGATACCGTTGCCATCACTGTCTTTCCAAGAGCGAATACGGATTCTTTTGCTGTTGATCGTGTTGGTGGTAGGGAAATCAAAAGTTGTCCAATTTGTTATTTCAGAACCAAGGATAAAGCCCAAAGAAATCCAATTTGTTCGGCTTTGCTTATATTGAAATTCATATTGAACATCTGGTTGTGTGTTGGAAATGATTCCAGAACAATTTGTAGCCGATGAATTATCTATTTGAAGCCGCAAATTTGTATCACTTGGTATTTGCGCCGAGGCAATAAGATTCACCACCGTGATGATCACTACGGCTATAAAAGCCTTTTTCATGCAATTCCTTGATGAGCGTAAAATGCGCGAGCCCAATGGGTTGACGGCATACGAAAGCCGAATTAGGCCGGGAGTTCGGTCGTTGTAATGCGCATATAAATTAATGCTGGTCATGTCTTGGCTGGGCAGCAGTGTCATGGCGTTTCAATCTGCGAAACAAGTGAAATAACAGCCGCACTAAAAAACCAGTTACCGCTCCCAAACAGGCCCAATAGATAAACCACATTGGAATCACAAAAGCCAAGCCGGCCAACGACTCACGATGAAAAATGTGAAGGTTATCGGCGTAATTGAAAAACCATGTCAAAGGTGCCTGTAAAAAAACGCAGAAGGCCGGTCTTGGCTCTTGAAACAGCGACCAACCCGCAAACGCAAGGCCCGCAACAAAACCGACCCAAATTAAAGTCCATTTTTTCATCCGGCTCCGTTCTAAAAAGGCCCGTCCGTCGGAAACGGATAGTGTGTCGCATACCAAATCAAAGGCCAGCTATTCAAAACCAAAGCTCCGCAAGAAACGATTATCCACCTTTCAAAGCGAACAAGCGATATGACCGCGAACAAAACACCCAAGGCAGAAAAGGACACAAAAATATTGAGTCCAATTATGGTGCCGAAAAATGGACCGAGCATGAAATGGACAGGTATCGCTATAACGATTCCAACAATCGGAGCCGCTAACGATGCAATGTTCCATCTTGGTTTGTTACGGGTTGGTGACATGATGATGTTTAAATGTTCCACGGCCATCAGCGTTTTAACGTAAGATGCGTGAACCGGACGGATTGATGGCGTATGAAAGGCGAATCAGGCCGGGGTGCAGGTATCCGTATGGAGCATACAAGTTGATATTCATTTTACCGTATTCCTGTCCGTTCTTTAACATGAGATAAAAACTGCGGTCTCCAATCTCACCACTTTGTCCGCCTTTGATTTGTTGTTGCAGGCCGAACGAAGGAATATAGCCGTCTGTGGGGGCAACATACATAACCGTGCCATGCGGTTCCTCCAAAAGTCCACCATTGATAACTTCGATTCCAGCCGACCAATCATAAAGTTGACCTTGGCTGACCTGATTTGTGTATCGAATCCAAACTTTCAAATCCCCATCGCCAGTTTCCGCCATCGTGCCTGTTGTCAAATCAATCACATGAGGCTTGCCGTCGGGCTGTATCTCAAACGATTTCTCACCGGTTATCAATTGCTCATGGACATTGGTGCTCCACATCTTGAAGACCACCGGATTGTCATAGTTGCCATCACCAGCACGGCAACTGTATTGTCCCGGTTCCGCTTCGTAGCCGTCTTTGGTGATTGAGCCCACTCCTACTATGTCCCCGGCAACATTTGAATCAGTCCATTGAAAACGGCCATTACTGTCAGATATCACCTCTGTCGTCGGGTTTAATATCTTTTGCAGTTCTTCGGTCGAAAGCGCTGCGTATTTTGCCGCTTCCAATGAATTTGGAATCGCATAAACGCTGTGTCGGACTCCTAACTTCACGCGGACTCCTGATATAGCGTTACTGTTCTGGTCAATGACCATTCCATAAAAACGAACAGGTACATTTAGCTCCTCGGTCATTTGTTTCATGCGAAGTTCTCGCGTGTCAGTGGTTTGGTTACTAACAACGACCGTTTTGTCTACCAGAACCGGATTCGTCAAGTTGTTGCCCGAAGTCGCAGTAATAACAGGCTTGTTATCTTCTTGTTTGTTTGCCGGCTGGACAGGCAATTGCGTCTCTTGCACCGGGGATGATGCAACGGGCTGTTTTGCCGGACGGGGCCAGAACAAAAGACCGAACACCACCAATACGGCAACCGAGAGGACTATTAAAAATCGCGGTCTCATACTATTTCAATTTCATTTTTGTTAGCACGGCGTTCCAAGATTGCCAGCGTTGTGGATTATCGGAACGAAACTCTGCGCTATGCCAAATATGGTCTCCATAAGCGTTATTTAATAGGTCCGGCGGCCACATATCTGGCAGCGGAACTTGGTTGTAATTTGTTCCGGTCAAGAAAGCTCCGCCAACGTTCGCCTGTGCTCCTAGTGCATAGCAGCGGGCTTCATCACAATAGGAAAACAGTTCGTAGGTGTTGGTGGGAAAAGTCAGAACGGTTGTTTCATCGCCACGGTAGAAGAAGCCCGGAACAGGATTGTAGCCATAGCCACTGTCCGGTTTCGTATTTTGGTCCAGTTCCCACAGTTGAGTCAGCGCCCAATCGTTGGTGTTGAAAAAGTTCACATAAGTTCCCGCACCAGCAGCGCCGTTGAAGTAACAAGGCGAACTGTTCGTGTAGTAATGAGCGTAACGATTGGGTGTGCCGGAATCATAAATCCCCAAGCTGCGGATGGGAGTAGTTGGATCATAAGCATGAGCAGCTACCGCCCCTTGCATCGCCACATAGGTATTCACGATTTGCCCTAGCCCCTGTTGCGTTGCCTGCCGCAGAGCTTCGCCAGCTACGACGGTACCATGACTGTGCGCCGTCAGATAAATATGGCCGGGATATTCTGCATTCAAGGTCGTCAACAAATTCAACAAGCCCTTCGCAGAAGCCCAAGCATTGGACTCGCTGTCATCAAAGGTTTTTGTATACGAAGTGAAAGTTGTTGGCCAGCGGAACAAGCCAAACCGTCCTTGATACCCTTGCCAGTAAAGCCGCTTGAATTCAGTCTCGGCAAAGCGGTCTTTTACCCATGTCTCCATGTTAAAGCCATGCACGTGCAGGATGTAGGGCGTGTTCGTATCCGTTGGCCGTGTGTATTGAAACGTCAGCATACCAGCGGGCGAATTATCGCTGACCAAATACGGCACGGCTACCGGAGCATTCGTTGGAATGTCCCCAACAGTCCACCGCTCATACATTTGTTTGATGTCCAAAATTTGAATATAAGCCGTGCTTTGCGCTAACACGCTTCCGTTTCCGTCTGTGATCGTCAGATTCAATCCGCCCATGCCGTTGCTCACGCCGCACCAGATAAAATGATTGCCCGCCCAACTGTTGGCAAATTGAATGACGTTTAACTGAATGCTACCACCCGGCCCAAGCCGCCCGATATACGGGCACTGGAAAATGTTGGTTTGAACGGCGGCGGTGGTTTCGTTCGTTAAATAACCGATACCGCCATCGGCGTCGGCAGCAGCGAACAAATCAATGGTTGGATTGCCAGAATACGGGTTGCCAACGTCTCCCCAATTTAAGGTGATGGTGCTGCCGGATGGTAACGCGGCGAGCAAATTGGTCGTGATGCCGCAAACCCAAAGCCGGGCAAAGTCTTCAAGGTCACGAGTGCAAGGGATGGCACGATAGGTGTAACCGTTGGCCAGACGATTTGAGTAATTGCAGTCGGATGTGGGGGTGATGGGGGCTGCGGGACTAAATGCAATTGGCTGGTCGTCCTGCTCAATGTCCGTATAGAGGTATCCCGCAAGGGGAGATTTATTTGTAGCCCACCGATCATAGTTATTATTGGCCCAGAAAATGTAGGGGGAATATGGTGTCGTGACATCCGGCCCATTGAAAGACAAATCCATGTTACCGTTGTGCCTTCGATTAAGCTGAAGACTCACGCAACTCACCGTGCAAGTGCCGCGTTGTCCGGTATCAATATCCGGCATTGTTACCAACGCTGCCTGACCGGGTTGTGTGGCAAAGAAATTTCCAAATGGCGAGAGAATACCCGTTTTGTTGGTTGTCACTATACCATTGGTGTTAATCTGGTAAGCTTGGTCGAAGTATTGACCGAGATAACCATAGACGCCGTCGTAACCATTCAGCAGCGCCAGTTTAGCATAACCAGCGATCTGAATTTGTGAACCTACCCCCGCGAAAAACTGCTGCTGGCTGGCGTTGGTCGGCGAAAAACCGTTTTGTCCCGGCAGAAATTCCGTCTGATGCCAGTTCCAAGAAATATCCCAATAACCAGCGTTCGGATTCCAAAAATCATATTCCTCGGTTTGAAACCGCGGTTGCGCCACTTCTGAATACATCCAACCAAGGTTGGGAAAAACATTCGTAGAATTGTTTCCAGGATAAATAGTATAGATTTGAGAAGCAGCATTTCCATTGGCGATAACAGTTGACAAGAAAGGCAGGCCATAGAGATTGGTGATGTTGCTGCCCATTGTCATTATATAAGTCCCGTAATTGAGTTCCATTGCAATTTCCCCAAAGTTATCAGATGAAATACCGTAATCGCCTGGATAGTATTGATAGTATATCACATAGCAGGTGAGACCGATACCAAGCCAGCGTGTGCTGTTCGTATCCAGTAATGACAAAATCGGAGTTTGATTGGTTGCGGTTGTGGGCAGTTGAAAATTATATGGCGGTGGCTCAGTTAAGCCAAAATTAAAGGTGCTCAAATAGTTTGTGACCGACTTGAGCAAGCCGCTCGTGCTCAAATCCGAAGCGTTAAATACAAAGTTGCGATAGGTGTAATTATCCACGAACGGCTGGAGCGCGTTTAATACAGCGTTGTCGTAATTGTCATATTGATAATATCCGGCAAAAGCGTAATCCGCCGGGAAATTAACCGAGACGGTGTAGGTCGGATAAAACTCGCCGAATTGGAAAGGCGCGTCCACTAGGGCAGACCTTAACTGAAATACGAGATTTTGTTTCATTTGAGTGCGCCCGTCAAAATAGGGCGGCACCACCCAGGCGTTGGTGTTGTTAAAATTAAATCCAGATGTCAACTGAATGGCCTCGCTATTCGGGCTGCCATAAGCGTTTAACGTGGCGCCCCACCAGTTACAAGAAGCCCGTCCGTAGGCATCCACCGGATGAACCAACCAAGCCGACGGTATTGTATAAACACCGTTGGTGAAGGCAGAGAGTGGAATATCAAAGTTGGTCGAAATGTTCAAACCGTAGTAATACGCCGCCCATTGGTCCATCCGTGTCAACCGAATTGCTGTCGTGCCAGGGGCCAATGCTGACGTAGCAATGACAAGACATGCCGATCCTTGAGCCGCAGGAACGAGGTTCAAGGGTGGTGTTCCTGCGGAGTATTCCAACCAAGCTGTGTCGCTCCACGACGAATTTCCGCCGGCATACTCAGCTTGGACACTGTATCCTTGATAAACGTTGGGGCCAGCAAAGAGAGGGTCATAAGGTGTTAGGTTTGAAGCGGAGGCAATAATGCTCGTAGCGCTGGCACCTACATTTGTGCTGTTACCATTCACATCTGTTACCGTATATCCAATCACTGGTCCCGGTGAAGGCAACCACTTAACCAATGCAGTACCGTTGGCGGCATTATATGCGGCTGTCACGCCCTGCGGTGCGGGCGGTGTGTAAAAGACATTCGGATTCAATCCCATTTGGAATTTCTGCCAGTTGCTCCAACCGTCGCCCGCCGAATCGAGCGCGTTTGGATTAACGCCAACGTAACCGAAATATTGGAGTTGCCACCAGATCGGCAGGCCGCTCCCGTCATCCGCATTTGAACGCAGCCGCAGGAACAACATTGGCCGTCCATTCTGCGACACGCTCAACGGTGTCCAGTTGGTGGCATCCGAACCAAGAATTGTCCCTTCATACTGCCAGTCCGTTTGCAGCAGGTTCGTGCGTGACATTATATTGTATTGGACGCCTGATTGTGTGTTGGTCGCCGTGCCGTTCAAGTTGCCGGACAACACAGATATTCCCGCGACCCACAGATTTGAACCGTAGTCCACCGTGTAACTGGAATAATCAGGCGTGTAGGTGTTTGTTCCACTATCGCCGCTACCGTCCCCCGGCGTCGGCACGTCCATTGCCATTGCCTGCATTTGCTGATTTGCCGTCGCTGTTTGTACCCGCGTGATCAGATTTATCACCGCATCGGCCTGCGAAGCCACTTCGGAAGCCACAGTGCTACTCGTGGGCTGCGCTTGTAACCCAAACCGGTGCGTGTTCACCACCACCTGCCCGCCAGTTTCGTCCACAAGGAATTGACCATCGGCAATCTGGTAGATGGCCCCGCTCAAATCCAGCGGCGGGCATGGCGCTGGAACAGCGGCCCCGCCCGGCATTACCCACCAGAAAGTTCCGCCTAAAATGGGCAAATCTGCCGGTGCGATCTGCACCAGCCCTTGTGACTCCGCTGCGATCTGGACAAGGGAATCCGGCTGGGCGGGCTGTGCAACGTCAATGGAGGAACCAGACTGAATTGATAACATCTGTGCAAAACCGCTGGCCGGTTTGAACAGGCCAAGTGAGAGCAACAATACGCCGATTGTTTTCATCCAATGATTTGTTTTCATGTGGTTTCCTTCAGTTCTGTTATATGGTTAAATATGGTGGTTGTTCCAGAAAAATTGAACCCAGCGGGTCTTGTCCGAATTGAAATTCGCAAACGTGCGTCAAACATGGCAAGCAGAATCTGAAATATTTTCACGATATATGTATCGTTCATTTTTACAATTAGAAAGCGATGTAATATGTCGTGGCCATTTCCAAGAAAGAATGGAAGCGAATCAAGGTCTTTGGCGCCAACGTGCGCCGGGAGCGGGTACGCAAGGGGTTGACGCAAGATGAACTGGCCGAGCGCGCTGAAATTGCTACGCGAAATCTTCAAAAAATTGAGGCCGGGGAAATCAACATTCTCGTTACCACAGCGTTTCGGATTCAATTGGCACTCCGTTGTCCCTGGAAACGGCTGGCTCCTTCTGAATAGAATTTGATTTTTCATGCCGTTGCCCCTTCGGTTGCAGTAACAGTATCAAAGTCGCTTTTCTGCTTGGCGCATGAAAGGATTCGGAAAATGAAATCAGTTGCCTCAAACGGTTTTTCGATGAAATCTGCTGCGCCTAATTCAAGGCCGTGTTGAACGTCATTCTCACTGACCTGGCCCGACACAAAGACAATGGGAGTCTGAAAAAATGGATTTTCTTTTAAACGGCGACAAATTTCAAAACTGCTGATGCCCGGCAAAGTTCCGTCCAGAGTGATCAAGTCGAATTCATTCGTCTGAGCCAGATTTATTCCTCTTTTCGCATTCCATGCGGTCTGCACTTTACAACCGGCCTGCGTTAGCAAATACACCATCATCATCGAAACGCCCGGTTCGTCTTCAATCACCAAAATTCTCGCCTTTTCTTTCATAAACCGCTCCCAATGAATCCCCAACGGATTATCAAAATTGCCCTTCCAAAATTCCGTGCATTTCCCGCTATTTCTCTCCGCCGGAACCTCGCCGTGGTTTCA
>Ga0182027_10016468_pt1 | contig 10091 bp, 6 predicted proteins | sample 712E1DmetaG_FD_121300 | JGI IMG/M metagenome (GOLD analysis project Ga0182027, IMG submission 121300) | Permafrost microbial communities from Stordalen Mire, Sweden - 712E1D metaG (Illumina Assembly) | ecosystem: Environmental > Terrestrial > Soil > Wetlands > Permafrost | place: Sweden... | reverse complement strand
TTCAGATAGCCGCGCACCACCACGTCCTCGCCATTCGAGATGCCGCCTTCGATGCCGCCCGCATTGTTCTGCTCGCGCGTAAATCCGGTGAACCGCGTCTTTCCTCGAACCTCGAACCCCGAACCTCGAACCTCAGCTTCATATCCAATCGCATCGTGTACGCAGCTGCCCAGCGACTCGGCCGCCGTCACTCCGCGCCCGATCTCCACCGCCTTCACCGCCTGCAGGCTCATCACCGCCTGCGCCAGCAGCCCGTCCAGCCGCTCATCCCAGTTGCCATGCGAGCCCACGCCCGGAGGAAGCCCATGCACCAGCACCTCGAAGACTCCGCCAATGGTATCGCCCGTCTTCAGCACCGCATCCACCTCGGCCTTCATGCGCTGCTCGTCCTCGGCGTCGACGCAGTTCAGCAGCACCTCTTCCTTCGTCTGCAACGCGACGATCTCCTCCCAGTTCGCCGCCCGGCCCAGCTCCGCCTTGCCCACGCGCACCACATGGCTGGCCACCCCGACGCCCAGCTCGCGTAGCAACATCTTCGCCAACGCACCGCACGCCACCCGCGCCGCCGTCTCCCGCGCGCTCGACCGCTCCAGCACATAGCGCGCATCCGGGAAGTTGTACTTCAGGCTCCCTGCCAGGTCGGCGTGCCCCGGACGCGGCGACGCGACGGCCTTGTGCTTCGCCGGATCGCCCGCCTCCACCGGCAGAATCTCCTCCCAGTTCTTCCAGTCCGCATTCGCAATCGTCATCGCCACCGGCGACCCGATGGTCTTGCCGTGACGCACCCCGCTCAGGATGTGCGCGCGATCCTGCTCAATGCGCATCCGCCCGCCGCGCCCATAGCCCTTCTGCCGCCGCCAGAGCTCGCGGTCCAGCAGCGCCTGGTCCACCGGCATGCCCGCCGGCAGCCCGCTCACCATCGCCACCAGCGCTTCCCCGTGGCTCTCTCCCGCAGTCGAAAATCGCAGCATTTATTTCTCTCGATCCAATCGTTCGCAGCACAAACTCTTTCTGCTCAAACTCTTTCTGCCCAAACTCAGATTGTAACAACTACATCACGCCGGCCTGCCCAACAATCCTAAGCAGGGTTCCCGCTACGTCCCAATTCGTCCCTCCACATAAAATGTGACTAGCATCACATTCCGTCATCCAATGCGTGTAGACTATCTCCCGTAAGGATCGCCGGAGCCACTACCGCTCCGCGCAAAAAGGGGATGCCGGATGCCTCTGAAGCTGAAGATCAACAACGTCGTCAAAACCGTCGATCTGCCGCCCGACACGCCGCTGCTGTGGGCGCTGCGCGACACACTCGACCTGAAGGGTGCCAAGTACGGCTGCGGAATCGGTGCCTGCGGGGCCTGTACGGTCCTGCTGGATGGCAGCCCGGTGCGCTCCTGCCTGACCTCGATCGGCTCTGTCGGCAGCGGGTCCATCACCACCATCGAGGGCCTCTCCCCCGATGGCACGCACCCCGTCCAGGTAGCCTGGGAACAGCTCGACGTACCCTCGTGCGGCTACTGCCAGTCCGGCCAGATCATGTCCGCCGCCGCTCTGCTGGCCCACACGCCCCATCCCACCGACAACCAGATCGACACTGCGATGAACGGCAACCTATGCCGTTGCGGAACCTACTTGCGCATCCGTCAGGCTATCCACCAGGCAGCCGCATCCGCGCCCGCCACAGCCGCCCACAAGAAGCCGGAGTCACACTCATGAATCTCGCTCCCAAACCTCTCTCTCGGCGAAGTTTCCTGCAGATCGGCGCACTGACCGGCGGAGGCCTCGCACTCGGCTTCTTCGATCTCCCTCTCGCCCTCGCGCAGTTCGGCGCACCCCGCGCCGACCTCTCGCCCAACGCCTTCATTCACATCGCCTCCGACGGCGCCATCACCATCATGGCCAAGTCCCCCGAGATCGGCCAAGGTGTCAAGACCATGCTTCCCATGATGATCGCCGAGGAGCTCGACGCCGACTGGAGCCGTGTGCGCGTCGAACAGGCCGACCTCGACGACTCCCGCTTTGGCGCTCAGTCGGCTGGCGGAAGCACCTCCACGCAGAGCAATTACCTGCCCCTGCGCCGTGTTGGGGCCGCATGCCGCCAGATGCTGGTCTCGGTCGCGGCCACGCGCTGGGCCGTTCCCCCAACCGAGTGCACCACCTCGCTGGGCCGCGTCCTCCATGCCGCCTCGGGCCATTCCTTCGGCTACGGCGAACTGGCCGCCGCCGCCGCTGCCCTGCCCCCGCCCAGCCTCGACTCCATCAAACTCAAGGACCCCAAGGACTTCCGCATCATCGGAAAGCCCCAGGCAAACGTCGATAACCACGCGATCGTCACCGGCAAGCCGCTCTTCGGAATCGACTGCTCTGTCCCCGGAATGCTCTACGCCGTCATCGAGAAGTGTCCCGTCTACGGCGGCAAGGTGAAGACGGCCAATCTCGACCAGATCGAGAAGCTGCCCGGCGTCCGCCACGTCCTCATCCTCGCGCCCTCTCCGTCCACCACGGGCGGGACCGTGGATACCACCACCGAACCCGGCGTCGCCATCGTGGCCGAAGGCATGGAGCCCGGCGTCGCCATCGTCGCCGGTACCTGGTGGCAGGCCCAGTCCGCGCGCAGCGCCCTCAAGGTCGATTGGGACTTCGGCGCTGGTGCTACCCAGAGCAGCGAGAAGTTTGCCGCCCGCGCCGCCGAGCTGCTCAAGGCCCCTCCCACCGACGCGCTGCGTACCTACGGCAACGTGGACGCCGCACTGAGTTCCGCGGCCAAGGTCGTCGAGGCCACCTATGCCTATCCCTTCATCGCCCACATGACCATGGAGCCGATGGATACGACCGCATCCTTCAAGGACGGCAAGCTGGAGCTGTGGACCACCAGCCAGTCGCCCGGCGGAGGCCGCACCCAGGCAGCCCGCGCAGTGAACATCCAACCCAGCGACGTCACTGTTCACATGTGTCGCATCGGCGGCGGCTTTGGCCGGCGCCTGCAAAACGACTACCTGGTGGAGGCCGCGTGGCTGGCCAAGCAGATCAACGGCGCTGTCAAGCTGCTCTGGGCACGCGAAGACGACGTCACCCACGACGCCTACCGCCCCGGAGGCACTCATCTGCTCCGCGCTGGCCTAGACGCTCAGGGCCATCTGGTCGCCTGGCGGCAACACCTCGCCACCTACGGCGAAGGTTCGCGCCTCGTCTCCTCCGCAGGCATGGACGCCACCGAGTTCCCCTCCGGCCGCGTCCCCAGCTACGGGCTCTATACCTCTGCCCAGCCGCTCATTTTACGCACGGGAGCGCTGCGCGCCCCCGGCCACAACGCCTACGCATGGGTCATCGAGTCCTTCCTCGACGAGGTGGCCACCGCCGCCGGCCGCGATCCGCTCGATCTCCGCATGGAAATACTCAACGCAACTCCCATCCCCATGTCAGCCGATGGTGGCCGCCGTGGCGGCGCAGACACGCTCAACGCCGACCGCCTCAAGGGGGTGCTGCAACTGGTCGCCGAAAAATCCGGCTGGGCCAAGCTCAAATCGACCAAGGGTCACGGATATGGTCTCGCCTGCCACTACTGCCACGCCGGATACTTCGCAGAGGTGGCCGAGGTCACCGTCGACTCCGCCAACCGCATCACCGTCAACCGCGTCTGGGCCGCCGGAGACGTTGGCAACCAGATCGTCAATCCTTCGGGCGCGGAGGCGCAGGTCTTCAGCTCCATCGTCGATGGCATGAGCCAGATGATGCACGAAATTACCCTCGTCGATGGCCGCGTCCAGCAGAGTAACTTCGCCGATCACCCGGTGCTCTGCTTCAAACAGACGCCACCCGTCGAACTCTCCTGGCGCCTGAGCGAGTTTGGTCCCACCGGCCTGGGCGAACCTGCCCTGCCGCCCGTCCTTCCCGCCATCGCCAACGCCGTCTTCGCCGCCACCGGCAAGCGAATCCGTACCCTCCCCATCGCGCGCAGCGGCTTCAGCTTCGCCTGAACCTGGTTCCCGGTCCAGAAGCCGCTCCGGTCACTGTCCCATGGCTGCCATGCCGCGCATGATGCTGAGCACCGCGGGGCCCAGCAGCACCAGGAACATGCTGGGAAAGATGAACAGAACCAGCGGGAAGATGATCTTGACCGTGGTCTTTGCCGCCTTCTCTTCGGCCAGTTGACGCCGCTTCATGCGGATGTTGTCGCCAAAGGCGCTCAGCGCGCGCGCGATCGGCGTGCCGAAGCGCTCGGTCTGCACCAGCATCCCGGTGAAGGCGTCGATCTCGGGCAGTTCGCTGCGCGCTGCCATGTCGGCCCACGCCTGGATGCGCGGCTTTCCGGCGCGCTGTTCGCGGTTGATCTGCAGCAGCTCTTCGGTGATCTGGGGATGGCTGTTGCCCAGCTCCTGCCCCACGCGCAGCAGCGCCTGGTCGATGCCCAGCCCCGCGTCCACGCAGATCACCAGCAGGTCGATGGCGTCGGGAATGCTCCTGCGTATCTTCTCGCGGCGGCGCTTCACCAGCCGCGTCAGCGCAATGTTGGGCACGATGAAAGCGGCAGACGGAAGCGCGATCATCCAGAACACGCGGTCATAGGGAATGAACGAGCCGCCCAGCAGTGCAAGCAGGGGAAGGACAATGCGCGAGGTCGTATAGAGTTCGGGGTACAGCGTGCCTTTATATCCGGCGTTGGCCAGGCGTTCGGGCAGCTCGGCGTCCGCGGCCAGCCCAAGGCGCGCCCGTACCCAGCGGACAATCGCCATGAACCGGCGGCCTGCGTTGCTTGCCGTCGGAGCGCTTCGCCGAAAGCGCCTGTCGTGGTACGTGATCTCGCGGATGCGCTGCAGGGCGGCGCGCGAGGTGCGCGTGAAGAAGAGAATAATGGCAAGCGCGAGGGTGAAAAAAATCGTTGCCCCGAAGGTGACGTAGAAAAGAGGAGTCATGGCAAACATTCAGACCTGGACATCGACGATCTTGCGGATGATAAGGCCGCCCAGAACAATCAGAACCCCGCCGGCATACAGCAGCTTCTGCCCGGTGGGATCGTGGAAGAGGACGGACGAGTAGCCGGGGCTGACAATGTTCAGCAGCGCCAGCATGATGACCGGAAGCAGGCCCAGAATCCAGCCCGTCAGACGCCCCTGCGCGGTATGGGTGCGGACCTCGCCTTCGATCCGCACGCGGTCGCGGATCACATGCGCGGCGCGGTCGAGTATCTCCGTCAGGTCGCCTCCCGTCTCCTTCTGCACCAGAATCGCGGTGATCAGGAATTGCAGGTCGCGCGATGGAATGCGCCCGCCCATCTGCAGCAGGGCGTCGCGAAAGTGCAGGCCCAGCCGCTGTTGCTTGTAGACCTGCACGAACTCGGAGGAGAGCGGCTCGGGCGATTGCTCGGCGATCAGCTCGATCGACGAGTTCATCGAGTGGCCGGCGCGCAGCGAACGCGCCATCAGATCGATGGCGTCGGGCAGCGCGGTGTTGAACGCCTTCAGACGGCGGCCGCGTTTCATCCGCAACAGGACATAAGGAATGGCTGCGCCAACCAGGGCCGCGCCGCCTGCCAGCAGAAACGTGTGCAGCAGCAGGAAACCGAGCAAGCCGCAGACAACCGCCGAACCCGCGCAGGCGAGAACGGTTCCACCTAGGCTCATGCTGCTGTCGGCGTGGATCAGCAGCACCTGGAGCTTCTTCGCGAAGGAGTAGCGCTGAAGAAAGTCGCCCAGGCGTACCACGTAGTTCCGTTCCCCTTCCGCCTCCAGTTCAGCTCCGTTCGTGCCGGACTTCTGGGCCTGGATGGAATGGCGAATGGTCGTCAGGCGCACTTGGGCCGACTTGCTCGACGCCGTGGGCCGCGTCGCCAGCATCAGGATGCAGAAGCTGAGCACTAAAGCTATAAGAAACGTGATGGCCGTCAGGCTCATGGTGGGTTCTGCCTCGTTGCCTCGGCTCTAAACCTCGACCGAATGGTCGAGAAGGTTGAGGCCAAGCGGAATCCCGGCGGCCTTCAGGCGTTCGCCGAACTTGGGCACGATGCCGGTGGAGTGGAAGCGGCCTTTGACGTTGCCGCTGGGTCCAAGCCCCAGCTTCTCGAACAGGTAGATGTCCTGCAGGCTGATCACGTCCCCGCTGGTCCCGGTGATCTCGCTGATGTGGGTGACGCGGCGCGAGCCATCGCTCATGCGCGAGACCTGCACGATCAGGTCGACGGCGGAGGCGATCTGGGCGCGAATGGCTGCCGCAGGCAGAGTGATGGAGCCCATCATCGCCATGGTCTCGATGCGAGCGATCGCATCCCGCGGATTGTTGGCGTGGATGGTGGTGATGGAGCCGTCGTGGCCGGTGTTCATGGCCTGTAGCATGTCCAGCGCCTCTTCTCCGCGCACCTCGCCCAGGATGATGCGGTCGGGGCGCATGCGCAGCGCGTTGATCACCAGTTCGCGCTGGCGGATGGCGCCCTTGCCCTCCAGGTTGGGTGGGCGGCACTCCAGGCGGGCCACATGCTCCTGCTTGATCTGCAGTTCGGCGGAGTCCTCGATGGTGACGATGCGCTCGGCGTTGGAGATGTAGCCGGAGAGCACATTCAGCAGCGTGGTCTTGCCCGAGCCGGTGCCGCCGGAGATAACAATGTTGAGGCGCGCGCGAACCGCGCTGCGCAGCGTCTCCAGCATCTGCGGAGTCAGCGTGCGATGGCGCAGCAGATCGTCGGCGGTCAGCGGCGTGGAGCCAAAGCGGCGTATGGAGAGCAGCGGGCCGTCCACCGCCAGCGGAGGAATCACTATGTTGACCCGCGAACCGTCCAGCAGGCGCGCGTCCACCATCGGCGACGATTCATCGATGCGGCGGCCAACCGCGGAGACTATCTTGTCGATGATGTGCATCAGATGGGCCTCATCATTGAATACAATGTCGGTCTTCTCAATGACGCCGCGCCGTTCAACGTAGACGTGCTTGTACGTGTTGACCAGGATGTCGCTCACCGTGGGATCGTGCAGCAGCGGCTCCAGGGGGCCGAGGCCGAAGACTTCGTCCAGAATGTCCTGTGCCAGCCGGTCGCGGTCGAGCGTGCTCAGCGGGGCGCTCTGTTCGCCGATCAGTTGCAGGATCACGCCAAGCAGGCGCTGCCTCCCGCCAATCTCGTCGGACTGCATGGCGGAGAGTTTTTCAAGGTCCATGCGGCGGATCAGTTCGTGATGCACCGCGGTCTTCAGCGCGTGACGCGCGTCCTCGCCCAGCACCGAGGTTACGCGGCTCTCGGTGGGGACCGTGGGGAGGGCCGGCGGAGTCATGTACATCGATACTTCAGCCATTGCAAACACCTCGGTCCATTGGGAAGGCCGTTCCCGAAAATGCGTTTAGTGCAGGAACGAGAAGAACTTTTTCCTTGCCGCGGCAGGCTCCGCTGCGTCCAGTCCGTTGACAATCTGGTTGGCCCAGCGGGAGAGCGCCTGGTTGAACTCGGAGCGGCGCTGCGGCGGAATGGGCTCCCCATCGTTAATCGCGCGAAGCAGCTCAAAGTAGTTGTTGGGAACGGCGACCGAGATGGGAAATCGCACCGTCTTTTCGATCTGCTCCGGGGTGACGGAGTCGCTGGCCGTGGAGCGGTTGATCACCAGGCGCAGCTTGTTGGTGGATGAGTCGCTGAGCGACAGGCTTTCCACCATGCGGGCCAGGTCGCGCAACGCCGCGACGTCCGGCGTCGAGACGATGTAGACCTCGTCGGACTGTTCGATCAGGGCGTTCCTGGAGGCCTGGTACGCAACCGGGGAGTCGATGAGCACGAAGTCGTATACGCGGCGCAGAAAGTCCATGACGCGTTCAAGCTCGTCGCCCGTGGCCTCGTGCGGACTTCCCGACAACTCGGGCGACGCGATCACATCCAGGCCGCTTCGGTGGCGGACGATAAAACCGTTCAGCAGCTCGGAGTCGAGCCGGTCGGCGTTGCGCAACAGCTCTTCAAAGTGGTACTGCGTGTCCTTCAGGCCCAGGTACAGGGCGACGTGGCCAAGCTGCTGCTTGTGGTCGATCAGCAGCACCTTCTTGCCGTGCTGGCGGACCAGAAAGATGGCCAGGTGGACCGCCAGCATGGTGGTTCCGACGCCGCCCTTCGCCCCGAAGAAGCAGATGACGCGTCCCAGGCTGCTCTGCGCGTTAGGATCGACGGACAGTACGTCATTGAAGCGGTTGAGCGATGCAATCAGGTCGTTCAGGTTGACTGGCTTGGTCAAGAACTCGGTGCATCCGTTGCGTACAGCGCGCAGCAGAATCTCCGCATCCAGCTTGGCGCCGACGCCGATGATGCCGATCTTCTTGAGAAAGATCTGGTGCAGTCGCTCGGTGGTCTCAATCGCCAGTTCAGGGTCGCGATCGAAATCGATCAGCGCAACGCAGGAGGAGGCGCTCTTCAACGCCGCGGAGAACTGCGGGCGCCTCTCGGCGGAAATGTAGTCGTGAAACTCGCCCGCGAAGTGGGCGCCGGAGATACTGGACGCGGCGGAGGTGGCCACTTGCACCACATCCGCATCCGCGCTGACGCAGAAGATGGCCTGCGTGGAATGCTCCGAGGAGTTTGTTTTGCGCGTCATGGAAGCTCCGTTCGTATCGGGAGTGCAGGTTGCCGGGTTTGCGTTTGCGGCGCCGCAGGGGAGACGCCGTCTTGGGGCTTGTTGGATGTCCCTCCGTCGAAGGCATTGGGCTCGAGGTTGGGCACCGCGAACTTCGGCAGCTCCGGCTCCGCCAGCGGCGAAGTGGCCAGCGGATCGACCACCGTCGCTGTAACGAGGATGACCAGCTCCACCACCGAGTGGTTGAAGTTCTTCGAGCGGAAGAGTGCGCCGAGGATAGGAACGCTCCCGATGCCCGGGATCTTGCTCATGATCTCCGTGGTGCGGTGGTCCAGCAGGCCGGAGACGATGAAGCTCTGTCCATTCTGGATCTCAACCTCGGTCTCGGTTTGCCGCGTGGAGAGGGCTGGAATAGTAAATCCGGAGATGGTAACCGCGTTGGTATAGTCCAGCGTGCTGACCTCGGGCGACAGTTTGATGCGGATGGTACCGTCGGGATTGACGGTCGGGGTGAAGTCGACCTTCACGCCATACGGACGGAACTGGATGCTGATCGCCGTGTTGTTGCCGGTTCCGCCCTGCACCACGGGAAACGGGAATTCGCCGCCGGAGAGGAAGCGCTCGGGCAGGCCGCTCAGTGTGGTCAGCGTGGGCTCCGCCAGCACTTGCAGTATCTGTTTCTGCTCCAGGTCCTTCACGGTGAGCCCGACGTTCAGTTTGGTGTTGTATAGAAAGATGTTCAGCGGATCGCTGACGCTCAGCGAGGAACCGCTGCCTGTTGCGGTTGTGCTGAACTGCTGGGTCGAGGCCCCAAGCGCGGTGCGTCCTCCCGCGAAGATGTTGATGCCCAACTGGTCGAGGCGGGTGCGATCCACCTCCACAATGCGCAGCTTCAGTTGTACCTGCTTGCCATGCACCGGAACGATCACCAGAGAGTTGACTACGTCCTTCGCATACAGCGAAGCCATCTTGAGGGCAGCCTCGGAGGCTGCGTCCGTGGCGACCGATCCGGTAAGGAAGACCTTGCCTTCGCCTGTCTCGATGTGGATGGACGAACCCGGAAAGGCTGCATCGAACGACGCGCGCAGTGCCTCGGGGTCGAGGTCCGCGGAGACTGTGTACAGGCGGTGGCCGCCTGCCTCGTCCCACAACACCATGCTGCTGACGCCGGGTGTCTTCGCCGTCAGCACGATCTCGCTGGTTCCTGAAGTGTAGGTCTGCAGCACCGCCGGGTTGCCAACGTAGATGCGGCGCAGAGGCGAGGTCGAGGTCAGCACGACCGAGCGGCCGACTGCAATGTGTATTGTGTCGCTGGCGGTCGCGGAGTGGAGGGTGGGCGGCGCAAATGCCGCATTCTGCGTCGCCGCGATGGAATGGACCGCACCCGCGCCTGTCTGCGCAACGGCCCGGTCCAATGCGTTGAAGCCCAGCAGCAGCAAGATCGCAAGCGCCGCGACTCGGCCTGCATGGGCTCGGCCCGGATTGAGATAGTTCAGGTTGACTGGCTCCGGCTTGGCGGGTCCACAATCTGCCGGGTGGTCGCTGCGCAGGTTCATTGTG
>Ga0182027_10016467_pt1 | contig 10092 bp, 9 predicted proteins | sample 712E1DmetaG_FD_121300 | JGI IMG/M metagenome (GOLD analysis project Ga0182027, IMG submission 121300) | Permafrost microbial communities from Stordalen Mire, Sweden - 712E1D metaG (Illumina Assembly) | ecosystem: Environmental > Terrestrial > Soil > Wetlands > Permafrost | place: Sweden... | reverse complement strand
ATGGACAAACGCAAGCACGCCCAGATGCTCGCTAACTTGAAGAAGGTTCTTGATCTCTAAGTCTATAACGGGAGAGTTCCATGAGAGAATCCAAGATGCGTGGTTTAGTGATCTACAAGAAGCGCGGAGAAAAGTATGTCCGCATCCGTTTTTGGCTGCAAGGCAGACGCCGGGAGGAGTTCTTCGGTCGGGCGACTCCCGAGAACATCCAAGCGGCCAGGCGAAAGCTTGCTGAATTTCGTTTGAAACAAGCAGCGGGGACCTTGCGGCAAGAGTTTGCCGAAAGACCTGTAACAGTCACCGAGGCCTGCGACCGCTACTTGCAATACAAGCTGACCGAACCCGGCACTGTCAAAGATGGTGCTACGCTGCGTCCGGCATCGGATCTATACGACAAGTCGTGCCGGTTGTTTAAGCAGTTTATCGGCGGCAAATTCCTCCACGAAGTGAATGTCAACGACATCCGCGAGTATCGGGAGTGGAGAGCCAAGGCAACATTAACGCGTTGGCAGTGGAAGAAGGGTTGTTTCGGTCGGAAGGAAAACGGCCGCGCCATGGGCGTGGAAGTCGCGGTTAAGGGAAAGATCAGTTTCAGCACTATCAACCGCGAACAGACGGTCATTTCGAATATTTTTAATGTTTTACGGCAGCTGCGCGCGACTGGCGAGATTAACTTTAAACTGCCCGTCGATAATCCCTGTCGCTACGTCACGAAACCAGCCGAAGATAGCCGACGGCGCACTCGAATCATTTCCATCGAGGAATATGAGCGCCTCATGGCGCAGGCTGATCATGATATGCGATTCATCATCCGTTTTGCTTTGGTCACTATGCTGAGAAAGGGGGATCTTCGTGCTCTGACGAAGACCAATTATCATCCCGTCACGCATACTCTCGAAGGTGTTCAAAGTAAAACTGGCCTCCCATTCAAAGTGGGGGTAACGAGAGATTTGGAGGAGATCATTCAATCTTCTGTTGGTGGACCGATCCTGAATTTTACGGATTTCCCACGGCGCTGGAGGCAGCTGAGAAAAAAAGCGAATATGCCGGGACTCCAGCTTCGAGATTTGAGACGTTCGGCCGCTTCGTGGGCATTGAAGAAATCCAAAGACATGGCCCTGATTTCAGCCACCCTTGGACATCGGGATATAGAGATGACTCAGCGGTACTTGGGAGTGATCTCGGAGGCCAGGCAGGACATCGCTAACTCGTTGGGAGATTTATTTTCTGCGCCGGAAAAAATGGAGCGGGTGATGGGAATCGAACCCACGTCCCTTGCTTGGGAAGCAAGGATTCTGCCATTGAACCACACCCGCGAAGGTGATCTACCGGAACTCCCTGAAGAAACTGTAACCCAACTGTATCCCAACGACAAAATTTTGCACCCTGTAAATTATCAAGAACTGCCTGAATTCTCGCCGGAAATCCTACAAAACGAAATCGAGCAACGACAACAGCTTGGGAAGCTCGCATTCTACCATTGAACCACACCCGCTTAACGGCAGTAATATAACAAAAGTTACGAGTGGTGAGTACTGAGTACTATCTTTTCAGAAAGAGCGCACCCGAGAGAGTGAGGCCGGGGCCGGCTCCCAGGCTGACGATCAAAGTGCCATCGGGCAGGCGGTCGTCCTGCAGGATGTCTCGCCAGATGTGCGGAAGCGTGGCGGATGACATGTTCCCGTGCTCTCGGAGCACACGGCGGCTCCAGGCGACCTGATCGGGCTCAAGGTTCAGAAGTTTTTCCGCCAGTTCGATGATGCGCGGCCCGCCGGGATGGATGGCGAAGACGGCTTTTGGTTTTTCCGCGGTAAAATCCAGATCCGCTCCCTCAAAGAGACGATGAACAAAGCCGGCCATAGCGCCCGCAAGCAGCGTGGGAACTTCTTTTGACAGCATCATGGTGAAGTTCAGCGGGCCGGGCGTCCAGTTCATGGCGTGCGTGGAATCCGGGATGATCTCATCATGAAGGGCGAGTATCTCTAAAGAGGCCGTTTTGGGCGATGGGGTTCTTGCCAGCTGATATTTGATATAGCCGTCGGCAAAAAGGCTTTGAATCACCAATTGAGCCGGGTCGTGCCGGGCAGGATCGAAATGAAGACTGCAAAGCTCGGTATGAATGATATCCACGGATCGATTGAACGAAGACAAAAAAGCCGACTGGCCCGCGGCGATACGGAGGGCCGGATGGGCGGCGTAGCAGCCCATATGGTAGGCATGAACCACCTGCGTCTGCCGCCCCCATCCCCGGGACGACACCAGCTTCTGGGCGCCGCTCGGAGCGCTGTATCCCGTGCACGTTACATGCACGAGGGCTTCAGGGGCGGTGGATCCGGCGGGGTACAACCGGTCAAACGCTGAGGACACCGCTTCATCGAAGAATTGAGCTTTTTCGATCACATTCGAGCCTCTAGGCGTAAACAGCCTCATTTGCTCCCATGAGCGATGAGTGAAATCCGGCAGTTCATGACCGCGAAAGGCAATCGAGTCGGTCGAGCCGCTATAGCGGGAGAACAAGGCTGTCATGAGTTTCCGATCGGCCTGCCCAAGGGTGGCATGAGCGTCTGCCAGCCAATCCAGCAGATCTTTTTGCGAAGAACGGAATCGGGTGGGAACCTCCTGAAAGCCGGTGATGAATCCCTGGTGTTCGATGGAGACCTCGCGAGTTGCGGGTTTGGAGAGGGGGGAAATCAGGATGCGGTTGGCGGTTTTCACGCTTCTTCGCCCGCGATCCGGTGATAACGCGTAAGATCCGTGAGCCCGTTGAGCACCTGTGGAAACCATTGCATGGCGCGCAGCGCCGGTTCACGAACCAGAGGAACGCGGCATAGCAGGCGCATGGCCGCGTGCCAGCGCAGCGCCGGGGAAAAAGTCTCGTGCCATAAGGCGGCATAAATCTCGGTCGCCGGTTTGCGGGTCTGATCGAGCGCACGCTGGAGAAGTCGAGAAGCATAAAGAGCGATGGACATGCCCTCTCCTGCAAAAGGATCGACGACGCAGGCGGCGTCCCCGACATAAAAGGTGTGGTCGCAAGACAGGCGGCGAATGCCCAGGTTGACCGGTCCGACAGCCATCCATGCCCTGGTTCGAGAGGCTGCTTTTAGGTGGTGGCGGAGCATCGGATTCTCCTCCGTAAAATGGGCCATCACTTTATCCAGGTCCGGCCCCCAGCGGTGAAGTGTCTCTCGTGTGGTCAAGGCGCAGACATTCACACCGTTCGCCTGGCGGGCCAGGCCCACATAACCGCTTTCAATCAGATCCAGTTCCACTTGGTCGGTCACGCCTTCCGCATCCTGAAATAACGTCTGGATCCCGAAGTAGTCGGTACTCTTCCGAAGCCGTTCGCGCGGGGATGCCGCCAAGGATTGGCGGCCTGTAGCGATCACGGTATAGGGACTTTCGGTTCTGTGAGCGAAACCGTCTTCTCCTTCATGGACATCCACGCCAGACCGGAGAGCTTCCTGAAGCAGAAAGCCGTCCAGAACGTCGCGGGAGATCGAAAGAGCTTCCTCTGAAAGTGAGGATTCAATCACCGCTCCCCGTTGAGAGGCGATGACGACGCGATGGAGGGGAACGGCGCCCGATCGGCGCAATGAGGAGATAATATTCAGTTCTTCAAGTTCGATTAAGCCTTCAGGACTCAGGAAGCCTCCGCACAGTTTGGGACGCGGGAAACGGGATTTTTCATAAAGACGCACCTTGCGGCCCGTCTGCGCCAGTCGGATCGCGGCGGAACTGCCTGCCGGCCCGCCTCCGATCACGACAACATCTGCTGTCATAACTTTTCTCCCGCGAGCGTCAGCCGGTAGCCGAAGTGCGTATACACTCTTGTATAGGTAACATCCGCCAGACGGGCAAAGTTCCTCAGCTCTTGAGGCGTAAAGGCCCGTTTTACCGATAGGGGGCCGTCATGTCGGACGATGGAATGCGTGCGCGCTAGACGCGATAAAGCCCAGATCCAAGCCCAGGCCCGGGTGCTGCGCTTTAAATCGTTCATAATGATTCCCCGCACAGCAAAGCGATCGCTTTTCTTGAGCAAGTCAACAATTTCGGCATTGGACAAATGGTGCAGCGTCAAAGACGAGATTGCGTAATCGAAGGGTTCCTGAAAATCCGGCGTCTTGGTCACATCGGCCTGGGCCAGCTGGATTTCAGGGTAGGAGCGGCAAGCTATCTTTGCGTATTCGAGAGAGACGAGGTTGTTGTCCACCCCAACGATCTCAACATGAAAACCCAGTGAGCGGGCCCACCGGATAATGGCCCGAGGGACATCCGCGCCGCCGGTTCCCCAATCAATAATCCGGATCCGCTGTCCCGGGTCCCAGTGGCGTGAGAACCGGCTCAGATGCCAGAGCGTCGCCCCCACGCCGCCCAGGCAGGCGTTGATGGTTTCAAGCGTCCTCAGGATATCCGCCGCGTCGGCTTCCGTCAGCGTTTCCTGATCCATTCGTTCGAGTTCTGAACTGCGGGATTTAAAAATCAAGCTCATAAGATTATTTTACAACGGTCCTGCCTGCCGGCAGGCAGGACTTGTTAAAATGAGGGGCAGTCGTTTTAAGTGGGAGATCCTATGAAATCGAACAAGAATTCCCTCAAGCCCTACAGTTATGTGGTCAGCGAAGGCATCGACCGCGCCCCCGCCCGCGCGATGCTCAAAGGCATCGGCTTTACCGAAGAAGACATGCACAAGCCTTTTATTGGCATTGCCAACACCTGGATTGAAACCATGCCCTGCAACTTTAATCTAAGAGAGCTGGCCGCCAAAGTGAAGGAAGGCATTCGCGCCGCCGGCGGCACCCCTTTTGAGTTCAATACGATCGCCATCTCCGACGGGACGACGATGGGCACGGAGGGAATGAAAACCTCGCTCATCAGCCGGGAGGTCATTGCGGATTCGATCGAACTGGTCGTCCGAGGATATGCGTTTGACGGGATAGTAGCCCTCTCCGGCTGCGATAAGACGATCCCGGGGACGGTGATGGCTCTGGCGCGCCTGAACCGTCCTTCGCTTATGGTGTACGGCGGGTCGATTCTTCCGGGAAAATTTAAGGGCCGGGATGTCACCATTCAAGATGTGTTTGAGGGCGTCGGAGCGGTGAGTGCCGGCAAGATGACCGAAGCCGACCTCCTGGAACTGGAAGCCAGAGCCTGCCCGGGTGCCGGCGCCTGCGGTGGCCAATTTACGGCCAATACAATGGCCATGGCCTTCGAATTTTTGGGAATCTCCCCGCTCAATGCCAACAGCGTCCCTGCCGTTGACCCGCAGAAAGATCTCGTCGGCTATCAGGCGGGACAGATGATCATGGAGCTGGTGCGCAAGAATATTACGCCGAAACGGATCCTCACCCGAGACGCTTTCCTGAATGCGGTGACAGGCGTGGTCGCTTCCGGAGGTTCGACGAATGCAGTGCTGCACCTCCTGGCCTGCGCCCATGAAGCCGGCGTGAAGCTGTCCATTGATGATTTTGACCGCATCAGCGCCAAGACGCCTTATTTGGCGGATCTCAAACCGGGTGGACGCTTTGTCGCTCAGGATCTTTATAAGGCAGGCGGGATCGGCCTTCTGGCTAAGCGCCTCCTGGAAGGAAAATATATTGATGGCGGTTGCCTTACGGTGACGGGGCGGACGATGGCGGAAGAGGCGATGCGTATCACCGAGACGCCGGGGCAGCAAGTGATATGTCCGCTGAATAAGCCGCTGAAGGAAACAGGGGGCCTCGTCATTTTGAAAGGGAACCTCGCTCCGGAGGGTGCCGTGCTCAAAGTGGCTGGTCATGATTATAAAGGCTACACGGGAACGGCCAAAGTGTTCAGCCGGGAAGAAGATGCTTTTGCCGCCGTAAAAGCTCACAAGATCAAGGCAGGGGATGTCGTTGTCATCCGCTACGAAGGCCCGAAGGGCGGGCCCGGCATGCGCGAAATGCTCGCCGTCACGGCGGCCATCGTCGGCGAAGGGCTCGGGGACTCGGTAGCTCTCATGACGGATGGCCGCTTCTCCGGGGCTTCCCATGGGATTGTCATCGGTCATGTGGCGCCGGAGGCTTACGTAGGTGGTCCGATCGCGGCTATCCAGAATGGCGATTCGATCACCATCGATATCGCCAAACGCACTCTCACGCTCAATATCCCGGCCGCGGAGCTGAAGAAGCGCCTGAAAAAGTGGAAGGCTCCAAAGCCTCACTACACCTCGGGCGTCATGGCCAAGTACGCAAAGGCCGTCTCCTCAGCATCCGTGGGCGCCATCACCGACTGACATTTGAATAAAACCGAAGTCGCCGACATCCTGGACGCCATCGGGACCCTGCTGGAACTGAAGGGGGAGAACCCTTTCAAGTCGCGGGCCTACCACAACGCGGCTCAAACGATCACTGGACTGGATCAAGACCTCGAAGACCTGGTTCAAAATAAGCAGCTCACATCGATCAAGGGCATCGGTGAAGCGATCGCGGAGAAAATCACCACTCTGGTCTCGATGGGGAAACTGCCCTACTACGAGGAACTTCAGAAGTCTCTACCTTCGGGCCTCATGGATCTGATCCGTATTCAGGGGCTGGGGCCCAAACGCGCCAAAATCCTGTATGACAAGCTCAAGATCAAGGGTATCCCGGATCTCGAGAAGGCCATTCACGAGGGAAAGATCGCGAAACTCGAGGGATTCGGCGAGAAGTCTCAAAACAATATTCTGAAGGGTCTGGAGTTTCTGAACAAGCATTCCGAAAAGCACCTTTACGATGAAGCCTTTGCGGCGGCAGAGTCCATCCTGGCCGAGCTGAAGAAAATCCCGGAGGTCCGACGCACGTCCGTCTGCGGAAGCCTGCGCCGGCACAAGGAAATTATCGGGGATGCGGACATCCTGGTCAGCTCCAAGAAGGGTGAAGGTGTACTCGAACGCGTCATCCGGTTTCCACAGGTCGAGCGCGTGCTCGGGCAGGGGGAAACCAAAGCCAGCGTTCTGCTTCGCGAGGGAACTCAGGTCGATGTACGCGTGGTCGAAGATCAGCAGTTCCCCTATGCGCTGCATTATTTCACGGGTTCCAAAGAGCACAACATCGCCCTGCGCCAGCGCGCCATCGCACGCGGGTGGAAGTTGAGCGAATATGGCCTTTTCGACAAAGGGGAAAAGCTGATTCCCTGCAAGGACGAAGCAGAGCTCTTCGCCAAACTCGGTCTCGCTTATATTCCGCCGGAACTGCGCGAAGACCATGGCGAGATCGAGGCGGCCGAAAAGGGGGCATTGCCGGTTTTGATCGAGCCGAAAGACATCCGCGGTGTTTTCCATGTCCACAGCACCTGGTCGGACGGTCGTGCGCCGCTGGAAGCGATGGTCGCCGAAGCCGAGCGGCTGGGTTGGGATTACGTCGGAATCTCCGATCATTCCAAATCCGCCGCCTACGCCAAGGGGCTGACGGAGGATCGCGTTCGCGAACAGGGACTGGCCATCGAAAAGCTCCGGAAGAAATTTAAGATACACATTTTCTGGGGCACGGAATGCGATATTCTCAAGGACGGCTCTCTGGATTATTCCGATCCTGTCCTGGCCGAGTATAATTTTGTCATCGCCTCCGTGCATTCGAATTTCACGCTGAGCGAAGCGGACATGACTCGTCGCATCCAGAAGGCACTCCGGAATAAATACGTGACCATTCTGGGGCACATGACCGGGCGGGTGCTTCTCGAACGGGAGGGATACGCCGTCAATCAAACCGAGATCTTGAAGACGGCCTCCGATTATGGAGTGGCCGTCGAACTGAACGCCAGCCCTCACCGCTTTGATATCGATTGGCGGCAACTTCCGAAGGCGAAGGAGCTGGGAGTCCGGATCAGCATTAATCCGGACGCCCACGCGGTCGAGGGGCTGGGGGTTGTGCCTTTCGGCGTCGGAATCGCCCGAAAAGGCTGGCTAAGCAAAGAGGATGTGCTCAACACGATGCCGCTCGCGCGGATCACCTCCTGGCTGAAGGGCAGGAGGTAGAGATGCTCTGGTCCATCGGGCCGTTTGTCATCATCGTGCTGTTGACTGCGCTCCTCCTGGTCCCGAATGCGCTTTACGCGTTCCGGACCTTCCTGGTTGAGCACAATCTGTTATGGTTGGTCACCTACTTTATCTTTTTGATCGGGTTCGGGTATCTCGTCGTCCATGTGACGACACGCACGATGCAGATCGTGCAGACAGCAAGAGAAATCATTGATGAGCCCGATATCGAGGTGCCGAGGGCGGGATCCCATGGATAACAAATTCATCCTCAAGCTTCTGGAACTTCTCAAAAAGCAATGGCCATCGCCGTGGTGCGAAGTCAACCATGCCAATGCCCTGCAACTGATGGTTGGCGTGATCTTGTCCGCTCAGTCTACGGACAAGACGGTCAATGAGCTCACGCCGACCCTGTTTAAGAAATATTCGACCGCCAGGGCGTTCGCCGATGCCGACCCTTTGGTTCTGGAGAAGATGGTCTATCGCGCGGGATTTTTCCGGGCCAAGACCAAAAGCATTATGGGGGCCTGCCAGATGATGGTTGAAAAGTACAAGGGCGAGGTCCCGAAGACCATGGACGAGCTTCTCGAGCTGCCGGGCATTGGCCGAAAAAGCGCCAACGTGATTCTGGGGGCGGTGTACGGCATCCCTTCGGGAATTGTGGTCGATACGCACATGATCCGGCTGGCCAACCGCTTTCATTTGAGCCGAAGCGACGATCCCGTCAAGATCGAACAGGACCTGTGCAAAGTGATTCCGCAGAAAAGCTGGATCTTTTTTTCACAGTCCATGGTGCTTCATGGCCGCTATATCTGCATGGCGAAAAGGCCCCGCTGCTGGGAATGCCATCTTCTCAAAATCTGTCCTTACCTCGACAAAATCCTCGAACCGAAGGAAAGCGATAAGGCCGGGATAGCCCGCCAGACCATCACGGGGTCTCCGATTGTGGTGCGAAAGAGTTAAAACAGTCTCGATGCATACCTTCGCAAAGCATATGGAGCAGGTTCTTTACGGACCCACCGGCTATTATTCTTCCGATGCTGTCCGAAGCGGAAAAGCCGGCGATTATTTCACCGCACCGGATGTCGGCCCTGTGTTTGGGCAGCTTCTCGCCAGGATTTTCGAGAACTGGCAGGATCGGCTCAAGTTGGATTCGTTTACTCTTGTGGAAGCCGGGGCCGGCGAAGGGCGGCTGGCTCAGGATATCTTATCCGCTCGACCGTTTCCCTACGCCGTTATCGAGCGGAGCCCAAACCGGCGGGAAATACTCAAGAAAATTTCTGGCATAAGCGTTTACCCCGATCTCAGTTCAATCCCATCAATTAGCGGCGTCCTCTTTGGCAATGAATTAGTCGATGCGTTCCCTGTTCATCGGGTGAGGATGAAGAATGGGAAATTGGAAGAAGCTTATGTGTCTCTGAGCTCAGAACTCAGAGCTCAGAGCTCAGAAATAATGTGGGCCTCTCCCTCCACCCCTCGTCTCCAATCCTATTTTGACCGTCTGGGAATCACATTGTCTGACGATTACGAAACGGAAGTCAACCTGGCGATGGCCGATTGGCTCGATCAGGCAAACCGTGTTCTTCAAAAAGGCCTTCTTCTGTTGATTGATTATGGGCGTCCGGCCCATGAGTATTATGCGCCCGAGCGAAGCGGAGGAACCCTGCGCGCTTTTTCGAAACATAAACTGATGGATCCATTTTCTGATGAGGGTGTCGATCTGACCGCCGACGTCGATTTCACCAGCCTGGCGCTCGACGCCCGCCAGGCCGGATTCGTCCCGCTGGCATTCATGGAACTGGGGACGCTTCTGATGAATGGAATTCAAGGAATCGTAGGGGCCGGCACAAGGCCGGCCCCTACGGGTCTAAAATACCTCCTGCACCCAGAAGGTCTCGGCGGCGCTTTTCATGTTCTTATCCTGGGCAAAAACGTTGACCCCGTCGAATGGACGTTCGAACATAATCGTTTGCGCCGGTTGGGATTGCCGGAGTGATTCCCGTTGACGCTTTACTGTTTGACCTGGATGGGACGCTTATCGATTCGAAGCAAGACCTGGCGTATTCCGTCCGATATCTCCAGAAGCGGTACGGGGTTTCGTTGAGCTCCGAGCGGCGGGT
>Ga0182027_10016466_pt1 | contig 10092 bp, 9 predicted proteins | sample 712E1DmetaG_FD_121300 | JGI IMG/M metagenome (GOLD analysis project Ga0182027, IMG submission 121300) | Permafrost microbial communities from Stordalen Mire, Sweden - 712E1D metaG (Illumina Assembly) | ecosystem: Environmental > Terrestrial > Soil > Wetlands > Permafrost | place: Sweden... | reverse complement strand
CTCATTGCGTCAACTGCGAAGTTGACTCGTCCGCAACTGGCCGACGTCCCTACACCGTTGGGCACGGCCACTCACCGGCCCGTGCCTCATGCCGAAATCGTCGAGGCCCTGGTCGAGACCCTAAGCTTCCGTCACATCGGCGTGGTGACGGAGGAGTACGCCGTCAGCAAAGACGGAATGAAGATGTTCGGCGTGCTCGACCTCGATACCGGCATGCCCGGCTGCCGGTTCTCGATCGGGGTCCGCAACAGCCACGACCGAAGCATGCGCCTCGCCGCCGTAGTAGGCGTCAGATTATGGTGAGCTCCCCATAAGCGTACTTATGCTGAGCACCGATTTATCGTGAGGAGGGCGCGTTAGATGCGACTGGTCGCGGATCTGAGGAGAATCTCCTTCGCATAATTCGAGGACGTATTGATCTCTGGCTTGCAGCGGCGCCGATCTCACTCCGCTAGACAGCCTTGACCGGTTTTCCAGACTGCATTACGCTTCCCGCAGTTTCACCGCTTCAAATCCCAAAGACAGATGGAGGACAAATGAAACTGCTGACCGCAGAACTGCGCGCGAGCTTGCCGCCGCTCTATGCCCAGGAGAAGATGACCGATCCGATCGTACACGCCAAGTTCTTCACGCCGGATTCCAACTGGACGTGGTACGTCACCGAAGGCGAAGCTGAGGAAGATGATTTCCGTTTCTTCGGCTATGTCTGCGGCATGGAGGAGGAATGGGGCTATTTCGTGCTTTCCGAGCTTGAATCTGTTCGCGGCCCCCTGGGACTCCCCATCGAGCGCGACCTCTATTTCAGGTCAGGCCCATTCAAGAAGGTGATGTCTGACAAGTACCACAACCGCAGCGGATAGCTCATAAAGGGGCAGGAGCCTTCCTGCCCTTTTTGATTTCTCTCCGAAGGGGCAGCCGGGTGTGTCTCATCCGCATCCTGCATCTTTTCAGTAAACCCGTTTTCCAGCCATACCATTTAGCAACTTCGGCCTCCGCCACTAGTTGAGTAACCAGTCTCGATCCGATCTTTTCTGGAGCCCTTTCTTCTACGAGGCGCCGACGCCCGCGTGGACACAGCTTCGGACCGTCGGTATCCGGGACAGGACTATTGGTCCCGCAGGCTGGCGGAGATCCAGTTGAAGAACGCCGCGTCGGAAGTACATGATCTAGAATGATGGTGTGAAAACAGCGGTGGACTGACATGAAACTAGCCGGGATTATTCTGTTCGTGGTCGTGCCGATGCTGACGTATGCGCAGACGACCGATGCACGGCCAACGTTCGATGCGGCCTCTATCAAACTGTCCGACCCTGCGGCCAACTTCGTTCGATCGGGCGGCGGCCCTGGAACCCGCGATCCAGGACTCTTCACCTGCGAGAACTGCTCCCTGATAGCGCTCCTATCAAGGGCTTACGACGTAGAGCGATACCGGGTCTCCGCTCCGGACTGGATGCAGAACAGCAAGTTTGTTGTGAGTGCGAAGGTGCCGGCGGGCGCCACGCAGGAAATGTTCCGTCTCATGATGCAGAATATGCTGGCGGAGCGCTTCAAGCTGGCTATCCACCGCGAGCAAAAAGAAATGAGATCGTATGACCTGGTGATTGCCAAGGGTGGTCCCAAGCTGAAGAGATCGGCCGAAGAGCCGCCAGCCAAGGATGACGCAGCGGAGACGGCACCGAAACACCCCGAGCCCACGGAATTACCAAAGATAGGGAAGGACGGCTATCCAACCCTCCCTTCAGGCTATAGCGAAGCAGCGATGGAGGGCCGGCAGCGGATCATGTACCCAGGGCAAACTATGCAATGGTTCGCGGGCAGGATGTCGGCCCAACTGGGTTGTCCAGCTACGGATTTGACGGGACTAACCGGGAAATACGATTTCGCGCTGTTTTGGTCTTATAGTGCATCAAATGACACCAGCGCGATCACGTCGAATACGCCACCCACGGGCGCCGATTTCGACCCGGGCGTCTCGCTCGTTGAGGCCGTGCAATCCCAGCTCGGGCTGAAGCTCGTGCAGAAGAAGGAGACGGTCGAGATCATCGCCGTCGACCACGTGGAAAAGACTCCAACCGAGAATTGAATCGCGCTCAACCAGCCCGATGACTCGTCGTGGTTCCGGTCACAATGAATCCAGCCATGCCAACAGATCGGCATCACGCTTCCAGCGCGGCGGCTTGGCTGAGTGGAGTTTGGAATCCACCTGCTCCAGTGCCTTCCGCTTCGTCTCCAGACTGGCCTGCGCGTAGTGGTTCGTGGTATCGAGGCTGACGTGGCCCAACCAGCTTCGGATCACGGTAACATCCACGCCGGCGGAAATCAGATGGACGGCTGTCGTGTGTCTAAAGACGTGGGGAGTGATCCGTTTTCGCGCAAGGGTCGGTACCTGCTGGGCTGCCGCTTTGATGTAGTTGCGGAGTCGGAATCGAAATCCCGAAGCGGTGAGCGGCTCGCCGTACCGATTCACGAACACCGTTTCATCAGGCTGACGCGGTCGACGGCGCAGCAGGGCTGAAATCAACTCCGCCGTTTCCGGCCAGATGGGTGAGATACGTTCTTTCTGCCCCTTTCCCAACAGGTTCACGTGGGCGGGCGACTTTAGGTGCAGATCCTGTGGCCGAAGATCGAGTGCTTCCTGAATCCGTGCTCCCGTGTTGTACAAGAATGACAACAACGCGTGATCCCGCTGCCCCTCGGTCGAAGTCTGATTTGGTTGCGAAAGCAGCGCCGAAACCTCCGCCGACTCCAAGTAACAGAGAGCGCGTTTCGGCGCCTTCTTGAAGGGCACTCGCAACACGTCGGCGCACTGTTTTGCCAGCAGTGGCTCGCGGTCGGCAACGAACGAAAAGAAACTGCGGATCGCCGCCAGACGGCAGTTCCGCGTCCGGATCGTCACTTTGCGTTCCTTTTCAATATGCTGCAGAAACAGGAGTACTTCAGCACTTCCGAGGTCCTCCAGGCGAAGAACGGCTACTTGCTTGTGGTGGTGCGCCGCCACAAAGCGCAGAAGCAAGCGCCATGCATCGCGATACGCCTGGACAGTCCGGTGGGAGGCGCTTCGCTGTTCGGCAAGCCACTCGTGGAAAAATGAATGCAGCAAGCTCGGTAAGGTCGGGAGAACAGTTTTCGGCATCGCTATTTTCGATCCATCATCTTTAATACGTCCGATTCCGCTCTTCGGAACCGTTCGTTGGCGTGTTGTAACAGCTCCTGTGTGATCGTCAGATACACCAACGTGGAGTGAATGTCGCGGTGGCCAAGGTAGGCGGCCAGATGAGGCAGATGGCCTTGTGGGTTGATTCCCTGGCGGTACCACTCGGTCATGCGATGAACGACGAACGTGTGACGCAAGTCATGAATCCGTGGTCCGCCGCGCCCAGGCTTCTTCCGAAGCCCGGCGCGGTGGATCACCCGGCGAAGCAGTCCCTCCACCGCGTAATAGCGGTAGCCGCCCTTTTCATGCCAGAACAGCGTCGCCTCGGGGCTCACAGATGCGCCCGCCTTTTCGCGGACCTTCACATAGTATTGGAGGGCTTCGAGCGCGTCACAGGACAACGGCAGCCGGCGCGACTTGAAGAATTTTGTGTCCCGCACCTCGATCGTCCCGGTCCTCAGGTCGATGTCTTTCATTTCCAAACCGACGATCTCTCCAACGCGAAGGCCGGCGCAGTACGCGAGTACGACCATGGTATAGAGCGTCAGCGGTCGCAGTGGAGCTTTGGGAGAAGGGTAGTGGCGGGCAGTTTCCAACAACGACTGGACTTCCTCCGCCGAATAGATATAGGGCTTGCAGCGCCTGCGAAGCACTTCTCGCGTGAGCATGCGATCTCGCGGCGGCGCGGCCGTAGGCACTCCACCCCGGTTCAGGCTCTTGGCGAGGACTCTGCCGACCTTGATGCGCTCCAGTTTCGAGGCCGCGGACTCTGCCATCTCCGCATACTCACGAACCAGTCTCGCAAGCGGCTCATCGGCGGCACCAATTCTCCGTTGCAGGAAGCGATCAAAGCGGAGGAATCGCTTCTCGTCGTATCGAAACCCGAGGGTTCGCATGCGCTCAACGTGCTCGCACATCGCGACTCCCAGATGACTGGAATACCGTGGCAGGGGCCGTAAGGCCTCCAAGGCTTCTTTCGGTCGGGGATGCACAATGGCCCGAAGGACAGCAGCCGTTGACCGAGCGCAATATTCGCGTCGCGCTTCCGCGATCGGGTTGCAAGCCAGTGCTCCTTGTTCCACCAGCCAGCCCAGAAATGAATTCACGAGATGCCCATATTGCCGTACAGCTCGAATCGGCGATTCTTTCGATCGGGATCGAAGCCAAGCCGAGATGGTTGCCACCCCAAGCGGCGGCTTCGCCGCGCGCCGAGATACGAAGCGCTGGAAGCCTCGGAGCACCGACCGGACCGGCGCTTCGGAGCGGAGGCTCAGGTGATCGACGAACTGCCTCAGGAGCGCTTCGTCTTTGTCCGGCCAGACGGGCATTGATTCTCCTTTCTCGGCAGACCCAGACTGATCGCGCGGAGGTCATTTGTAGCAAGTCTCAAGTAAATCTCTGTCGAAGTCGCGCTGCGATGGCCCAGGAGGTCGCCAATCGCATTGAGGGGAACCTGGGCGTTCAAGAGGCTGCCGGCGCGGGTGAAACGAAATGCGTGGGAGCCACGCCGGCCCTTCACATCAAAGCCGGTCTGTTTTAGACGCCGCCCGACAACCGCATACAATGAACTACCGTTGCGGAAGGGACGATACGGCGCCCGGATGGAGATAAACACCTCCCGCGCGTCTGTTTTCGGTCGGCCTTTCTGAAGGTACTTCAGCAGAGCTTCGCCCACAGGGCCGACCAGGGGCAGATGAGATTCGACGCCGGTCTTTGACTGCCGAACCCGAATGCGGTCTTCTCTCCAGTCGATGTCATCCAAACGGAGTCGGACCACTTCACCTGCGCGCAGCCCGTACGTGGCCAGCAAGAGCAGGATGGCGTGATCGCGGAGGCCGACTGGGCTACGGTCACTGCGCGCTGCACGGAGCATCCCTTCGACCTGTTCTTTGGTGAAGGCTCTCGGGATGTCATCGAACTGGTAGAGAACGGGGCCAGACACAACCTGCGATAGATCCCGTGGCACCATGCCTTCCGCGAGTAAGTAACGGAAAAAGCTGCGCAGACAAACCGCTACTCCATGCCGCGTCGCGCGGCGCAGCCGTGGCAGCCGCCAACTTAAGTACTGATCGATGTCAGCGACGCCAAGCCGGAGAAGAGAATCACGGGTCGCTCCCAGCCAATGAAGAAACATCTGCGCGGCATCACCGTTTTTGCGGAGTGTGCTCTGAGAGAGGCCCCGGAGATCGACGAGCCACCGGCCATAGCCATCCATCACTTCGCGTTGGAAACGTTCACGGTCGTCACGTGGCGGCTCCAGCGGAGGCCAGTGAGGATCGATCATGCGCAGCAACCGGTGAATCGGTCCGGTGTACCCGGTCCGCCATTGCCGCGGGTTACTGGGCAGACGCCGGTATCGTTGTTTATAACGCTCCAGTTTCATCCCGAGGAAACTCTCGATATCCGCGCGTCGAGCGTCCTCGGCCGAAACGTCCCGCGGCTTCAGATAAAGCAGGAACTGGCGGGCCGCCGAAACGCAACTCGGAATCACAATGGGGCTGTACCGCTCCCGCTCCAGATACGCTCGGAAGTCCGCGAGCACCGGCGAAGGTCGCGATCCGGGAGGCCACTCACCCTGCACAAAGTGCAGCAGGCCATGTACGGCACGCTGGTTCATGATCCGCCAGTGCAGTGGATTCGGGGGGTTCGATCTCCGTTTCTTGTATATCCGCAAACCGACCCGGAAGTATGCCGTCACGTCGGCTGGAGCCACCGCTGAGAGGTTCAGGCCGCGATCGTCTAGGTAATTTAGAAACTGACGGGCGCGGCTCAAACAATCTCGCACATATTCGGTGCGCAACCCTCGTTCAGTGAGGTGTACTTTGAACCGCTGAAGGTCGGAATCGCCGCTGGAAGGCGGAGGCCACCGTTGCTGCGCATCGCAGAGAAGCCGGTGGGCGGCTTTCGTTTGCTCAGCGCGCCAACTAATAAGCTGGGTGGGCGGCCGCCCGTGCTTCTGCCGGTAGATTCGCAGGCGCTCAGCAATGAACCCCTCGAGGTCCTTCCGCGTCGCGTGTTCCGGGCTTACCTGTCGCCGCTCAAGATACGCCAGAAAGAGGCGGGCCTGCTCAACGTACTGCCTCACCGTGCCAGGGCGAAGATGCTCCTGCTCTAACCCCTTTTTGAACGACTCGACACAGGATTCCAGAGCGGTCGGCGGAGGCCACTTACCCTGGGCCAACCTGAGCAGCATATTGATCGCGGAGGTATACCGTGAACGCCAATCGGTCTCGTCTACCGGGAAATATCCCGAGCGCCGGCGATACTCTCGCCGCCGATGGCGCAAGTACGCCGCCACGTCACCTGGCTGGACGGACTCGATGCGAATCCCGCGCTCGGCCATATGCCGGAGAAAACGCCGGCCATTGACCGTGTACTGTTTGGTCGCAAACCGGCTGAAGTCGCTTTCGCGCATGTGTTCGCGCAATACGACCAACCAGCGATCAACCTCATGATTTTTGGAAATGGTGCTCTCCGGGGGGAGGCTTGCTCATAGGATGAGGCAACACGAAAAAAGGCTCAGAATTATGCGCAGGAAATCAAGCTGGCGATCGCTGCCCGCGCCACGATGGCGCTCGTACTCCGCATAATTCTCAGCTCAGCATAAGTCCGCGTGCTGGTCTGCGAGAATATGGCCTTCTCGGGCGATTTTCAACCCGTGCTCGCCAAACACTCCAAACACTTCTCCCTGCAAAATGCGCTTTCAATCGGCGTGGATCAGATGCAGCGGAACTTCGACGGCATGCGTAAGCAGGTCGATGCTTGGCGGGAGTCCCAGCTTTCAGACACGGTTGCGAAGCTGATCATCTACCGCGCGTTTATTGAGTCCGACCTGGAAGTGCCGAAGCACTTGGCCAGGCCGGTCCACGATTTGTATTTTTCGCCGCAGCACGAGGAATTTCTGCCGCGGACGATGTGGAGTCTGAGCAACGCATTCACGTCGGCGTTCAAACAGCTCGATCCAATCCCGCAATTCCGGGCGACGGCGAAGCTGGCGGGTTTCCTGGAGGGGTCGTGAAAGTCGCCCGGTTTCCACTTGGCCAGATCGTGGCCACGCCGGGAGCTCTGGGAGAATTGGAGCGAGCCGGCGAAAGCCCCGGCACGTTGTTGAAGCGTCACGTCACCGGCGACTGGGGAGACGTGGACGAAGACGGCCGTCGCGAAAACGAACAATGGTTGATACGAGGGTGCCGGCTCCTCTCGGCCTACATCCTGTCCAACGGCACGAGGCTTTGGGTGATCACCGAAGCCGATCGTAGCGCAACGACCATACTTCTGCCATCGGAATATTGATGGCTCTCAACAGGCACGTTCATCAAGTGCCTGTTTTCTTATTGCGGTGTTGGCCGGTTCCAGGCCCAAGGCTAAATTCCTGGGGAAATAGCAGTCCGATGCAACAACAAGCGACAAACTTCGCCACTTTCCAGAAACCCCGTCTGAACTAAGCCGCTTGCGCGGCGGACGCTACGCGTAGGCCAAGCATGCGGCCTCCTTCGCCTCGCGGTAGATATGGGTCACAAGGAGGTCCCTGTGACCCAGCTAAGAAAGAAGGTGCTTGAGGAACTCAAGCGCCGTAATTACTCCGAGGCTACCGCACGTGCTTACGTCGGCGCCATTGGAAGGTTCGCGGAGTATTTCCACCGCTCGCCCGATCAACTCAGGGTCGAGCATATCCGGCAGTACCAGGTCCATCTATTCGAAAAGAAGAAACTGGCGCCTCACTCTGTCATGGTGCAGATGTGTGCACTCCGCTTCCTGTATCTGAAGGTCCTCAGACGGCCCTACCAGCGCGATGACCTGCCGTTGCCAAAAACACCTAGCCGGCTGCCGGTTGTCCTGAGCCCCGAGGAGGCAGCGCAGCTCATCGAAGGGGCTGTGAATCTCCGCCATCGCACCATCCTCATGACGCTGTACGCCACCGGCATGCGCCGCGCCGAAATCTGCCGTCTGCAAATTCAAGACATCGACTCCGCCCGCATGATGATCCACGTACGGCAAGGCAAGGGAGGCAAGGATCGCGATATCCCCCTCAGCGAAACGCTGCTGGCGCAACTGCGCACCTGGTGGCGTTCGCTCAGCGACAGGTCCAGCCCCTGGCTGTTCCCCAGCGATCAGGACCGGCTTCGCGGCCAGCCAATGAGCGACAAGACGGTGTGGCACGCCTGCCGTTTCGCCGCGCTTCGCGCCGGCATCACTAAGCCGATTCATCCCCACACGCTGCGCCACAGTTTCGCCACTCACCTGGTGGAGGCTGGAACCGACCTCTACACGGTGATGCGCCTGCTGGGGCACGCCGACTTGGGTGATACCGAAGTCTACATCCATCTCTCCAAACGACACCTGCAAGCACCTATCAACCCACTGGACGCATTGCAACGGGCGAGCGGGACCGCTGCAGGACCGGTCGCGCCATGAACCGGCCGAGCCTCGAGGTGGCCGACATCTTCCGCGCCTGGGCCGCACGCTATGTCGAGCGCAGCCGCGCCGGCATCTCCTGGCCGCAACACAAAGTCATGCGAGCCATCGAGCGTTGTCGCACCGGCGCGCTCGGCCGGCACCGCGACCGCTGTTCGAAGTGCGGGAAGGATTTCGGCTTCTCCTTCAACTCCTGTCGCAACCGGCATTGTCCCAAGTGCCAGACGCAGGCGCGCAACCGCTGGGTGGCGGCGCGCACTCGCGAACTGGTTCCACTCGAGTACTTCCACGTCGTATTCACTGTGCCGCACCAACTCTCCGGGTTGATGCTGCAGAACAAACGACTGCTCTACAATCTGCTGTTCCGCTGCGTGGCCGCTACCTTGTTGGAGGTGGCGGCCAATCCCAAGCGTCTCGGGGCCGAGATCGGTTTTCTGTGCGTGTTGCACACCTGGGGACAGACGCTCATTCACCATCCCCACATCCATTGCGTCGTGCCGGCCGGAGGCTTCGCCCCCGGCCGCACGCAATGGGTGCACCCCAAGTGCGCCGGTTTCTTCCTTCCCATGGAGGTACTCAGCCAAGTGTTCCGGGGGAAGTTCACCGATGGCTTAAAAGCCCTCTTTCGCCAGCAGAAGCTCGCTTTCCATGGCTCACTGGCCTGGCTGGCGGAACCACGTTCCTTCGCGCGGTTCCTGCGCACACTCCACCAGCACCACTGGGTGGTCTATGTGAAGAAGCCCTTCGGCGGGCCGGAGCATGTGCTGCACTATCTGGCCCGCTACACCCATCGGGTGGCCATCTCCAATCACCGGCTCATCGCCATGGAAGATGGCAAGGTAACCTTCCGCTGGAAAGACTATGCGCACGGCGGCAAGAAGCGCAAAATGACACTGGCGGCCGAGGAGTTCATCCGCCGTTTTCTATTGCACGTGCTTCCCAAAGGCTTGATGCGCATCCGCCACTATGGCTGGATGGCCAACCGCTGCCGCGGTCAAGCCGCGGCGTTGTGCCGGGCTCTCCTGAACGCTGCCCCTTCGCCTGTCACGCCGCCGACTGCCTCCACCGCCCGACTGTGTCCCGTTTGTGGGGGCTGTATCGAAGTGATCGAAATGGAAATTCCACGGGAGCTATCACGCCATCGGAGCAGCCGAAGACGTGCTCCAGACACTTCTTAGAACGACCCTTCCCCTGGCCAACCATGCGGGCCGCGAGACCCGAATACCCGACGTGTGCCTGCGTGGTGCAGGCTACTCCACCCACTACGCTTTCCGTTCTCCATCCGCCCTGATTTGCATCTTCCACCCTCGCCACGCCGGCTGTGAAACCGACTTCCGTGCCGCCAAGCGGCCCTCACAAAGGTACCAAAACCCGATTCAAAACACATACGCTCCGGCACCGCGTCCGCCGCAAACGCAAGCGGCTCACTTCAAACGTCCCTATCGAAACTGACGCGGCGATCAAGCGAATGCCACTTCCCCGGTGCGAATTGTGCCGCGTCAGTTCCGATAGGGGTCTAACGT
>Ga0182027_10016465_pt1 | contig 10092 bp, 8 predicted proteins | sample 712E1DmetaG_FD_121300 | JGI IMG/M metagenome (GOLD analysis project Ga0182027, IMG submission 121300) | Permafrost microbial communities from Stordalen Mire, Sweden - 712E1D metaG (Illumina Assembly) | ecosystem: Environmental > Terrestrial > Soil > Wetlands > Permafrost | place: Sweden... | reverse complement strand
TCGGCATCGATGCCGATCCGATCGAGTTGCCGAAGACCGAGGCCAGATTGCGCGCGCTGGGTTTCGGTCCGGAGACGCTTACCGTGCGCCGCAGCAATTTCGCGGGACTGCCCCAAGTCCTCGCGGCTGTGAACCTTTCCGGAGAGCGCGATTCCGTCCCTCCGCGGAGCGTTCCTGGCGCGGATCTGATCCTGGCCGATCTGGGCGTTTCCTCCATGCAGATCGACGATCCGGCGCGCGGTTTTTCCGTGAAGCTCGAAGGTCCGCTGGATATGCGCATGAATCCGGAGCGCGGCCAGCCCGCCACCGCGCTGCTGCAACGATTGAAACCGGAAGCGCTCGCCGCCGTGCTGGCCGAGAATGCCGACGAACCGGAAGCGACGCTGCTGTCGCAGGCTCTGGCCGGCAGGAAGTTTGCAACCACCACTGAGCTCGCCCGCGCCGTTCGCGCCGCGCTGCCGCGGTTGCGGAAGGACGACGCCGATCAGGCTGTGCGGCGAGTTTTTCAGGCGCTGCGCATAGCGGTGAACGACGAATTCTCCGCGCTGGAAACCTTCCTGCGCCATCTGCCGGCGTGTCTGAAGCCAGGTGGCCGCACGGCGATTCTCACGTTTCATTCCGGAGAGGATCGTCGTGTGAAGAAATCCTTTGCCGCCGGTTTCCGCGAGGGACTATACAGCGAGATTGCCCCCGAAGTGATTCGTCCCGCCGCCGAGGAACGCCATGCCAACCCGCGCTCCGCGCCCGCCAAACTGCGCTGGGCGCGCCGGGCCGCGTGAACAGGCGGGGCGTGACGCGGCCTCCGGCACTTCGACTGAATCGAGGCGGGTTCACGCCGCCTGGCCCAGATCTTCCTGCACCAGGCGCGCGCTGATGCGGGCGGATTCGAAGATAACGGGCAAGCCGCTGCCCGGATGCGTGCCGCCGCCCACCAGATACATCCTATCGAATTCCTCGAAGCGATTTTGCGGACGCAGATGGAGCATCTGCGAAAAGTTGTGAGCCAGGTTGAAGGTCGCGCCGCGATAGATGTCGAGCTTGCTCTCCCAATCCGCCGGCGTCACCACGCGCTCGAACCGGATGCGGCTCTCGATGTCCGTCAGCCCCAGCTTCGCCAGCTGGCGCAGCGCCACCTGGCGATACCGCGCTCGCTCCTTGTTCCAATCCACGTTGGGATGCTGATGCGTCACCGGCAACAGGACATACAACGCGCTGTGGCCGGCCGGCGCCATCGTGGCGTCGGTGCGGACGGGGTTCTCGACATAGAACGACGGGTCTTCCGACAGCACATGCTGTCGCTCAATCTCGTCAAGGTTGCGGCGATAATCTTTGGCGACGTAAATGTTGTGGTGCGCCAGCTGATCGAAGCGGCCTTCCACGCCCAGATAAAGCATGAACGTCGAGCAGGAATAATCCTTCTTCGCGAGCTTCGCGTCGCTCCAGCGGCGGCGCAGGCCGTTTGGCACGAGCTTCGTCATCGCGTTGGCGAAATCGGCGTTCACCACGACGGCGTCGGCCCGAAGTTCACCTGCCGCGATCCTTACCCCTGCGGCACGGCGGCGTTCGAACAGGATTTCCTCCACCGGCGTGCTGAGTTTGATTTTCACCCCGAGTTCTTCAGCCACCCGCGCCATGCCGCGCGTGATGGAATTGCACCCGCCTTTCGGATGCCAGATGCCGTGCTCGTATTCGAGGAACGACAGAATGGAGAACAAACTCGGGCACTGGAAAGGCGACATGCCGAGATACTTCGATTGAAACGTGAACGCGAGTTGCAGGCGCGGGTCGGTAAAATACCCCGCGAGTTCCGCGTGCAGGGATTTCCAGGGCTTGAGGTAGGGCAGCACCGCGAGCAGCCGCAGGCTGACCAAGCTCGTCCACCCGGGAAACGGCACCTGCAGACACGGCGCGAATTTCTCCAGCTTCAGGCGATTGTACGCCATGAACTTTCGGAACTGCGGGCCGTCCGCCGGAGACAGTTTCGCAATCTCCGCCACCATCCGCTCAATGTCGGACGTGGCGTTCAACTCGCCACCAGCCCCGAAGGTCAGCCGGTACTGCGGGTCGAGCCTGGTCATCGGCACTTCCTTGAACAGATCGCGCCCCACCGCTTGAAAAATCTCCTGAAGGATTTGGGGATAGAGAAAGAACGTCGGGCCCAGATCAAAGCGGTAGCCGTCGCTCTCGATGGCTGAAGTGCGACCGCCCACTCGCGGTTGCTTTTCCAAAATCGTGACTTCCACGCCGGCTTTGGCCAGCAACATGGCCGTGGCCAGCCCGCCCGGTCCCGCTCCCACTATGATGACCCGTCTGGACATGCGTCCGGTCTAGACGAAATCCGCAATCACCGCAAGTTCAGGGTAGTGTATCATTTTGAAGTTTGATGACGTTGCTTACTGTCTCCCCATCCAGCCGACCGGCTTCAAATGTGACCACTGCTGATGCCAACGGCAATGGGGTGAATACCCCATAAGATGCAAACGAATGCACGACCCGGTTCAGTCACCCGTCAACAAACGAAAAGCCCGCTTCAGCCCGGTCACGGAAAGCTTCTGCGGCGGATAACGGAACGGCGTGTCCAGGCACGTCGCACGGCGCAAAACCGCGCGCTGATGCGTAAATGCGTCAAAGCCCGCCCGCCCGTGATACGCCCCCATCCCGCTTTCGCCCAGGCCGCCGAACGGCAGCCCCGTGCCGATCATGTGGGAGACCACGTCGTTCACGCAGACGCCGCCGGAACGCGACTCCTCCAGCACGCGCGTCTCGGTCGCCCGGTCGCGGGTGAAAATATACAGCGCCAGCGGGGTCGGTCTTCCGCGCAGCATGGCGAGCGCGGCGTCGAGGTTGGTGAATTCGAGCACGGGCAGAATCGGCCCGAAGATTTCCTCAAGCATCACCGGCGCATCCGGCGCCACATCAACCAGGATCGTGGGCGCCAGAAACAAATCCTTTGCGTCATGCGCCCCACCGTAAGCCACCTTCCCGTCGCGCAAATACCCCGCCAACCGCTCGAAATGACGCGCGTTCACGATGCGTCCATAGTCGGGGCTGCAACTGGGGTCGGCGCCGTAAAATCCCCGAAGCGCCTTTTGCAGCGCCGCCACAAACTCATCGCGAGCGCCGCGCTCGACCAGCACATAGTCCGGCGCCACGCACGTCTGCCCGGCGTTCATGAATTTTCCCCATGCAATCCGGCGCGCGGCCAGCTCAATCGGCGCATCAGCACAGACAATGGCGGGGCATTTGCCGCCGAGTTCGAGCGTCACCGGGGTGAGATGCTTTGCCGCCGCCGCCATGACCGCGCGCCCCACGCGCGTGCTGCCGGTGAAAAAGATCTTGTCGAACCGCTCGCGTAACAACGCCTCCGCCACCTCCGCCCCGCCGTTGACGACGGAAATGAATTCTTCAGCAAAGTGCTTCTGGACAAGCGTGGCGATGGTTTCCGCGGAACGCGGAGCGAGTTCGGAGGGCTTCAGCACGGCGCAGTTGCCCGCCGCAATCGCGCTCACGAGCGGCGTGAACAGCAGTTGCACCGGGTAGTTCCATGGGCCGAGGATGAGCGCGACGCCGAAGGGTTCCGGCTGCACCCAGCCGCGCGCGGGCGCGACGAACCACGGCGTCCGGCGGCGCGCGGGAGACATCCAGGCGCGCAAATGCCGCAATGCATGGCGGATTTCCACAAGCACGAGACCGAATTCGGACGATACAGCCTGGTGCGGCGACTTCCGCAGATCGGCGTGGAGCGCGGCCAGCAATGCGGATTCGTTCTGCTTTAGCGCGCCGAGCAGAATTCCAAGCTGCGTGCGACGAAACTCCAGCGGGCGCGGCGCGCCAGACTGAAAGAAGGCGCGATGGCGTTGCACGGCGGCGGCGAAGTCCATAATCAGCTTGGTCAAAGTTCTCGCGCCGCGTATAAGTTCGTCAAGCAATGATTCGTTCGCTTTCGATTTTGATGGCGTTCGCCCCGCTGCTGGCGCCGGCGGACGCCCTTTCCGACAAGCTCACAGAGGCGGGCATCGCGGAGTTCACGGCGGCCTATCGGGCGTGGGACGGCGCGCGCTTCGGCGCGGCGGCGGAGCTGTTCCGGCAGGCCAGCACCAATGTGTCCGCTAATGCCATCAACTTCTATTGGCTGGGCGTGGCGGAGTTTCATCGCCTGTTGCAGATGCAGAACCCGGATGCGGACCCAACCCACCTGGCAGCCGCCGATGTTGCTCTCGATGCGGCGGTGGACGCGTTGACGACCGCTGTGAAGCTGGACGGGCGCCACGCGGAAAGTCACGCGCTGCTCGCGACGCTCTACGGCATGAAGATCAACGGCAGCCTGCTGCGCGCCGCCTGGTACGGCCCAAGCGTGGCCAAACATCGCGACCAGGCAATGGAGTTCGGCGCGGCCAATCCGCGCGTGCAGTACCTGCTGGGCATGTGCCAGTTTCACACCGCGAAGAAATCGGCGGCGTGGCGCGAAACGCTTGCGACTCTGCTCGCGGCGGAAAAACTTTTCGAGACCGAGGCCAAAGTCACCGCCGCGCCGCTGGAGCCGCGTTGGGGCCACGACAGCTGCCTGACGTTCATCGGCCGCACTTACGAAATGCTTGGGCAGCCGGCGGCCGCGGCGGCGTATTTTCGCCGGGCGCTGGAAATGCATCCGCAAGACAGCCTGGCGCAGGCCGGCTTGAAACGGGTCATGGAGAGAAAGTGAGGAAAACATGGGCAGCAAGAAGGTCATCGTCATCGGCGCGGGGTTGGGTGGATTGTCCGCCGCCATTTCGCTGAAGCAGGCGGGCTACGCCGTCGAGGTGTTTGAGAAGAACGCACAGATCGGCGGCAAACTCAACGTTCTGAAGGAGCGGGGTTACACGTTCGATCTCGGGCCTTCCATCCTTACCCTGCCCCACCTCTTCGAGCGGTTGTTCGAGCGCAGCGGAAAGCAGATGAGCCATTACGTCTCCCTCCGCGCGCTGCGGCCGCACTGGCGGAATTTTTTTGAGGACGGCGTGACGCTCGACTTGCATCCCGAACCGGACAAGATGGCCGCCGAGGCGCGAAAGGTCGGCGAGCCTCCCGAAAACATCAAGCGTTTCCTCGCCTACTCCGCCAGGCTTTACGATCTGACGAACGATGGCTATTTCGAGCGGGGCCTGGACACATGGCGCGATTTCGCCAGGTATTATGGGCTGTGGAAGTTTTTTCAGTTCGATCTGTTCCGCAACATGCACCAGGGCGTGGCGTCGCATCTCCAGACCCGTTACTTCCGCGACATCTTCGATTTTTTCATCAAATACGTCGGTTCATCGGCGTATCGCGCGCCCGCGTTCATGAACGCTCTGCCCACGATCCAGTTTCGCTACGATCTTTGGTACGTGGACGGCGGCCTTTACAACCTCGCGCTCGGCCTGCGCCGCCTGATGGACGAACTCGGCATCCGGATCCACCTGAACTCCGAGGCCAGTGAAATCCGCCGCGAAGGCGCGCGCGTTACCGGCCTGGTGGCGAACGGAACGTTTCACGCCGCCGATATCCTCGTGTCGAATCTGGAGGTGATCCCCGCCTACGAGAAACTGCTCAACGCGGACAAGCCATTCATCCGCTCACTGGAGAGGAAACTTGAACCCGCCTGTTCCGGCCTGGTGTTGGATCTCGGCCTCGATTGCCAGTATCCGCAACTCTCTCACCACAATTTCTTTTTCAGCCGTCACCAGCGCGAACATTTCGACGCCGTTTTCCGCAAACGCGAGCTGCCCGGCGACCCCACGATTTACCTCGTCGCGGCGTCGAAGACCGACCCGACCGTCGCGCCGCCGGGCTGCGATTGCCTGAAGATTCTGCCGCACATCCCTTATATTGACGATGAACACCCGTTGACACGCGAAGATTACTTGAAGTTCAAGGAGCGCATCGTTGACAAATTGGAGCGCATGGGTTTGAAGGATTTGCGAAAGCACGTCGTCTTCGAGCACGTCTGGACGCCGCTCGACATCCGCGCGCGCTACCACTCCAATAAAGGCTCGATCTACGGCGTCGTGAGCGACCGTTGGAAAAACCTCGCCTTCAAAGCGCCGAAGCAAAGCACCCTGTACCCGAACCTCTTTTTCGTCGGCGGCTCCGTCAATCCGGGCGGCGGCATGCCGATGGTCGTGCTGTGCGGCCAGAACGTCGCCAAAATAATCGTCGCTTGGGACCGGGGATAAGCGAGAAGTTGGCGCTTGGCGAAGGGCTGAAGGCCCGACAGATGATAGCCCAGGGCAAGCGAAGTGAAAATGGGAATCGAAATCATCCTTCTGTTTGTTATGCTGGCGCTGTGGGCGGCGGGATTCATTGTGCTGGCTCGCCTTCGCTGTCGCCGTGGGCATGGGCATGGTTTGCCGGGAGGTTCGGCTGCCTTGAGCGTCATCATCCCCGCGCGCAACGAGCAGGAAAATCTTCCCACCCTGCTCCGTTCCATTGCATCGGAGCCGGTGAAGCCGCGCGAGATCATCGTCGTGGACGACGGCTCGGCGGATCGCACCGCCGAAATCGCCCGGCAACTCGGCGCGACGGTGATCGCGTCGCAACCGCTGCCTGACGGCTGGCGCGGCAAGACGTGGGCCTGTCATCAGGGCGCGCAAGCAGCGACCGGCGGCCGGTTGTTGTTCCTGGATGCGGACACATGGTTTGAGCCAGGTGGCCTGGCCCGCGTTCTTTCCGGCTACACGGGCGGCGCGTTCTCGGTCGGGCCCTATCACGCTGTCCAAAGGCCGTACGAACAACTCTCGCTCTTCTTCAACCTCAACATGATTATCGGCACCGTGCCGCGCGGCTTGTTCGGACAGATGTTGCTGGTGGATCGCGATAGTTATCTGCGCGTCGGCGGTTACGAAACTGTGAAGGGCCGGATTCTGGAGAACTTCTGGCTGGCAAAGTCATTTCGAGCGGCCGGAATTCCGGTTTTCAGCGAGCGCGGCCGGGGCAGGCTCTCATTCCGCATGTACCCGGACGGGCTGGGCGAATTGATTCAAGGCTGGACGAAGGGTTTCGCTTCCGGCGCCAGGCAGACGCCGCGTGGGACAATGGTCCTGATCATTGCGTGGATGGTGGGGCTGATGCTGGCGCCGGTGGGGTGGCTGGCGACCGGCGACTGGCTCCGATGGGGCGCGGTGTATCTGTTGTTCGTCGCACAGGTGCTATGGCTGGGCCGGTGGGCGGGGGCCTTTCGATGGCCCACGGCATTGCTCTATCCGATGCCGTTGATCTTTTTCTTCGCCGTTTTCGCCCGCTCGGCAATGCGGTCGGGCAACGCGGTCACTTGGAAAGGACGCGACATCCGTGCCGATTGAATTGCCCATCGTGTGGATCGTCGGGTTGAACGTGGCGGGCTGGCTGTTCATTCAGCTTGGCCTCGCGTGGCTGTTTACCAAAATGCCGGTGACGTGGTTCACGGCAGGCCGCGCTCGCTCCTGGGAACGGGACGGACGCTTTTACGAGCGGGTCTTCGGAATCAGACGTTGGAAGAACCGGCTGCCGGATGCTGCGCGCTGGTTTGGCGGCGGCTTCGCCAAAGGCACTCTGGCCGGAACCAATCCCGATTACTTGCGCCGGTTCATCCGCGAAACACGGCGCGGCGAACTTTGTCATTGGCTCGCCATCGGCTGCGCCCCGGTGTTCTTCCTCTGGAACCCGTGGTGGGGCGACCTGATCATCGTCGGTTACGCCGTGGCGGCGAACCTGCCCTGCGTCCTCGCCCAGCGCTACAACCGCGCCCGCTTCCAACGTCTGCTCGCCAGGCGGGTCTGAAGTGCGGCACCCGTGGGTAACCCGCCTTGATCCGGGTCACTCTCCATGAACCTGGTAGGGCCGACCTGCCGGTCGGCCTGGACGCGCAGCAGCGCGTCCCTACCTGGTTCATGGCCCCAATGCGCGCCCAATTGGGGGGTGGAGGCTCCCCATGAACCGCGCGGCTGCGGCATTCTCGCCGCCTTCCGCCAATTCACATTCAGCCTTTTCAATGCGCGGCCTGCCTGCCATTGTCGATCCGCGCGGCATGGTTGAGGAGATCTATGAAAGATATTCTGTTGGTGGAAGATGATGCCCTGATTGCCCGCATCTACAGGAGCAAGCTGGAACAAGCGGGCTTCCACGTGCTCGTGGCCGAAGACGGACTGGCCGCCATGAAACTGCTCCACGAGGCCAAACCGCACCTCGTTGTTCTGGATCTCATCATCCCAAAACTCAGCGGTCTCGATGTGCTCAATTTCATGCGCCAGGATCCCGAGTTGCAGGCAATCCCTGTCGTGGTCTTCTCCAACGCGTATTTGACCACACTCTGGGAACAAATCGCCGCTCTGGGCGTTCGAGAAATGCTGGTGAAATCCTCCGTCACCCCGCTTCAGCTCATCCAGACTGTGTCGAACATTCTCGAGCAACCGGCCGCCCCGCCGCAAACGCCCAAGCAGGCTGCCCCGAACAGCACCGCTTCGCAGAGCACCGAATCGGCGGTCCAACCCGCGGCGCCGGCTGCTCCGGTTGGGCCCGCTCGCAGCACGGATAACGCGTCCCAATTTCGCCATCGCATGAGCCGGGATTTCTTCGAACAGATCCCGGCGATCTCCAAGGGGATTCAGCAAGTCTGCCAGGAATTCCTCGAAAGTGTGGACACCCCGGTTCAACTGCAACGTCTCGAAGGCTTGCAGCGCAAAATCGGTTTTCTGACCCATATGACGAGCATGGCCGGCTGCTATCGCACCGCCCAACTGGCCAGCGCCTTGGAAGCGCTGCTGTTCGAAATGCGGTTCAAGCCCGAATCCATGACCCAGTCCACACGCCACACCGTTTCCACGACCATCACATTGCTGATCGAATCTCTCGCCCGCGCCGATCAATCCGACGAACAATGCCTGTCCCAAACGCGGGTTCTGGTGGTCGACGACGACGCGGTATCGAGTCGCGCGCTGGCGGTGGTCCTCGCCCGATCCAACCTGGCTGGCAGCGTCGTGTCCGACCCGTTCAAGGCGCTCGAGAAGCTCCGCCAAAGCGCCTACGACGCGGTGTTGCTGGACATCAACCTGCCGGGCATGAGCGGCATCGCCCTCTGCGAGGAAATGCGAAAGCTGCCGCAGCACGAGAGCACCCCCGCGATCTTCGTCACCGGCTACTCGGAATTCGAACCCAGAGCGCGGGCGATCTTTAAAGCGGGCGATGACCTGATCTCCAAGCCAATCATGCCGGTTGAGCTGACCGTGAAAGTGATCGCGCATCTGCTCAGGCGCCGGCTGCAAGCGCAAGCCGCGCGCGCTTAGGCCGGCAGATCCTTGCCCGTCGTCGTCACCGTCAACTTGCCATGTTTCACGCCCTTGGCGGCGACCAATTCGTCGGCAATTTTCTTGATGATCCCCGCCTGGCCGCGAACGACCAGCACCTCGAGGCAGTTGTGGTGGTCGAGGTGGACGTGGAGAGTGGAGACGATGACGTCGTGATGATCGTGCTGGATGTCGGTCAGCGTGGCCTGCAGGTGGGGCTTGTGGTGATCGTAAACCAGCGTGATGGTGCCGGCGATTTCCGCCGTGCCGAACCTCTGCCGGTGATCCACCAACTGGGCGCGGATCATGTCGGCGATCGCTTGTGAGCGATTTTCGTAGCCCTTCTCTTTAGCCATCCCATCCAACTGCTCCAGCAACCGGGGTGGCAGTGAAACACTGAACCGGGACACTTGCTCTTGTTTCATAATCAATCTGGCCTGGCGCTCATCGTAGAGTGTCTGCGCGTTCTGTCAAATCACGCGAAGCGGCACAAGACCGGAGAGTGAGCTATCGTACCGGCAATAAGCCCCGCTTGTCTGCATGCAAAGAGAGTCTGCACACGCTTTTCTATTTGCGTAACACTTCATATTCGCGTACTACGTATATCTATGCGCGTAACACCTCATGATGACCGCGAGACAGGCTTCACGCTCATTGAGCTGCTTGTGGTCATCGCCATCATCTCCATCCTCGCGGCGCTGATGCTTCCGGCGCTGGCGCGGGCCAGGGAGGCGGGCAGGCGGGCGGGCTGTTTCAACAACCTCCGGCAGATCGAACTCGCAACCCGGCTCTATGTTGATAACAACCACGACAATTA
>Ga0182027_10016464_pt1 | contig 10092 bp, 7 predicted proteins | sample 712E1DmetaG_FD_121300 | JGI IMG/M metagenome (GOLD analysis project Ga0182027, IMG submission 121300) | Permafrost microbial communities from Stordalen Mire, Sweden - 712E1D metaG (Illumina Assembly) | ecosystem: Environmental > Terrestrial > Soil > Wetlands > Permafrost | place: Sweden... | reverse complement strand
CAGACATTGCGCGCGGCAACTGGCAACGGTAAGTTGGATGCCACGCCCATGGGTTCCGTTCAATCAAAAACTTCGCCGCTGTGGTTGTTGCTGCGGGTCAACGCGCGGCAAAGCTGGCGGCGGCTGCTGGCCGCCCGCAAACAATCGCGCCTGCTCACGGGTGTCATCGGATTGTTCATCGCCGGCTATCTCGTCGTGTCGTTTGGGCTGTTTTATCACGGGCTGAAATTCATTGCGAAATTTCCGGGCCTGGGCGCGGTGCTCACGGAACGGCTGCTCTACGTCCTGTTCGCATTTTTGTTCGCGTTGCTGCTGCTGAGCAATCTCGTCATCGGCTACACGAATTTGTTCCGCAACCGGGAGACGGCCTTCTTGCTGTCGTTGCCGGTCCCGGCCCAGACCATCTTCCGCTGGAAATTCATCGAATCCACGGTGCTGGCGTCGTGGGCGTTTGTTTTTTTGATTTCACCGCTGCTGGCGGCGTTTGGTTTGTTGCGCGGGGTGCCGTGGCATTTTTATCCGGTGACGCTGATGTTGATTGTGCTGTTCATCGTGCTGCCGGGCGTGTTGGGCGCCAGTCTGGCGATTTGGATTGGGCGGTTTTTGGACCGGCGCAGTTTTCAAATCGCCCTGATAGGAACCGCCCTGGTTTTGCTGGCGCTGGCGGCGTTCTGGTGGAAAGCGCAGCCGGTGGACGACAATTTGCTCGACCGGCGCACGCTCGAAGCGCTCGATCAACTGCTCGCCAAAACGCGGTTCACCCTGTTTCCGTTTCTGCCCAGCTACTGGCTGTCGTCGTCCGTGTTGCAATGGGCCGAAGGCGTCCTGCGTGGCGCGGCGTTTTTCGCGCTGGTGCTGTTGAGCCACACGCTGTTTTTCGGCGGCATTGCGTTCACCCGGTTTGGCCGCCTGTTTTACGACACCGCCTCGGCGGTGCAAAGCCGCGCGGGCAGCGGATGGAATTGGTTTCGCGCCCGCCAAGATCGCCGGTATTCCGTCGGCGCGCTCGAAAAAATCGCGGCAAAATTATCCTGGCTCGACCGCGACACACGCGCGCTGGCGGTCAAAGACCTGCGGATGTTCTGGCGCGACACCACGCAATGGGGCCAGTCGGTGATGCTGTTCGGCCTGCTCGGCGTCTATATCATCAACCTGCGCAATTTCACGCACCAGTTGAGCAGCCCGTTCTGGGTCAACCTGGTTTCATTTCTGAATCTCGGCGTTTGCTCGCTCAACCTCGCCTCGGTGACGACGCGGTTTGTGTTCCCGCAATTTTCACTGGAAGGCCAGCGGCTGTGGATCATCGGCGTGGCGCCGATGGGCATGGCGCGCGTGGTCAAAATCAAATTCTGGCTGGCCAGCTCCCTGTCGCTCTTCGTGACTTTTGGCCTTATCATGCTGTCCTGCTATCTGCTCAAGACGAGCTGGGACCGCGCGCTGTTTTTTGGCGCGGTGGTCATCCTCATGACGTTCGCGCTCAACGGTCTCGCCATTGGCTTGGGCGTGTTGTATCCGAACTTGAAGGAGGCCAACCCGAACAAGATTGTCAGCGGCTTCGGTGGCACGCTGTGTTTTGTGCTGAGTTCGTTTTACATCCTGGCGTCCGTGTTGTTGCTGATGTTCGGCGCGGCCGGTTTGCGCTTGCACGCCAGCTGGTCGGCGGAAGGCCTCGCCAGCTTTGGGCTGCTATCCATTGGCATCGGCTGGCTGCCGCTCAAATTGGGGCTGCGACAGTTGAAGAATTTCGAGATGTAAATCATCGGTGGCAGCCGACGTGAGTCGGCTCTAACATCGCTTTGGATAAGATGGAGCGGACTCACGTCCGCTGCTACAAGTTTCTAAGACGTTCTCCGCTGCGCCGCCAGAAATTATTCCCGCACAAATTTCTCCAGCGCTTCAAACAACAACGGCGCGCTGGCCACGTGCGCCGCCTTGCCATCCCGCGCCAGCAAACCAAAGCCCTCGCCGTAGGCCGGACCGTTCGCCACGCACATATCGGTGGAACATTCGGTGATTTGCTGTTGGGCGGCGCTGAGGGCGTCGGTATGCGCGCCATCCGCCACAAATTTCCATCCCACGATGCGCGTTCGCGGAAACCAGCCGCGCAACTCGGCGATGATTTTGGGCGTCGCCACCAACTCGACGAGCAGCTTGCCCGCCCGGCTGGGAATTTTATTGACCGACTTGATTTCGGCGAGCTTGCCGGATTCGTTGGGCGAGAAAATTTTTCCGAACGCAAAGTCGCTTACCGCCGCCGCGTGAAAAATCGCGTCCACTTTTTTGGATGAAACCGCCTTCAGCTTGCGGCTCAGATCCGCCGTCGTGGTGAAGGTCTCCACCCGCTGCGCGCGCCGCTCGCCGGCATACGTGGCCGATTCGCCAACGAGCAGAATCACCGTGTGTCCGCGCGCGGCCAGAAAATTGGCCAGTTCCGTGCCCAGGCGACCGGTCGAGAAATTCGTCAGCCGCCGCACGTCGTCCAGCGGCTCATAAGTGGGTCCGGCAGTGACGATGCAGTTCATGCGGCGAGGATAGCAGATGGAGGATGGAGGATGGAAGCGTGAATTGCGTGGCCGAAGATGGGATGGGAGCGCAGCCGCCCCGGCTGTGGTTCGGTGCGCCCTCGCGCCGAACCCGAACGCGGGGTGAGTCGCGAATCGTGAACCCACAACGTCGCACGATGCCGACGACGAGGGCGTCGTCGGCTACGCCCGGGGCGGGCGCGCTCCCCGATTATCCAAACGGGGATTGAGCCGGTCGTGGCGGCGGCTCGGTAGAGCGCCGCAAAATCAACGGGAGCATTTCAACTGGCGGCTTTCTTCCGAAAGCCGCTACGCTGAATGGAACGATTTCACTTTTTCAGCGGGCGAAGTCAGCGGGCGAAAACTTTTGGTTTACGACAATGTTCTCGTGCGTTTCGGTGGAAGTAATGACTAGGGACTCAATTTGTTGAAGACGAGCGGGCATGCCAGGATTGCGTTTGGCGGCCCCGGCCAGTACAGCTTTCATGGCTTCAGTACTAGTTACATTTCGAACCTGGTGAATCAGAAAGTCCTGCTTGCCAATCCAAAGCGTCCGGGTCACGCCTTTTTTCAATTCGCTCGTAAAAACGTAACAATCCATACCGCCCACTTTCTCGTCAGCTTGGCGTTTTTCGTTCGCCACCGGACCGCCAAGTTGGTTGCCCCAGTTCATCTTGAAAAAAGTTCCGGGAATGGTTGCCGCCGCACCGCCGGAAATGCCGGTTGCACCGCCCCATGCACTTTCCCGACTCGTTTGTTTTTGTGCGTCACGATCTCCCATCACCATAAAATCACCTTCGCCCGCCGACCAGACAACGCCTTTGTTGGTATAGCTTGAATGCACCGGCTGTTCCCAATCTATCCGATAAAAATTCGGTCGAGCCAGTCTGATTGTAAAAGTAGTGGTTAGTGTCATGCCGTTCAAGGTGGCGACAGTTTTCCCTTCATCGCTGTAATTGGTCAGCGAGGCGTATTTTTCCTGCGCTCTTTTGAAGATTTCACTCGACGGAAGATCGTCGCTGACTCTGTCGCTCGAAAGAATCACCGTCGTTGCGCCGCCCGCCAGCATGATTGCCGCACTGATACCAAGTGCCAGTTTTAGTTTTGCATAGGTCATAATTTTGAGAGTTCCTTTTACAAGGGTTGTTATTGATGTCGTAACCGCCGCTCCTTTTGCCGCCACCACGGAAACTTTCACCGCCAGTCCCGCCGGCGCAGCTTGCACGGAGTTGGCCGCCACCGCTCCGGCAATGACCGTGGCCGTCAGCGTCACGCCGCGTTTCACAAAAATGGCGCGCAGTTTTTCCAGCGCCCGCGCCACGCGTTTCTGCGCCGCGGCTTCTTCCATCCGCAAAGCCCCGGCGATTTCGCGGGCGGTTTTGTTCTCGAAGAACCGCAGCACCAGCGCGGTGCGGTCGGTTTCGCCCAGTTCGGCCAAGGCATCATCAAGCAGCGGCGCGAGTTGCGCCCAAGCATCGGTGTCCGGCTGGTTCAAGATGGATTGCATGTGCGCCTCCTGTTCGCGGGCCTGGCGGCGGCGTCTGGCCCTGAGCGCGTCCGCCGCCGCGTAGCGCGTGGCGCGATACAGCCACGCGGAGAGAACGGTCTTCGATCCGAGCGACGCGGCCTTGCGCGCGAGGATGATGAACACGGCCTGGGTGATTTCCTCCGCCAGATGCGCGTCGCCCGTCTGCCGCAGCGCCGCCGTGTGGACGAGGGCGATGTGCCGCTCCACGAGCGCGGCAAACGCCGGCTCGGATTGACTGGTAGCGAACTCCCGCACCAACGTCATGTCATCGCTCATCATCTATACATGGCCGCCCGGCGCGGATTCGGACAATTTATTTAAACAGCCACGCCAGCAGCGGCGCGACGGCGAGGGCGGGCAGAAAATTCGCCAGTTCGACCCGGCGGATCTCGAAAATCATCAACGCAATGGCGCACGCAACCAATCCGCCGGCGGCACCGACCGGATCCACCAAACCGTGCGCGGCGAGAAATGGTTTCGCGTAAAACTGGCAGGCGAAGGTGATGCCGCCGAGGAAGGCGAAGACGGGGAACGCCGACATTGCGGACGGCCAGCCGAACAATCTCACGAAACCGGTCATGGCCAGTCCGTCCATCACGGCTTTGACCGCCAATAGCCAGAAATATCCGAACTGGCCCCCCTGCGGAGGCAGGCCGTCGGTCACTGCTCCCAGCAAGCCCAGCGGCGCGGCGCAGAATAAAATGGCGCAGGCGGTGAAGCCGTCGCCGATATTATGCGGCCTATTCGATGACGCGGACGCGATCAAACGGCCCGCATAGTGGCCAAGCCGATTCGAGCATTTTTGCAGGTGCATCAGTTTGCCCGCCCAAAATCCCAGCGTCAGGGCGAGCACGGCAATGAACAGTTGCTTCGATGCCGGCAAAAAAGGTCCGTTGACGCTCAACCAGACGAGCCGCAGGCCGAAGAAAATGGTGGACACGCCGAGGGCCGAACGGAAGAAAACCTGCGTTCGGACGGACAGCGGTTTGGGCATCGCCAGGCCGAAAAGCGCGCCGATCAGAATGCCCAGGGCGTTGAGAAATGCGCCGGTCACACGCTGACTCAACGCGGGACGCGGCCAAAGCGCAAGCCCGAAAATGCGCAGGGTGGGGCTGTGTTTAAGATTTAACAGATTGTACAACCTTTTATTTTCTGCTGGACTTTTCCGGCTGATGATTTAGAATCCCTCCTGAATTCAAAATGGATTTTGTGAAATACTTATGAAAAGACCGCCGTTGGCTTTGATGGGAGTTGCGATTGTTCTTGCAATAACCTTCAGTTTGCGCGGCCAGGTGACTGTGCCGGGGATTCCAGCCGGAACAGTTTCATTGTCGGCCGCAAATATCAGGACGCTGGGAACACTTTCCGACGCGCAATTCGGAGAATGGTTGGATGTGCTGGCGGCCACGCCGACAATGGCGCCGGAGGATTTGCCACGCGGAGGCATGGTTGGGAATTATTATTCTCTGGCTCATCCCAATTGGCCGCCTCTCCCAGCGGACATCTGGCAGATTCCGATTTGGAATTTAAGTTCAGATTCAGGTTCGGGCTTTTACCTGCTTGACGATCTGGACTACCCGGAATCATCTGCTACGGGAGGCATGATGGCAATGGACGCGCCGAATCCGCCAGGTTTTGTTGGCAGCAGCGGCACCAACGGTGGTGGTGGTTACAGTTCAAATCTCCAACCGCAAGTATTCACAACCAACGACCTTTGGCTTCAATTGGTTGGAACGACCAACACCGGAACGGCCCTGACGGCCCAGTTGGTGATTCACACGCCGTGGAATGTGACCAATGGCGTTTACGGTTTGTATTTCAAGACGAATCTGGCGATTCCTTACAATTGGACTTGGTTGCTGCGGAATGTTCCGGGTCAGACAAATCTGATCGTGACCAATCTGCCACTGGCGCAAGGCTTCTTTAAGTTGGGAGACCCGACAGCCATCCGCCCCGTGTTTGACACAAATTCTCTTGGTCACGAGGACGATAATCCCAGCGCACTGGCAACGCTACCTTTTACCATCAATCTCCTCGGAACATCTTACTCCAATCTCTATGTGAATAATAATGGCAATGTGACTTTTAATAACTATTTAATAGAATATACACCTGAGCCACTTGTTGATGAAGCTGAAGATTATGAATTGGACATTATCGCTCCATTTTGGGCGGACGTGGACACAAGAAGCACGTATTCGGGCGTGACGACTTATGGCACCAACACAGTAGATGGTCGCGCCGCGTTCGGGGTAAGTTGGATTAATGTGGGTTATTATACTCACTATGCCACCGGGGTTGACAAATTAAATTCATTTCAATTGGTTTTGATAGACAGGTCTGATCGGACGAATGGAGATTATGACATCGAGTTTAACTATTCCCAAATCCAATGGGAAGCGGGCGATGTCAGCGGAGGTTGTGATGGTCTATGGACAGGTCGGTATCCGGGTTCTTCTAATTGTGAGCCGAATAATTTCGGTTTTTCCGCGCGAGTGGGTTATGCCAGTACGAGCGGTTCAACGTTTGAATTGAATGGATCGGCGGTTCCGGGTGCATTGCTCGATACGAACTTGACGACGGGGCTGATTTATCATGACTTCAACAGCACCGTGCCGGGACGATATGTTTTTCAATTTCACAATGGTGTTCCATTGGGAACGCCGTGACAAAAGCCATTCAACTGTATTATTCATTATGAAACCGTATATGATTTTAAAAACGAGCATGGTTTTAACAATTTTAGCGCTGTCATGCTTTTCACAATCAGCCACGGCTCAAGGCAATCTGGTCTTTAATGGTGGCTTTGACACCGATACTTCAGGCTGGGCAATAACAAATGCAAATGTTTCCGCTGGAGGCGGCTACCTATCTTCCTTTGGCAATCCGCCTGGTAGCGTTTTACTGTATAATCCCTCGTCTCCTCATATACCTACGGCGAGTCAGGTAATCAACAGTTTGACTCCGGGCGATCTTTACATCGTTTCGGGAGATTATCAAAAGGCTGGAGGGAAAGATATTACGGACAATAGTTTTGGAGTGGCGCTTGACGGAGTTTTCTTGTTTGAAACGACGGCCCCGGTAGATTACAATTGGTATAGTTTCAATTTTGAATATACGGCCACTTCAACGAGCGCGCTTTTAAGCCTAGAGGCGCAGATAAATGGAACAGACTATGCCTACTTCATTGACAATATCTCGATGCAAGCTGTTCCAGAGCCAAGCAGTCTTTGCTTGATTGGAGTTGGTGGAATTATCAGCGCGATGTTTTTAAGGAATCGCAATAAATCTGGCGGCAATGCGATCACGCTTTAATTTATTAAATCACCAGTTCATCGCGACTGGCCTTGCCCCGGTTTGGCGGACCATCGCTCACGCCGCAGTAAACGCCGGCAACGACAGGCTGAACGTCGAGGTGAGCTTCCTTGTCAAAATCCCGCCATTGGGGTCATGATCTGCCCAGGTTTCCCTGATAATTTGCATGAACTGCTGGAGTCTGTTTTACTCGGTGGCGGATGGCTGACGTAAAAACCAGTTCCCGGAGCCCCTGGCTTTGGATTCCCACGCTTTATGTGGTGGAAGGGCTGCCTTATGCGCTGGCCATGTCGGTGTCGGTGGTGCTCTACAAAAATCTCGGGGTATCGAATGCGGCCATCGCGTTTTACACGAGCTGGCTGTATTTGCCGTGGGTCATCAAACCCCTGTGGAGTCCGGTCGTGGACCTGCTCAAAACCCGGCGTTTGTGGATTTGGGCGATGCAACTGCTTTTGGGTGGAGGGCTGGCCGGCGTGGCGCTGACGATTCCCGCGCCGCATTTCTTCCAGCTCACGCTCGCGTTTTTCTGGCTGCTGGCGTTCAGCTCGGCCACGCATGACATCGCAGCGGACGGCTTTTACATGCTGGCGCTGACGGAACATGACCAGGCGTTTTTTTCCGGCATTCGCAGCACGTTTTATCGCGTGGCGATGATTGGCGGGCAGGGGGGTCTGGTGATTCTGGCCGGAAAAATCCACGAACGCACCGGCAGCTATGAGATGGCCTGGTCAATGGCGTTTGCCCTCGGCGCGGGAATTTTTTTGTGCCTGGGCGTTTATCATCGGCTGGTTTTGCCCCGTCCAGAAAATGACATGTCACAAGTGTTTCAAAGCGGGGCAGGCGTCCCGCCTGCCCCGAACAGGCGAGATGCCCGTTCTACTTTTGAAAACTTTTTTGCGGAATTTTTCAAAACCTTCGGCGCGTTTTTCCAGAAACCAAAAATCATCGCGCTGCTGCTCTTTTTGCTGCTCTACCGCCTTGGCGAGGCGCAACTGGTGAAAATGGCGCAACCGTTCCTGCTCGATCCCCGTGAACAGGGCGGCCTGGGGTTGACGGATGATCAGGTGGGCCTGGCTTACGGCACAGCGGGCATCATCGCCTTGCTGCTCGGCGGCTTGCTCGGCGGTTTTGTCGTGGCACGACACGGATTGAAATTCTGGCTGTGGCCGATGCTGCTGGCAATTCATCTGCCGGACGCGGTGTTTGTCTGGCTGGCCTACGCCCAGCCGGAAAATATTTTCGCGATTGGCGCGGGGGTTGCCATTGAACAATTCGGCTACGGGTTCGGCTTCACCGCGTTCATGCTTTACATGATTTACATCGCACGCGGCGAACATCGGACAGCCCATTACGCGATTTGCACCGGCTTCATGGCATTGGGCATGATGCTGCCCGGGATGTGGAGCGGCTGGTTGCAGCAACACATCGGCTATCAATATTTTTTCGTGTGGGTGCTGCTCGCGACAATCCCCAGCTTCATCATCGCCCTGCGAATTCCGCTCGAGGCGGAGTTTGGAAAACGGAATGAAAAATAAGCGGCGAAATACACGAAAATGATTTTGATCCAAACGATTTTTCCTTTTTCGTTGGGATTATGACTTTAACAAACCATGACCCTGTCAGACAACAAAGCGCGGCGACCGTCCGGCTTTCTCCACCACCAGCATCTCGATGGATTCGCGACCGGGCACAAGCCCGATGCCGTGCCGGTCAGCGGCTGGCGCGCTTGAATACAGCCGGCGATCGTCTGCCATCCTGCGTCCAGTTTACTGAAGCCCGTTGGTGCCGCGCACACCCTCCGCGTGCCAGTCAAAATAAAGGACGTTGCGCAAATCGTTGCCGTGAACTGCCTGGGAAGAAATCACTGTCTGCCAATAAATGACTTTGCCGTCATCCAATTGCATATCGACATCGCGCACGGCATAAACCCCGCCGAGGTAGTTGGTGTAACTCAAAATGTTCAGGAGCTTGAGCGGTTTGTAAGGCGCGCCGGCGACCGGGGGAATGGTGGGAGCAGGATAGCCGAACGGGCGGGAATTTTCATCGGAGGGATTGATCCTGCCCTTGTCGCAATAAGTGACATGCTTTTGAATCGTTGTGGTCGCGGGAACGGGAACGCGAATTTGCGCGGGGCAGGTAATAATCGGCCAGGCGGTGGCCAGAAGATCTTGAGAGGCCGGATCCGGCAGCGCCAGATAATGCCGGATAAAAAAAGGAAGGACGCATGTGATGTTGGAATTATAGCTGGTTGGAAATTGGCGCAGCGCCGGTCCGGGTAAGACGTCATTATTGTCATCCGCATAAAGTTGGATCGCCAACCCGACTTGTTTCAAATTATCGAGGCATTGGGTCTGCCATGCCTTGGACCTGGCTGTGGCAAGCGTGGGGAGGAGCAGCGCGGCGAGAATGGCGATGATGGCAATCACCACCAGCAGTTCAATCAAGGTGAACGCGGTTCTGCCTTTCATGGGAGGCCGGGTGCGGCCACGGGATTGCGTCCGGCGCGCCGGCGCCAAAGTTGGATCAGCAGCACAGTCAAGGCGCCAACGCCAAATAGAACCGCCGTTCCAACACCCGCCTTGAAGAGCAGGGAATGCGGCACGGGCGTGACGGAAAAGTCGTCAAACCGCCCGGTTCCCGAGCTCCAGCGGCTGCCATAGCTGTTTATGCTGACGCAGATATCAGCCACCTGTGCTTTCAACGGCGCGACGATGCCGCGAGCGGTAT
>Ga0182027_10016463_pt1 | contig 10093 bp, 7 predicted proteins | sample 712E1DmetaG_FD_121300 | JGI IMG/M metagenome (GOLD analysis project Ga0182027, IMG submission 121300) | Permafrost microbial communities from Stordalen Mire, Sweden - 712E1D metaG (Illumina Assembly) | ecosystem: Environmental > Terrestrial > Soil > Wetlands > Permafrost | place: Sweden... | reverse complement strand
GCCCGTGGGCGCTGGCGGTGATGTCGAAGAAGACCATTTCATCGGCCCCCTGCGCGTTGTAGCGGACGGCCAGTTCGACCGGGTCGCCGACGTTGCGCAGTTCGCCGGCTTCGGCTTTGCCGAACTGAACGCCGCGGGTGACTTTCCCGTCATGCACGTCCAAACATGGAATGACGCGTTTTGCGAGCACAGCCTGATAATAGCGCAAGGAGGTTAGCAGGGAAAACAGGGAATTGGGAAATCGCTCCGGCCCACCCGGCGGAGCGCTCACCGCGCAGGCATGGATTCCTTCTGGAGGGAATGATAGCTGTGGCAGGTGGAACAGCTCTCCGAGACGCCGCCCTTGGGACTGTGGCATTGCACACAGATCTCCTTGGAGGGAAGCAGAACATCGGAGGTCTTGCGGCTGTGCTCCACCTCGTGGCAGGCGGAGCAGAGGATCTTGCCTTCCACGCCGGTGGCGCTGACCAGATGTTTGCTGTGATCAAAATTACCGTGGATCATCCAGCGGTCCGGCAGGATCGGATCGGTGACCCGCGGCGCGCCGCCGGCGGAAGAAGTGACCTCGTGGCAATAAGCGCAACCGGGAAAGTTGGCGGCAACGGGCTCGTTGGTTCCGCCGGGGGCGGAAAACGGGCCGGGCGGGGCGTTGCTGAAGAAGACACGGCGCTCCAATTCCTCATCTGAACGAAAATCCAGGCGGAGCCGGGCCATTTGTTCCGCGGCGAAGGCTTGGTTGCGGCTCTGGCCGCCATTCCCCGGCTGGCTCGCGGCGTAATCGGCGTATTGTTGGGGCAGGCTGCGCAGAAAGGCCCGGACCCGCCCGGCGTCGCCGTGCGGAAGGAGCAGGCCGGGATTGCGGGCGTCAAATTGCAGGGCGTGGCACGGCTGGCAATTGTGCTGGTAGGTGATTTTGATGAAATGGACGCCGGCCGCATCGGATTGGTGACAGTCGGCACAGGTCAGCTTGCGGCCATGCAAAAGGGCGGGAACATTGGTGGAGCCGAGGTGCAGTTCGTGGTTGAAGCGCAATGTGTCGGGGTCTTTCAGGTGGTTCAGGACGATTTCAAATTCAGGATGGTCGCCCGAGAAGCTGTGGATGATGCTCGTGTAACCGCGCAGCGGGCGCGGCGTTTGAAAGATGACCCGGCCCTGGGCGGGACGGTAATCGAAGGCGGCGGCGGGCAGGCTGGACGCCTTGGCCAGGGAAGCCTGGAGGACGGCGGCATCGGCATGGCAGGACAGGCAGGTGGCATCGGAGGGGGCGCGCATCGGTCCCGGACCCTGATGCTCGACGTGGCAATCGGAGCAGGAATGTTCGCTGTCCACATTGGGTTCATGGAAGGAGTGTCCCTCGTGACACCCCAGGCAATTGCGATCAATGGCGTTCATGCTGGAAGGCTCCTGCGCGGCGAGGGCGCGGATTTGCCAGGGGCCAGGCCGGGCTTGGAAGGCGGCCTGGAGCCAGGTGGAAATGCCGCCGCGCGCGGCCTTGTGGCAGACCGAGCAATTGCCCTCGGCTTCCGCTTTGGCCCGGTGCGCGAACGTGAAAGTGGCGTGCTGCAGGGACAATGGGCCGGGGCTGATGAACCCCCAGCGGAATGAGCCGCACAGCGCCACCACCAGGAAGCCGACAGTCAGGATGGCGATGCAAAAGGTGAAAGCAACCCGTTTGGCGCGCAGACTCCGCACGGGAACACACTTGGCAATAGGCCGGCTGCAAGTCCCGTCTGGCAGCGGTCCGCCGCCGCACGGCCCGCCATATTCGGACGGACGGGTGCAGCGGTACCGGCCTGTGGCTTCCCCGGGTTTGGTTTCGTATGCGGGCCGGCACTCGAACGTGACGCGGCAACGGCCGCGGGAGTCGGGGCCGAGACGGCAGGCCTGACCGTCCGCCGCCTTCCCGCAAACCCATTTCAGATTGGGGCGCTCGTACCGGAGCGAATCGAAATCGGGCGCGGGCAATTGCTGGCTCATCGGACACCTCCGGAAAAGGCAAAGACCAGGACGATGTGGACGGCGGTGAACAGGAGCAGGCTATAGGTCAGCGGAATATGGATGAACAGCCAGGCCCTGAGCAGAAGCTGATGGGCGTAGTGGTAATCCAGCCCATCTTTTTGCCGGACGAGGACGGCGATTCTTTCCAGCGTGGCGCGTTCCTGCTCGTTGAGGTATCGTTTAACATCGCTGATCTTGGCCAGGATGCGCCCGACGGGGCTGCCATCCTCGCTCCAGTGTCGGGAACAATTCCTGGGGCCGCTAAAAAAGGCCTTGAGCTCGCGCAGGTAAAAGTCGGCAATGGTGCCTGATTTGGATTCGCCCAACGATTCGAGCGCGAGCCGCTCGGCCTGCTCCTGGAATTGACGGCGGATGAAGGGGATGCGCTCAAACAAAACCTCCCCGCCGCGGGTCGTCAGCCGTTTGGGAATGGCGCGGGAGAGAAACAGCCCGAAGAAGCCGCTGGCCATGACCAGGAGATAAAGCCAGGCCAGAACCCCCTGAAACCAGCCGGATGGGATTCTATAACCGACATGGATGGCGAAAAGGACGCCCGTCAGGAGGCCGGCGTAAATATGAAACTGCAGCCACTCCTCGGAAGACAACAGCGGGAGAAATGGCAGTTTTTTGCGTCCGTTGTAAAGGGCCAGGAGCAAAATCACGCCCAACAAAGCCCAGCCGGTCAGGTAGCTCAGGCGCGGAATCTGCCGGGCGTAGGTCAGTTGCAGACAGACCAGCTCCGCGGCCAGGATGAAAAAGACCGTGAATCCAAACCCGCGTTGTTGGGAAAATCGCATTATCGTTTCAGCCACTTGGCAAAGGCATCCACCTCATGCAGGTTGACCCGGGCCAGCGCGCCGTGGGGACAGGCTTGTTGACAGGCTGGCCCGGTGATTTGTTCCACGCAAAGATCGCATTTGGTGGCCTTGAGAATCGGCCTGGCTTCCTGGTCCAAAAGGATCTCGCCGTCGGGATCCCGAATCTCGACCATGCGGATGGCTTCGTAGGGGCAGTTGTTGAAACATACTTGGCAACCGGTGCAGGTAAAGGGATTGATGACCACCTGGCCGCCGAAGGCGTAACGATGAATCGCGCCGGTTGGGCAGCCGATCATACAAACGGGATCCGCGCAATGCATGCACGCGTTGGCCACCATGAGCTTGCCACTGATGGGGCCATGCCGCAGAAACCGCGGGTTCCCGTCGTGCGCCGCCGCGCAAGCGCGCACACAGTCGTCGCAGCGCGTGCAGCGGTCCAGGTCAATCATCATCGTGGCGGTGCCGTTGAAGAAACGGTTTTCGGTGAGGAACTCCAGCATGTCGGCGCCGACCTTTTCGGCGGCATCCACCGCCGAGCCGGAGGCGGCGTGGTGATCTTCCGCGGTGGAAATCAGCGCGGGCAAATCCTGCGGGGCCATCTGTGGCAAGACCAGGCTCTCCATCACCCCGGTGGAGATCTTGATGACGTGAGTGTAGCCCATGACGCGGAGGGTGTATTGCAGGGAGACAGGAGACTGGGGTTTGCGCCAGTTGTGGGCAATTTCCTGCAAACCGTAGATATGGCCGGCCCCAAGGTAGTTGAGGGTACGATGGCCGTGGCCGAATTTCTGGCTGAGCCGGGCAAAGCCGGATTGGACCAAGATAATGCCGTTGGGATAGTCGCCTTCCTCGGCGATGGCCGGCTCCTGTAGGCGCGGGCCGCTGGACTGGAAGCGGCGTTTGTACTCGCCCGACCAGTCATAATCGCCGTAGGTGCCGAATTCGGTGCGGGCCATGACTTTGTTCAGGGTTTCCTCGGAGAGATGTTGAAAGATTGGGATTTTGCGCAAGGCGGCGGATAGGGCGCGTTCACGGTAAATCTGATCAATGTGCCGCCGCAACGCGTCGTCGTATTTCATCAGGTCGCGCAAGCCCTGCCAGCGAATTTCCAAGAGTTCGGATTCCTCGCTCTCCGCGAAAACGGAGGCCGTGCGGGGCATGCGGCTCAGGGCGGCGATTTCGCCAAAGAACTCCCCCCCTTCAAGGATGGCCGTCTTATGTTTGTCCAGGATGCGGGGAACGTCCTGGAGACAAATCCTGACTTCTTTGCCCTGGGCGCCGCGGGCGGAGGCGGACAAATCGTTCCTCAGATCATGGAGGCTAAAACTCTCCGGCTCTTTTTGGAACGCCCAGAGTTGGGCCACGACCTTGAAAATGTTCTTCTGGAAAAATAGGCGGCGGCCGAGCACGGAAGCGGGCAGTCCCGGACCCAGGACCACGCGAACCATGCCGGACAAGACCAGAAAGGCGGAGGTTCCGTAATCGCCTTCCCGCATGACAATTTCCCCGCGGCGATAAGCGTGGACGCGGGTGTCGTGCTTGAGGATGTCGCGCAGAGGAAGGCGGGCGGGGAAATTCTCCGGTTTCATCCCGGAAAAAGGGGCGGTGGACAGAAGCCGGTCCACGGTGGCGTCCAACATTTCAGGATCCAAGGCGGCGTCCCAGCGTTGCGGGCGGTCAAAAGTTGGGGGCGATTTGGGCATGGAGTGCAACCATCAGGCGTCAATCACCAGGTCTGTTTTGGGTTTGCAGATGCAAGCCAGACACGAGCCTTGTTCGGCGCTGGCCCCGGCGGCGGCCAGATAATCCACGCTGCCCGATTTGATGGCAACCAAACAAGTGCCGCAATTGCCCGCCCGGCAGCCGGAGTCTATCTTGACACCATTGGCTTCCGCAAAATCCAAGAGGGAAGAGGCGGCCGGACTCCAGCCAAAGGTCCGGCCCTGTCGGCTGAAGGTGACCTTGAGTTCTGAGAGCAGGGCCGTTTTGGCGGCCGTGGGCGGCGGGGCCGTGGTCTGGACGGTGGCCGGGCCGAAGGCCTCAAAGTGGATGTCCTTTTCCGGCACGCCCCAGGCGGTGAGGCCCGCGGTAATGCTGTTCATCAATGGGCCGGGGCCGCAGAGGAAATAATCGTAGTTGTTGGAAGGCAGCAGTTGCTTGAACAAGTCCACGCTCACATGCCCGTCGTGGTGGTAATCGCGTCCCAGCACATCGCTTCTGGCGGGGCGGCTGTAGCAAACATGGAGGCGGAGGTTCTCGTGTTGGGCGGCGGCCTGTTGGAGATCCTCCTTGAAAATGTGGTCCGCGCCGCCGCGGACTCCGACGAAGAGCCACGTCTCGGTTTTCGCGCCGCTGTCAATTATCGCGTGGAGCATGCTCATCATCGGCGTGATGCCGACCCCGCCGGAAATCAGGACCACCGGCCTCGGTTCCGCCAGATCCAGGAAGAAATGGCCGCCCGGCGCTTTGACATCCAGAATGTCTCCTTCGCGCACGGTGTCGTAAAAATGGGAGGAGACCAGCCCCGGTTTGCCATCGCCGACGCCGGGCGGCGGGAGGGCTTTCTTGATGGTCACTCGATAATAATCCGACCGAGGGCTGTCGGACAGCGAATAGCAGCGGACGACCGGTTTGCTCTGGCCGGGAAGGTTGATTTGGAAGGTGATGTATTGGCCGGGCTTGAAGGGCGGCAGCGGCCGTTTGTCGTGCGGGGCCAGATAAAGGGAGGCAACGCCTTCGCATTCGATCACCTTCCGGGCCACTTCAAATTTCCGGCAGCCATTCCAAATGAGCTTGACCGGATCGGCTTCCTGGCAGCGCAGTTTGGCGGTCTTGATCTCCTGGCGCAGCCGTTCGCGGGCCAGGGCCTGCTGGCCGCGTTCGAAGCAGAGACGGCGAATCGTTCCAAAAAGAAGCGCCAGGCCATAGAGCGCCATGATGCCCAGCAACGCCCAGCCAGCCATCAATCCCGGATTGCCAGCCAATGCGCTCTGGAGGTCGGCCAGCACCACCGGGTTTGCAGGGATCATGGTTTGCATTTCGAGGTCAAAGCGTATAACAACCCTTCGTGCCGCGCAATCAATTAAGGTCTTGGTAAAACCTGCCCGGCCCGGTATATATGCCGGGCCAATGATGACCGAAAACGCTTCGATTCCGGGAAAGAACACCGCCGGACCCATAAAAAAGGGCGGACGCCATTGCAGCGTCCGCCCTCCCAACAACCAAACTAACCAACCCTTGAGTCTAAACGGATTCCCGAGTGGGAAAACCAAAAACCCCCCGGTTCCACTTTCAGAACTCAGTAATATGACGCCAAAGAGGCTGCCCGTGTTCAATTTTATTCTCAAACCCCCTTTCCCGGCCTTCCGGCGCCGGGCTTCCGCCGCCTTCCCAACCGCTCCCGCCCCCCATGCGCATTGTTAACCTGAATCCCGACACCGATATCGGAGCCAGCGCCTGGTTTGTGGACATGGACGGCAACCGCCTGCTTCTGGACGCCGGGGCCCATCCCAAACGCGAAGGCCGGGCCAGCCTCCCGCTTTATTCCGCCATTGCCGGCGAAGACTTGGATGCCATCGCCCTGACCCATTGCCACCACGATCACGTTGGCTCCCTGCCGGTGGCCATCCGCCAGTTCTCCAAGGCCCACATCCTGATGACTGAGTTGAGCTACTTCCTCATCGGGCGCGTCCTGCACAATTCCGTCAACGTCATGATCCGCCAGCGCGACGAAAATGGCGTCCGGGACTACCCCCTTTACACCCACCAGGAACTGGAGGAGGTGGAGCCGCAATTTCAGGGCTTTCGATACAACCGCCAAATCGAATGGAATTCCCACGCCAAACTTCGCGCCGGCCTGCCCTCCCCCACCCTCGAATTCCACGACGCCGGCCACGCCCTCGGCTCCGCCGGCATCCTGGTCCGCGGGAAATCCCAGACGCTTTTTTACACCGGCGACGTGTGTTTCCACGACCAGACTCTTCTCAAAGCCGCTTGTTTTTCGGGCATCCGGGCCGACGTTCTTATCATGGAAACCACCCGGGGCGACCGCGCCACGCCGCCCGGTTTCACCCGCGAGGCCGAAGCCGAACGCCTGGCCCAGGCCATGAACCGGGTTCTGGCCACAGGCGGCTGCATTCTGATTCCCACCTTCGCTTTGGGGCGCACCCAGGAAATCCTGGCCCAACTCGCCCTGATGATGGCCGCCCGCCAACTGAGGCGCCAGCCCATCTACATCGGCGGTTTGGGCCGGGTTTTCACCGAAACTTACGATCTCAAGGCGCATCTGGCCAATCGCTCTCACCCCGATTTGCAATTGTTGGAGGCCCTCCAACTCATCGTCCTGGAACGCGAGCAACTCTTGAACATGAAGTTGACCGGCGGCCGCATTTTTGTCCTCACCGCGGGCATGATGACCGAGGGCACCCCCGCCCACGAACTGGCCATTCGCATGGCCGGCCAGGAAAACCACGCCATCTTCTTCGTGGGTTACGCCGACCCGGACACACCGGGCGGGCGCCTCAAAGCCTCCAAACCCGGCGTGCCCTTCCTGTTCAGCGCCAGCGGCGGCGAATTGACCCGCAACTGTGTGCTGGAAGACTTTGATTTGACCGCCATGCCAGCCGCGAGGCGCTGGTGGATTTTGTGGGCGTCGTTTCGCCGCGCGCGGTTCTATTAGGCCACGGCAGCGCCACCGCCCGCCAATGGGTGGAGGAGCAAATCCGTGACCGCCACCCCAAAATCAAGATCCTCCAGCCCGAGCCGGGCGTCAGCGTGGAAGTGTAACCCGCCCATTTCTTCTGTGTTCGGAGCGCCGATTTACAATCGGCTTTCAGCGTAATCGCGGCCACAAAGCCGACTTGAAGTCGGCGCTCCGATTCGTCTTGACAGGGGTCAGGTGGGCTGGGACACCTTCGGGATGCGGTTGAAATTGTCCAGGAACTCCGCGCGGCTCTCGCAGCCGATGGAGAAGCAGTGGACTAGATCCTTGGTCACCGCGAATCGCAGGGCGTCGTCCAGATTCTCGACCAGTTGGCCTTCGCCGAGGACCTTCATGCCGATAATCCCCTTGCCCTTGGCCTTCAATTGGGTCAGGAGCGGCATCATCGTGGCGGTATCCGCGTCCATGCGGGTGCTGGCGGGATTGATGCGGGTCATGCAAACATCGAGCCACGGGTTATTGATGGCGATTTTCATCGTGTCAAGCGAATGGCAACTGATGCCCACCGAGCGGACGAACTTCTTCTCCTTGGCCTCCGAGAGCACGTCCATCATCGGCTTGTTGACCTGGTCCCACTGGGGGACAAAGACGCAGTGCAGCAGAACGATGTCTATGTAATCAACCCCCATCTCCTGGCGGTAGCGATCCAGATCGGACTTCATCGCCGCGGTGCTGCGGGCCTCGGTCTTGGTCATGATGGTGATCTTTTCGCGCGGGACTTTCTTGAGAAGAATCTTGATGGCATCATGGGTGCCGTAAGTATCGGCGGTATCCAGCCAGAACACGCCGTGGTCGTATCCATCCCACATCAAGTCGGCGACGCCCGCCGCGCCGAGCTTGCGCAACTGGGCGGAACTGCGGCCGCCGCCGGTGGTGCCGGTGCCGATGGCCATCCGCGATACCTTTATTTTTTGGGGTCCCAGTTCAATCACGTCGCTGGCGCGGCGGACCTCCGCGGGCCACGCGGTCAGTGGGAAAGCGGTGGCGGCCCCCAGGGCCATTGACCGCCGCACAAACTCACGTCGGTTCATTCGGTGCATGTTTTCTTTCGTGTAGGGTTAAGTATGATGGTGCAACTCCAGCGGGAGACTGTGCTCCCAATGGATCTCTAGGGTGCTTTGGGCACCGCATTGGTAGCGGGCGCGGGCGTCTCGGCCGCCTGCTTTATGGCGGCCAGGTTGAAGGAGTGAACTGCCAGGCGCGCCCGGGCCAGGGCCTGACTGGATGCAGGCCCCGCGGCTTCCAGGCCGGCGAGATACTGCGCGATTTGCGCGGCGGCCTTCCCGCCGGCGGAGGTGGCGTTGTGGCAGCGGACGCAGACCGAGGTCCCGCCTGCGAGCATGGCCGTGCCGGCGGGTTCGGTGGCGTGACTGGCGTGGCAAACGGTGCAGCCGGGCCTCCGCTCGGAGTTGAACCGCGAGTGGGGGCTTTTCCGAAACAAGTCCGCCGCCGCCGTGTGGCACTTGGAGCAGGTGTCGGTGACATGCTGCGGGCTGGCGGGCGAAAGCGGGTCGCTGCCCGCGCGGATGTTATGGATGCTGTGGCAATCCACGCACTCGGCGGCGCCCTTGCGGCCGGCGGCCAATTGTTTGCCGTGGACGCTGCCGCGGTATAAAGCGAGCTGGTCCACGCGCATTTGCGGGCTGAACTTGCCCATGTAAGCGGCCTCGCTGTGACAGCTCCCGCAGAATTCGGGAGTGCCCTGGCGGGTGACGCGGACCTTGAAGCCGCGATCAGGGCTCATGGAGACGTTCGCGGTGTCTTCCTTGGGGTCGCCGCCGTGGCAGTCCACGCAACTGATGGTGTTGTGGTAATGCACGTCATCCTTAAAGACATCGCTGGTGCCTTCCATGACCTTGTGACAATCGAAGCAGGAATCCTTGGGGGCTTCGGCCCCGCTGGCCAGCAGCGGGATCAGTGCAAATGTCAGTATGCAGTATTTCATAGCTGGTGGAGAATGGAGAATGGGTGGGACAAACACTCACCATCTCTTGGCATTTCGTTTCCACAAATTGCGCAACGAGAAAGCGAGAAACCCCCGCCGCCAACTCCGCCGTCCGGGTGCGGATCGCCGGCCCTGTCCACAAGCCGTGGCGCCTGCCGGACAGTGGCGAACCACCGCGTTCCCCCGGCCCGCCGGAAAGCCGGATATGCGCGCCGCGGACGGAAGCAATCCGCGGAGTGGCGCGAATTTGAGGATATTGAAACGCTGTGGGTGTGCATGGCATACCGCCCGGGGGGGGACTGGAAGTGGAATTAAGTGGAATTAAGTGGAATTAAGTGGAACCAAGTGGAATTAAGTGGAATTTCCAGCCTTCCGTTCTGGAATCGCTCCGCGCCCTCCACCCCTGTGCGTGGAAGAAGCGGCGGAGCCGTCCCGGCTCTGGTTCCGGCATCGTCCCACATCCTCCGCGCCCGTGCTGGACGCCCCCCCCCACCCCGGCCTGTGCCTTCGTGTCTCACGCTGCCAATTCAATCATAGGTTCTAATTTTTGTCAAGCCCAAACTGAAAAAAAATGCCTCTTTGCAGGGTCGCGTCTTAATAGTTGTAGTGTCG
>Ga0182027_10016461_pt1 | contig 10094 bp, 9 predicted proteins | sample 712E1DmetaG_FD_121300 | JGI IMG/M metagenome (GOLD analysis project Ga0182027, IMG submission 121300) | Permafrost microbial communities from Stordalen Mire, Sweden - 712E1D metaG (Illumina Assembly) | ecosystem: Environmental > Terrestrial > Soil > Wetlands > Permafrost | place: Sweden... | reverse complement strand
CTAGTAGTGCCCGAGCTGAAGTTGGGCAAGCCTGGAGTTGAGCGAGCCTGGAGTTTGGAGTCGGGCAGACCTGCGGCGGACCAACTCGCCGCACTCGCCGCCGCCCTCAGCCCATCGCCGAGTTGATCTGGCCCCAGATCCAGCCGGGGCGCCAGGGAACGTCCGGGCCCAGGAGCATCCGCGGCGCAAGCCAGTTCGGGCGCCAGCCGCGTGCCTCCAGCTCGCGCCAGCCGGCAACGTTCTCGCCTGGAATGCCGGCCCGGGCGAGGCCATCGGGCGGCGCCAGGTGGCGATGCAGGTCGAGCAGGCACAGCCCGTCCTCGAACCCCGGCGCGACTATGGCGGCAAAGGCCCGGTCTGAGGGGAGCAGGAAGCCGCGCAGGCCCGTCGCGTCGTCGAGCACCCAGCCGCCCGCCTTCGCCAGCTCGGCCAGCACGGCGTGCCGGTCTTCCGCCGTGGCGAGCCTGTCGAGCTCGAGAACGCCCGGCAGATCCTCGGGCATCATCGGCCGAAGGCGCGCACCGGCCGGAGGCTCGGGTTCGCGACTCAGGTGATCGGCGTCCATCTCGTGGTAGTGGGTCACCAGCCGAAAGCCCAGTCGCTCGTACAGCGGCCGGCCCGCGTCAGTGGCCACGAGAGACAGCGTCTGGCAGCCAGCGCCCCGAAGCCTCCGGCACAACTCCTCCGTCATGGCCCGTCCGTACCCGCGGCCGCGCATCGGCTCGTCCACCACCACTGCTCCGAGCCACCCAACGGCGCCGCTCGCGGTCGCCAGGCCGGTCGCGACGACCCTGCCGTCGATCGTGCCCACCAGCGGCTGGCAGGAGGGCGTGCGAAGAACGACGGCATAGAAGTGGCGCCGATCGCGCCAGCCCTGAGCAAGCGCCAGGGCCACGGCCGCGTCGACGTCGGCTGGTGTCATGGCTCGGATCTCGAATGCGGCCATCGGTCCCCTCGGGTTCGGGCTCAGGAGGGCATAACTGTACGACGCGCGTAAGCGAGAGCAGGGAGGGACCGGGTCGCCCGCCGGCCGCAGGTCGCCCCGGTGGGGTCCTGTCCAGTATCATCCCGCGCATGGCGACACTGTCCCGTGCCGACGTCGAGCACGTAGCCCATCTGGCGCGCCTCGGTCTGACCGAGGAGGAGCTGGCGCGCCTGGAAGGGCAGCTCAACCACATCCTCGACCAGTACACCATCCTCACCAAGCTCGACACGGAGCACATCCCGCCGACGGCGCAGACGATCGAGCTGGCGAACATCCTGCGCGACGACGCCGTCGCGCCTTCGCTCACGACGGACGAGGCCCTGTCCAACGCTCCCGAGCGGAGCGGCGACCACTTCGTCGTGCCGGCGATCCTCGGCGGCGGCGAGGGGGGCGCCTAGCCCGTGGCCGATCTCACGCGCCTCCACGCCCACGAGATGTCGCGCCTGCTGCGGGCCGGCGAGATCAGCTCCCGCGCCCTGATCGAGGCCCACCTGGCGGCGGCCGAGCGGCAGAACCACGCGCTCAACGCCTGGCTGGTGATCTATCGCGCCGATGCGCTGGCCGGGGCCGACGTCGCAGACCGGCGCCTGGCCGAAGCGCGCCGCACCGGCCCCGCCGCTCTGGCCGCCCTCCATCCGTTGTGTGGCGTGCCGGTGGGGCTGAAGGACCTCGTCTCCGTCAAGGGCGGCCAGGCCACGGCCGGCTCCAAGATCCTCGCCGGCTACATCGCCCCATTCGACTCCACGGTTACCGCGCGTCTGCGGGCCGCCGGTGCGGTGATCCTGGGCAAGACCAACATGGACGAGTTCGCCATGGGCTCGTCGACCGAGCATTCCGCGTACGGCCCGACCGCCAATCCGTGGGACCTGACCCGCGTCCCCGGCGGCAGCTCAGGCGGTTCGGCCGCGGCGGTGGCCGCCTTCCACACCCCGCTGGCCATCGGCACGGACACGGGCGGCAGCGTCCGCCAGCCCGCTTCGATGTGCGGCATTGTCGGGCTCAGGCCCACCTACGGCCGCGTCAGCCGGTTCGGCATCGTCGCCTTCGCCAGCTCGCTGGACCAGATCGGGCCGTTCGCCCGCGACTCCCGCGACGCCGCCACTCTCCTCCACGCCGTCTCGGGCCACGACCGACGCGACGCCACGTCCGCGCCCATTCCTGTTCCGCCGGAGCTTCTCAGCCTCCCCGCCACCGACGACGAAGCCGCCGCGTACCTCCGGGGACGCCGCCTCGCGCTCCCCACGGAGTACTTCGTCGAGGGCATGGAGCCCGGCGTCGCCGCCCGCGTCGGCGAGGCGGTGGCGGCCATGGAAGCCGCCGGCGCGAAGGTCGAGGAAGTCTCGCTGCCGCACACGGACTACGGCCTGGCCACGTATTACATCATCGCCCCCGCCGAGTGCAGCTCCAACCTGGCTCGCTACGACGGCGTGAAGTACGGGTTCGCCGATAGAAGCTCGGGAGAGTTCATCGCCGACTACCTCCGTACGAGAGGCGCCGGTTTCGGGCCCGAGGTGAAGCGCCGGATCATGCTCGGCACCTACGCCCTCTCGGCCGGCTACTACGACGCCTACTACCTGAAGGCGCAGAAGGTGCGGACCCTCATCAAGGCGGATTTCGACGCGGTCTGGGCGGCCGGCTTCGACGCGATCTGCGCGCCGACCAGCCCCACCGTCGCATTCCCTCTGGGTGCCAGGACGGAGGATCCGGTGGCCATGTACCTCTCGGACGCCTGCACCATGCCGGCAAACATGGCCGGCCTTCCGGGGATGTCGATCCCGGCCGGTCTCTCGGACGGTCTCCCGGTCGGCCTGCAGGTGATCGGGGCGCCGTGGAGCGAGCTGTCTATGCTTCGGCTGGCCCGTGCGTACGAGGCGATCACGGCCAGAGCAACATGGCGGGCCATCGAGCCCGCCGACCTGCACCTGACCGACGATCCGACAACGCCCAGCCCGGCCGAGCGGAAGACGCGCCGCATGCAAGGCGCCTCCGCCAAGGGTTCGGGCGGCCAAGCCTGAGGACGCACCGATGACCACCCCGACGACCCGCCCCAGCAACCGTCTCACCACCGATCCGTCGATCCTGAACTCCGAGTCGGAACCGGAGCGCCCGCCGCTCTCGACGCGCGTTCTGGCGCGCCGGGTCGACGAGGTTCCGCGCTCGGGCATCCGCCGCTTCTTCGACATCCTGGCGACGATGACCGACGTGATCAGCCTGGGCGTCGGCGAGCCCGACTTCGACACGCCGCCGCAGGTGATCGAGGCCGGCCGGCACAGCCTGGCCTCCGGCCGAACTCACTACGCCAGCAACTACGGCACCATCGAGCTGCGTCGCGCTCTGGCGCACCACCTCGAGCGCCTGTACGGCGTTCGGTACGACCCTACCGAGGAGATCCTGATCACGATCGGCGCCTCCGAAGCGCTGGACGTGGCGGTCCGCGCGACCCTCGACCCGGGCGACGAAGTGGTGATGCACGAGCCCTCGTACGTCTCCTATCGGCCGGCTGTCATCTTCGCCGGCGGCGTGCCGGTGGGCGTGCCGACGACCCTGGAGGAGGACTTCGCCCTGGATCCGGCCAGGGTCGAGGCGGCCATCACTCCGCGGACCAAGGCCATCCTGCTCAACTACCCCTGCAACCCCACCGGCGCCGTGCTGCCGCCCGAGGTTCAAGACGAGATCGCCCGTATCGCCGTTCGCCACGACCTGCTCGTCTACAGCGACGAGATCTACGACCGGCTGGTCTACGGCGGCTATCAGATGCGGACGATGGGCGGGCTGCCGGGCATGCGCCGTCGAACCGTTCTGATGGGCGGCTTCTCGAAGGCGTACGCCATGACCGGCTGGCGGATCGGCTACATCTGCGCCCCATCGGAGATCCTGGAAGGGATTCTCAAGGTCCACCAGTACGTGATCATGTCCGCCCCCACTGTGGCCCAGGACGCGGCGCTGGAGGCGCTCAAGACCGGCGAGCCCGATATCGCCCGGATGGTCGGCCAGTACGACCGGCGGCGGCGAATGCTGGTCGACGGCTTCAACGCTATCGGCCTGCGCTGCTTCGAGCCGCTGGGCGCCTTCTATGCCTTCCCGCAGATCTCCTCCACAGGCCTCACGAGCGATGCCTTCGCCGAGGAGCTGCTCCGCGAGGAGTCCGTCGCCGTGGTGCCCGGCAGCGCCTTCGGCGAGGCGGGCGAGGGCCACGTCCGCTGCTGCTACGCGACCAGCGAGGCGGAGTTGCGCGAGGCGCTCGTCCGCATCGAGCACTTCGTCAAGCGTCGTAGGGGTGAGGCGTGACGACCGAGCCGGTCGTCGACGGCAGGAGCGCGGCGCTGGAGCGCTACGAGGCCGTCATCGGCATCGAGATCCACTGCCAGCTCAAGACCGTCAGCAAGATGTTCTGCGGCTGCTCCACCGCGATCGACGGGGCAGCCCCGAACAGCCACTGCTGCCCGGTCTGCCTGGGCCTGCCGGGCGTCCTGCCGACGATCAACAAGGCGGCGGTCGAATACGTCATCGCCACCGGCTTCGCGATCGAGGCGGCGGTCGCCCCCACGACCCGCTGGGATCGCAAGAACTATTTCTATCCGGACCTGCCCAAGGGCTACCAGATCAGCCAGTACCAGTTGCCCCTGGCCGCCAACGGCTGGCTCACCTTCGACACGAGCGAGGGCCCGTTCACGGTTCGGGTCCGGCGCGCTCACCTCGAGGAGGACACCGGCCGGCTGATCCACGACGAGCTGGGCGGGCGGCGGGTCAGCCTGATCGACTTCAACCGATCGGGCATGCCGCTGATGGAGATCGTGACCGAGCCCGACATCCGGACGGCCGAACAGGCCCGCCGCTATGCCGAGGAGCTGCGCCTGCTGATACGGGCGATCGGCGCCTCGGACGCGGAGATGGAGAACGGCCAGATGCGGGTCGAAGCCAACGTCTCGATCCGGCCGCGCGGCCGGGAGGCATTCGGGACCCGGATCGAAGTGAAGAACATGAACTCGATGCGGGCCGTGGAGCGGGCGATCGCGTACGAGATAGAGCGGCAGGCGGTCGCGATCGACGCCGGCGAGACGATCCACATGGAGACTCGCGGCTGGGACGAGGCCCGCCAGTCGACCTACCACATGCGGCCCAAGGAAGAGGAGAACGACTACCGCTACTTCCCGGAGCCCGACCTGCCGCCGCTGCTCACTTCGCCAGAATGGCTGGCCGAGATCAAGGCCCGCCTGCCGGAGCTGCCGGCGGCGCGGCGCGCGCGCTACCGCGAGGTCTTCGGCCTGTCATCGTACGACGCCGACGTCCTGGTCAACGACGCGGCGGCTACGTCGCTCTTCGAGGCCACTCTGGAGGCCGGTCCCGGCCTTTCGCCCAAGCACGTAGCCAACTGGGTGACCGGCGAGTACCTGCGGCTGGCTAAGGCTGCAGGCAATGGCGGCCTGGTCGTGGCGCCGGAGATGGCAGTCCTCGTCAAGCTGGTCGCGGACGGGATCATTTCGGGCACAAATGCCAAGGAGGTTCTCGCCGAGCAATTCGCCACTGGCAGGAGCGTGTCCTCGATCGTTGCGGCACGTGGGTTCGAGCAGATTTCGGATGCCGGTGCGCTGGGCGCCGCGATCGACACCGTTCTCGCCGCCAACCCGGCTGCCGTGGCTGATTACCGAGCCGGCAGGGCCGCGGCCGTCGGCTTCCTCGTCGGCCAGGTCATGAAGGCGACGCGCGGGCAGGCGAATGCGGTCATGGTGCAGACGGCGCTGCGCGAGCGGCTGGGCAAGGCCGAGTAGGACCGGCGGAGGAGCGCGAATGGGACTGATCAACCTGATCTGCTGGGCTGTCGGAGTCCTTCTCGTCGTCGTTGGCTACACCCGCGCCCGCGGCCCGTGGCGCCGCTACCAGGCCCTCAGGGAGCAAGAGGCGAACATCGCCCGCTACGAGGGCTGGCGAGGTACGCGCCTCCGCGACGACAGCTCCAGCGCCGCCGACCTCATGGCCCAGGTGCTGCGCCGCCAGGCCCAGATCGGCGGTCTGGTGGCCGTGGCCGGCTTCGTCCTGGTCTTCGTGGGCTTCGCGGTCCGGTAGGCCCGGAGCGGCGCGGCGCGGGGGCGGGCGGCGCGGGAACCGGAAAGCCACACGTGCTTCGGGCCGCGCCCGATCACCGCCGATGTCGTCTTCGATGTGAGCGGCTACTTTCAGATGCCTGGAACCACGGCCTTCAGATGTGCAATGCTACGCTCTACATCTGGGCGGGCGCAGTCCGGGGTGGCGGCGCCTCGCCCATCTTTGCGCAGCCGTAGCATGAGAGGCGACGACGGCGCGAAGCTCACGGATCTCGGACGGGGTGGATCGATGTGATGCCGTCGAGCGCGGCTGAGCGAAATGATCCTCGGTGGACTCGACAGCCGGCCTGGGGCAGCAGAACGAGATGATGTCAGCGCCTTTAGGTGGGGACATCAGTGAGCGAGCGGCTGACCCGGGCTTGGGCCAGGACCGCAGGTTTGCCGTGTTCGCGGTCGCGTGCGCCGCCGCCACGCTCGTCATGTGTCTCGCGGACACCGTGGGGGCTCCGCCGGCCCAGCGCCCGGGGCAGGCTGCTGTCACGGCGCTGCTGGGAGCGACGGTCCTGGCCGGAGTCTGGTTCCTGAGGCGCGGCTTCACGCCGCGGATACTCATGGCGGCCGGAGCCACGCTGATGGTGCTCGGAGTGGCGGCCGGGGTATGGCTGCCGGACAGCCTCGATGCCGCCCTGGTCCTGCCACTGGCCGGCGCCGTGCTGGCCCTGCCCGCGGTGCGTGGGCGACCGTTGCTCATCCTGTTGGCCGTTGCGTTTGGGGCGAGCATGGTCGGCGAGACGGTCGGAACCGTCGGCACGGGAACGGACGGATCTGGTTTGCCCCCCGACAGCCTGCGGTCGATTCTCGAGTCGGGGGTCATGCTGGCCTTCACGTTTGGCCTGCTGTGGTGGGTCGGTGACCGCTGGTGGAGGGCGGACGAACAGGCCCGGCGGGCCCTGGCGAGCCAGCGCCGACTGCTCGAGGTCAACGAGCGTCTCCTCTCGACGCTCGATCCGCAGGGCGTCTTCGACCTCATCGCGGACTCGCTCAAATCCGTGGTGGCCTATGACAACCTGACGATCTATCGCGTGGACCGATCCGTCGGCGTCCTCCGCCCCGTCCTCGCGCGCGATCGCTTTGCGCAGCTCATCATCGAGTCAACGTTTCCGATCGACCTCGGGCTCACGGGCTGGGTCGTCGCCCACGGCGCGGCAGAATGTGTGAACGACACGCTCCACGATCCGCGTGTCCACACCATTCCGGGCACTCCGAACGAAGCTGAGGCTCTTATCGTGGTGCCGCTCCTGGTCGGCGGCGAGGTCGCGGGGACCCTGAACGTGGGCCGCATGGGTGAAGAGGAGGCCCATTTCAGCGACGGGGAGTTCGAACTTGCGCGCCTCTTCGCGGGTCAGGCGTCGATCGCCCTGCGGAATGCCGAGATGCTGCGTGCCGTCGCCACTCGGGCCGAGACGGACGCTCTTACGGGGCTGCGAAACCGCGGCGCGTTCGATGACCGGCTGGCGGCGCTGATGGCCGATCCGGGCGTTCAGCCGCTGGTCTTGGTCATGCTCGACCTGGACGGGTTCCACGACTACAACAACGTGCATGGGCACCCGGCCGGCGACGCACTCCTCCAGGCCGCCGCCGCGGCCATCACGGCATCCGTCCGCGAGGGCGACCTCTGCTTCCGCTACGGGGGCGACGAGTTTGCACTGCTGCTCCCAGGCACCGATGAGGAGAGCGCCACGCAAATCGCCGAGCGGGTCCGCCTGGCCATCGCCGCGGTGGACACCGGCGGCGCTCCAGGAGTCACTGCCAGTGTCGGGCTCGGGACCTCGCCTCGGGATGCCCACTCGGCCGGCGCCCTGGTCGCAGCCACGGATTCCGCGCTGTATCGGGCGAAGGGATCGGGCGGCAACTTCGTCGAAACGTGGAGTCGAATCAGCGCCGCGACTGGGGGCCTGTGAGGTCGCGCTTCCAAGCGCCGCTGAGTACGGCGCACGTACCGCCCAACGATGGCCCGAAGGCGCATCCCTCCAGTAGATCGGTGGAGTGAGGCCCGGTTGGAATGGACGCTGGCAGAATGCCAGTGGTCGCTTGCTGCGGCGGCGCAGGCGGCGTTGCTCAGCTGCGCGGCATCCTCCGCAGCTCGATGGCGGTGCAGCGGTCCATGACGACCGCCAGGCCGCCCGCGGCGGCGATGCGGGCACTCTCCCAGTTCACGACGTCGAGCTGGAGCCACAGCGCGCGGGCTCCCACGGCGACGGCGTCGCGGGCGATCTCCTCGGTCAGCTCGGCCCGGCGGAAGACGTCGACGATGTCGATGGGACCGCCAGCGGCGGCCTCGGCGAGGGTGGCGACGGCGGGCACGCCCAGGACAACGGTTTCGTTCGGGTTGACGGGCACGCACTGATAGCCTGCGGCGAGCAGCGTCCGGAAGACCCCGAACGACGGCCTGGCCGGGTTGGAGGAGGCGCCCACGACGGCGATGCGTCGGGCGGATCCGAGCAGGTCCAGGATGCCCTGGTCGTCCAGTAGTGGCACCGTGTCCCGGCCCGGTCGGTCGCCCGTGGGCTGGCCTGGCGAGGACGTGTGGCTCGGATTCGGCCGGCCGGTCGTCATGGGGCTCTTTCGCGTCAGGCTGTGGGCGACGGCTCGGCGGTGGGGGTCGGCGCCGGCGTCGGTCGTGGCGGGCCGCTTCGCAGGGCCGCCATCACGCCGGCGAGCCGGTCGTCGAATCCGGGCGGCATGGGTTTGCCGAAGTCGCTCAGCGTGATCCCGCCGCCCGCGACGTCGAACATGATCGTGGCCGGCAGCGTGTCCCTGGCCGCGTAGCGCAGGATCGCTTCACGCGCCGCCACGTCGTAGCGCTTGAGCACGCTGACGACGAGGCACGGCTTGACGTCGGGCAGGACGAGGCTGGCGTCCGTGTCGAGCGCCACCACGCTGACCTTCTTGGCGCAGGCCTCGCGCATGGCGCCGGCTCCGGTGAGGTCGGACATGGCCAGCACCACGTCGGCCTTGCCCTTGACGAGCCCGTCCGTGACCGCCCGGCCCGTCGCCGGGTCGTTCGACCTGTTTGCGTAGGCCAATGTCACGACGACATCCGGGTTCGCGTCCGTGGCGCCGTTCCGGTAGCCGTCGGCGTAGTTGGCCGTTCGCACGTCGGTCTTCGTGAAGCCGACCATACCGATCGTGCCGGTGCTCGTGACCGCGGCGGCAACGAACCCCGCCAGGTACCCGGCCTCGGATTCATCGAAGACGAGTCCGTGGACGTTGGACGGCGCACCGCCGGCGATGGTCTGGTCGAGCTCGAAGAACTGAGTGGCGGTGTTGCTGGCGGCAGCGTCGAGCACCGCCTGGACGGCCTGCGGACCGACGGTCACGACGACGGTCGTGCCCTCGTCGGCGGCAGTCTTGACCGCGGCCGTCAGCTCAGCCATCGACACGGGCGTGACGAGCGTCGGGGTCGCTCCCAGCCGGCCGGCGGCATCCTGGACGCCCTGCCAGGCGAGCTCGCTGGGCGTGCCGTCCCCCGACTCGCCGACCGCCGAGATCAGGACGATGGACGCGACGGAGTTGGTGGGTGCGGGAGTGGGCGGGGCGGCCGTCGGGGTCTCGCTGGGACCGACGTAGGGCGTGACGGCCGGGCTGGTGGGTGTCGGCGCAGGTGGGTTGGAGAAGAGGCTGCAGGCCGAAACCAAGGCCGCGGCCGCGACGATGCCGCACGCGATGGCGACGAGGGACCCGGATCGGGATGTACGGCTCAGCTGGAGGCTCCTTCCCTGCATGCGTTGGCCCGATTGTACGCAGTGGTCTCTTCTCGGGCTGCGGGTGACGATCTCATGGAAGGCGGCGCCCGGCGCCGGGCGGTTTCGCGTAGGGGATCGGACGGTTGGCCGGGTGGGCGGAGCACGCCGCGGCGGCTAGCATGGGGACAGTGCCAGAACAGTCGAGGAGAACGACATCGAACCCAGGGACGAACGCATCGCGGTTGCCGACGGTCTGAGCCTGCGAGTGCTGCGCTGGGAGGTGGGCGCCGGCGCGGATGGCGCCGCCCCGCCTGGCGCCGG
>Ga0182027_10016460_pt1 | contig 10094 bp, 10 predicted proteins | sample 712E1DmetaG_FD_121300 | JGI IMG/M metagenome (GOLD analysis project Ga0182027, IMG submission 121300) | Permafrost microbial communities from Stordalen Mire, Sweden - 712E1D metaG (Illumina Assembly) | ecosystem: Environmental > Terrestrial > Soil > Wetlands > Permafrost | place: Sweden... | reverse complement strand
AGGCACATGATTCTGAAGAGAAAGATCATAGCAATTGCAAAATGGCTGTTCGTGGCGGTCATTCTGTTCTTTATCGCTCACTATATTTGCAAAAACGTCGGTGAAATTCGTCACTATCACTTTCACATCAAGTACCAGCTCATCGTCCTTGCCATCGGAATTTGTCTTGTCCATATGATAGGTCAGACTCTCGTCTGGTACTATATCACGCGTAAAGCAAAATGTGATATCGGAATTTCAAGGACCATTGTTTGCAAAGTGAGTTCCGAATTCGGAAAATATGTCCCCGGCAAGATGTTCGGCTACGGACTTCTGTTGTACTATTACAGCAAGGAAAATACGTCGAAAAGAAAAGTTGCTTTTTGCATGATGATGGAGGTCATTGCTTCGGTCGTCGGATCCATCGTGGTGATTCTTGCGTCAACGTTCTTTACGGATATTGCCTTGATTTCACAGTTTCGATTGCTGGCGGTCCTCGGCTTGGTGGCGCTTCTTATCCTGATGAACCCTCGCTCCTTGGAGTATTTCTCCAATATCGCTATGAGACTATTGAAGCGGGAGCCGGTAAGATTTGAAATGACCCACATTCAAGTTATTATTGTGGTTGCATTGTATGTAGTCAACTTCTTTGTCTTTGGCCTGTCGTTCTTTGTGTTTGTCAATGCCTTTTGCACGGTTCCTGCCCGATACTTCATGTATTTAACCGGTTCGTTTGCGGTCTCTGGCATCATCGGCATGTTCGCCCTTTTTGTTCCAGCGGGCTTGGGAATACGAGAGGGAGTTTTGATTGTTGCGCTCAAGGAATTGATGCCGTCGTTTGTTGCAGGCATCATCTCGTTGTCATCAAGAATCTGGTTGATCGGATGCGAAATAACGCTCTTTGCGATAGTCTATGTTTGTACAGGGCCCGATAGAAAAAGGCGCCAACGTGTTCAATAAAAGTTCTTATTCCAAAAGGTTGATCAGGCAGTTCTCGATATTGAACCGCATGGCGATGGTCAGGATGATCATCTTTATGCCAAGGGAAAAAGCCTTCTTGAATTCGCCCGTGACAGAACTTTTTCCCGTGCGTTCCCGGTAATTGACCGGTATCTGTACGCCTTTGAGTCCCAAAAGGTAACCGCGTATCATCATCTCTGGGCCGAAGAAGTTCGATTTCACGCGGAAATAAGGCATCATCCTGTCAAGCGCCGATTTCTTGACAAGCCGATAGGTGCAGCCGACGTCGGTCAGGGAATTGGTGTTGAAAAGAACCTCGTCCAGCTTGGCCACGAACCAATTGCCCCATTTCAGGAAGCGGCCCATGTTGGCTCCCTCCCAGATGTAGTTCTTGATCGTCCGTGAGCCATAGACGACGTCGACCTCATCGGAGAAAACCAGGAATTTGAAAATATCGGTGGCCAAGAATGAGTCGTCAGGCTCGCACACGACGATCAAGTCGCCGGAGGCTTCCGCAAACCCGCGGCGGATCGCCTGGCCGTAGCCCTGCACCGGTTCGAATATCTCCCGGGCGGAAGTCGCCCGTAGTTCCTCCGAGGTTCCGACAGCGGCGTTATTGTTGACAACAAGGATTTCATCAACAACATCCAACCGCTCGAAATCCTCGATGACGCGCCTGATCGAATCCTTTTCGTTAAAGGTCGGCAGAATGAGGCTGACTTTCTTTCCGTGGTACATAGTCCTATTTCTTTTCCGCAATAACGAGCATCTGCTTGGCGAACGGACGCCACGGTGACCGCAAATACAGCCGGGTGAGAAGCAGGGACCGGGGAAGAACGGATTTGAAGCTGAACGGCAGGAATTTTTTTTCGACCTTCACGACAGCGAACCCCCGGCTCGAAAGAAAGTCTGCAAGGCTGATGTGGCTGTAGGCCTTCACATGGGTGAAATCGTCCCAGTACTCCCGGCTGCAATAGCGGATGTTGGGCTGGATCAGGATGAGCCGGCCGTTCTTCCTGAGGACCCTATCTATCGCCGTGAAAAGCACGGCCAGTTCCTTTTCGTCGAGATGCTCCAGCAGGTTGCTTGCAAAGACCGTGTCAACGGAATTTTCCGCACAATTGATTTCCCCCGACGCCGAGTGGAGAAATTCCACGTCCGGGCCGCAGTAACCGGCCACGCCCGGATGTCTGTCGAGAGCGTATTTTTTTCCTGCTCCGATCTGGTTGATAAAATCGCAATACCCCGCTCCCAGTTCCAGCACCGTACCGCCTTCTTTGAGGTGCTTCTGAAGATATTCGTCAATGGCACGCCAGACTTTCTTCCTAGACGCATCGAAAGTGTAGCGGGAGTTGAAGTAGTCCTGGTCCATGGGCCCCTGGGTATGAAGCGGTGTTGGTACCTTCGGTCGTGTCATCGGAAAAGTACCCGGTAAACGTTGCATGAGACGTTGTTTGCAGGTCCGGAGAAATTATATAATTGTTGCCCGGATTTGACAAGGTTCAACCGGAAGTGCGACTGCAAATACGGTTTGTAGTAGGAGCAGAAATCGTACCCTTCATAATCGCAAAAGTAAATGCCGATACCCCCCCCGATCAAGAAGCCGATCTTCGCGGCTTCGTCGGATTTTCCGCCTTTCAGATCGGCCGCAGGGAATGACTGAACGGGAGAAAAATAGTCGATGACGGTCGACAAATACTTGTCGCACAACAAGATTCCTCCCGGCGGCACGACCGCCGAAATGTCCGCGACCAGCGAGTGCGCCTCGATCACGCGAAAATTCGCATGGCGATGTCCGGGAAAAATCCGGAACGTCTTGAGAGCCAGAAACGGCCCAAGAGTCAGCGACAGCGCAAGGGCAAGAATCAGTTCCTGGCGAAGAAGCGGCATCATTGCCCGCCACAATCCCAACACAAAAAGAAACACCGCCAGGTAGTATGTCGGCGCGAGATAAAGATTGAAAATGTTTGGGGTACGATCCGTGAAAGCATATAAGCCATAGAACATTGCCAGGATGGGCGCTATCCAGAACCGGACAATTACGGATTTTCGCTCCTTCCATAACCCAAAGGCGGCGAACGCAGCAAATGCAACAGCGGTCCACGCAGGTGTGCCTTTGAGAGCGTACACATGGGATTGTGCGCGAGCCATGTGAACCAGATTCATAACCAGCCAGCCGGTCCATGAGCCGCCTTTACCCTCATAGGGGACAAACGACGAAGCTTCCGAGCTTTGACTGACAAGGTACCAGTGTCCGGTGCTTGCGGCATTCTGCAGAAAGAACGGTGCGAGAATCGCAGCCGAAATTATTCCGGCCAAAAGCGCCTGGAAAAGCAAGAGCCGTGGACGCCCGAATTTGCCCTTCATTTCTGTAAAGAGAATCAGGCTCAGCGGGATGTAGAGCAGCCCGTAGCTGACCTTGATGGTGAAAAGGAATGTCATCAGTGCAATTGCCGACTGCCAATAGAGCCATTTCTTTTTCCGTGAACCAGTCATGACCAGGAGGGAAATCACCATGACCAGGACCGCGCCGATTACATCACGGCGAATACCCAGGTGAAAGTCAATAACCCAACCATACACGGAAACGCACAGGAGGGCAAAGGCAGGACCATATCGCATGTCATGATCTTTGCAATAAAGAAGAGTAAGAAAGAAAAGGCAGATCATTGCAGTCAGATCGCACAGGATAGGCGTGGCCATAAAAACATAGTGCCCGAACAACGCGATCAGCGGTGCAAAAAACAGGGCTACGCCTTCCGAATAGTAGGAAACCAGGTTGCCCGAGGGATTTATGACAAAACAGGAAAACCTGCCGGCCATCTCCGGGAACTGCCGTTTGAGAATTGAAAACGCGTGGTTATCTATTGTGAACGATCCGTGGAGAAGCGCCTTGGCGCTTTTCAAATATTGGTATTCGTCGCCGGACATCTTTATCGAATAGTTGTAACAGGCATTGATACCATAGACAAGCAGGAAGATGGCCAGCCCTGAACCTGCCAGCAACACCTGAAGGCACGGTTGCGGCCGATGCGTTTGCACGTTGGCCGCCCCAGGGTTTTGAGAGCCTTTTTCGGTCATTGTGTTGTCCGTGAAGGAGAAGGCGGTGAACGGACATGACGTCCTGACTTCGACAGACCGGAACCACGGACGAGATTAATTATATATTGCCGGCAACCGAATGGGTATGGTTGCTACAGTTTCCTGAGCGGACGGAAAACCTGGCGGATGATTTCCATGCCGATCTTGTATCCCGCAGGTTCATTGACAAGCTCGATTGTCCCGGATTCGACCCGCATCTGGGGCTGCCGGAATTTCCTGAAAAAGAACAGGACGACCGCGATCCGCGCTGCACAGGAGATCAGGAACAGCGTCTGAAGCTGGTAATCGAAAAGCGTGGGCAACCGGGACGATAGAAATCCTCCCAGTAAGCTGAACAGGAACATGCTTGTGGCCGTGATTGCCGATGCAAAAGCAATATAGTGGTCAGACTTTTCTTTTTCCGTTGTGCGCAGCAGATAGTTGAAATTCGCCACGTTGAACCCGCCCCAGGACATTCCTGAATAGAAATTCGAAATCCACACGAGAAGCGGCGCTGAGCCGAAAAGGTACGGAACGGGAACGAATGCGCACATGAGTCCGGTCATCCGCAGGACGCGAGATGTTCCGATGGAATCGATGAGCCGGCCCCAGAGCGGCAGAAACGCAATGGTGCCGACAATCATGCTCGCCGTAGCTAATGCAAAGGTGAGGTAGTTAAATTTGAGGTCGCGCAGGAACCATACGTTGAAAAAGGGGCCCGCAAGTGCGGTTGTGCCCTGCAGCAATGCAACCGACAAACAGAACCAGATGAAGTTCTTGGACGGTTTGAACCCGAAAACCTGAGACCTGTCCGGCAGCGATTCCGGAGCAGGATCGTGCTGCAATTTCAAGCACTGGGCAGACCCGAACCGAAACAGGCTTCCGGTGAGGAATATCAGGGTGAAAAACAGCCAGGGTGCATTTTGGGTACTGTACTTGCGGGAAATTATCCCCGCGGAAATTGCGCACACCAGTTGCGTAAGAGAGAAAAAACGGTTACGCCAGGCGAAATGCCTGCCGCGTACGCACGCCGGTACGCAATCGCGTATCCACGAGGTCCATATCCCGGTATACAGATTCCCGGATGAACCATACAGAACGAACGCTGCAACAAACGCCCAGGCGCTGTACGGGGCAGGAAGCCATCCGGTGAGTCCGGCAAGCGCAAGAAAGAGCGCCTGGACCCGTACGCTTGCCACGACATAATGCTTGCGCGTCTTGCTTTTGTCAAGGATAAGCGGCAGGAAGAACTGCCCCACCGATCCCACGAGCAGCGGTGCGCTTCCGAGCAGCGCAATGGTCATTGCCGGCGCATGGAGCCGAACCGCGGCGGCAACGGAAAACGTATCCGCGAGCGCGATCATGACGCTGCAGAGAATTCCGTCCGTCAGGCTATAGAGGAGCGCCTGGCGCAGCGCAGGCGACCCCACGTCAACGCCGCCGAGAAAATGCTTGCGGTAACGATCATCCATGAGCTACCCGATCAATCGGTCGACCAACCCCTGGTAAAGCAACAGCAGTTTGTCCCCCAAGAGTACGGAGATCCAAAGGCCGCAGGAGAGAAAGGGGCCGAAGGGGATTTTATGGTCCGTCTTGAGTACTTTGAAAACAATAAGAATGATCCCGACAATTGCACCAATAAGGGATGCCAGGACGATGGTCGTCAAGGCGACTTTCCAGCCGAAGACCCCACCGCAGAAAGCCATGAGTTTTACATCCCCCCCGCCCATGGCCTCGCCCTTCCGTAATATCCATTCGCCGAGTGTGCCGATGACAAACAGGGAGCCCCCGCCCGCCGCAATCCCAAGAACACACTCCAGGGGTGAAACATCCCCAGGAAGAAACGATACCAGGATTCCAATGATCAGCCCGGGAATGGTCATTGAATCCGGAATGACGAAATGAATAAGGTCGATGACCGTAATTGGGATCAGCATCAAGAGGACGGAGATCTGGATAACGAGGGTGATAAGGTGCCAGACGGAAAGGGGGGCGCCCGCGGCAGGGAGGACAATTCTCCAACATAAAATCAAGGCGGCACAAGCGGTTGACAGCTCGACAAGAGGATACCGGACGGATATTTTTTCCTTACACCCCGAGCACCTGCCTCGAAGAAAAAGGTAGCTTAACAAGGGAATATTTTCAAGGGGCCTGACGGGCCTGCCGCACCGTGGGCAATGCGAGGGCGGCAGGACGATGGATTCCTTCCTGGGAAGGCGGTGGATCAGGACATTGAAGAATGAGCCGACTATCAGGCCGAAGGCGCCGGCGACAAAGTAATAAAAAACAGTCATGCCTGGGCTCATTTACGTTTTGACGATCCGGGCTGAACTTTTTTTGCCTGGCCGGTTACGAGAGAATCCTTTTTTAGAGTTGAAGGATCTAGGGTCTTGTATGCCTTGATGATTGCCGGAAGCGGGTTTGCGTTGAGGATGTTCTGGACCGGACCCACGGCCGGGGTAAGGCCATGTATCTTGAGCGTCGGGGAAATCGCCATGTAAAACTCGAACGTTTTCGATGGCTCCAACCAATGTTTGACCGCGGAAAAGGGGAGCGACACAACGGTGATGACTACGATCCAAACCAGAAAGAACACCTTGAGAAATCCGAGAAGACCGCCGCAGACCCGATCGACCCATCCGAGGACGGTAAGGTGAATGATCTTTTTGATGAGCATGCCGAGAAGAATGATGATGAGAAGGGCGACCAGGAAAATCAGGAGAAACGATACCACCGAAAGCACGGTACCGGACAATTTCAGGAATGACAGGTGGACCGCCAGTTGACGGTATAGTGCGAGTCCGGTGAAGAACGCGGCGACGATGCCGATAAGCCGGATTGCCTCCTCGACAAACCCGCGATACAGGCCGACAATGATGAACAGGAGTGCGAGGGCGGCTGCAATGATGTCAAATGCGTGCATGACCATTCCTTTTCAAATGAAAAAGGCGAGACAGTATTCTCGCCTTGCCGAAGATGCGGTGTTGAAAACGGAAGTTATTTCTTTGCTGTTTCGAGAATTCCAACGACATGCTTTTCTTCGATGATAAACGTCTTCTTGCCGTTCTTGAAATAAATCCAGTTTTCCTGGGTGGCCCAGGGCTGTTTGACAACTTCCAGTTTGTCGGGGTCATGGAGCAGGAATTTCAGGGTTTCCACCTTCATGCCTATTTCGAATCTCCCGTCGTAAATGCATTGCTTATCAAGGTCGGGGAGGTCAGGGTGGGCTTGGACGTATTGGTCGATTTCGTCCTGTTTCGGTTTGATGAACGGCTGCATGAAGCATCCGACGCAGATACACAGGACAACCGAACAGGCGATCGCTTTAAGAATGTTTCGTGTCATTTTCAAACTCCTCCTCGGTCGAATAAATTTTGACCAATTTGTTGAGACCGACGACGTCAAGCACGTCCTTGACATATTCGTTCGGTTCTATTATGACAAGGACACCGTCCCGTTTTTTGAGCGTGTTATGGCAGTAAATCAGAACATTGAGTGCGCCGCTGTCGAGGTAGGTGACCTGCGAGAGGTTCAGGGCGATCTTGATGCTGTTTTTTTCAAGGAGGGTATTGATATAGGACTTGAGAATGATGGAATCCTTGAGCCTGTCGATTTTCCCGACTACATCAATGATGCTGAAATTGCCATGTTCGCGCCCGGCTATGTCCATACGCTACCGCCATGGGGAAATGATTAGCAATTATACATAAATTATCTACGCTTTTTGCGTAGATAATAATCTCAGCTACAGCAATCCACCAGCGAAGCAGGTGGGTTAGAAAACAACGTAATTAATATAATCTAAATCAATTATGCTGCAAAAGGAAAAGAATTCAGGCCCTGTCAGCAATTTGAACAAACATAGACGCTGTTCCGGGCATTTCTTTTTCCCTCTTCAAGGGTGCGTTCAAGGGATTTCATGAACTCGGCTGACTTTTCGTCCTTGGCTGACTGGCCAACGGAAAGCGTAACGGTAACGCCCGCGGTCAAACCGTTGATTCGCTTTGTACGTTCGAAAACGCTCGCGCGGAGTCGATCGGCGAGCTCCGCGGCCTCTCGCTTGTTGGTGTTCGGCAGAATGATCAGGAACCTGTCGCCGGAATAGCGGGTGACGATGTCCACCACGCGAACGGTCTTCTTGATGATCTTCACGATGATGGTAAGCAGCTCGTCCCCGACCTTGAATGAGAAATCGTGATTGATTTTGTGGAATTCGTCGACGTCGAGCAATATTAAGGACAGGGCGTGATTGTACCGTTTCGCACGAAGCATTTCCTCTTTGAGCTTTTCGATGTGGTACCCCGGCGCATAGGCCCGGTTGAGCCATTCTTCGCGGTTGACGGCATTTGGCAACGGGTTCAGCTCGTTAAGGACGTTTGATTGCGACTGAACCGACCTGGGGTTGCCGATGGCGTCGAAATAGTCGACGGCGGTCACGAGGATGCCGACGCGCCTTCCCAGCTTGGCTTGCATGTCCTCTTTGTGTCCCAGAATCCGCTGCCAGTGGTCCCGGGCTTCCCTGCCGCGAAATGTTTTACCTGTCAAACGTTGGATAAGGAAACGGAAAGGATCGGCCGGGACCCCGGGAACGTCGATGAAAATGCTCTTGATCCGCTCAAAGGAAACAGGATCGCTTGTCTCGAGCGGTTCCTGGATGAACTGTTTGAATCCTTCGAACGGAAGTTCTGACTGGCCTTGCATAGTGGTCATTTTGTGGAATCCGAAAAATAAATTCGAAGGAACCCGCTGACAGAAGCCGGCGGCCCGCCCCGCGCGCGACGCGGGAAACAGCCCTCTCACGTGAGGGACAAAATATTCTACAAACTAATATTTTCTGGTTAACATAATACACAAAAAAATTGTTCCGTATAAAAAAAAACAGAAGTTATTTTAGTACACGGTGCTCTGTTGAAAGACCAGGAGGCTTTTCATGAGTCTTTTCGAAGTAAAATGTCCCATGTGCAAAGGTACGCTCTGGATAGACCAATCCACCGGCAAGGTCGTGGACCATGCGGCAGCCGATCATCAGAAAACCGATTTCAACGATTTCGTGAAGAAGCAGAAGGAGAAAAGCTCGCTCTGGGAGGACAAATTCAAGAAGGCGGCGGAGGATACGGCAAAACGCAAGGCTGAGATCGAGGAAAAGTTTAAGAACGCGAAAGAAAAGCCTGACGAAATCCAGGGCGATTATGAATCTCCCTTCAAATGGGATTAGTAAACAAAACCTGTAACCTTTCCGAGGAGGCTTTCATGAAGAAATGGTTTGGTATTGCCGCGGCATTCCTGCTGGCGGGTTCGTTGACGTCGTCTGGTGCGGCAAGTCCCCGGGTCAAGATTGAGACGACCAGCGGCACGATCGTCGTCGAACTCAACCCTCAGGCAGCACCCAAGACCGTGGTGAATTTTTTGCAATATGTTAAGGATGGTCATTACAACGGCACGATTTTTCACCGCGTCATAAAGGGGTTCATGATACAGGGCGGCGGCATGACGCGCGACATGACCGAAAAACCTGCGCACGCACCCGTGGTCAACGAGGCCGACAACGGTCTGAAAAACGATGCGGGCACAATTGCCATGGCGCGCACAGGCGACCCGAATTCAGCCACGGCACAATTTTTCATAAATACCGTTAACAACGCGGCATTGAATTTCAGGAGCAAGGACGTTCAAGGATGGGGATATTGCGTTTTCGGAAAAGTCGTGGGCGGCATGAATATCGTTTCGGCAATTGAAAATGTCGCGACAGGCGATATGGGCATGTACCAGAATGTCCCGACAACTCCGGTCGAGATCACCAAGGTATCGGTAGTCGAAGCCGCGGCCGGGGCAGCGGCCAAACCGGCGGCCAGTGCGACCGAACCTGCGGCAAAGGGATCTTTTGCGCCCGCAAAGAAAGAGGCAAAAACATCCGATACAATCACAACTGCCTCAGGTCTCAAGTACACGATCGTTAAAAAGGGTAACGGCGTTATGCCCAAAGCGGGCCAGACCATTAAGGTGCATTACACGGGCAAGTTCCTTGATGGAAAAATTTTCGACAGCTCGGTGCAGCGAAACGAGCCGTTTTCCTT
>Ga0182027_10016459_pt1 | contig 10094 bp, 13 predicted proteins | sample 712E1DmetaG_FD_121300 | JGI IMG/M metagenome (GOLD analysis project Ga0182027, IMG submission 121300) | Permafrost microbial communities from Stordalen Mire, Sweden - 712E1D metaG (Illumina Assembly) | ecosystem: Environmental > Terrestrial > Soil > Wetlands > Permafrost | place: Sweden... | reverse complement strand
CTCTGGATTGAACAATCTCTTTCGCCATATTGATAAAAATTCCCGTGGGTATCGCCCAAAATTTGTATTTCAATATGACGAGGATTCTCTATAAATTTTTCAATATAAAGAGATGGATTGCTGAATGAAACATTAGCTTCATTACTAGCTGTAAGAAATGCATTTTCAATTTCTTTTTCTTCCCAGACAATTCTCATTCCTTTGCCGCCACCGCCGGCAGTTGCTTTTAGTATAACTGGGAATCCAATCTCAGCAGCAATAATTATTGCTTCATCTACAGTATTAATAATCCCCTTACTACCAGGAACAACAGGAACTCCAACTTTTTTCATTGTTTCCTTAGCGAAAGCTTTATCCCCCATTTTTCGGATTGAATCAGGAGAAGGTCCTATAAATTTTATATTTGATTGAGCACAAATTTCACTGAATTCTGCATTTTCCGCAAGAAATCCGTATCCTGGATGAATAGCATCTGCACCGGTAATTTGAGCGGCAGATAATATATTTGCAACTTTTAGATAACTTTGACTGCTTTGTGCAGGTCCTATGCAAACAGCTTCATCAGCAAATATCACAGGCAGTGAATCACGGTCAATTTCCGAATAGACGGCAACAGTTGGAATTCCAAGTTCCTTACAGGTTCGGATAATTCTAAGTGCAATCTCCCCGCGATTTGCGATTAAGATTTTCTTGAACAATATTTCCTCTTAAACTTTGATAATTCTAAATGGTTTCAATAAGAAACAGAGGTTGATTATATTCAACCGGCGAGGCATTCTCAACAAATATCTTGACGATTTTTCCGCTTATATCGCTTTCAATTTCATTCATCAATTTCATAGCTTCTACAATACATAATACGGAGCCAGGTGAAACATCATCTCCAATTCGAATATAAGGATCAGCATCCGGAGAAGGGGCTATATAAAATGTTCCAACTATAGGCGATTTTATTTCATGGAGCTTAGATTCATTTATATCGATTTTTGTTGTTTGAGATTCAGGAATTAACGTAGCAGGTTGGGTTGCAATATTATGTTTTTGATACTCATTGATTGATTGAATATGACCTTGATGCGCTGAATTTGAGTTTTTTGAGATCTTTAGCTTTAAATCACCTTCTTGAACTGAGAATTCTGTGATCTCACTTTGCTCAACAATTTTAATCAGTCTTTTTATAAGATTTATATCCATAGTATCTCGCTATTAATTTTTTACTCTTTCAACATATGCACCTGTTCTAGTATCAACCTTTAAAATATCGCCTTCATTTACAAACAAAGGGACATTTATTTTAGCCCCTGTTTCAAGTACAGCCGGTTTAAGAGCATTATTGGCTGTGTCACCTTTAAAACCAGGTTCAGTTTTTGTGACAATAAGATGGACAAAAATTGGTATTTCTGAAGAGATTATTTGATCTTTATCATCAAGCAGCAACTCGACTATATCGCCTTCTTTTAAATAAACTTGTCCATCACCTATTATATTTTCAGCGACAGTTAATTGTTCATATGTACCGTTATCCATCAGTACCAATCCGCCGGATTCTCTAAAAAGGTATTGATACTTTCTTCTTTCAACTCGAACAACATCAACAGATTCACCGGAACGAAAAGTATTATCTAGTACCCTACCAGTTTTTAAATTTTTCAAGGATGTTCTAACAAATGCCCCGCCTTTCCCTGGTTTAACGTGTTGAAATTCCACAATTACATAAGGATCATTTTTATATTTTATAATCAATCCGTTTCTGAAATCTGAAGTATCTGCCATGAATCTTTTGTCCTTCTATATGATGAAAATATACCAACCGTCTATTATAAAAGCAAGAAATAGAGTTAAGTAATAAATATTACTTAACTTTCAATTTGAACCAGATATTTATCCAAATCGTTTACCGTAGAAGATGTCTTATATTCTTTCTTAATACTTTCAAAAAGTTTTTTCGCTTCATCTTTTTTACCGATATTCAACAAATCTATTCCGGCTTTAATAAGAAATTCTGGATTAGATGGGTTTGTATTTATAATCTTTGCGGCATCCTTATAAAGGTCCGCAGCTTTTTCATATTCCTTTTTAGTTTCCCAATATGCGGCTCTACCTGCTAAAGCAGAGGCTTTAAATTCCGGGATGGATCCGGAATAATCATTAAAAACTTTATATGCCGCTTCATCATCTCCCAACATAGAATACGAAGTAGCTAAATAGATTTTTGCGACTTCTCCTTGTTCAGAGCTTCCATATTTTTCAACAATTTCCTTCAAACCAGTAATATTTGCTACTTTTTGACCTTCGATTGCTTCTTTATAAGAACCTGAATCATATAATGGGATTATTTTGGAAAGCAAATCTGCCGCTTTCAAATTATTTGAAGTACGCTGATTATTCCATAAAATAAGAGCGACTATAATTACAGCAACAATTCCTGCACCAATCAAAATTTTAGCCTGGTATTCCTGAAAAAAACTTATCGCCTGATAATAGGAAGTAACAAGTTTGTCTTCTTTGATTTGTTTTTTGCTTATCTTTTTTCTTTTCTCAAGCACTTTCACCTCAGCTATTAATAATTCATTAAAAATTTGGCGGGAAATCTAATAAAAATTAAAGACCTATTCTAATATGATTTGAAAATATCCACGCATTATTTTCTTTATATACTTCAATTCTATAGACTCCCCTTTCCGAAACTGTAAATTCTGCTTTAGTCGTTTCTACGGATTCTTTAAGATCGCCGTTATAAATCAAGTTTATTTGACCTATTATTTCAGGAAGGTTAACTATAAATTTTACTTCATTTCCAAAAGGGATAGAATCCCCCATTTCAAAAATTTTTCCATTCAATTCAGCAATAAATTTAAATCCTCTTGCATCTCCTTGATAATAATTTGATACAAAGCAACGGCCGTAAGATAATGCCTCAAATATATTTCTTTTAGATTTATTGATTGTTTCAGTTTCATTAGCACAAATCAGTTTGTCCCCTAATAAGATATGAGTACGGATTGATTTGAACAATACTTTATATGGGAAAACTTCGAATTCAACAAAACCCATTAAATTAACTTTATGTGCATGTGCATCTACTCCTCCAATCCCAACAACCTTTCTCTTCTGGTTCAAATTATCCCAGACTTTCAAAGTTTCTCTTGATGGACCAATAATTGATTTCAAAGGGTGGATAAAATAATTGTATTTATTCTGTTCAGTTAATCCTTCCATCCATTCCGACATATGATTCCAGATCTCTATCCCGGTGAAATCCTCACAATCCCATTCCGTCCAGGGATAAGGAGGATGTTCTTTCATCGAATTTCTTTTTTCAAGCGGATGAGCCAAAAACCCTATGCCGCCAGCTTCTTTTACTCTTCTTACATATTCAGCAGCTGGAGTTCTTGTTGAAGGAGTTTCATTAATACCTAGTGCTAGATAATGATTTTTATTCTCTTTGTCATTTATCTCACATCCAACTAAAAGAAGAGTATTTTCAAACCAGCGTTCGAATCCTTCATGCAGAGCACGAAGTGTATTGTGATCAGTAAGAATTATAAAATCAAGTTCAGCTTCGTTAGCAAATTTTACTATTTCCTGAATTTCACCTGAACCATCAGAAAAAATTGAATGTATGTGTATAGCACCTACATATTCAAACATTTTGTAACCTATGCTTTAACGCCAATCTAAAATATTGTAGTTCAAAATATCTTATGCGTTATTAACTTCAAACAAAGTTGAATATTGAGTCGACTGCTCTTTTATCATATCTGATAATTTTGTCATTAAAAGATCAATTCGCTCGTCCGATTGATCATCAAAATTCTCATATGATTCCTGATTTTTAAATATATAAATCTCTTCAAAGCAATTCGGTTTGTTTTTCTGTTCAAAAACAGAATAACTTTCAAGTCCTTCTGCCTTAACCAAATTTTTCAACTCACGGACTACATCAAGATAATCTGCTCTTTTTTCTGGCACCACATTATAACGAATTGAAAAGATTACTTTGCTCATTTATCTCCTCGATTAGATTATTAATTCACCTTTAAATGTAACTTCTGCTGGCCCTATTAAAGAAACATTCTGCACTAAATGATTTTCAATAGTAAAATCAACAATCAACTCAGCACCGCTTTTTACTAAAAGTCTAACCGGTTGTTTCATCAATCCATTTACTACTGTAATTATAGCAGCAGCAGTGGATCCTGTTCCACATGCCATAGTTTCATCTTCCACACCACGTTCAAATGTTCTTATATTTATAACATCGTGAAGAACATCGATAAAACTGACATTCGTCCCTAATGGTGCAAAATCTTTATGATAACGAATTTCTTTACCTATTTCCAATACCGGGAATTGCTCCAAACTGTCATAAAACGAATCATGATATTCCGGATATTTTAATACATCTCTAATATTTATAACAACATGAGGAGAGCCGGTATTTATATATGACGCATTAATCAACTGTTTAGCGGCTTTGATTTTGAAATTACGTTTTAATTCCGAAGGCGGTTGAAGATTAAATTGAATCAAACTGCCGTTCAAAACTTGCCCTGAATACTCAGTTCCGTTTGTTAAAAACTTAATTTTTTCAATGCCATATCTGCCGCTTTCTTTTCCATATAAAATAGAACATCTGGCTCCATTCCCGCATAAACTCCCAACTGAACCATCTGCATTAAAATATTCCATTTTGAATACATAGTCTTTGAAATCTGATAAAAATAAGACACCGTCGGCTCCAATTCCGCTTCTTCTTGCACAAATATTTTTAATTATTTGTGGTGTTAAATGCAGATCAGGATTAATTTTCCCATCAAACAGGATAAAATCATTGCCTGCTCCGCTCATTTTTGTAAAATAAAAACGACTCATAATGATATCAAATTTAAGTCATTAATATTGGTAAATCAATAAAATAAGAAGTGCTGGCATGATTTTTAATTAACTACATTCATAAATATAATTTTGGTGAGCTAAATCGGATTTAACAAAAAATTAATTGTATTTAATATTTTATTATTTATTCAAATTTTTATTTAATGATAGACTAGCTAAAGCTCTGCCTTCTTCAGAAATTTCAATTGTATCAACCTTTGAGGAACTTTTAAATTTGGAGGTGCCTTTATTTCGTAATTTTTGATATTGTTTACTTGCTTTTTTAGCAGCAGCAGAAGTGGAAGTATCATTCTGCTTCAGTGATGCTATGCTAACCTGTTCGACAGAATTAATTGCCAATAAAAATCCCGTTTTTATATTAATATTGTAGTTTACACAATACAATAAGCGGAGATTGTATTTAACATTAAAACCTTAAGGTGAAATGTAATAATTATAGTTGTAAATTAATAAGTATTATTTATTATATCTGAAAAAAGCATCAATTGACGCATAATACTTTTTAACAACTACTTTATGTCCCACTAGTCTGAATTCTTTATCGATATAGACATCGGCAAACAGTATTACCCCCTTCCTCTTCAAATAATAACCGCATGTATTCCACTTGTTGTTATATTCAGCAATTTTGGGGTTGTTTGAAAAAAGAATAACATCATGTTTTTCTAAGAGGGTTTTCAATGAAGGGTGTTCATAAAACGTGGTGCCTTTATCATTAGAAATCAAAGCAGTGTTATCAATTTCCAATAATATTTTAAGTTTTTTAACCATATTCAACACTATCTATAAAAAATACAAATATTTTCTTGATAACAACTAAACATTTTTTTCTAAATAAAGTTCAACTTCAATAAACAGGTATAAGGTTCAATTAATAAATATTTTAATTTGGTGTTATATAAAGTAAATTACCATCCACTAATTTCATTACTACTGAAAATGACTTTGCAAAAAAATATTACCCATCTAAAATAGGTTTATTTTATAAGTACACTTTAAAGTATTTGTCACATAAAGAGAGAAATTAGATCCTCGTCTTTCCAGTTTTAGATAGTTAACATAAAGAAGCCAGATAAAAACGTATCTGGAGAACTTAAACAATATGAACATAGCCTAATTATTTTCTAGATTTTTCACGATTTGGTGGTGAGGACTGTCCGTTATCCCTTGTTCTTGCTGGTTGGGAAGTTGTTCCGGTAGTGTTAGTAGGCGTATTTCTTTGAGTTGAGTTAACTCGATTTCTTGTATCCGTGCTTGATCCTGAGTCCGGTCTATTTCCCGATTTCACAGAATTGTTTTGATCAGTCCTAGTTTTTGTTTGATTATTAACTTGATTATAAGGGTTATAAGTAACACCCACACCGCTCAAATCAACTACTGGTTCTTCAACTACATTACAAACCGGAGTCAGGAATTCTGAATTTGTTCCGCTATAAGATTGTGTCGTCGTATCATTATAATTATTTTGATTCTGATAATCATATGAGTCTCGATAAGTCAATTGTGTATAACATCCACCTAAATAAAATAGTGGCATTATAAGTATTATTTTTATTAATGATTTCATTGCAGATCCTCCCCCTTCTTAATTTCAAATAATATAAAAACTTCTATTAGTTAGGCACTTTAAATCACCAAATAGTTTAATTTTATAAAACTTCCTATTTAATCCCAATAAATAAAATAAATAAGATTTTACTTCGTTTTATGAATTAGTCCTAAAATAACCTCTTATGTTCCAAAAGGATAAATAGAAATATATAAAAATATATGTATGTTCTAGACAATTAAATAAAAACATTAAAACCGGCAGAAATAGTAAGAATTTAATATTTCTTTCTAAATTTATTTTATAAAAAATAATACATTGCAAGTAGACCAAGAGAATAAAGAACAATTTGAATAATAGAATCCGGTCCAATTCTCATATAACATTTTTTGGGTTTGAGAAGAAATGATATGGCATAGACTGCCATCATTACAATTCCTAAAAAAGCAAAAAGAATATCAAGATGGCCGGCATATGACAGTACAGGTTTTCCAACAATTATATCAGCCATTAAAAAAATAACCAGCATAAATGCATTACCCCCCATAATATCGCTTATAGCAAGGTGATTATCACCAATAAAAATAGACTCAAGTCCTGTGCTAATTTCTGGTAAAGACGAGCATATAGCCAAAACTGTAGCAGCAAATATTCCGCTGTTAATACCTAATTTATCAGCAATTATTGAACCTGATTCTTCCAGAACTACACCTGCTATTAATGTTGCTATACAACCAACAAGAAAAATCAGTGCAACATAGAGAGTTGATTTTTTTGCATAGAAGATATGATTTTCAACGGCACGTCGCTGATGATGTCTACGACCCGAAATTCCGTTATGTGATGTTCCTATATACTTAGGATTTTTTCTTGCCCGATTTATTGTAAATAATCCTACAACCCATATTACAGCAAGAAATATTGATAAGGGATTCATATGAAAAATACTTTTTTTAATAGGGATAAAAGCAGCCCCTAAAGCAACACTCGTAATAAAAATAGCAAATATGGTTTCAAGTGATAATAATGGTGAACCGGCGATATAAGAAAGAGGTTTTTTTTGCTTGGTAGAAAAATCAAATATAACAATGATCAAAGTCTGGATTGCAATACCGCCCAGCAGATTACCAATAATTATAGGTATATGACCACTTATTGCTGCACTATAGCATATTGCAATTTCAGGTAGACTTCCACTAATGCCAAGTAAAATCAAACCTCCAATTGCTTCCCCTATTTTAAGACGGGTATCAAGAGTATCGGTGGTTTTAGTAAGAGCAATTCCGGCAATCCATGTTACTGCTGCCGAAATTATAAATATTGCCAATAATGAAAGTAGGGATAAATTTACCATTTTAATTATCCGAATATCTTTTGTTGCGACTTATATTAATTTTTCTGAGGAATTGTAAAATAGAATGTGCTCCCAATATTTTCTTTACTTTCCACCCAAATATTTCCCCCATGTTTTTCTACAAATTCCTTACATAATAGTAATCCTAATCCCGTACTCTCCTCTCCATCGGTTCCTGGCCGTCCGACTTTTTCTTCCAGCTTAAACAATTTATCGCTTAGAGTGGAAGACATTCCAATACCACAATCGTTTATTGATACTTCTACCATGTTACAGTCATCTGTCTTTGCTTGAACTGTCACTTTTCCGCCATTGCTTGTAAATTTAATTGAATTTGAGATTAAATTGCGAATTATAGAGTTTAACATTGCCTCATCGGCAAGAACTTTTTTATCAACAGGAATATTCATTATTAAAGAAATTCCCTTTTTCTCTCCTTGTTTATTAATGATGTCTATATTCTCTGAAACTAATTCTGCAAGATTAATTTCTTTCGGATTCCAGCTAACCGAGCCTCTCTGCATATGAGCCCATTCTAATAAATTTTGTAAGAGCTAAAAAAGACTTTTAGCTTTTACATGAAGATGAGAACTTGAGAGCTTTAACTCCTCAGTTGAAAAATTACTAATATCCGAAGCCAGCATTTCAGTTAATGTGATAAAACTATTAAACGGACTTTTCAAATCATGAGCAATAATGGAGAAAAACTTATCTTTTTCCGAGTTTAATTTTTCAAGTTTCTCTTTCGTTTGGCTGAGTTCTTCAATGATTGCATTCCGTTCAAAAAGGCTTTCTTCTATTGTATTTTTAGATATGATTAATTCCTCATTCAATTCTTTCAAGGTCTTCGGGTGGAATAAATTGAGTCCAACTTTTTCCAATAAGTTCTTTATCCGTGTATCCGCTGATATTGCACAATTCTCTATTGAAAGTAGTTATTGTTGTATCCGGTTCTACAACCAGTATTGCCGCAGTAGTGTTATCATAAATAGCTCAAAAGTATTCTTCGCTATACGGAAAGACTTCCTTGTTTGATATGCTTTCGGTGCTTTCTTTCTCATAGATAGCTTTAAGAACAGCATTCTCTTTTTTTAGCTTTACCAATTCCAGCAAAAGTTCTTCTTTAGTTTTATCAATCATTTCTATATTTCAATTTTTCCAAAACGTTGAAATCAATATACTCAAAGTTAATTAGCTATGTTAATACATATTGTAATTTACTAAAGCAAGATGAATGAATCATTATAAATATTTTAATTATTTGATTCCCTAATTCTGGTTTTGTCACAATAAAAGTATATGATATTTTAGGAAAAGAAATTACAATATTGGTTAAAGATATTAAACCGGCAGGAAGTTATAATGTTCAATTCAATGCTAGTAATCTTGTAAGCGGAGTTTATTTTTAGAGAATGCAGGCTGGAAACTTTGTACAAGCAATGAAATTACTATTGCTCAAATTGTATCATATGATACTTACTATAAATAGTCAATTATATCAAACGAGTTAATAGTTCAATGTAGAAAAATATGGGAGAGGCAAAAGCGCATTCTCTATTCATAAGAGAATGCGCAAATCCCAAAGTGGAGGTGGCGGGAGTCACCACTTAAGGTCTAACGCTTTATATAACAATGAGTTATAAAATTTAAGAATCATTTCACACACTATTCACACAGAATAATACTTTGAATCACAGTCTTTTAATTCAAATTGCAACGTTGTTAACTATTATTCAACTGATTTCTGGAAAAAATCTTCTTTATTAATTTCCTCTTGAATTTTTTGATCAATATTTGCAATATCAACTCTATTCTGTTTATTTTTTTTATTACAAGTAAAGAAATTAATTAGTAACCAAAATACAAATGATGCAGCCAATGTTGCACAAAATTTCAATAATGAATTCAAAGATAAAATATATTTAATAGTAAACGAGGAAAATATAAATACTAATGAAGGTGTATATAAGTATTTGAATATTCTTATTTTTATTTTTATTCCATTATAAATATCAAGAAGTTGCTTTTTTCTATTCGACTTAAAATTTGCAATAAACTTATTTCTGAAATCGTCAGCTTTTTGTCTCTCAATCTTTTCAATTTGTAAATCCCTAATACTTATTTCTAACTTAGATTCAAGATCAAGTTTTTCTTTATGGAATAATCTATTTAACAGTAAAGTAGCATCTTCATCAGAGCACCCACTTGCTCTCGCTTCATTCAATGAACTGGCAATTTCAATCACTTTTTCAGATGGAAGTTCATTAATTGCAATATCAGTGTCTAAGATAT
>Ga0182027_10016457_pt1 | contig 10095 bp, 11 predicted proteins | sample 712E1DmetaG_FD_121300 | JGI IMG/M metagenome (GOLD analysis project Ga0182027, IMG submission 121300) | Permafrost microbial communities from Stordalen Mire, Sweden - 712E1D metaG (Illumina Assembly) | ecosystem: Environmental > Terrestrial > Soil > Wetlands > Permafrost | place: Sweden... | reverse complement strand
GCGGATGCTGCGGAGCGTCGCCTGCACGAATGCGCGCAGGTTGCCCGGCGTGCGGTGTTGCATGTCGAGCACCACGCAAATATCGCCGTTGTAATTGACCGCCATGCCGCGGCGGAGATCGTTTGCTGTCGCCATAAATTCAAAAATCAGTCGTTCACAATGGTGTTTCCCGCAAAACGGGAGCGCGGAGCATAATCTCGAAAATCACCCGAACGCAAGCGTGGTTTTTGACTAAAACGGGCGTTTCCGGGTGTGAATATCTTCTCTCGGCCATGCCTTGACACCCCAAAGTTTTGTATGTTACAAACGAGCGACCACAATTAGCTGTGGATTTATGCGCTGCCCCAAATGCGGCTGTCAGGAAGACAAGGTCATTGATTCGCGCGCGTCGCGTGAGGGGGCCACTATTCGTCGCCGCCGCGAATGCACCAAGTGCGGCCATCGCTTCACCACTTACGAGGAATTCGAACATGAAGGTTTGATGGTGCTCAAACGCGACAGCCGACACGAAGAATTTTCCCGCGAAAAACTTTTGTCCGGCATCAGGAAAGCCTGTCAAAAACGCCCCGTCAGTCCGCAGGTGATGGAAGATTTGGTGGACCACATCGTTGCCACCGTGACTGACAAATACGAAAACGAGGTCCCCGCCGAATTCATCGGTAAAATGGTCATGGAGGGCCTGCGCGGCATTGACGGAGTCGCCTACGTGCGGTTTGCCAGCGTTTACCGCCGGTTTCAGGAAGCGACCGACTTCGTGCACGAAGTCAGAAAAATGGAGGCCGCCAAATGATTGCGCTGCAATCCGACTGCCTGCTTTTTCAACTGACGAACGGCGAAAGTGTGCCCTGCTCGGCGGAAATGATTTCCGTCGAAATCATCGGCGGTGTCGATGACCTGCTCGACCCCGAAGTGCTGCGTCACGCCGCTGCATCCGTCTTTCACTATTTCAAAAATGAACTGTGCCGCGAAACAGTCACGGTGGGCGAGTTTGCCGGGACTTTGGAAAAAGTGCTGCGCAATCTCGGGTTCACCATTCGCGCCGGCGCGCTCGAATCGCGTTCGCAGGAAATTCTTGAATCCGATCTTTGCCTCATCGCGCGTGAATCCGGCGACAGCCTCGAACTCTTTTTCTTCCCGCGTCTGCGCGACGAACTGCGCGCGCAACTCCGCCAATCGCCGCGCATACTGCGTTTTCGCGGACTGCGCGGTTGTGTCAAACAACTCGCCGGCGCGCGCCGTTGGAGCGGCCGTTGCGAGCAATTGCAGGATCACATCGTCGAGTATCTGCGCCAATGCCTCACCGCCGAACTGGAGCAGACCGACTGCGCGCTGGTGGTGGAATAAATTTCAGACACGGATTTCACTGATTGGCATGGATTAAAACTGGTGGGGCGAGCGCTCGTCTGGGCGAAGTCTGACGAAGACCGATCCTCGCGAGCCGAAAATTAATTCGTGAAAATCCGTGCAATCCGTGTCTAAATTAAACCATGAGCAAGACGCTTTTTGAAAAAATCATCGCCCGCGAAATTCCGGCGGCGATTGTTTACGAAGATGATTTGGTGCTCGCCATCCGCGACATCAATCCGCAGGCGCCAGTGCACGTTTTGATTTTCCCGAAAAAGGTGATTCCGCGCATCGCCGAGGCCGGGTCGGAGGATCATAGAGTCCTCGGCCACCTTTTGCTCAAAGCCGCCGAGGTTGCCGACAAACTTGGTTTGAAGAAAGGCGGTTATCGGCTCGTCATCAACAACGGGCCTGACGCTGGTGAGGCCGTGCCGCATCTGCACGTTCACATCCTTGGCGGACGCCAGATGACTTGGCCGCCGGGTTAATTCAAGGTAGGGCGCGCTGTCCGCAGCGCGCCGCTGTTCGGCGCGTTCAGAGAACGCGCCCTACCAAAATTGCTGGACACAGAAATTCTCCGAGCGCAAAGTGAAAATTATGAGTGAGCTTAATTTTGTCATAGATATTAGTAGTGGTGAGGATTCAGATTTGAGGGACTTTCTTCGGCAGCATGGCGTTAGTGCCAGTCCAAACTACGGAGTCCAGAACGCATGGCCTATGCCAGACGTAACCGAGATTGTGAAGCATCCGGCTCCATATCTTTTGGTTGGTGCAGCCGTTCATGTTTTGAACACGGCGATTCAGGCATACGCTTCTACCAAAAAGAAGCGCATCATCATCAATCGGCTCGCAAAGGGCGGCATCAAGATTGACGCAACGAATTGGACGGCGGAAGAGTTGAACAAGCTCAATCTTGACTATCTGGATTATGTAAGCTTTGAATCTATCAAAAAGAAGGCAGACGATGATTAGACCATGACACCTAATATAAAAACGAAACTCGCCTTGTTTTTGGTGTTCGCGGAGTTGACGGTTTCCGCGCAAACCAATTCCGTTCACAACTGGACGCTCAAATCCGGCGCGGTTTTTTCCGGCGATTATTTTTCTTCCGGCACACAGATGATAGTGATCAAAAGTAGTGGCACGAACTACCTCTTGAAAATTTCAGAACTTTCAACGAGCGACTGGCTTTATCTTCAGGATTGCAACGCCGCGAAACGACAGATGCAGTTGGACGCGGAAGCAAAACAATTAGCCGCACAAGGCTATATTGAGGTAAATGCTCAACTGCTGGAAAACTTCCCAGAAAAAGTTAATTTCAAAAAAGTATGGATGGATTGCGAATTTTGGCGGTTCAGTCCATACTCGGCAATAGGAGAAACAGCACCGGACGTTATATTAGTTTTGCAGGTTGAAGATAAGGATAAGAACCTTTACGAGTATTGCGAAATTTTCAAAGATTTGTCCGATGATAACTTTTCGACTTCCCGGCCAAATCCAGTGGCGCAGGCGCTGTCTAACTTAAAATCTGGCGACAAAATCAGACTGATTGGCATCGGACACAACACTGGCAGCGGCTTCCATAAATTTGAAATTCAAAATTTTGAAATGATTGAATCTGCCGCTGATGCTGCCACCGTCAAGAAAGTGAAGCGGGATTTGGAAAATCAAACGGAGGCAAACCCAAAGGACGTTGATTCTAACACTGGATTGCCAAAGTAGCCGTCGCTCCGCGATAAAACAAAAATTTCTACGTTAAACAAATTTCTTCAACACCTTGCCGAGCCGCTTGATGCCTTCACGGATATTTTCTTCGCTCGCACTGCCAAAACTGATGCGCATTTCGTTGTCCGGTTTGCGACGCGCCGGATCGTCCGCGTAGCAAAGTTCGCCCGGCACATAGAGCACGTTGTTTTTCAGCGCAGTTTGAAAAACTTTGGACTTCACACCCGATGAAACGTTTTTCGGCAATCGCGCCCAAAAGTAAAGTCCGCCGCCGGATCCCCAGATTTCCACGTTCGGCGGAAAATGTTCCGCGAGCGCCTGCTTCATCACGCGCGCCTTTTGACCGTAACGTCTTTCAATTTTTGCGACGTGCCTGTCGTAAAGTCCCGTTGCCAGCGCACCGGCGAGGAGTTGCTGCAAGAGGTTCGCCGTGCCGAAATCGTGGTTGCCCTTGATGCGCTGGACGCTCGTGAAGAGCGGTTCGGGTAAAAGGCCGAAGCCGATGCGCGCGCCGGGCGCGTAGGGTTTGCTGTAAGTGCCGGTGTAAATCACGCGTTCTGCCGCGCCGCGCACCGTGAGCGCGGACTTGATGTCGGGGCCCTCGAATCGCAGTTCGCGATACGCGGCGTCTTCGAGCAGATAAATCGGATGTCCCGCCGCGCGTTCAAATTTTTTCAGCAGTTTCAAAATGCCGCGTTTTTTCCGGAAGCTCGTCGTGACGCCGGTCGGATTTTGGAAATAGCTGACCAGGTAAAGCATTTTAACGCGGCGCAATTCGCCGGATTTTTTCAGCCGTTTCAAAACGTTTTCGAGGTGCGCGGGATCAAGGCCGCCGCGTTCGAGCCGGACGCCGCGCGCGCGGATGCCGCGGCTTTGGAGGATGCTGAGGAACACGAAATACGTCGGGTCTTCGACGAGGATGATGTCGCCTTCGTCGCAGAGCGCTTCGAGTGTCATGTAAAGAAGTTGCTGCGAACCGCCGGTGATCATCACGCGTTCCCATGAATGGTTTTTGCTGGTCGCGCCGGCGTCGTCGAGCTTTTGCAAATGGCGCGCGGTGAGCTGGCGCAGATTGGTTTCACCGGCGGTGATGCCGTATTGCAGCGCGGGCTGGCCGGTTTTGGGCGAGCGCAGGGTTTCATTCAGCAACGTGCGCGTTTCGGCTACGGGCAACGACGGGTTGTCGGTGAAACCGGCGGCGAGTGAAATCAATTTAGGCCGCGACAGTGCGGCGTGCATGAGCCACGAGATTGGCGGCTCGACGGTGCGTTGACCCAGCTTTGACAACGGCGATTTCATGTGAAAGGAACGATGATAATAAACAGAACCACAAAATTGAACAACAAAGGAACAAAGTTAATTTGAAAATGAAGCCTTTTGTCTGTTTTTGTTGTTGTTGAGATTCTGAATCACTGTCGCGCGCCGAAGACGCTGTCGAGAATGATTTCCTTGGTTTTCCAGATCATGGCCATCGTCATGGCCAATGGCAGCAAGGCGAAGAAAATAAACGTCCACAAACCGAGCCGGTCGAGCCAGACAAGAAGCAAGCCGGGTTCCAATGGCAGCCGTAAAGCGTGGAGCGAAACTACATACGCAATGGAGAGAAACAAAAGGCCGACAATCAGCCAGCAGTTGAGTGCGGTGAACAGGCGCATTTCATGCCGGAGTGTTTCTGCCGGCAACATCGCTGCGAGTTGTTTGAGAACGACATTCAAGTTGAACAAAAAAAGCACTCCCGACAGCACGAGCACAAAAATCACAGCCTCAAAAAAAAACTCCTGCGGCATTTTGTTGTGCCAGTAAAGAAACGGGCAAAGACCGAAGTTGACCAGGCCGAGCAGTTTTGCACGGTCGAGTGCATTGCGCCAGGGACGTTCCTGTTTTTGAAAATCGCTCATCTGCCAAAGGCCATAGAGCAGCAGGCCCGTGGTGACAAGTGCGGGAATAATGCCCAGTGGGTCAAGCCAGTCGGCCTTCGCCGTTTCCACGCAGATGACGAGGGACACGGGCAATCCCCAAAACAGCGCGGATAAACCGCGGGCGAGATGTCCGAGTGAGCGGAGCAATTCGGAGTTAAGTGGCGCGTCAGGCATGACAAAAGTGAAGAATGCAAAATGCAGAATGAAGAAACAAGAACAACGCTCGGTCGTAATTTAATTCTTCATTCTGCATTCATCCTTCTTCCTTTTCAGAACGAGAGATAGGTGTAAGCCTTCAAACCGCGCTCGTAATCGTCGAGCATGCGCATGGCTTCGGACGGTTTCATGCGGTCGGATTTGATGGCTTCGTCAAACTGCGCCTTCACCTGCCGCTTGAGCTCGTTTTCGTCGTACTGCACCGACGCGAGTGTCTGGACAATGGTTGAGCCTTCGATGATTTCCTCGATGTAATAGCCAGCGGGTTCGTCGGGTTCGAGAAAGACATGCACCTCGTTGACGCGGCCAAATAAATTGTGCAGGTCGCCCATGATGTCCTGATACGCGCCCATGAGGAAGAAGCCGATGTAATACGGTTCGAGCAGGCCATTGCCATTTGAATTCAATTTGTGCAACGGTAAAGTGTCTCGTACATCGCGGAAATCAATGAACTTGTTCACCTCCCCGTCGGAATCACACGTGATGTCCGCGAGTGTGCCCTCGTGCGTCGGCCGCTCGTTCAGACGCGTGATTGGCATGATGGGGAAGAGCTGGTCAAGCGCCCAGTGATCGAGCAGCGATTGGAAGACGGAAAAATTGCAGAGGTATTGATCGCCAAGGCTGTCTTCAAGTTGGCGGATTTCCTCCGGTGCGTAAGGCTTTGCCTTGTAGCTTTCGACGACAGCGCGGCTGATTTGCCAGTAGAGGTCTTCAATCTTCGCCTTGTCGGACAAATCCAAGACGCCAAGCGTGAACATGTGCTGCGCGTCTTCGCGGCGTTCGAGTGCGTCGTGGTAGGCTTCGAGTTTGTTGTGTTTCGGCAAATTCTGTTTGATTTCCAGCAACTCCTTCACGAGGGGATGTTCGTTGTCGCCGAATTTCAGAAAGTCGCCGGGCCTTGTTTTTTCAACCGCGCCGAACACCTCGACAATCAACACGCTGTGATGCGCGACAATGGCGCGGCCGCTTTCGCTGATGATATCCGGGTGCGGCACTTTTTCCGCGTTGCACACGTCGGCGATGTAATAAACCACATCGTTCGTGTATTCCTGCAGCGTGTAATTTGTCGAGCTGTCGAATGCCGACCGGCTGCCGTCGTAATCCACGCCCAGTCCGCCACCGACGTCCAGATACGAAATGGGGAAGCCCATTTTGTGCAGCTTGGCGTAAAACCGCGCGGCTTCCTGCACCGCCTTTTTCACCGTCAAAATGTCCGGCACCTGCGACCCGATGTGAAAGTGGAGCAGCTTGAAGCAGTGGCCGAGATTTTCAGCCTTCAACAGTTCCGTCGCCGCCAGCAGTTCCGCGGTGGTCAAACCGAACTTGGCATTTTCGCCGCCGCTGCCCGCCCAGCGTCCCGCGCCTTTACTCAACAATCGCATGCGGATGCCAATTAGCGGTTCGACGCCCAATTGCTTTGAAATGGAAATGATTTGCCGCAGTTCCTCCAATTTTTCAACGACCATGATGACCGTCTTGCCCAGCTTGATGCCGAGCATGGCCATCCTGATGAATTCCGAGTCCTTGTACCCATTGCAAATGATGAGGCTGCCGATTTGATTTTGCATCGCCAGCCCGGCAAACAATTCCGGTTTGCTGCCGATTTCGAGGCCAAAATCATAGGGTTTGCCCGCGTCCAGGATTTCCTCCACGACTTCGCGAAGCTGGTTCACCTTGATGGGAAACACGCCACGGTATTTTCCGTGATAACTGAACTCGGCGATGGAATTACGAAACGCCAGATTCAACGCTTCGACGCGGTGCCGTAAAATGTCCTGAAACCGGATGAGCAGCGGAAATTTCAGTCCACGGCCCTTGGCCTCTTCAATCACGTCCGTGATGTCCACCGTCGCGCCCGCGTCCTGCAACGGCCGCGCGACAACGTGTCCGGCCTCGTTGATGTCGTAATACTTCGCGCCCCAGCGATGGATGTTGTATAGCGCGCGCGCCGATTCGATGTCCCACGGCTGCTCCGCATCATTTGGATTGCTCATCTCGGTAAACTCAACCGAGCGAACTATAAAATCCCCTGCGTAGAAATCAACAAGTGGAATGAAAAATTTTCAACCTGCGGGGAAGCATTCCAATGCCAATTTCAATCTACCAATCCACAATGCAACTCTTGCCGGTTGTCTGTGAACTTTGAACCGTGTATTGATGAAATTCCAGATCAATTCCGTCGGGATCCTTGCACCAGCATTGCCAGGTCTGATCGCAGCCTTTTTTCTTCTGCGTCACCTCCACGCCGCGTTTGATCAATGTGTCGCGCAATGCATCAATGTCCTCCACTTCAAGGCAGAAATGCTGTATCCGCTGGCTGCGAATTTCCGCAGCCGGATCGGCCTTGAAAATTTCAATGAAATGACCGGGGCTGACCTGGAGATAAAATCCGAACAGTACGCCATCCTTGAAGAAGTCAAATTGCCGGTGCAATCCCAGTGCCCCGCAATAAAAATCCAGGCTTCGATTCAGGTCTTTTGAAAAAAGACAGATGTGAGCGAGGGTCTTGATCATATTCGTTCCCAAAACGGGTGCACTATAAAGCCCGCTACGGGGAATTCAATGAACGCTTCGAATTATTTCGAAACGCTTCAGGCTTTTCAGTTCGGGGAAAATTTGTTTCCATCGTGCCATGCCGAAAGTTCCACTCGATACTGTTGTCAAACATTGCGACCAACTGCTCCGGACAAAAAGAATCGGGGATTACGACAATGCATTCAATGGGTTGCAGATGGAAAATCGCGGGACGGTCAGCCGCATTGCCGCAACCGTGGACGCGAGCCTGGCCACGGTCAAACTCGCCATCGCCGCCAAGGCAGACTTGCTCATCGTCCATCACGGTTTGTTTTGGTCGCCGTCACATCCGTGGACGGACAAGAAATACGAACTGCTCCGGCTGTTGATTGAAAACAATCTGGCGGTTTACAGTTCACATTTGCCGTTGGATGCGCATCCCAAACTCGGGAACAACGCGCAGCTTTGCGCCGCGCTCGGACTGAAAAATCTGAAACCATTTTTTCTGACTCACGGCCAAACCATCGGTTTTAAGACGCAGATAAACATTTCACGCGCAGAACTTGCCATGCGGCTCGCCCACGCCACTGGCGCAAAACCGCGCATCATTCCAGGCGGCAAAGGCATTTGTGAAAAAATTGGCGTCGTGTCCGGCGGCGCCGGTGCGGACTTGAAACTGGCTGCTGACGAAGGTGTGGACACGTTCATCACCGGCGAAGGCCCGCATTGGACTTATGCAGTTGCCGAGGAACTCGGCATCAACGTTTTCTACGGCGGCCATTACGCGACGGAGACATTCGGGGTGAAAGCGCTCGCAGCACACCTTTCCAAGAGATTCAAATTGTCGTGGACATTCATTGATTATCCGACCGGTTTGTAATTTTTACGGGAGGGTCGGTGTATTGCTGATCCGTTTTCAATTTGGGACGGCGACACACCATCCCTCCTGATTTTAATTCGTATTTCGCCGCGTTGAAAAAAACAGGCAGCTACCCAAAAGGATTAAGATGCCGATGGCTGTCAGGCTCACGTAAAGCGGGCCAAGTGGAAGCGAGAATTTGAATTCCACCGTATGTGCGCCCGGTGTCAAATAAACGCCACGCATGATGAAATTGCAGCGGAGCAGCGGCGCGGATTTGCCATCTACGAGAACACGCCAATTCGGATCGAATTTGTCGTTGAGCAACAATATTGTTGGTGTGTCAGCATGTGTGCTGAACACAATGTCTTTAGGAGCATAACTTTTAAATTCAACCGAGGCCGGATTTTGATTGGTAGCGCTTGAGAGGGGTGTGGTTGGCAGTGGCGCGGAAACCAAGACTGTTTTCCATGCGTCGAAATTTTTGTCTGCCAACATTTGTAATGTGGCATTGTCATTCGTGCTGATTTGCCAGTTGGAATACAATCTGGTTCGCGGCAGCGCTCCGGTGAATTCAAAGAGCGCATAGCCGCCATTTTCGGCGGGGACTGCGGTCACTTTATTGAGTGGTAGATAATATGCAAACTGTTCAAGTGAAATACCGGAAGGGACGGCTATATCCGGTTTGGGCAGGACACTGAATCGCCGGGCAATGCGGAAACGATGCTGCGTCGGATCGAGTTCTTCGTTCAAGGCATCCAGGAAGCCGGCGGGGCCAAGCAAATATCGGGTGTTGGTTAATTCCCAACGGCGGGCGATCAGATATGCCGTTTCGGGAGTGCCCAGTGGTGTCAAAGCCATTTGGTAGGCCGCCAAATCCTCGGGCATGCGCGACATCTGAATGATGTCCAGCGACTGGATGTTGTAATAGGGGAACAATTGCTGGATCCATTCAATCTGATAGAGTTCGTCAAACAATCCAAATTGTTGCGGGGGGTGAAACGGCAAAATGGCGACACGGTGTTCGTAGGGTTTGTCGCGCAGGAACTCGATAATCGGGTTCAGCGAGCCGATCTCATATTTTTGTTTGTAATCCCAGTGAATAATCCACGGCAAATCCGCCCGGCCCAAATCCAGGACGAGCAGTGCGCCTAGAAAAATTCCACCCCATTTGGCGCGGCGACCCGCAAACGCGCCGCTTAGAACAAGGGTGAGCAATCCTGTCGTCATCGCGAAAAATAAAATAAACCAACCGACTTGGTTGATGCTAAACGCGGCGATTTGTCCCGCCATGGTTTCATCGGAAAAGCCAACCATTTTCAGATAGGTGACCAGATTCGGCTTTTGCAACGCGTAAACCAGCCATGCGAGCAAGCTGCCGGTTAAAACCATGACGCAAGTTGAAGTCCAATTTCGGTCGAAGCCGCGAACTTTTGCCCACCATGCTTTAAACTGGATAAGCGGTGAAATCGAACCCGTGGTTGGGATTTCCAAATAACGCCGGCTCAATCCGTGGAT
>Ga0182027_10016456_pt1 | contig 10095 bp, 9 predicted proteins | sample 712E1DmetaG_FD_121300 | JGI IMG/M metagenome (GOLD analysis project Ga0182027, IMG submission 121300) | Permafrost microbial communities from Stordalen Mire, Sweden - 712E1D metaG (Illumina Assembly) | ecosystem: Environmental > Terrestrial > Soil > Wetlands > Permafrost | place: Sweden... | reverse complement strand
CAGGACTTGGTCGTTCTTGCCTACGAGGAATACGATCGAAAATTCCATCAAGGCATCGTTCTCAATCTCCCGTTGCTTCTTAATTTCATCAGATACCGGAAACCGGAAGTAATGCTTGATATGCGCGGATATTCCCGGTCATCTAAGAAAGACGTATTCAATATCCGAAATCGCGTAGAAGAGAAATTGGCATTGCTCCTGATTGACGCAGACCATCAGGACGGCTATGCCTATGCGGATTTAATCCGGGATGAAACGAACCTCGAAGATGAGATTCTTACCCGGATAGACTTCCAGACGAAGCGGGAAAGACTCTCGGAACAGGAAGACAGGATACTTCAAATGCGGCTGGATGGATACAATGTCCGGGACATGGTCCGCCTGACCGGCCGGGGAAAGGGATTTGTCAAAACAACACTCCGGAATGTACTTCTAAAGATGAAGAATTGAATGTCTTAGTTTGATTTTATCGTTAAGAAACATGTCTACAAAGACAATGGAAGTTCTCTGAGTGAAATGCTATAACGTAATTTGGCTGGGCGACCATATCTCTTTTTATAATGTTTTGAAAAGGTCTCTTCGAATTGTTTCCAGTTTTGTTTATCTTTTCCGCCAATACGCACAGCGGATGTCTCCGATTAAGTTGTTCTTTAAACGTCGAATAAAATCCAACTTGGTGTCCGTCTTTGTTTGATGTGAGCATATCTTTCTGCAAGCTTTTTAATGGTTTTTCTGCTTTTCTGGTGTTTCAAGATAATGCTTTTTCTCCTTTTACTCCCGTATTTATTGATCTTTTTATATTTTTCAGGGCCGACCAATTATGAGTCAACGACTCTTTTGCAGTGCTTCTAAAGTTACATTCTTCTTGAGTCAATGCGCTTGCGGCGAGGTAGTTCATTTTATTGCACTTTTGAAAAAAATTGATTAATCTCGGAATAACGATATATATTATGATGTAATAAATTACAATATTGATGCTTAAAACATCAATTGCGATGTTAGGCTCTCTAATATCATCGAATTTTGGCATTTTGGGCTAGTTATAGAAATGGCATATTTATTGACATATATGAGATTGTATCAAAGTTTGATAAATTTATAGCAAAAATGAAAGGTTGCAAAATGCTCAAAATAACTCATCGAACAAATCCCTTAATAAACTTATTGGCGATACTCCTTATCGCGGTTTTCTTCGTCTTTCTGTTTCCGGGATGTAACACAAAAGGAGAATCGGATACAAAACAATCGACTGTTTATGATCGAGTTATAAAGTCGGGTAAATTGAGAGCAGCATATATTACTTATCCTCCTGCGCTCATGAAAGATACTAAGACTGGAAAAATGTCAGGTATTTTTGTTGAGGCTCTTGAAAAAGCCGCAGAGAACATGGGTCTCAAAGTGGAATGGACAGAAGAAGTTGGGTGGGGTTCTCAAATAGAAGGGTTACAGACTGATCGATACGACATTGTTGGATCTCCGGTTTGGGCGAATCCTACACGAGGGAAATTGACTACTCTTTCGGTTCCTATATACTTTAGTGGTATTGGAATATATGTTAGGTCCAATGAAAAACGTTTCGTTGGAGATTGGACGAAAATCAACTCATCAGAAGTAAAAATTGGTACAATTGATGGTGAAACAGGTGATCTCATTGCAAGAACAGACTTTCCAGAAGCCAAACGTGTTTCTCTTCCTCAACTATCCGATATATCGCAACTATTACTTGAAATTGTAAATAAAAAATCGGATTTAGCTTTTGTCGAACCCTATTTTGCTTTTGAATTCTTAAAAACAAACAAGGGGACTTTGAAAAATATAGCTTCAGATCATCCGATCCGAGTGCTCGGCAATGTTTACATGATGAAAAAAGATGAATTCCAACTCAAGCAAGCTCTCGACATTGCTCTGCAGGATTTGCTTAACAGCGGTTACATTGACAAACTTGTTGACAAATACGAACCTGAGAAGGGGTTGTTCTATCGAGTAGCTATTCCGTATCGAGTTGCAAAATAATCTGCGAGGCTTTTGATCAAAAATGTCAGTTATTGAAATTATATCTAAATATCGTGTGGAGTTCCTATTGGGACTCCTCACTACTTTAAAATTATGCTCAATTATCTGGCTTATCGGAATCATTGTTGGTGCGCTGCTTGGAATTGCTGGGAGCAAGTGGAAGAAAGCTGTAGGAATGCCGTCGAGATTGGCCTCTTTTGTCTTATCGGGTGTGCCAATTTTGGTATTACTTTTCTGGTTGCATTATCCACTACAGTCGATGCTTGGTGTGGTTATTGATCCTTTTCTTACAGCAGCATTGGCGTTGACGACTGTTAATGTATTTTTAGTAGCAGATACGATTCGAAACGCCATGTTGGATTTCCCACTTCAATTCTCTCAAGCAGCCAAAGTTTGTGGAATCAGTGGGCGAGATATAGTCCTTCGAATACAAATCCCAATTATCTTGCGTCAAGTTCTATCTGGATTGTTGCTTATTCAAGTTAATATGCTGCAAGCAACTTTATTTGCGAGCCTTATTTCTGTGGACGAAATATTTCGAATCGCTCAACGAGTCAACTCGGAAGTTTATCGTCCAGTAGAGATCTATACGGCTTTGGCTTTCTTATTCCTAATTGTTTGCCTCCCTCTTAATGGCTTGTCCTTGTGGCTGAAAGCAAAATATACGCGCGATTTCTCTGAGAAGTAGGTGGACTGATTATGCTACGATGTTATAACCTGAGAAAATCATATCAATCAACAGAGAGAATTGACGCCCTGAATGACGTATCTCTTACCGTGAATCCAGGCGAGATTTCGGTACTCGTCGGGCCGAGCGGATGTGGGAAAAGCACGCTTATTCGCTCTCTTGCTTTGCTCGATTTACCAGACGAGGGGAAAATTGAAGTTGATAATATTAGCTATAATTTTCCATTTCCACCGGATAAAGAATTCATTAAACCGTGGCCAAAAATCACAGTTGTTTTTCAGCAGCTATTTTTGTGGCCACATTTGACAGTAAGGGGAAATATTACTCTTGCTTTGAAAACGGCAATGTCCAATGGTATCGAAAATCGATATGAAGAATATATTACTCGATTTGGACTCAACGATCTGTCAAATCGGTATCCAAACCAACTCTCAATTGGCCAACGTCAGAGGGTTGCGATCGTTCGTGCATTAGTTTTAAAGCCAAAGTACTTACTTTTAGACGAAATTACCTCAGCTCTCGATGTTCAACACATAAATAGACTCATGGAGGATATGAAGGAAATCAGGAATGAAGGGACGGGAATTCTTTTGGTTACTCACCTGATCGGAATGGCCAAACAAATCGGTCAACAAGTGTACTTCATGGACCAAGGCCGGATCATTGAACAGGGTGGAGCAGAATCACTGCGACAACCGAAGACAGAAGGTCTACGTAAATTTCTATCCATCGTCGATGTCTAAATGAAAGGAAATCTATCCTATGAATAATGGGAAGCGGGCATCCTATATTGCGATTTCGCCGTGGATGCAGTACTGAGTGACCTGATAGAGGGCACCATGCAGTTAGTTGTTGTCTCGATATTCGCATTGGATAAGGCAATTTTTGTTGGTTTCCTGATTTATCCGACCCACTCAGCAATAAGTAGAACTCGACCGGATATATATCTCGTTATTTCTACAATTCTTTTATTACTTGGTTTGGTCTTACAACTAAAGTAATTTGTATCTACGAAAAGGTTCTTTTAATGGATCCGCAAAAATTTAGTAATTTATGGAACAAATTTGAAAGAGATAGTGAATCTCTTCTGGACTTGATTGAAAAATTCAAGCCAATAGGACAAGATAACGATCTTTCTGATTTCCGTCGTTCTTATGAAGATCTTATTCGTCATCTTCTCCAAAAGATTATGGAAGTGCTTGCACAAACAGGCAAGCGAAAAGATAATGATGAGATTTATCTTTATCCTGGTTATAACTCAATCTTGGCAGGGTTTCATCGATTTTTTCTTCTTCATAAAATTGAAGGCGAAGAGGATCTAAAATGCGGATTATCATGGCGATTTGGTCAGTCTATTCAAGATATTACGGAAGAATCGAAGTTACATCCTACAGCATCCGCATTCGAGACATTTTTAGATAAGGCTAGGAGTAGATGCATCTTGCATGACAGCCATTTTACTTCTGGGAGTACTCACGATTGGGTTGTCAATACCGGACTAAAAGCTAATCGCTCTAACCCAGTCAACATTCTTGAGATTGATCTGAAGAAAAAAATATTTAATTGGAAACCGAATTTTGAAAACTCGATTTTTACGATAAAAATTGCCGAAAAGCGTAAAGGATTTTGGGGACGGTCTATTTCTTCAAGTATCCAACAGGAGAATGATAGCAAATGGGATAGATGGCCGTATGTGAAAGATGATTTTTCTGAAGAGTCACAACAAATTGCTTGCGATTTGTATGATCTCTGGTTAGCCGCAAATATTCTTGATGTTGAATTATTCGAACGAAAGTTTGAGAACATAAATCGCCTGTCCATTGAAAAAGACAGAATAATTAAATCAAAGCAAAGAATAATAGATGAAATAAATGGATTGAAGAATAAGAGACTACCTTTGACTTATTGGTACACCTTTAGGTTTGATGGAACGATGAGTGTGTCTCAGCAATCCAAAGATTCTTCTTCAGAACTTGGTTCGATGATGATTTTGTCCTCCTTTGAAATTCCGTCGATCCTGCTCAAATTAATCCGAGGTTACTTCCAGGATGCTCTTCTCTTATTGAGGATGCAGGAGCTTAAAATTCAAAGTGAAGAAAAGGGTAAAATGGAAGGAATCGGACGGCAGAAGAAGGAATACGGTCACCAAGTCAGTAAAGTTTTAAAAGCCTTGGAAACGGAATTTATAATTATTCCAACAGTGAATGTAAAAGCGATACCCGAATTAGTTATGCATGAATTGAAGGATATTCCTTGGGGAATAGTGAAATATCCAGACCTTTTCACAAAAGCCTTGAGAGTTATGCATTGGTATGCAACTGATGATAAAGACATAGGTATCTTTATGCCCGGTGGAGGGGAGCAAGATTCAGTGTTGCTAAAAGAAGTTGCGGAGATCGCTTTTGGATTAGTTTGTGCATTTATGTCAGTTCAGAAGAAGGAGTGTAAGTTTGCACTCAAATTTTTATCTGTCGATGATGATATGTCTAAGTTGCATGTTGATTTGGTTGATGAGATAGGCTTTTCAAGGAATATTTTTGACTTCTTCTTCACCTGTTTTATTGATTGCATTGAACATGGAAGTAGCGAAGAACCCGTGGAAATCCAAATTCTTGGGAAGAATAAGATATTGTCAATTGAGATCAAGAACATGATTGATCCCCAAAAAAAGGATGAGCACGGACATGGTTTGGGAACGAAAATCTTAGAGGATAGGATTGGCGCACTGGGGGGGACTGTAAATCGAAAACCAAGCGACGATAAAACTCACTTTTTGACAATCGCCAATGGAATACCTTTTCAAGAGGCAATTCATGTCTAAAGTTCATCTGTTCGCACTCGACAATGATGAAATAAAGCTACAATTCGATGAATGCTTCCGAAAAGATGGATTTGATTTTATTTGGGACCGTGACACTATAAGACATATCGAAGTTAATAATCCAGACTCCTGGCGACAAATATTAATTTGGTGCTCGTCGGAAAAAATCGGAGATGCTATCGTCTATCTTGATATGAATTTTATGCAGAAATCGTATTATTTGAGACAACAGGTAGGTTTTTCTGATTTCTATAATAGAATCATAGAAGCAATCGATGGTGACGAAGAATTGATCTCAGATTTCGAAAATTATACTGGCTATTTCTTGATGGCAAATCTCCTCAAGAATAATAGCTTTTCTGGTCTCATATCTATAGCCAGTAGTCACTCTATGGGTAGTACGCTATTCCGTTTCGAAGAAATTCTTAAAAATCAGTGCAATGTTTTTAATGAAAATGTTCAGCTTGTGGTCCCCTTGAACACTAATAATAGCTTATCTGATGTCTCGCCAAAACTTCAAAATGTTTTTAAAAGAAGAGTTTTGGGTGCCATAGGTATGTATTGCGAAAGGTTTGGTTCTTTATTAGCTCGCGTACACCCTACCGAGAGCAGGTCTTGGTTTACTAAAGCTGCTCCTTGCATAAAGCATAATTGGGATACTGGTGCTGACCGTGTTCCCCTAGATAAAAGGGATGAAGCAAAAGGAATCATTAGAGCATATCTTCGAAGTGTTCTTACGTTTGACCCGCCTACAGAGTGGACCGATGCCACCAAGATAGATAATCTATGGGACTGCTTGAAAGGCTTGGTTGGTTCTCATGCACAAGTATACAATGGAGCAGATGGTAAATCTCCCTCGTTACACGCAATCGCTATTGTGCTGGTAGGTTTGCTCGCAAAAGATCTAGGCAAAGAAAAAGCACAAGAGTTGGCTAATGCGATACAATTCAATGTCGATTGTGCCAAGTACGCTTTGATTTCTGGCCTAGAAGTGCCACGAGGGACATCAAGAGATGTATTCTTGAGATTATTTGGAGAGAATTCCTTTTTTAAAATGGTCTGTTATGACAAAAAAACAGAGCAAATTAATGTTGAAAGCATTAGTCTAATTTATGATAATCCAGGAGTACTAAAGATTAGTCTTGCCAGCAGTATAGCTTTAGGAATTGAGAAGAAAACAAAAAGGGGGGAAGAAGGAGATGTATTGAGATGTCTACATGAGCTGAATAAATTACTAGAGCCTGCGAGTACAATGATCCGATTTCAAAAACAACCTAATGGATCAGGTTCGGTTCTAGAAATAATCGTCCCAGAGAGGAATGATTAAAGGTGAAAACTGCAATCGTCGATATGACAAATCCACAACGAGGTCTGTTGATTGCCAGGAGGATAAAAGATTCTGGGTCAGAAACATGGCTTCTATGTGACAATAAGGGTTGGTATTTCTTCGAGCATAACGATGAGTACAAAAAGCACGGTAAGCCACCCACGGAATGGGACTTGGCGATCATACACAAAACTGATGAAGACAAGAGTAGATTTATACCGATAGGTGATATCGCTCATACACTTTACTACTGTGGTGGTATGCCCCCACAAGATGATATCAAAGAAGAACCCTTTTATATTCAATGTCGTGCAGTAGAGGATGAAAAATCTGTACCAAGTCTTCATGAATTACAAGCGGTCGTCGCATTTTATCAGGAATTAAAAAAAAGCAAGAATCCTGATAAGCCAAGCTTGCTCTGTCCGCCCCCGAGCTTAGCAATGGCATCCTCTCTGAATATTCTATGTCAGGGATACATCAGCGCTTACCTAGCAATGGGAAATGAAACAACAACAGAAATTCCGCATGAGGAATCATGGAAGCAATGGCAAAATTCAACTTCATCATTGGGGAATAAAAAAGAATGGTATGATCGGTACCAAGCTGTCATTTCAAAAGAATGGTGGCTCGAACCCCTCGGTGGGTCAAAGAGAATTGAAGAAATTATCAATAAAATTAAAGAAGAGGAAACCCAAAGTGGATTGAAAGGTGTTGCCGAGAAATTCCGAAAAATTTTAAAAAAGACTGACGTTAGATATGACGATGTGATAGAGTTATACAAGATACTGGCAAAAAGGGGTTCTCGTGATAACTGATTGGGAAATGCGTCGATCAGAATTGAGCCATGATTGTATCCAAAACAGCTTCATAGGAGTGATACGCGGAGTTGAAGGAAACCTGATGGCAGAAAGACTAGCAGATCCCTTCAATCTCGAAGCTGTTAAAGAAATTGCGAAAAGATGGGCACTATGGAGTAACTTTGCGGAGGACTTGTTTACATCTGCCATTCATGAACTTTCTCCACAAAAAACGTTTTCTTTTTGGCCATTGTCAAATTGTCCTCCTGATACTAAATACTGGCTGATACCTGTTGTTGTAGAATTTTGGAAAATTAGAACTAAGATAGAACACAAACTATCTGAAGCACAACAGAAAAAAGATTCATTGAACGCTGTTGTCGATGAGATTGATCGTTTTCTTGCGACAACAAAAGAGCTGAACGCGGAGAATGTAGGGTCTTATTCGGTGCTTGTTGAAAACCTAAAGCAAGCTGCAATAGAATTTCAAATGTCTCTCGCACGATTATCGGTCAGGTATATAGCATTATGAAACCTCCCAAAATATTAATCATTGACGATTTGTTAGGAAAAGAGGGGAATAATCTCGAACGGGAAGCATTTTGCCGTGTAAATGGTCTAATGCCTATTCGAGAAGGAAAAGCAGCCGCAGGAATCGATAAGTGTGTAGCATTGGCAACTTTTGTTTCTGGTCAGAAAATCGTCAGTAACTCTGTAGAGAATGATCTTGAAGGAACAATCCGTAAAATAAAAGATGGTTGGAATGAGTCAGAACGTTGGTCATTACTTCTGCTTGACCTTCACTTCAAGACAGGTGAATTTTCTATATTAGGATCTCCTGAAGGGAGATTGACGGATCGGTCACCGGAATCCTATTTCGGTCTACAAATCCTCAATGCAATTTCTAGTGATGCCTCACTGAGCGATTTACCGATTGTTCTTCTCTCGTCCATGGATCGAACACAGATAGAAGAACGACTTGCCTCACTAGGGGCACTAGGATTTGTTGAGAAAAATGATCTTGATGCAAAGAAGTTGGCAGATCTTATTGATCTTTATGGTCTTCTTGAAGACGAAAAGGTAATAGGTCGGAGTCTTCCCTTGCTAAAGTGTCTACGTGAAGCAAGGACAAAATCAAGGATTGGTAATAGGAATATCCTTATCACAGGTGAATCAGGTACAGGTAAGGAGCTTTTTGGCAGGTATATTTTTGAAAACTCCCTACGATTCGGAAGAGGAGAGAGATTCAATACTGTTTTTCTTAGTGGTGTTCCAGAATCGTTGGTAGATGATCTGATTTTTGGTCACGAAAAAGGGGCATTTTTTGGTGCATTTGATGAGCGTCCCGGCGTCGCTGAGACTGCAAATCAAGGGACGGTGTTCTTTGATGAGATCGGCGATATCCCGGCTATTGTGCAGGGTAAACTGCTTCGTCTTCTCGACGAGAATATACGTGAGACTCGAAGAATCGGAGGCAGGTCTTCTATCATAGTTGATATTATGATATTGCTTGCAACTGAACGTTTGGAAATTCTCCAGGATGAAAAATTATTCCGATCATCTTTAGTAAGTCGTATGAATTTTGGATCAAGAATTCATCTCCCACCTCTTCGAGAGCGAAAAGATGATATCTTACTGCTTGCAAAACACTTCCTACAAAAACTTGGAATCAAGAAGGATTTTTCACAAGGTGCTATCCAGTGGTTGAAGTCTTACCACTGGCCTCGGAATGTTCGAGAATTAGAGCTCCTAATTTCAGGGATTATCCTATCGACTCCGGATCTCAATGTCATCACTGAAATCCAGTTTGACCTTGCTCGGAAAGATGATTTCAGATCAAAACAGGAAAAAGAAGATGTTTCTTTAAGAGGATCCTCACAGGCTCTCTCTCAATCTCCTAAGTCTGAATCATTGGACGATCTTCTGGAATTTCTTCAATCGTTTGATTTCCATTTAGTTCCAGCAGGACGTCTCGAAGGATTGCTTCCTTACTTGCGCTTGGCTACTGCGAAGATGCTTGCCAATTATCTTAAGGTATCATTCTCATTAAAAAAGCAATTGACCAATACTATCAGGTTTATGGAAAATGATCCGGACATGACGACACTCAAGGCGGCGTCAACAATTCTCGATATCGTCGAGATAGCAGGAAAAGAAAATCAGGAAAAATTGTTGGAAGACGATATTATAAGTGAAATTGTTTCAAAAGCTCTAAAGAATCGAAAGCGTAAAACCATTCGTTCGAAACTAAAACCGCCGAGAAATGGATTAACCAACGATTCTAGTTCAAGCAAAGGATAAACATTTTGAGAGGGATATTTATAACTAATTAGTTCTCACTGAAAAAGTCTATTATGAACATGAACTTTATTTTAATTTGTACGTCTAATCCTAAAGAACCAGAATAAGGAAAGGCGATGCGCGGAAAAACAACGCAACAATTAAGCTT
>Ga0182027_10016453_pt1 | contig 10096 bp, 12 predicted proteins | sample 712E1DmetaG_FD_121300 | JGI IMG/M metagenome (GOLD analysis project Ga0182027, IMG submission 121300) | Permafrost microbial communities from Stordalen Mire, Sweden - 712E1D metaG (Illumina Assembly) | ecosystem: Environmental > Terrestrial > Soil > Wetlands > Permafrost | place: Sweden... | reverse complement strand
CGTGCTCACGGTTAATGCCGATGTCTTGGCCGGGCGAAGCCTCGCGGCCTATTGCTCGTCCTCGGCGACAGGCGGAGCCTCGCGCCGTATTGCGGTGTCTTGCCCGTGCGAAGCATCGCGGGCTATTGCTTGTTAATGTCGGGCGGAGCCTCGCGACATCCTGGTGTTTCTTTGGGTGCGCCCGATCTGAGGCCGGTCTCGACAGTTTGCGGCCGTTGGAACGCAGCGAAACGCTCCGCGTAGCCTGCGAAGCGGATTAGTGCAGCGGAGTGGAACGGTCTGCAAAGCTGGTGAGTCCGGACAGGGCGCGGGCGGAACAGTGCCGACACTTGGCGCGTGGGGAGCGGTTCGGCGCGTGCGCCTGGCCGCGGACGAGCGCAAGCGTCGGCTCTGTGAAGCCTGGGCTGCTGTTTTGCGACGCGCACGGAGTGCGTGTCTTACCAAGCCGCGATAGCGGCGTTGCCATTTCATTTCTTCCGCGAAGCGGCCATCTTTTCATGCCTGACCCTCGCGCCCTGAAACCGTTGGAAAACCTGGACGGTTGGATTGCCCCGAAAACGTCCGATGAAGATGGGTCGTCCAACGTGCGCGCGAGGGTAGCCCAAGCGCCGCCGGGGATGACGTAGTAAAACCCGTGAAGGCGGCGCGGTGCCGGCGGGTGGGGCGGGGATGACGCTGGAATGCAGCGTGATGTTTGGATTACCTGAAACGGTTCGACGAAGCCAATGACAGCCCCACCCGACGTGCATGGGCGTCAGGCATGCGCGTGCGCGGACATGACGTTGGCAAATGGAACGACTTTCGACGTGTGGGCGCATCGTAGGTTGTTGAGCACGCGAATGGAGTGCAGCGCGAACCAATGTTTCTATCTGAGCGGAGCGAAGCTGACATTGTTGGTTGGTTGCAAACTGACGCCGGCGTGTGGCGCGAGCGTGACGGCGCTGGGCGATGTAATGCTGGCGATACACGCAAATGCGGACGTGACGAATGACGCGCTCTGAGCTGAACAGCAACCACCAACGCAAGTGCAACCAACGACGGAAACCTCGTGGCTGACTGCCGATGCTGAACAGCGCAACCAAGCAACGAACCTCAAACGGCGTATAGCGAATGTGCGCGCCCGCGACCGAAGGCGGGGCTGTGATGTAGTAGGTGCGTGCCATACGCTTTTTTCGATGGCACGCACCTACGGCACAGACCCGCCGTGAGCACAGCACAATGGCTGCGGCGAGCCGAAAACCGTGGATAGCCCGAAGGTTTCGTTTCTACTGACTTTGCCTTTTCGGGAGCGTAGTGGCAGCTCGACGGCAGAGAAGCAGCGGGCGTGACAGCCTGTGTTGCGCCTGCGGCAGGCTGGCACGACTGCTGCCTGCCGGCGAGCGAACGAAGCGTTCTGCTGGTTACTGGTGAACAACTCCGGCTTGTGGCTGCGTGTGGTTTCGGGTAGTTGAAGTTTTCATGATATCAAACGAACTGCGGTCGCCGTTCAACCGGCAGCCTTATCATCAACCAAATTACCAGCAACATTCGCCATACCCGCCACGTCAGCCGGTTCAGGAAGACACGTTGAAATCCGGACAGATTCAGATTGAGCGCAAGATGTTTGTGCTGACGCTTAAAGAAAATCCCCGTGGACGTTTCCTTCGCATTTCCGAGGAGAACGACAGCAAACGGAATTCGATTATCATTCCCGCAACGGGCCTGGCAGACTTCAAACAGTTGATTGGCGAAATGGAAAAAGCATCGAACGAAATTCCAGCCAAGAGCAAACCTGCGGGAACTTAGGCAATCCCGGTTCAAATGTTTTGAAATTTATTTACATTGGATTGCCGAGCATCGTGGAAAAATTTTGGGGGTTGGGGGGGGCGGGGGGGGAGTGACACAATTATACGGGAGCATGGAGTTGGCTTGTAGGATTCATTTCCGTAAAGCATAATGTCGGTGAAAGGTGAGAAGTAATTTATGCAAAACGAATGCACCTCTGATTGCTGCTGCAAATCCGCGACCCCGGCCAAAGAGTCAGCCGCCGACATCCGCGCCGGACGGCGGATTGAATATATCAGCGTCGCATGGACTTCGTTTGAAGCTTTGGCGGCGGTGGTGGCAGGTGTGCTGGCGGGCAGCATCGCGCTCATCGGATTCGGAGCGGATTCCGTGATCGAAGTTGGTTCAAGCGCGATTTTACTTTGGCGTTTGAATCACGAGTTTGGCGAACAGCGCGAGCGCACCGCGCTCCGGCTCGTAGGCGTGAGTTTTCTTTTGCTGGCGGTTTATGTGGGTTGGGAAGCCGTTGAATCTTTGGTGAAACATCAGCCGCCCAGTGTCAGTTACTTCGGCATCGTCTTTTCAATTCTCTGCTTGATCGTCATGCCTTTGATTGCCCGCGCCAAGCGGCGGATTGCCGTGCGGCTCAACAGCGGCGCGATGGAAGCCGATTCAAAACAGAGTTCACTCTGCGGTTATCTGGCGGCGATTCTTCTTTGCGGTCTGGCTCTGAACGCCCTGTTTGGCTGGTGGTGGGCCGACCCCGTGGCTGCATTGGTGATGCTGCCGATTATCATCAAAGAGGGTGTTGAAGGGCTGCGCGGTGAAAGCTGCGACTGTCATTGAAAGCGCAACCTATCGACAATTTATCGCAAGCCAACGCATGACCAATTCTGCTGGTTTGCTATTCTTGGGGGCAATATTGCTCGTAACCAACAATGAAACGCGCCGCGAATTCACGGCAAAGAAAGGCCAATGCAAATGAACATGGTATATGTCAAAGAAGCCCAGGGAACGGTCGAAGCCACAGGAAAGCGCCTGGAGGAGGCCGTCAAAGCGCACAAATTCGGCGTCATTGGTGTCATCGACTTGAAAGGCAAGATGGCCGAGAAAGGAGTTGAGTTTCGCAATGCGTGCAAAATTTACGAAGTATGCAATCCCGTGCGAGCCAGGCAGGTGTTGGAGCAGGACATGAGCATCGCCACCGCGCTGCCGTGCCGCATCGCGGTTTATGAAGAGAAAGGCAGGGTGAAAATTGCCACGCTGCTTCCCACGGAAACGCTCGCTTTGTTTTCTGTCCCGGACCTTGCTCCCGTCGCGCAGGAAATCGAAAGCGAGATCAAAGCGATGATTGATGAGGCGATGGCGGCATGAGAGTGAAGCCATGAGAAAGGTGTTTCGTATTTTTCTGTTGCTGGGCGCGCTTGTGGTGGTTGGCGTCCTGGTCTGGCAGGGAATTACGGCGGGCGGCAATCCCGATCCCACAAGACCAAATACCAGTCCGGCGGCGGCAACGCTCAACATTGCCGTGCTGGTTTTCCGCGAGGGCTTGGAGTGCATTTTGGTGCTGACCGCAATCACCGCCAGCATGATTGGCGAAAAACAATCGCAGCGCCGCCCGGTGTTGGCGGGCGCGGGCATCGCTTTCATTGCCACTCTTATCACCTGGTTCATCGCCGTGGGGATTGTCACCAACTTGGGGCAAAATGTTTCCGCATTGAATCTGCAAGCGGCCACCGGCCTGCTCGCCGTCGTCGTCCTGCTGGTGATTATGAACTGGTTCTTCCACAAGATTTATTGGGGCGGCTGGATGACCATGCACAACCGCAGAAAGAAGACCCTGCTCGAAAGTTCAAGCGACGCCCAAATCCCGCATGGAAAACTTCTGTGGGGTTTGGGTTTGCTCGGTTTCACTTCGCTTTACCGCGAAGGCTTCGAGGTCGTGCTGTTCCTGCAAAGCTATTATCTGCGGATGGGAGGCAAGGCGGTTTTGGGCGGTGCGATGCTCGGACTTTTCTTCACCGGCATTGTGGCCGCTCTGACTTTCGTGATGCACCGTCGTTTGCCGTATCGGAAAATGCTCATCCTCACCGGCGTTCTGCTCGGCGGGGTGTTGCTCGTGATGGTTGGCGAGCAGGCGCAGGAAATGCAACTGGCCCATTGGATTCCGACGACGGAAATCAGCAGCCTGAAAAATGTAATCCCGCCGTGGCTGGGATTGTGGTTTTCTGTGTTTCCAACGCGCGAAACTTTGATTGCCCAACTGCTTGCCGCCACCGTGGTCATCGGTTCTTACTTTCTTGCCCGCCGCATTACCGCCCCGCCCTGCCAGTCGAAAACCGTGGCTGACTTCGGCCACGCGGCGGATTGCCCGCTGGACACGCTGGAGAAGGGACAATGCAAAATGGAGCAATGCCCCAAATGCGGCGTGAAGCTAAGTAAGAACCCCTGAAAGGCCTGTGCGAGTGAACAATGCGCGATTTGATAATGTGAATTACGCCAAGTTTGCAAAATTTTTTGGGGGGGCGGGGGGGGGTAGGGAGGGGGGGCGGGATTCAAAAACCGTCAACTTATTTCTACGCTGAAATTCTTCATTCAGGTTCATCTCGCCTGATTAACGCTTCGGAATGGTTCGTGATGTGAATGCCGCGCCGTGAGTTGACGTAAAAACTCGTGTTATGGTGCGGCGATGCCAGTCGATTCGACTCATTCTGATTACGACGCCAACATCGCTGCATGGCAACGTGCGCGTGATGTCTTTGCCGGTGAGGATGCCGTCAAAGCCGCCGCTGAAAAGTATCTGCCGCGTCTCGACTGTCAGGACGACAAGGAATATCTCGCCTACAAAAATCGCGCCTCGTTTTTCAATGCCTCGGCCCGCACGGCGGATGGTTTTGTCGGATTGATTTTCCGCCGTGATCCAAATTTCAAACTGCCGGACGGAAAAACCGGGGTCACTGCCGCCCTGACGGAATTTGTCGAGGATGCCGACATGCTGGGCACGCCATTGACGGCGTTCTCGAAAAAGCTGGTCACGGAAATCATCAATGTCGGTCGCGCTGGCACGCTGATTGATTGGAACGAGGAAGCGGAGCAACGCGCTTACGCTGTCGCCTATTCTACTGAGGACATTATCAACTGGCACACCGAACGGGTGAATGGCCGCAACGTCCTTACGCTGGTTGTCCTTAAAGAAGTCAGTCAGATGCCCGTTGCTGAATCTGATCCCTTTGAACCGGAAGAAATCCAGCAACTTCGTGTGCTGAAACTCGTTCCACCGCAAACCTCGGCTGACAACGCGAAAGCTGACTGGTCTTACCAGGTTGAAATCTGGCAGTTCCTCGCGGACGGCCAGAATGCAAGCGGCATGTCGAAGCGTGGAAAACGGAAATGGAAACTGGTGGAGTCCCTGACGCCGTTGCGCCTCGGCAAACCGCTGCCGCTGATTCCCTTCGTCTTTCATGGTCCGCGCCATTCGCTGCCGGAAGTGGATAAAGTCCCCCTGGCTGACATCATCGTCGTCAACCTCGACCATTACCGTCTCAACGCCGACTACAAGCACGGTATGCATTTCACCGCGTTGCCGACGGCATGGGTGAGCGGCTTTGACAAAAATTCCTCGCTTCGCATCGGCTCCAGCACGGCATGGGTTGCCGAGACGCCCGGCGCGACGGCTGGTTTTCTGGAATTTCACGGTCAAGGTCTGACCACCTTTGAACGTGCGATGGATCGCGACGAGCAATTGATGGCCGTCCTCGGCACAAGAATGCTCGAATCACGCAAGCGCGTCGGCGAAACCGCTGCTGCCATTGAACTGCGTCAAAGCGGTGAAAATAGCATCTTGAACACCGTGTCTTTGAGTGTCAGCGCGTCGCTGACGCAAGTGCTGCGCTGGGTTTATTGGTGGAACTCCACCGAGCCGATTCCTGACGCCATCGGTCCCGACCTTGTGCTCGCCAGCCTGAACACGGATTTCAGTATCACCGGCATGTCATTCCAGGAAATCACGGCGCTGGTCGCGGCGTGGCAGGCAGGAGCCATCAGTCAGGACACGATGTTTAACCTGTTCCGCGCCGGTGAAGTCATCGCGCCTGGCCGCACGAATGAAGAGGAGCTTGCGCTCCTGGCCAATGAGAAAACAACCAAGCCGGCACTCGTCGTGAGGCCACCGGCGTCGGCAGCGACGGCTGCAAAACCTCAACCGATAACCTGATTTATGGCTCTGAAATACAAATACGCAACGAAGCAGGAAATTCCTGCTGAACAGCAATCCTTTTATGTTGAACGCGACGGCGCTTGGCTGCTCGACGCCGATGGTGTCGTGGACAAATCAAAGCACGAGGAATTTCGCGCCAACAACATCGCGCTTGCCAATCAACTGAAACGCTTTGAAGGCATTGATCCTGACGCCGTGCGTCAGCTCGCCGATGACAAGCGCAAGTTGGAAGAGGCGCAACAGCTCAAGGCTGGCGAAGTTGAAAAGGTTATTGAGGCGCGACTGAAAAACGCCCGGGTGGAATGGAACAAGACGCATAGTGTCGTCGTGGCTGAACGCGATACGCTGCTTGGTCGCCTGTCGGCGATTCAGATTGATCAGGCTGTTGTGAATGAAGCAACCAAGCGCGGCCTGCGCCCGACGGCAATTCCTGACATCACGGCGCGAGCGCGGATGACTTTCAAGCTGGTGAATGGAATTCCCCAAGCTTTTGACGGGGACGGCCAGACTGCCCGCACGGGCAAGGATGGCATGTCGCCGATGACTTTGGCCGAATGGGTGGATGCGTTGGTGTCCGATGCACCGCACCTGTTCGAGGCAAATGCTGGTGGCGGTGCCGCCGGCTCCGGCTCCGGTGGGGCAGGCAACCGGTCTGTGAAGAATCCATTCCGCAAGGAAAGTTGGAATCTCACAGAACAAATGAAATTGCAGAAATCCGATCCGCAACTCGCCGCGCGATTGAAAGCGTCGGCGTAAGGGTCACAACCAAATTATTTACTTATGGCTAAAACGCAATTGGCAGACATCATCGTTCCGGCACAATTTGCCGGGTATGTGTTGCAGCGCACGGCGGAGAAATCCGACCTGTTCCAATCCGGCATCGTCATTCGCACGCCGGACTATGACGAGCGCGCCGCGACGGGCGGCAATCAAGTCAACATGCCGCACTGGAATGACCTGACCGGCAACCGGCAACCGTTGAGTGATTCGGCTCCGCTGGTTCCGGCCAAGCTGGTCGCTGACCAGGACATTGCCCGCATTCACAATGACGGCAATGCGTGGTCGTGGAATCATCTGGCAACAGTGGTCGCTGGTGATGATCCGGCGCTGGCGCTGGCGAACTTCCTCGCGGATTACTGGAATCGCCAGAATCAATACATGCTCATCTCGTCCCTCAAAGGCGTGTTTTCAGCGGCAAGCATGGCGGGCAACCTGTTGGCGATTCACAGTGAAAGTGTGGCCGCTCAAACGGCTGCCACGCGATTGAACGGCGCAACCTTCGTGGATGCGACGCAAAAGCTTGGCGACCGTGGCGACCGGTTGGTGGCCGTGGCGATGCACTCGGCGACGGAAGCCGCGTTGCGGAAACTCGACCTGATTGATTTCATCCCGGACAGCCAGGGTGAAGCGCAAATCCGCACGTTCCAAGGCCGGCGCGTCATCGTGGATGACGGCTGTCCTTCCCGTGCGGGCACGACCGATGGACTGGTCTATACGAGTTACCTGTTCGGTCCCGGTTCGTTCGGCATGGGTTTCGCCGATTTGAACGGTGCGCCCGTCGAGGGCGGTCACGGCACGGAGGGTTGCGAAACGGCCCGCGATGCGCTGAACAGCGACACGTTCCTGGTCAACCGTCGCCGGTTCATCCTTCACCCTCGCGGTGTGAAATTCACCAGCGCGAGCGTTGCGGGCGCAAACCCGACGAACGCGGAATTGGAGACGGCCGCAAATTGGGTGCGCGTTTGGGAAAACAAAAACGTCCCGGTCGTGGCGGTCACTCACAACATCTAAACCAATGGCGTGCTGGTTCGCGCCGGCACGCCGCTTTTTGAGAAAGAAATTTTATGGGCAAACTTCAACCGCGCAGTTTCGAGCGGATTCGTTCAGGTGAACAAATCCAGATTCCATCCTTCACCAATAACGCGGCGGCGGTCGCCGCTGGCGTTACGGCGGCGAAGTATCCGCGCCGAATCATCTACCTGTCTGCTGGCGGCACGGGCTCGGTGCCGTGCCTGGCCATTTCAGACGGCACGAACTGGAAACAAGTCGCCATTGGCGCAAACGCCATTTAACCGCTGCCATCATGGACAAATTGTTTCCCATCATTCGGCGGCAGCGGCGGCCTCTGATTGTCGAGGACGTTCCGCCTATTCCGATCAAGACCGAGCCGGTTCAACCCGTGACAGTTGAGCCGGCAAAATCTGCGCCTCCTGAGAAACCGGGGTGCAAAAAAGTCAGTGATGACGAAACGCAAAATTAACTTTCACGGCTGGTTGGCGTTGTGGCTGCAAAAGCGTCGCCGGGCGCGGCAAAACAAGTCGCATCTGGACGCTCCTTCCCTGATTTCGCTGGGAACGGTCGCCGGTGATACCACTTGGCGAGCGGTGGCGCCGGTGGCTGCGGATGCTTGGCAGTTTTGCACGACGGACACGCCGTTCGACCCTGGGATTGAGAGTTTCGATGAATGGGTTGCAAATGCGGATTTCCCCGATACGGAATACGTTGTTGTGAATGCCACGACTGCCACCGTTACAGTGGACTTTGCCTACTGCGCCGCCCGTTATCGGGCCGGGGCAGTCTGGTCGAGTTGGACAGGTGTGGTTGATAAATACACCCTCAACAACGGGGTAGTGGCGCATTTCGCATTTGACGAAGGGTCCGGTGACAGAAGCGACAATGTCGGCGGCTATGCGCTCAGGGGCTTTGATTGCACCATCAATTCAGCAAACGGTTTGTTTGGCAGAGGCGCGTTGTTTAATCGCAGCGGTTTCTTGCAGGGAATTGATGAAACGACTCTGTTCTCTCCGTCTCCGAGCGGGCTGACCGTTTCGATTTGGGTGAATTTCGACAACATTTATGATCAAGGCACCGACATTCGCATTGTCAGTCTTTGGAATGATACCGGCTGGCCGGCAAATAGTTCTTGGGCAATTTGGACTTCGTCGGTGGAGGAAAACAATATCACCGCGATGGTCATGGGCACCGGCTACACCTACCTCGAAGGCGAAGCGTATTTCAACGGCTGGACCCATATCTGCCTCGTTCATGATCCGTTTCAAGGTATTTGGAAATTGTTCGTCAATGGCGCGATGGTGGCATCACACAATTTTGATTATGCGCCTGTTTCGGGAAAGCTTGGCGTAGGCGCAAACGCAAATTGTGATGACGCAACGCCGCAAGGGATTTTCGATGAATTGGTAATCTGGTCCCGGCCATTAAGCCAGGATGAAATTACCCTGCTCTACAACAACGGTAGCGGTCGGGCTTATCCATACTGACCATGTCACTGACGCTCATCAAAGAGGACGGCACGGGCAAAAGCGACGCGAACAGCTACGCGAGCGTTGCGGATGGCGATGCGTATCACGACGGGCACTTATATGCCACGGCGTGGACCGGCGCTAGCGCGGATCAAAAGGCCGTGGCCCTGGTGATGGCTTCGCGGCTGATTGATGCGGAATTTCAATTCAACGGCACGCGGACCACGTCCGGGCAAAGCCTGCAATGGCCGCGGGCGATGTGCCCCGAGCCGGACAACGTCCATGTGCCAATCTCGGTGCTGCTGCCGATTCCGTATGACTACGTTCAATATGACAAGGTGCCGAAAGCCGTTGTCCAGGCGACGTGCGAAATGGCGCGGGAACTTTTGATTGCCGACCGGACGGTCGCGCCAGCGGGTGAAGGTTTGAAGTATTACAACGCTGCCGGCATTCAAACCGGTTACGATAAAACCGACCGGCGCCCCGTCCTTTCACAAGTCGCGCAAGTGATGCTGGCGAAATATGGCTCACAAATCAGCGCCAAGAGCGGCGCTGTAAGATTGGTCAGGGTATAAACAAATTCCCGCCCGTATTCTGACAATTTCTGACACGAAACATTCGTCAAAGTGCATTTTTGTTCGTTTGAGCGTATTTGACTCTAAAAAGCTGGACATGAACGAAAGCATTGTATTTATTGATTGAAACGAACGTTTATGAACGGGAGCGCAAGCGGGCGCCAAAGCCGGAAGCGGATTCAAGTCCTGCTATGCGCACCAAAAATTCCATTTCCCCCGTGGCCAGGCATCAAACACATCGGGGCCTCGCTCCTCAGGACGAGCGGCTCTTTGCCGCCCGG
>Ga0182027_10016451_pt1 | contig 10097 bp, 8 predicted proteins | sample 712E1DmetaG_FD_121300 | JGI IMG/M metagenome (GOLD analysis project Ga0182027, IMG submission 121300) | Permafrost microbial communities from Stordalen Mire, Sweden - 712E1D metaG (Illumina Assembly) | ecosystem: Environmental > Terrestrial > Soil > Wetlands > Permafrost | place: Sweden... | reverse complement strand
TGCGGCAGAAAGCAAATGAAGGAAGAACGATTGGGTTAGGGGGCGATAGTCATTATAATTCGGAAATCCATGGAGTATTAGGAATCGCACTGTCTGAATATATCAATGATTCAATCCTAAAAAGGCCGACGAAAAGGAAGTAGCGTGCCCGTAATCCATCGGGAGACGATTCAGCGGGTGGCCATCTGCTTCACGGCGGGGGTCGTCGGCGCGCTGGCGGTGGTTCTTCTCAGCCAGATCATGTTTGCGACGGGGATCAGCGCGGGATTCGGGGTCAATGCGCCCGTCTCCATGAAATCGCCGGATATTTACAAGCCGCTCTTCTGGGGCGGGCTGTGGGGGATTCCGTTCGGCCTGTTGCTCAAGAGCGCCTGGAAGCGGCCGTATCTTTTCGGCTTTTTATACTTCCTCGCCCCGGTGACGGCGCTGTATCTGATCTTCCTGCCGCTGGGCGGCGCGGGGCTGTTGGGACTTCAGCACGGCGGGCCGATGTTCACGCTCTACCTGCTGTTGGTCAATCTGCCCTTCGGCATCGTCACGGCCCTGGTCGCAAGGGTGATCCTGGGGGAGAAACCGTAAAGGAAAATATGGAAAATATGGGACAGACGGTATTTATTAATGGCGATAAAAAATACCGTCTGTCCCCTATTTCCATGATTTGGCGCTATCTTAAGCGCCATTCTAGACTGTCCCCGAAACTTAAAATTTTGTCCAAATCTGACTCCTGAATAGAGATCTTATTGCCATAGACCTGATACGGAAGGACTTTCAAGCCAATACTATTAATTATTCTTTCTAATTTATCATCTGGCAGTGCGGGCAAAAATATAATTCCTTGAGGTATGGGATCATTATTTGCGGAATGAAATTTTAACTGTCCAATTGCAGTGTATATGCTATATGGTTCGGTATCTGCTTTGCATTCAAATAAAAACTTCATACGACCGTTTGAGTCAAAAATGCATAGGTCAACGCATTTATTATTAGAGATATTGTATCCACGTTCTTTTAACATCTTGGCAAGAACATTTATTGCTTTTGCATGAATCTTTGTACATACCACTTTCTTTTTGCGTTCATATTCATATTCATCTTCTGTTTCATTAGAAAAATTTGACATAGATAATGGAAGGCGGCCATTTATTACATTAAGGTTCTCCTTTGTTAAGACATCTAGTTTTCTGGGCACAAATAAAAGGCGAGCTACTGTAGGTTGTCCACCAAGGGGTCCATAATCATCGAAAGAAAGGACTTGAGGAGACCAATTTACGTATCGACGGTGTGCAAAATAACATGTATTATATAATGGCTTTTCATCATAGAATACACGTTCTGATAATATTTTGCCAATATAATATATTCTTGATGTCTTATAAGGACAAATAACCCAATCGTCTTTTTTTACATCCTCTCTGAAACGCCATAATGAGGATGCGCCCTGGGCCAATCCTCGTAAATTATCATGATAACTAGATCGATAATAACGTAGCATTGTTTGTTTTAACTCAACGTAGGATGAGAATATATTGAGATCATCCAAATCACTCCAACCAACAGCAATTACTCCTGTACGAAAGCATGTGTCAGCATAATCTTCGCCATTTTTTCCTTCACGAGCAAAAATTTTCCAAATTGTTTGTTCTGCACATCGAATCATCTTAAACGACCTTCCCTTTCGATAAAAGTTGGTATTGCAATTTCTTTAATCAATTCGTTCGATTGGTCTACTCATTGTAAAGATTATTTTGAGCATTCTAATAATGTTCCCAGTCTTTTACGGAATTTTTTGAGGATATAGGCGGATAATATTGATATGCGCCTATATCCGGCACACCACCAACCCAAGAGTTGCCCAGAATATCAGTTAAAGGTGCGCCCACAGTCGTGCCAGCATTAAGGCAAGGCGAGGATGAAAGCAGAGCCAGGCCAGAGCTCATTGTGAACCAACCCGATCCAATAGGGTTATTGATGTTAACGAATAGTGGATTACCCTTATTACAATGATTAAAAGAAGCATTACTAATATAATTAAAATATTCCGCTCCAATCTCAGCTCTATCGCCCCATAGAATGTCATTAGTCAAGGTCACTGAACTTCCTTGATCATTATACACCCCACCGCCAGAATATGCAGCATTACCTGTAAAGGTACAATTGGTCACCATCGGGATATTGCCCTCATTACACATCCCGCCCCCATATCCGCCGCCAAAGCCACTGTGATTTATGCCATGTGCCGCATTGTTAATGAAAATGCAATTGGTTACCGTTCCGCCATTACTCATCCCGCCGCCATAACCATTGAAGCCAACGCCGCCATGTGCCGCATTGTTAGTGAAGATGCAGTTGGTTACCGTTCCTGAACCAATAGACATCCCGCCGCCATAGCCATTGCCAAAACTACCGGAGCTATAGCCACCAGTTGCCACATTGTTAGTGAAGATACAATTGGTTACCGTTCCTGCATCATTACACAACCCGCCACCGCCACCGGCCTGATTGCCAGTGAAGGTACAGTTGGTTACCGTCGGCGATCCTCCGGAAAAACACATCCCGCCGCCGAAACCAAGGCGGGCCGTGTTATTAGTGAATGTGCAGTTGGTTACTGTTGGCGAGGAAAGAGCATTATACATCCCGCCGCCGGAACCATCGGTGGTCGTATTACCGATAAAGGTACAGTTTGTCACCATTGGTGACGAAGAGATATTATACATCCCACCGCCATCACCAGACTGTCCTATTCCGCCTCCATTGGTGTTGCCTGTGAAGGTACAATTGACAATGGTCGGAGAAACTTCAATGTTGATCATCCCACAACCTACACCACTGATTGTGAATCCATCCAGAATAGCCTGATAACCGCCAATATTTCCGCTGCTGAGAACCGTCTGGTTTGTTGTCCAATTCCTTTGATCGAGCGTGCTTTCGGTTCCATTAAATCCGCCATAAATCGCCACCCCCGGCGTCATCGAGATCGAACCGTAATCTCCCTGAGCAACCCAAATCGCATCGCCCCCGATGGCATTGGTCAGGGCATTTTGCAGGTGGGCGTAGGCATTCCCCCATGTTTTTCCGTTGTTTGCTCCCGTGGCACCGGCCTTGACATAAATCACTGAACATTGGGCCTCACGGGCATGGATCAACAGGAAAAATACGAATCCAACCAGGGCGAACGTTTTCAGAATCCGCGTCATGGCCGCTTCCTTCATCCGCTTCTAATGATTGCTTCTCTGATCTCTTCTATGCCGTCTGGACAACAAAAATATTTCACAAGCGTTGCATTGTCAATCATTAATATTGACTTCCGGACTATCAGGTGACCAGCCAACCTCTGGTATGACGGCGAAGAGATGACGGATAAGTCGAGCGATGGGCGGTGTGAAGAGGGATTGAAATGGGTCTTCAAGGAGAACGGTGATGGGTGGCACCTTATCGACGCTGATCGGGCTGTGGCGGTCATACAAAGCCACCAGCAATCCCGATTCCTGCCCCTCTGGACGGGTTTCTATTCCTAGCTATTGGTTTGACCCATACTGACCGGGCAATATCGACCAAGGTCTGTCAAAAACATCGTCTTTTCTGTGGATACGACGGATGCGGTAATCACAATTATCACATACATACATGGAATGAATAGGCGGGGAGAAATAATGAAAGTAAAGGTATCCACGTAATCTGCCACAAATCGAGCACCTTCCCATGTATCCATTGGCACTAGGAAGCCCCCCATTGATGGGAATCTTCTTCTCCACATCAAGCACTTCAATGTTTTTGCCAGCCAAATCCTTGTCCTTCAAGCGATGCAACCGCTCATAGGATGCTTCAATCCTTCGGATGGTGTGTCGCCTCATGAGCCTCCCCATTTCCTGTCCAACGCACAGTTATAAATGGGAAAAGCCCCGTATTTATAGGGCTTTTCTTCGTGTAGCACAGTTTATCACACTAAAAGTAACGTAAGTCCAACAAACACAGTCGAAAAAGTGGTGGAGGCGGCGGGAATCGAACCCGCGTCCGAGAAACTTGCCAGAGCGGTTTCTACAAGCTTAGTCGGTCATTTGGTTCTCGCTCGCGGGGACGGCGACCGACGCCCTTCCCCTTGAGCCAGCCCGATTAATCTCATCCCGTCGCCCTCGAGCAGGGGGCTAGTGGACCAGTCTGTTTGTCGACGCCTTATCCACCACACCAGACTAGCGGCGGTAAGACGGACGGCCCTTAGGCCGCCAGGGCGAGTTGATTTTCGCCTGTTATTGTTGATGTCCACGCCGGTTTAACGAGGTTGACGCAGACGGACCTCGGCTTGCCACCCCTCCCACAACGTAACCCGTCGAAACCTGGACGCCCCCACTTGGGCCAAAACCGGGCGTTGAGCAACGCTCGAGAAGGCTTGCGGCCGGGAGGGATCAACGCCCAACCCCGCCGCAACTTGAGTCATCTTACACCCATCGAGGGCGGAAACACAAGGCCAATGCGGAGCGCGAAGGGCGGAGCGCGGAGCGCGGAAAAAAGCGATTCCAGAGAGAGTCCTCCTGGCTTTTCGTGCTCGTGCTCGCGCCGATCCGACGCGCATAATCGGTGGAAATTCAACGTTCCGAGGACGAGGACGAGAACGAGGACGATTAGGACAAAATTTCAAGCGCGACTCTAATTGCTTTTTCCAGTCCGATCGGTTCCAATGGATGCCGCCCATGAAGGGACTCAAGGAGCCAGGCGATCAAGTTTCTCATCATCATTGCCATTCTTTTCGTGCTTTACCGGGTGCAAAACAGCCGGGGCGGGGACGACTAAAGTCCAGGCAACCGGCGGCGCGCGGCCCTCGTTCACGAACACGCGGTTCCGGGCGCGGGCGTGGATTATTCACGTCCGGGACTCATGGACCCGCCTGGGCGCGGCCGAAAAGAAAATGCGCGCTCCCCGCCCGGGTGGAAGGCCGGCCGGCGCGAAAATCTCTTGCATCTGGGAGGGCCGGTCTTTCATCATAGGCGCCTCAAGTTTGCGGGGATCCGCCGCACGGATCGACAGGCCCGGCCGCCGCTCCGGCACGCCGACACCCATGGAGTTCACCGATGCGCTTTGAGAGCGTTGCCCAGACCCACAAAGGGCTCGTCCGCGAGACCAACCAGGATTCGATGCTGGCGCTGAAGGAGCGGGGCGTTTTCGCCGTGGCCGACGGGATGGGGGGCGAGCAGGCCGGCGATGAGGCCTCGGCGCAAGTGGTTTTGAGCGTCAAGACCGCGGCCGAAGCGTTCTTCAAGACCCCGCCCGAGGGGCCGGGCCAGATCGAGGGGATGCTGCGCGACACGCTGCTTCAGGCCAACCACGAAGTCTTGCAGATCGCCGTGCGCGAGCCGGCCAAACGGGGCCTGGGCTCGACCGTCTCGCTGCTCTGCGTGCACCGGGGGGTCTATTTCGTCGCCCAGGTGGGCGACAGCCGGGTTTACCTGGCGCGCGGGAGCCAGGTGCGCCAGCTCACGCGCGACCACACGCTGGTCTGGGAGCTTTACGAGCAGGGGGTGATCCCGCGCGGCCAGATCGACAGCCACCCCGAGCGCCACCTGCTCACGCAGTGCGTCGGCAGCCTGCGCCCGATCAGGATTGACCTGATCCAGGGGGAGATCCAGCCGGGCGATACCTTTCTGATTTGCTCCGACGGCCTGAACGGTTACGCCGCCGAAGAGCGGATTTTCAGCCTGTTGACCGACCCGAAGCTCCCCCTGGAAACCTGCGCCAAGCGGCTGATCGACGAGGCGCTCAAGAGCGGCGGGGGAGACAACGTCAGCGTCGTCCTCACCCGGATCCGGGCGCTCGACGCCCATGACGATTGGAGTCCGCAGGCCGGCGCCGCCCCGCCGCCGCTGGATCCCTCGCTCGACGTGACGGTCATGGACGAGCGGCTGCGCCCCGCCGCCCGGCCCGAGCCCCGCCGCAAACGCCTGCCCTGGGTCATGGTGGCCAGCCTGGCCCTGGCGATCCTCATTCTGGCCGTGCCGCTGTTCCTGCCGCCTTCGCAGGCGCGCGTTTATCTTCAGCAGACCGGCGGCAATTTGCCCGGACCGTTGGAAATCAGCACCTCCCTGGGCAAACAACCCATCATGATTCATGCGCTGGAGCGCGACGCCCGCGGGCTGTTCTTTTGCCTGCCCGGGGTGGGTCCTTACGATCTGCTCCTGGCCATTCCGGGATACGTCCCCCAGCATCACACGCTGATGGTGCCGCCGGGCCACAACCGCCTCGTCCTGACCCCGGCCCCCTGGATGCGCATGGCCCAGTTGGGGTCAAGCACCCCAGCGCCCCGTTGACCCCGCCTCTGCGTGTGGCCCCCGCCACGGGCGCCGACCCGGCCGACACCGAAAATAATATCCAGTGAGAAGCGTTCTATTGGTGACGCGGCAGCGGATCTTCCGGAAGTCCCGGCGAGGCCCAGGGCCAAGCCAGCCGGAATGATTTTCGCTTGCGTCGGAAGGCGGCGCAGGGCGAAGATTGAATGGTATTCCGATTGGAGAGTTCGATGGTCAAGCGCGTCATGCTGGTATCCTTCTACGACGAAACGTGTTATGGGGGGCGCTGCCTGGCCGCCACGCTGAAAGAAGCCGGCCACCAGGTCCTGATGGTTTTTTTCAAGCGCTTCCGCATCCGCGAAGTCTCGCGCGACGACCTGACGCTCCGGCGCAAACTGGATGAAGAGGGTTACCAGCCCTGCTACGAAACCTGGCCCTCCTTCGACGTGGCCTGCCCCTATCCATACCCGGTCAGCGAGAAGGAGTTCGAGCTTTTTTACCAAAAAATCCGCGACTTCGCGCCCGACATCCTCGGCTTCTCGGTCATGTCGTTTCACCTGCCGCTGACGGTGCGGCTTTCCAAGGAGGTGCGCCAACGCTTCCCGTCGCTGATGCAGGTCTGGGGGGGCGTTCACGCCACGATGAACCCGGATAGCTGCCTGGAATATGCCGACGCGGTCTGCGTCGGCGAAGGGGAAGAGGCGTTCCTGGAATTCCTGCGGGACCCGCGCCGGACCGACGTGCGCAACTTCTGCACCAAGGATCGAGACGGCACGATCATCCACAACCCGGTGCGGCCGCTGATCCAGGATTTTGACGCGCTGCCGTTCGCCCTTTACGCCGACCCCGAGTGCGAAGTGGTGATCGAGGACAACCACGAAACTTCGGACGTCACCGAAACCGCGGGCAACATGTTTTTGTGCATCACCTCGCAGCGGGGCTGCCCGTTTAAATGCACCTATTGCCTGCACGGCCGGATTCGGCAAATCTACGCGGGCCAGAAATACATGCGGCGGCGCAGCGTGGACCGCTTCCTGGATGAAGTCGCACTGCGGGTGCGGCAGTTCGGCATCGACCACGTTTTCTTTTGGGACGACGTGCTGATGATGGACCGCAAGTGGGTCGAAGAGTTCGCGGCGAAATATCCCAGCCGGATCGGGCTGCCTTTCGGCGGGTACGGTCATCCGCAACTCTCCACGCCGCAGATCCTCAAATTGATGCGCGAAGCCGGGGCCTATTACGTGCTGGTCGGGATGCAGTCGGGCAGCGATTACATCCAGCAGAAGATCTATGGCCGCGGCACGACCAAGGCCAAATACATCGAGTTCGGACGGCATATCGCCGCGGCGGGGTATCCGGAAATCGTTTACGAGGTGATGATCCGCAACCCGTTCGAAAGCGAGCAGGACCTCAAGGAAACCATCGACCTGCTCAGCCGGATGCCCAAGTCCGTGCGCGTGTCGACCAAGCACCTGGCGCTCTTCCCCAACACGGTCATCAGTACGCTGGACGCGCCGCGGCCGGGCGTTTCGATGGAAATCTTCCACTTCTACAACCTGCTCTATTTCCTGGCCGGGGTGCCGGGGTTTGAGCTGAAGGATCTGGCGCCGCTTGCTGAAAACGCGGATCTGCAGGCGCATCCGGAAATCCTGGAACGGCTGGTGAAACTGATTTTCGCGGCCGAGGCAAACCGTCAAAAACTGGAAGGCGAAGTCTCCATCCTTCAGCGGCGCCTGGACGCGTTGGAGGGGACCATGCCTTGGGGCATCAAGCGTTCGACGCGCCACCTGCTCGGCCAGATCGGCAACCGGCTCAAGCGGGATGGCCAGCCGGTCCCCTGATTCATCACGCGCGGGACCTCCCCGGCCCCCCTCAATCCTCACGATATTGAGCCCCTTCAGGGCTCGGAAGGTGTGGATATTCGCTATCCGTGGGTTCCCGTCGGTCACCCACGGCTACTCACATTCGGCCCCGTCGGGGCCGAAAACGAAGGTCATGCAGAGTGCCCCCAGAGATCCTCAGCCGGCTTGAAGGATCAATGCCGGCCCGCCCGCGACGATTGTGTCCTTGCAAGTCATCCGAATTAACGATAATCATACCATTTAATCCTCGGTCCAAGGACTGATGGAGACACCTGCGGACCGCGCGCGCGGATTGGGCTGGCCCGCCCGACCGGCCGCCGCGGCCGTCCATTCAAGAAAGAGGGACCCCCCCATGGCAAAGCGGATTCTGATCAGTGACAAGATGTCGAGCGAAGGGCTGGCCAATTTCAAAGGCCAGGAAGACTATGAGATCCTCTACGAGCCCGAGATCACGATGGAGCAACTGGCCGAGCGCATCGGCGAATTCGACGCGCTGGTCATCCGCAGCCGCAGCCGGGTCACGCGCGAAACGCTGAAGAACCCGGGCAAGCTGAAGATCATCGGCCGCGCCGGCGCCGGCGTGGACAACGTCGACGTCGAAGCGGCGACCGAACGCGGCATCATCGTGATGAACACCCCCGGCGGCAACACGATCTCGACCGCCGAGCACACCATTTCGATGATGCTTTCGCTGGCCCGGCGCATTCCGTACGCCGACAAGACGATGAAGGACGGAGCGTGGGCCAAGTCGGGCATCATGGGCGTGGAGCTGTTCGGCAAGACCCTGGGCATCCTGGGCCTGGGCAAGATCGGGCGCGAGGTGGCCACGCGCATGCGGGCGTTCGGGATGAACGTGATGGTCTTCGACCCGTTCGTGACCCACGAGGTCGCCGAGAAACTGGGCGTCGAGCTGAGCGACGTGGACACGATCTGCGAGCGGGCCGACATGATCACCGTGCACGCGCCGCTGAACAGCGAGACGCGCGGGCTGATCGGCGCCGAGCGGCTGGCCAAAATGAAGCCGACGGCGCTGGTGGTCAATTGCGCGCGCGGCGGCATTATCGACGAGGAGGCGCTTTACGCGGCGCTCAAGGACAAAAAGATCGCCGGCGCGGCGCTGGACGTCTATACCCAGGAGCCGCTGCCGGGCGACAATAAGTTGCGCGAGTTGGCCAACGTCGTGCTAACGCCGCACCTGGCCGCCTCGACCACCGAGGCGCAGGAGAAGGTCGCCGCCGACATCGCCGTGCAGATTTTCGAGGCGCTCGGCGAAGGGATGATCCGCAACGCCGTCAACGTCCCCACGGTCGACGGCAAGACCTACCAGGTGATGCGCCCGGTGATCGACCTGGCCGAGCGGCTGGGCAAGTTCATCTCGCAGTTCGTCAAGCCGACGGTCAAGCAGCTCGAGATCAGCTACAGCGGCACGGCGACCGAGTATCCTTCGGGGCCGCTGACCACGGCCATCGTCAAGGGTTTCCTCGAATCCAACATCAGCGAGTCGGTCAACCACGTCAACGCGCTCTACCTGGCCAAGCAGCTCGGAATCAAGATCAGCGAGACGCGCGAGAGCGAGACCGGCGACGTTTATTCGGGCTTGGTCACGATCAAGACCACCAGCGACTCGGGCGAAGTCAACTCGATCAGCGGCACGCTCTACCAGGGGCGCTTCCCGCGCCTGGTGATCGTCAACGACAAGCGGATCGACGCCGTGCCCGAGGGCGAGATCATCGTGCTGGAGAACCGCGACGTGCCCGGCATCATCGGCTCGGTCGGCACGCTGTTGGGCCAGCACGGGATCAACATCGCGGCGATGAACTGGGGGCGCGTGAGGCCGGGGGGCGACGCGCTGACGGTGATCAACGTCGATCAGCCGGTCACGCCCGAGGTGCTCCAGGCCTTGCTGGCGCTGCCGCAGGTGGTCGAGGCGCGGCACATCGTGATTTGAAATGAATCAATG
>Ga0182027_10016450_pt1 | contig 10097 bp, 5 predicted proteins | sample 712E1DmetaG_FD_121300 | JGI IMG/M metagenome (GOLD analysis project Ga0182027, IMG submission 121300) | Permafrost microbial communities from Stordalen Mire, Sweden - 712E1D metaG (Illumina Assembly) | ecosystem: Environmental > Terrestrial > Soil > Wetlands > Permafrost | place: Sweden... | reverse complement strand
GTATTGATAGGTAGCATTCACCGAGACTTCTTGAATCCAGCCTGGAAATCGCGTCTGAACATAGGAGAGCCGTTGCTCATCCATTTCGACATTCCCCGGAACACTCAGGTCGTCGCTCACGTCCTTCATTCCCACGGCCGCAGAAGTTACGCCAATCTCCCGCATTCGTTGCGGCGACAACTGCAACGGCGCCAGGGCGGCCTCGTCATTCGGCGCCGCACCCCCTGCCGGCGCGGGGTGCGCGCTCAGCGCAGGACCGCGCGCTACGGCCGGGTCTTGCGAAGCCGCCTGGGGAGCTGGGTACAGGGCCGCCAGTGAGGCCGCGAAGTTGCGATGCATGAGTACATACCCAAGGACAGCCGCAAGCAAAACGCAAACAGCGATCGCCGCCGCCAATGCAAACTGATAGCTTCGTGTCTTCACGGTTTCACCTCGTTCGTGTGGGAATCGGTTGCATGGGAATCAAGTCGATCGTTCGGAGTGCCTGTTGAGAGAGGTCCGCCTGTCGCGAGTTCAAGATCGGCCAGGCGCGTGTCGAAATCGGCAACCGCCGCAAGCCAGGCGAGATCGATGTCGACTACCGACATCTGGCTGTCGAGCAGATCGAGAAGTTCCGTCTTGTCGTTCTCGTAGGCAATCACGCTGGACTGCAACGTGGCTTCGGCCTGGGGCCGGAGTTGGTCGTGGTAAAGATGCGCCAGCTTTTGTGCGGCCGCCGCCTCCACCAGCGCTTCCTGGATTTGACCGAATGCGGCATTGCGCAGCGCTGTCAGTTCGGCATCCTGCTCGGTCGCTTGCACGGAAGCTTCCGCGATCTCCGCGTCGTGCTTGCGGTGATTCAGCCAGGGCAGATTCATTGTCCCCTCAAGCATGTAGGCGTTGCGCATGTTCTGTCCGGACGGCATGATCATGTAGCCCGCGGAGACGGTGAAGTCCGGCACGTACGCCTTGTTAGCCAACGCCTGCGCCTTGTGGCTGCGGTCGGCCGCGCGCTCGGCTGCGATCAAATCGGGCCGGGACTGCAGGGCTAGATCGTCAAGACTCTGCGCCGGAGGCAGCGGCGCAAGCACCGCATGTTCGCCGATCACGCGGAGCGGCGTATTGGGATTGCGCCCCAGCAAAGTGTTGAGGCGCGCCTGTGCCAGATCCGACTCCTGTTCGTACCGAATCATGTGTTCCGCCAGGCGTGTAAGAGCAACCTGCGCCTTCAGCATGTCCTGCTGCGGCACCTTGCCGGAGGTGTACTTGATGCGCGCCGATTGAATGGCCTCGCGTGCAATAGCAATGTGTTGATCGTGAATCCGCAGTTCGTCGTCCACGCGCAACATGTCATTGAAGGCCTTATGTACCCGCACTCGAACGTCGAGGCGCATTTGCTCCAGATTGGCCTTGGCCACATCCACGTCCGACTCCGCGATGCTGGTCCGCAGATCGCGCTTTCCGCGCCCTGGCAGCGTCTGGCTGATGCTGAACATGTTCTGAGCGCCGTTCAAATCCCACGGCTTTTGCAGCGGGACGCCCCATCCGCGATACATTGCCATCGGGTCGTCAAGAGTGCCGGCCACGGGGACATGCGCCTCGGCCATTCCAACTCGCCGGGCAGCGACCGCAATCTCTGGATTCTCGGCCAGAGCGATCCGCTCCACTTCATCGAGTGTCAGCGCCGGGCCCAGCGGCTCTCCCATGTGGTGCAGGTCGAGCAAAGCGGAGATGCTCGCCAGCCCTTCGTTGCCCGCCGCCGTCTGCGCGGGGGAAACGCTCGGCGATGCAGCGGCGCCGAGAACACAAAGTACAACAAGAAAAGATTTCATGACTCCCTCCAAAGGAGATTCGGTGCATGAGCCTGGAGGCACGTTTGCAATGCGCAAAGGCGCGCCAAGACGCACGAAGGCTCAGATTCAGCCAGAGAAGGAAGGAGTTTTAGATTCGGAGTGCGAAAGCGCCGCCGGGCGGGAACTTCGGGGGCGGCGTCTCGAGGGTATTTGAGTATCCGCTGCCCGAAGCGGAAGGCGATTCGATGCCAACCTGATAGGGCAGATCGGCGATCCGATGCGAAGGCACGGAGGAGTACGGCTGAACTGAAACCTGAGCGGGGTTGCTTCCGTGGACTTTGCAGCACGCATTGTCCGCACCCATGACCGGCGAGTCACAGTCCTTCGCCATGGCACGGCAACAGGCAGGCTGCCCCGTTGGATGGCTTGCCAGCAGGCAGGCAGACGCCGGGAGCGCGGTCCAGAAGACCACAACCGCCAACATCGACAACACGCCTTTTTTGTCCCAATTCATGGGGTACAGGTCCCAACTCTTAACTGTAAGGTTCCACTAGGTGCGATCCGCGCGCGGTGATCTAAATCACATCTGTCGAGATCGAGTGACAAAACAAAGGGGCTGCCGGCGCTCGGCGGGAATCCCGGGGGCTTGACCGGCTGATGTCAGTCTACCATCGGCGCCGGAATAAGAGCTTATCAGTAAATTGAGAAAGGAATGTGGCGCCGGTCTCCAGACCGGCTGCCCTGGCGGCGTCCATGCCGCCAGACGTCGCCTGAGGGTCTGGAGACCCACAGGACAGCCGACCTGGGGACCGGCGCTACCAATTTACAGATAGGCTCTAAGTACTTGGCAACGGGAATATGCTAATCTGCAACTCGGTATCTTCTAAATTCCCCTGGGAGAGCCTCTTGAGAGTCAGCACGTTGTACGCGTCAACCTTCCTGGCGGAAACCCCAACCGCGTTGACTGAAGGAATCCGGATTAATCGACATCGCTGGTCTGTGAGAGTGGCCGCAAGTGTGTGCCTTGCGCTTCTGCTCTTATGCGTCATCTGCACGAGTCAGACTCCCGCAAAGCTCCCTTCCGAGGCTGACTACTCCGCTGGCCTGGCGCTGATTGCCCAACTCAAAGGATCGCCCGATTCCGACGCCCCTGCTTTTCAAAAGATCGGAGCGGAACAAAGCACCACCGAGTTGATGGCCGTAGTTGCTCGCGGTCAGGCGCAATCCGCAACCACTGTCGATTGGACGCAGATGCACCGTGCCCTCGATGCATTGATCGAGCTGTTCACTTCGCAGGGTCAACTGTTCAAGGCCTCGCTCTTCGCCAATCTGCAAGCCGTCTATTACGAGAGCGACGAAGCCGACTACGAGGCCGCACTTGCCGCTTCCCGCCAGGCGCTCGCTCTGCAAATCAAGTCGGGCGAGTCGAAGACCCTCTACATCCCCTACAAGAACGTCGGCGAAGACCTTATTCGGTTGGGCCGGATTGAGGAAGGGCTTGACTCTCTGCGTCACGCTCACCAGATTGCCGGCGACCCTGGCAACTCGGTCGACGGCATCATCATGGGAAAAATCGTTGAGGTGGAACTGTCCCAGCAAGACATGGAAGCTGCGCATCGCGACAGCGCGGCATTCGGCGAGGCAGCCAGCCACTCCCCATCGAAGTTGTTCCGCGGTCGCGCGCTGCTGGCACAGTCCAGCGCGGCGGTAGCCGATAACAGATACGACGACGCGGTCACCTTGATTCATGCCGCTCTCGCCGCAACCAAGGATGATGCCGACTCGAAGTACTTCCCCTACGAAGCCACAACCAGCCTGTTGATGATTGGCATGAGCGCCATGGAAACAGTTCCCTATGCTGAGGCGCTCACACTCTGCGGGCGAATCGACAAAGAATTTCCAGACCTGCCCATCTCGGTTTCCGGTTTCGCTCGCCAGATCAGAGATCACCGCCGGCGATTGGCCGGAGACTTCGACGCGCTGTTGCGCGAACAGACTGAGCAGGTCGATCGCGCAGCGGCCGCGAAAGATCCGTTAGCGGAGGCCTCCGCCCTGTTGACTCTATCCGTGGACTACGCTTACCTGAATGAATCCACGCAGCAGATCGCATCTCTTGAGCGGGCGTTGGTGCTTGATCGCTCGGGCCCAGGCGGGACCTTGAACGTTTACCTGCACTACGATCTCCTAAACAGCCTGGGTAGCGCTTACCTGGCACGGAAAGACGCACGTCACGCCCGCGCGGCCTTCGATGAGATCACGAAGAGCATCGACGGCATGCCCGATGCCACGTCCAGGGCGCGGCTGCGATGCACCTATGCCGATGCCGAACTTGGCAAAGCCGCCGTTGCCGCGTTAGACGAGGATCCCGACACTGCGCGCAAAATCTTCGCAAACGCCCTCTTGCCATCAATGCCCGGAGCGCCCGCACAGTACACCCGTTCTGCTGTTTTGCTTGAGAATGCGCGCTTCGAACGCAACCAGGGCAAGCGCCCGGCCGAGACCCTGCAACTCTATCAAGAAGCCATAGCGGCGCTGCACGCAGAAAAGGATGCGCGAACCGAAATCTCCGCGCGCATGCAACTGATCCGGTTTCTCGCCGTTGAAGCTCCCCAGCTGCCTGACGCGCAGAAGATAGCGGCCGAGAATCTCGAGTTGGCAAAGGCAGAAGCCTCTTCCATCGTCTTGTCGGACGCACAGTGGCGGCTGCACTTTCTTGATGGCATACTTGCCGAAAATGCGGGCCACAACGACCAGGCACTTGCCGCGTATCTGCTTGCTCAAGAGAATCTGAACCGCATTCGCACCGGCCTTTCAAAACAGGAAATGCGCCAATCCTTCATGGACGACGACTCCGTGCAGGAGTTGTATCGCCGCCTCATCGCTCTGCTGACGGTTCTGGGCGAAAAAGAACAAGCGTGGGAATACCTGGAACGCGACAAGGCGCGCGTTTTTCTGGAATCGCTCGGCGGCCGTCACTTCGCCGATCGAACACAGCCGGGGACTCATCCGTCGCCGCACTCCTCTATCAAGATGGGAGCGGCTGCCGACCTGGACAAACTCGAGCAGCAGATTATCGACAATCGTGTCGCGCTTGCTCCGGAAAATGAATCTCTCCTGCGCGCCTCGGGCCGGCAGCCGGAACTAATACAATCCCGGCTCAAGGATCTGGAGGCGCAATTCGCACTCATCCGTGAGAGTTCCGAACTATCCGCCAACCGCGCAACGCAGCCGCTCTCATTGCGCCCTATCAGCCTGCCCACAACAGAAGCTCAACTGCCGGCAGGCACTGCTCTAATCGAATACGCCATCTTCGACCATGAATTGGCCGCATTCGTAGTAACCCACAGTTCCGCCAAAGAACTGCATTGGGCAGTAGACACTAAAGCACTCCCAAACGTCCTCGGCAAACTCAACACCTTGTTATCTTCTCCTCATGCTTCAGAAGATTTGATCGACACGCAGCTATCTTCAGTCTCTGAGATTCTTCTGGCGCCGGTCATTCGTGTCCTCGCGCCTCAGATCGATTCGCTGATCGTAGTTCCCACCCAGTCGCTCTCCCTGGTTCCGTTTCAGGCGCTCCCACTTCCGGATCAACGTTCGCACGCGCGTGGCTTCTCAACCGATGAAACCGCTCTCGCATCGATCGATCCGGCGTCGCGCACCCTGGTGATCGATCGCTTTGCAGTCGCCTATCTGCCTTCCTCATCCTCACTGCAGTTTCTTCACTTCGGCCATCCCGTTGCTTCGCCCGATCTTTTTCTCGGCGCCATCGGCGATCTTTCTGTCGAAGGCTTGCCTGCGCTTCCTGGAACGCTCGAGGAGACGGCTATGATCCAGAAGCTTTATCCACGCGCCAGTCGAGTCACCGGCTCCGCATTTACGCACGATGCAGCCATCAAGGCGCTGCTCGACCACCAGGAAGTTCACTTCGCAACACACGGGCTCTTTGAGCAGCAGGCCCCACTCTTCAGCGCGCTCATCACGGCTCCGGCGCCGAATCAGCCTACGCGCCTCTCCCTCTATGAATTAATGGACTTGAACCTGAAGGCTCGCCTTGTCATACTCAGCGCCTGCGAGACCGATCGCGGGCAGCTCGCCGGCGGAGACGAGGTATCCGGCCTGACCCGCACGTTTCTCCAGGCCGGCGCTGAGAGCGTAGTCAGCAGCTTGTGGAGCGTGAGCGACGAGTCAACCGCTTTACTCATGGAGTCGCTCCATGCCCATCTTCGCGCTGGAGAATCCACGCCGCTCGCGCTTCGCCACGCCGAGCTTCAGGTCCGCCGCAAGTTTTCGCAACCCTACTATTGGGCTGCCTTTGTGAGCACCGGTGTGGATTGAAGACGAAAGCTTGCCCCTGGCCGGGAGAACTTCGATGAATCGCATGTCATGAACGATCGTCGCCGGACAAACATCTTGAAGCAGCATCGTGTGGCTGAAACAAGAGGCAAACAATATGATACGTTTGCAAAATATGGGTCGCTGTTCCATGCTTCGAATCGGCTGCCTGTGTTGGTGCGTCCTGGCGGCCACCGCTGGTGCGCGTGCCCAAGTGGTCGCGCACGTACTGGATGTCATGGGCGATTGGCATCTGCAAGGAACAGCCACAACGGTTGCGTTGGGGCAGGCCTTGATGGCCGGCGCAAAGATTACATCGGGATCGAATCGGCCTGGCGACGCCATAACGATCGTGCGCGACGAGGACATGTCGCGGCAGAGGATTGCCTGCAATGACTCAGCTTCGAATCCTTGCCGCAATCCCATCACCGTTGACGGAGGTTCTTCCGCTGCCCCCGCGGGTGAGAGCCAACTGAAAAACATGGTGCAAACAGCACTCGCGGTATTGTTGAACAAGCCGCCCGCCATCATGAGTCACTATGCTTTGACCATGTCACGCGGCAATGCGACGGTGCAGGAATGGGAAGAGGTTGTCAGTCTCGATCCCGTGCAAGGGATCGTGCTGCCCGCGGCGCCGCAGGACATGCCTTCCGGACAATATACCGTCTCCATTGAGCGAGCCAGGGACGCGTCTCCAGTGACTCAGCAGACTCTGCTGTTAACGTCGGCGGGGACATGGAAACCGCTATCGCTTGGAGCGGCCGGACTGTACGAAGCCTTAATCACGGATGCAAACGGAGAACAGGTAGCCGATGCATTTTTACTGGTGGTTCCAGCCGCCGAGTATGAGGCGAAGCGCAGAGAGTTTGACACGGTGAAGAGCCGCACCGCGGCATGGACAGGACCGAGCGCTCGAGCGGATGAGCACCTTTTTCTGCTGGCGGTTCTGCTTTCGAGGTGTCCTGCATGTTAAGCGGCGGCGACATTATCGAACACGAGCTTGTGCGGTTGCAGCATCTGATTGAAAACCGCAATCTCCTGGGGCGTCTGTCACGTTCCAAGGCGGCGCTGATGGTCATCGCGATCACGGTTCTCGTGTTTCAGATGCGGAACCTGCCGGAGACTCTGGCCAACAGTTCTCTGGATGCGGCGATCTCGATCGAGCGGCCGGTACAGGCGCGGTCGGTACGCCTGGTAACGATCGATAACGACGACTACGTGGTACTGTTTCACTCCCGCAGTCCGCTTGACACTTCTGTGCTGGCCAAGTTGCTCGATGCGGTCTCGAAAGGACATCCGCGTGCAATCGTCGTAGACATCGATACCTCCGATGCTTCGTTCCGCGCTATGCCGACTCCGCAGGTTCCGATCGTATGGAATGCTTCCGCTGAACAGTCCGCCGACGGAAAATTTTCTATATACCCGCCGCTAGGCGGCCGAAAGTTGCCGCAGGATTCGGTGGCGGCTCTCGCGGGGGCGCCACAAGATGACCGCGGCATTGTGCGCGGGTATCAGCATACGTATCCGCTCGAGTCGGGCGGAACGGTGGACTCGCCGGGATATGCGGCGGCGCGATTAGCCCTGGGCTACGCTCCCGAAGAACCCTCGAGCCACGCCGGAGAAACGCACTACCTCGACTTTCGCTATCGATTTGCACCTGTCAAAGCGCAAGATCTGATCGCGGACGCCGAGTCCGGCGCATGGGAAAAGATGGCCCTCTTCTCGGGACAGGTTGTGGTTGTGGGAGGCACCTACCGCGCTGGGCGAGACCAGTACGCAACTCCGAAAGGCCTGATGAATGGCTGCGAAATTGTGGCGCAGTCGTCGGCCGCCGAGATCGACGGAACTTTTATCGGCTCCGCTAACCGCTGGACGACCGGACTCCTCATGGTCGTGGGCGGCCTTATCACCATGGCTGTCTATCACTGGTTGAAATTCCGTATGGCATTTGTGGTGTCGCTGGCGATGGTACCCGTCTTGTCGATTGCGTCGAATTTTATCCTGTTCCATCGCTTTGCAGCCTGGGGCGCGATGGTCCCGCTGGTCATCGCGGTGATCGTGGCCGAATTGTACTCGGAGGCCACGCTCTATCTCACCTTCTATCAAAGAGTGGCGAAGTTAAGATCGACGGAGCAGGCAGCAGCAACTGTGCCATCGCCTCCCGCGCCAAAATGAGCAGAGTAAGCTCGATCTGACTCCGGTCTCAACGAGGGCCGCCCGATGATCGGGATGGGCAACCCGCGCTCATCTTCCATTCTCTCGAATGCTTCTGCGTCGAGTGCCATCGATTCCAGCAAAGCCCGACGCCAAACCTTCGTTCCCAAGAAGTGGACATAAACGTCAAACAGGAACAGCAGAGTCCGACCAGGACCTTAGAGCGATTTCAATGTTGCCGTACCTAAGACCTGTTCTAAATCGTCGCCGCTTCTTGTAGCGCCGGACTCCAGTCCGGCTGTCGTGCGGGCGTCCACGCCCGCACTCCCGTTCGGAATGCCATGAAGCCATTGGGTACACCATCAGGAGAATCGCTCTAGAACAATTCAAACGCCGGACAGTCGTCGCGACTGGCCGATACCGCACCGTCCGCGGAGTTGTGGGTCGCGGTCTGGCTGGCCATGCTATAGGTATCGAGGTGCGCGGCGAGAAGAGTCATGAAGGTGAGTTAGAACTGCCCGTCCCAGTTGGAGTCGAGAGGCTTTTCGCTCAGCCGCTCCAGTGCCGCTTCGTCGATCAGGCCCTTTTCGTAGGCCTTGCGCTTGATGATCGAAGGATCGATGCCCTTGCCGTCGTCGATGATTTCAATTACGACTGTATCCGACTCCTGTGAAGCACGGATGGTGATGGTGCCTGTCTCGGGCTTGCCGCAGGCCCGGCGAACTTCAGGGGTCTCTATGCCATGATCGAGACTGTTGCGGGCAATGTGTATGAGCGGGTCGGCCAACGACTCGACAATGTTCTTATCGGCTTCCGTCTGCTCGCCTTCAAGCACCAACTGCACTTCCTTGCCGAGCTTGCGTGAGATGTCGCGCACCAGCCGCGGAAAGCGCTGAAAGACGAGCGAAACGGCCATCATGCGCACCTGCATGATCGCGCCCTGCATCTCGTCGGCTATGCGGTTGATTACGGCGTATTCGCTCTTGATTTCTCGCGAGAGATCGCGCACGCCGTACTGCGCCTCGGCCCGCTGTGCAAGATAGGGCAAGGCGTTTTTTGAAACCACCAGTTCGCCGATGAGGTTCATCAGCAAGTCGATCTTGGCTTGATCGACTTTGAGACTCTTGGGTCCGTTATACGCGTCTTCGGCGCGGCGGCCGAATTTGATCCCATCATCGGATGGCGGCTGGGCGGAACTGGTTTCCTCTGCTGGAACCGGGGCACGCTTATCCGCCCTCCTGGAAGACACGGCCTCGGCCGGGCTAAGGAGAGCTTCCGCCCGGCTATCGGCCGACGATTGCCTCTCTTCGATTGAATCGGGCTTGTTTGTTTCAGTGTTCCATGCGTGGAGCCATTCGAGCAGCGGGGCGCTCTTACCTGAAGCCAGAGCCTGCCCGAGCGCCGCCTCAATAAGATCTTTGGCGGAAGCATTTCCAACCGTCCTCGAAATGTTGGTCAGCACTGTGGCAACCGCTTTGATCTGCCCTGGGTTCCAGTTGGAGAGATCGATCAACATCAAAATCTTTTTCTGGTTGGACAGGATCGTGTCAAACGCGGCGGCTTCCTCCGCCGAGAGTTTAAAAAGAACCGATGGCGATGGCAAAGAAGCCCTATCGGACAAGATGTCCACATTGCCGTTACGGACAATCCCAGTGTCGGAAACCATCTCCTTCGCGTCCTCGCGCAACGCATGTTCAAGCCACTCGGGATCGACAGCAAGAATCTGCGCCTGGTCCGGCATATAACGAAAATACTCAGCCAGTTCCTCGCGCGGTGCGCACGTGAGGAGATAGAAATCCAACACGCAACGGTAGGTGTCCATCTCAGCGAGCGGCG
>Ga0182027_10016449_pt1 | contig 10097 bp, 10 predicted proteins | sample 712E1DmetaG_FD_121300 | JGI IMG/M metagenome (GOLD analysis project Ga0182027, IMG submission 121300) | Permafrost microbial communities from Stordalen Mire, Sweden - 712E1D metaG (Illumina Assembly) | ecosystem: Environmental > Terrestrial > Soil > Wetlands > Permafrost | place: Sweden... | reverse complement strand
TTGGCGACTTTGTGGAAATAGAAGGAAATTTTTTTCTAACCAAAAGAGGAGAAAAGACGGTTGAAGCGAAAGATTGGCATATGCTTTCGAAAAGTTTGCGTCCATTGCCGGAAAAATGGCACGGACTCGTAGATACGGAAGAAAGATTCCGTAAACGCTATTTGGATATTTTAATGAATCTGGAAATTAAAAATATTTTAGAAAAGAAAACAAAATTTTGGGACGTGGCGCGAAGTTTTATGAAAGACCATGGATTTTTGGAAGTGGAAACTCCGACATTGGAAATTACGACCGGCGGGGCGGAAGCGACGCCGTTCAAAACTTATAATGAAGATTTTAAATTACCGCTTTATTTGCGGATTTCTGTCGGCGAGCTTTGGCAAAAAAGGTTGATGGCGGCGGGTTTTGCCAAGACTTTTGAAATCGGGCGGATTTATCGGAATGAAGGCTCGGATGCAAATCATTTACAGGAATTTACGAATATGGAATTTTATTGGGCTTATGCCAATTACAAAGATGGGATGAAATTAGTAGAGGAACTTTACAAAAAAATCGCGCAAGATGTTTTTAGCACAATGCAATTTGAAACCCGCGGACATAAATTTGATTTAGGAGGAAAATGGAAAAGTATCGATTATCGCGAGACGGTGAAAAAAGAAACTGGCATTGATGTTTTAAATACGACTTACGAGGAAGTAAAAAATAAACTCGAAAAATTGGAAATCAAATACGATGGCACTACGATGGAGCGAATGATGGACACGCTTTGGAAATATTGCCGAAAACAAATTTCCGGTCCGGTGTTTTTAATAGGACATCCGAAGCTGGTTTCTCCGCTTTCCAAATCAATGTCGGAAAATCCGGATCTTACCGAAAGATTCCAAGTTATTATTGCCGGCGCGGAAGTGGGGAATGGATTCTCGGAATTGAATGATCCGATCGATCAAGCGCAAAGATTTGAAGCTCAACAAGAGTTGTTGAAAGCCGGGGACAAGGAAGCGATGATGCCGGATGATGAATTTGTGGAAATGCTGGAATATGGCATGCCGCCGACTTGTGGTTTCGGTTTTCCGGAACTACTCTTTGCGTTCTTGTCCGACAAACCGATTCGCGAAACGCAAATGTTTCCGCTAATGAAGCCAAAGAATCTAGAATAAAATTCTCTCTTTAATATAGTCAAAAAGTTATCCACAGATGGAGCTTGGCTTTCTTTTTATGTTTGGAATATAATGTTAACTAAGTGGGAAAAGGTGGGAAATCGGTGGATAAATAATTTTTATAAAAATATGTTAATAGGAGAATATATTCATACCATAGACGAAAAAAGCCGTATTTCCATGCCGGCGAAATTCCGCGCGGAACTTGGTAAGAAAATTATTATCACACCCGGACTTGGTCAATGTTTGTTTATTTTTACCATCAAGGAATGGGAGAAAGTTTCCAAAAAACTTTCTTCTTCCGACACAGATCTTTCGTTTTTGAAAGCGGACCAGAGAAATTTCAATCGATATATGTTTGGGCGAGCGGCGGAAGTGGAAATGGATTCGATTGGGAGAATTTTGCTTCCGGAATTTTTGAAAGAAAGAATCAATTTGAAAAATTCGGCGGCGGTTATCGGAGTGAAAGATCGAGTGGAAATTTGGAACGACAAGACTTGGCTAGCCAACCAAAAAGATATAGAAAAGCAAGCGGAAGCATTAGCAGAGAAAATCGGTAGTGGTGTGAAATAAGATGGAAAGCGTACATAAGACAGTTCTTTTAAATGAAACAATAGAAGGTTTGAACTTAAAACCCAATTCAATTATTCTTGATTGCACTTTTGGAGGAGGTGGACACAGTTTGGAAATTTTACGAAGGCATCCAAAGGCGAAAGTTATTGCGATAGATCAAGACAAATCTGCTTGGGAAAAAGCAAAAAGTAAATTCAAAGGACTAGAAGACAGAATTACTTTTGTTAATGCAAATTTTGGAAACTTGGGGGTTCTTCCTCCAAGCGGAGGAAGAACCCCCAAGTTTGACGCAATCATTTTTGATTTAGGTTTGAGTTCCGACCAATTAGAGAATTCTGGACGAGGATTTTCTTTTATGAAAGATGAGCCATTACTCATGACCATGAAAGAAAATCCTGGCCTAGAAGATGTTACCGCTTACGACATTGTAAATACCTGGGAAGAAAAAAATCTGGCTGACATAATTTACGGATACGGAGAAGAGAGGTTTAGTAGAAGAATAGCAAGGGGAATAGTGGACGGTCGGCAAAAAAAAGAAATAAAAACGACCCTTGATTTGGTAAAGATAATAGGGGATTCAGTGCCAGTGGCATATAGGAGAGCGAGACTGCACTTTGCCACCAGAACGTTTCAGGCCTTGAGGATAGCGGTCAACGACGAGTTAGGGGTTTTGCAAACAGGACTGGGAAAAGGATTTAATGCATTAAAGATGGGCGGAAGAATGGCAGTAATAAGTTTCCATAGTTTAGAGGATAGGATAGTAAAAAGATTTTATCAAAATAAAGCAAAAGAAAATAAAGCAATTTTAATAAATAAAAAACCAATATTAGTAAGTGTTGAAGAAATTAAAAATAATCCCAGGTCGAGAAGTGCGAAATTAAGAATTTTAGAAAAAATAAACAATTGAACCATGAGACAAGCCACCTTACAACTTAAAACTTCAATAAAAAATGTGAATGTTCTGAATAATATTGACGCGCAAAAAATTATTCTGAATATAATAATTTCCATTTTTATCGCGCTCGCTTTGTGGTATGTTTTGATTTTGGGAAACATGGTGGCTAATATTATCCAAAGAAGAAATTTAGAAAAAGAAGCTTTGACTCTTTCCAATCAAGTCAGCGATTTGGAGCTTTCTTATTTAACCATTTCCAATAGTGTTAATTTACCCTTATCTCTTTCTGCAGGATTTATCCAAACAAAAGCGACTTTTGCCACCCGAAAATCTTTTGGTTATAACAATCTAAAACAGGGTGGTAATGAAATCTAATTTTCTACTTCGGGGCAGAGTAGTTGTTTTTTGCCTGATAATTTTTTCTGTGGCGCTTTTACTGAAACTTTTTTTGGTGCAAGTGGCGCGCGGAAATATTTATTCAGACAAAGCCGATCATCAATATGCCACGCCTTCCTCCAATATCTACGAACGTGGAACAATTTATTTTGCCACGAAAGATGGTCAATTGGTTTCGGCCGCGACACAGGCTTCCGGTTTCAAAATAGCGATTAATCCGGAGAAAATCACTAACGGAGAAAATATTTATCAGGCGCTGGCAAAAATAGTGGCTATCGATCATGATGAATTTATCAAAGATGCAACCAAAGCTGATGATCCGTATGAAGAAGTTGCCCATCGCTTGACCAAGGCGGAAGCCAACGCCGTTTCCGCCTTGAAGCTTCCGGCCTTGAATGTTTTTCAAGAAAAATGGCGTTTTTATCCAGGGGATAATTTAGCTTCCCACCTGCTCGGTTTTGTGGGTTATAACAACAATGTCTTGGCGGGGCGTTATGGGTTGGAAAGACAATATGATATCGTCTTGGCGCGCAGTGCCGATAATCCTTATATTAATTTTTTTGCAGAAGTTTTTTCCAATATTCATAAAACTTTATTTGAGAATCAAAATAATAAGGAGGGAGATATTGTCACCACTATCGAACCGCAGGCGCAAAATTTTTTAGAACAAAAACTAAACGAAGTGAAAGAAAAATATCAAGCTGATTCGGTTGGCGGAATAATTATGAATCCAAAAGACGGATCTATTTACGCGCTCTCCGCTTTGCCTGATTTTAATCCGAATAATTTTTCGGAGGAGTCGAATATTTCCGTTTTTGCCAATCCGATAGTGGAGCATGTTTTGGAATTTGGGTCGGTCGTTAAACCCCTAGTGATGGCTGCCGCCCTTAATCAAGGAGTCGTCACTCCTGCGACGACTTATGATGATAAAGGCGAGGTAACGATTGAAAAACATCAGATATTTAATTTTGACAAAAAGGGACGCGGCCCCAACACCACGATGCAAGATGTTCTCAATCAATCGCTTAATACCGGAATGGTTTTTGTGGAAGAGCAATTAGGCAAGGTTAATTTGCGTAACTATTTGCTCGCTTATGGCATTAAAGACAAAACCGGAATTGATTTGCCGAATGAAACTTCCGGACTGGTTTCCAATATTTTAACCAGTCCGCGCGAAATTGAATACGCCAATGCCGCTTTTGGTCAGGGAATCGCACTGACGCCGATTGAATTGATTCGGGCGGAGGCGGCGCTCGCAAATGATGGTAATTTGGTTGTTCCGCATGTGGTGAAAGAAATAAAATACGACGATGGAACTTCGAAAGTCATGACTTATCCAACAACACCGACCAAGATTTCAAAAGCAACGGCGCAAGAGATAACCCAAATGTTGGTGACCGTGATGGATAAAGGATTGAAAGCGGGACTGCCAAATTTCAGCATTGCGGTGAAAACCGGCACGGCGCAAGTTGCGGATAATACAACTGGGGGATATTATACAGATAGGCATACCCATTCTTTTATGGGATATTTTCCGGCCTATAATCCAAAATTTATAGTTTTTCTTTACGCTGTGAATCCGAAAGGGGTGGAATATTCGGCAACCACTTGGACACAACCGTTTTTAGACATCACTAAATTTTTATTAAATTATTATAATGTTCCGCCGGATCGATGAAAAATTTATTTAAAAAAATCATCGCTTATATTTTAAAAACAGAGTCGCGCCTGATACTTTGGAAGTATAAGCCAAAAGTGATTGCGATCACCGGTTCAGTTGGCAAGACTTCCACCAAAGACGCCATTTATGCCGTGCTCTCTAAAATAGCTTTTGTTCGCAAAAGCGAGAAAAGTTTTAACAGCGAAATAGGTTTACCTCTAACTATTTTAGGTTGTCCGAACGGCTGGAATAATCCGCTCATCTGGTTTCTTAATATTCTAAAAGGGTTGTGGCTTTTTTTGTGGCCCCATAAGTATCCCGAATGGTTGGTGTTGGAAGTTGGCATCAGTAAGCCAAACGATATGCGTGATGTTGCCACTTGGCTTCAAACAGACGCGGTGATTATTACCGCGATCGGGGAAATGCCGGCGCATATTGAATTTTTCAATTCACGCCAGCATCTGGTGGAAGAAAAAAGCCAATTAATTCGCACTTTGAAAAAAGACGGATTATTGGTATTGAATGCCGATGACGAGACGGTGCTCGAGTTGAAAACAAAAACCAAAAATCTTTTTACAACTTATGGATTTAAAACTGGCGCCGATATTTTGGGTTCGGGTGACAACATTCTTTATGACGACAATAAAGTGCCCCGGGGAATAATTTTTAGAGTAGACACAGAGGGAGCGTCACTGCCCGTTGTTATTGAGGGAGTTTTTGGTCGCAATCATGTTTATGCGTCTTTGGCGGCGCTTGCTTTGGTGTCTGGCTTGAAATTTAATATGTTGGAGGCCATCAATGCGCTTAAAAATTATGATGTTCCGCCGGGGCGAATGCGACTTTTGAATGGAATAAATGATTCTTTAATTATTGATGATACTTATAATTCTTCTCCTTTTGCTTGCGAGTCGGCATTGAAAACTCTAAAAGAAGTAAAAGTTCAAGGAAGAAAAATCGCTATTTTGGGCGACATGCTAGAGCTTGGCAAGCACACGGTTGAAGCCCATAAAAATATCGGAAAAATTGCCAAAGAAAATTGTGATGCGCTTATTGTGGTTGGGCCAAGAGCCGAAAAAATAAAAGAAGGAGCGGTGGAAAATGGAATGAATCCGGAAAATATTTTTGAATTTTCAAATTCTTTTGAAGCGGGAGATTTTATTAAAACTTTTGTGCGAGCAGGGGACATTATTTTAGTGAAAGGTTCGCAAGGTGTGCGGATGGAGCGGGTGACGGAAGCGATACTACTAGATCAAAAAAATAAAAAAAATCTGCTGGTTCGACAGGATGAAGAGTGGCTGAAAAAGAAATAAAAAATTATGAAAATGTTTTTAGTACTCTAGGCCGCCATTGGGAGGTCATATATTTCTGTTTCCCCGTTTGTTTTTTTACTTAGCTTCACTCTGTTTTCTTCAAGATAGTTTGAAATTTCCTCACTTCTTTTATCCAAATAAGTATCAAAAGAGAGACTTAATCCCGCCTCTCTTTTTTCGTCAATTTTTATAAATTCTAATCCACCAAAAAGCCGCTTGAAAAGTTCTGGATTTTTTTCTTTTAATTTTATTATTACTGCCATCGCCTCTTCGCGTTTTTGCCAATTATCAAATTCCAAATAAATTTTTTGCTTTCCAACATATTCATAAGGCACCTTTTTTGCATTTTCCACTGTTGTTTTATTTTTTGGCGAATATCTTTTTTCTCCTTCCATAATGTTACTATATTACAAATAATTTACTTAAGCAATGTGACTCTACGCGGAATCGAACCGCGATTCTATCCTTGAGAAGGATATGTCCTAACCGTTAGACGATAGAGCCATTAGGAAAAATATAGCATTTTTAGCGCGATTTTCTGCTTGACAGACTGGGTGTAATGTGCTATGCTCTAAAAATGAGTTTCCAGTTATTATGGTCTTTTCTTACGTTTGGCCCCTGGAGGGTTGAACGTCGGATGAAGATTGCCTTGCGGCAATCTTCTGAAATCTGAGAGCCTCGTCTCTCGTGAACATCGGCCGGCAAACCTTCAGGTTTGCCGGCCATCACTATTTATATTCACTTAATCTTCCAACTTTGGTTTCTCCACTTCGAGAAGCGATAGTTCCGGCGAGACGCCGGCAGAACATCTTTGTCTAAATTCATTGAATTCTAGAAATTGTGCTATAATAAAATTATGGAGAATATGTTTAAAAAACCTGTAGAATCCTCCCCGACTAAAATTGAAGTAGAAGGTGTTTTGCTTTTTGGAAGATTTTTAACGACATTGCGAAAGGCTCTCAGTAAAACTTACAAACAAATATTTTCAGAACTTGGCCTAAGTAAAATGACAATATTAAAATGGGAGTCGGGAGAAAATTTTCCCGCAAAAGATAAACTTCCAGCTATTGCTGCAGCTTATGGTGCAGATTTAGAAGAGTTAATTAAAGTTTTTGAAATTTCAAAACAAGCTCGTGAAAAAGAAAAAAGCGGAAGAAGTCGAATAGATTTAAATCCTCGAAATAGATAATTTATTTATATTTTTTATTCTTCCAATTTCGGTTTTTCCAGAATTGGTATATCGTCAAGTTTTAGAGAGGATTCGCTCGAATTTATTTTTTCTATTATTCTTGTTAATGCTCTGTCTCTTGTTCCAGCAACGACTTCATATTCTTTATCTGCTAATTTAATTTTCTTTCCTAAGTTATCCAAAGCTTCACTAAATTTTGAATACTCATTTTGAAATACTTTTATATGCGAGATTATTTGATGTAAATCTTTTTGATATTTAAAATTATCATACGATTGTTGAACCATTCTTAAAATTGCAGTAAAGCTGAAAGGTCCACACATCACTACTTTATTTTTCATAGCATCCCTCCAAACATCATCAAATCTTTCATATATAAAACTAAAAATCATTTCATTAGGAATAAACATAACCACAAAATCAACTGTATTTTCTTCCGGATTAATATAATCTCTAGTTGTTACTTCTTTTATTTTATTTTTTATAGCTGTCTTAAACTCAGAAATATATTGTTTCTGTTGTTCTTTATCTTCAGTTTCTAAATACTTTTGAAGCGCTTGGAAAGGAAATTTCACATCAATATTTATTTTTACACCATCTGGCAAAAAAACCGTAAAATCCGGTTTACTTCCCCCACTTAATTGTTCCTGAGATGAATAATTTTGACCTTTAACAAATCCTGCCATTTTTAGCAAGTCTTCCGCAACCTCTTGTCCAAAATTCCCTCTAAGTTGGTTATTAGATAATACTTTTCTTAAATTATCCGCAGAAATCTGAAGTGATTCGGTTATATTTTTATGTTGTTCTATTACAGTTTTGAGGTTTTGGAATTCTGTTATTCTTTCTTTGTCTGTGTTAATCAAATTTTGCTGACTTTTACCTAAATCGGTTCTTATTTCCTTTACAATTTCTTCTATTGAATCTTTTTTAGCCTGAAAAGATTGATCTCCCAGCTTTAATCTGGATTCGACATTTTCATTGATTCTGTCTCGTTCATCTTTCATGATATTTTTAATATCATCTAAACTTACATTACTTTGTGGTTTTTTGCGCAATAACGCCAAAATTGTTAATATCAACCCCACTGCCAAAATTATTGAAATTATGTTTTGCATAAAAGTATTTTAGCATAAAGAATTACCACCCCCTAGCCCCCTCCTTGATTAAGGAGGGGGAATAAAACTAAACATAACGAAAAAGCCACCGAGGAGCGATAGCTCGTTCGGTGGCGGCGGCGCGCGCACTCTCTTCATCTTGAAACCCTTTCCACGACGATGCCGGCAGCCGCTAGCTTCGCGATGTCAGCGTCGTTGCCGTTAGAAATACGTAAAACCGACGGTTGGCTGGGATCATCGCAAGCCGTAAGTTTAACAAGAACGGCTGCTACGACCACAACGATTGGCATTTCGTGCTGAGGCGACGATAAGATTTTTATTCTCACGACAGGAGCTCCTTTCGTAAAAAAATTTAACACACACACACAACTTTGTCCAGCTTTTATTTTTCTAAATAGTATTTCAAAGTGTAAATCCAATCCTCATCTATCTGATCGCTAGCGAGTTTTTGGGCTAGTAGCCATTCCAAATATCCGCGGTCGGTTTTTAAGACTTCTTCTATTTTTTTGCCTATATGTTTTCCAAAATTGAAAATTCGCAATAGGGAAGGATGGGAAGAAATTTCTAACATTTTTTCTATTACTGGATCCTCTCCCCCTTGCGAAGGGGGAGTGCCCCAAGAAGACTTATCTGGGGCGAGGGGGTCTTTTTTTAATTCTTCTTGTACTTTTTTATACAGTCTTTCGAAAAGTTTTTCTAAGACCAGCACATCACCGAGTGCGTCGTGCGCCGTCGCTTCCACTTCCAGTTCAAGCAGATATCTCAAATATTGCAGTTTATATTGCGCTATTTTATTTTCCGGATCTAAATATCGAACAACCCGCAAGGTGCAAATAAATTTTTTCGGATCAATGCCTTCTTTTTTTATCATCATCAAATCAAAAGGCGCGTTGTGTGCGACGACGACGGAATCTTCGTTTTCAAAAAGTTTTTTAATTTTTGCAAAATCTTCACTTGTTTTAAAAGACGACAAATTTTCCACCATTTTGTTGGTGATGTGATGAATCGCCGAAACTTCCGGCGGGATTTTGATTTCCGGTTTATAGAGAGCGACAAAAGTTTCCCTTGGCTCGCCGGAGCCCATGGCGGAGGTGGCAGTCGTCTTATAGGCAATTTGCGTCAAAAAATCCTTTTCCGTGTTGCCGGTGGTTTCCGTATCAAAAAATATTAACTTAGACATAGTATTATTTTAGCATATTTATGTTATAATAAACACATGTTACACGAACAAATAAAAAATGGAATAAAAGACGCGATGATTGCCAAAGACGCTTTGCGCTTGAAAACTTTCCGCGCAATGTCGGCAGCTTTTACAAACGAACTTGTCGCTAAAAATAGAAAACCCCAAGAAATTCTTTCTGACGAGGAAGCGCTAGCTGTTATAACCAGAATGGCAAAACAAAGAAAAGATTCTATCGAGCAATTTAGAAAAGGAGGTCGCGAGGACCTAATAAAAGAAGAACAAGACGAGCTTCAAATTCTTGAATCTTACTTGCCGAAAATGATGGAAAAAGATGAGGTGGAAAAAATTGCCCGAGCAAAAAAAGATGAGCTTAACATTACGGATCCTTCTAAAAAGGGAATGTTGATGTCTGCCCTTATGAAAGAGTTGAAGGGCAAAGCCGATGGAATGACGGTGAAAGAAGTTGTGGATTCTTTATTCTAACGCTATGCATACCGTAAATTTATTAATACGTTTAGTGGAACATCATCAGATTTTAGCTTACGGGGTGATTTATTTCGGACTGATTTTTGAAGGAGAATTTTTTGTAATTTCTACGGGAATCTTAGCACATCTCGGC
>Ga0182027_10016448_pt1 | contig 10098 bp, 6 predicted proteins | sample 712E1DmetaG_FD_121300 | JGI IMG/M metagenome (GOLD analysis project Ga0182027, IMG submission 121300) | Permafrost microbial communities from Stordalen Mire, Sweden - 712E1D metaG (Illumina Assembly) | ecosystem: Environmental > Terrestrial > Soil > Wetlands > Permafrost | place: Sweden... | reverse complement strand
GCGCCCGTGACGGTGATCTGCGCGGTGGCGGCCCCGGCGCCATTCAGGAGCAGATTGCGCTCGGCGTATTCGAACCGGCGGTCGAACATCCAGCCGCCTGCGACGTTGACCGCGACCGCAGGCGTAAACTGCCAGCGGAGGCCCGCCCCGGCGCTGATTTCCCGGTAATCGACGATCTGCGCGTCGAGAAGAGGGCGCGCATGGCGTCGGCCGAAGTCATCCGCCACGCGGAATGCGCCGCTGCGGAGATCGACTCCGACGAAAAGGCCGAGCGAGGGCGACACGGTCCATTCGACGCGCGGCGTCGGGACCATCAGCAGCAGCGTGCAATCCGGCGTGATCTGCCAGCACGCACCCGCGCCGCCCAGCACCGGAGTGCCGCTGCGCAGATCGACATTGAGGCCGACCAGCCACTGGAATTCGCGGCTCACCGTCCGAACCAGGCGGAATCCGCAGGGGGCGTTGAAATCGCCGCCATCCAGGTCGTGAAGGTCGCTGTAGAAACCGGGATCGATCTCGAACCGCAGTGCCCACGCGGGGTTGAGCTGGCGGTTGTATCCGAACTTCAGGTCAAGCGCGGTTAGCTCCGACGGGATTGGCGCCCCGGCGGGCGGGGAGAAGTCGAACCGTTGCCACGAGGCGCCGAACAGCAATCCCGATTGCGCATCGAGCGCGTGGGAGCGCTCCGCGGAGACGCGAGTCTCGCCGCCGGAAATCCGGCCGAGCGCCTGCGTCCCTTCAGCGATGCCGGCGCCGCCCGCGTAGGAGAACTCAATCACCGTTTCAAGCGGCTGATCCGGGGCGCGCGGGGCGACGGTGGTCTGGGCAGAAGCGAAGACAGGAGCGATCAATAGCGCCGCGAGGAACCGGCGGAAACACGGGGTTTCCATCGAAGTTGAGGCGCGGGAGGCGGAGCGTGGGCATCCGCCATCGGTCGAACGAGCGGGGAAACGAGAATGCAGAGCGTTCATGGAAATGGGTGGTGGACGGACGTTGAGGGAAGGCGGGGGCTGGGATCACGGCGCACCACAATGGAATCACCCGCGTCCGGCCCGGAATCCGTGGCGACGAGCAGGGTGAGCAGTGCGAGGACGATCACGCTTTCGATCATGGACGGAATGTGTTTCATTCCTCACTGCGCAATTCCGCGCCCAAACGGATCGCTTCGGTGAAAGATTTCCCGCGCGCCAAGGCGGCCAGCGGCACCAAGAACGATCCGCTGGATGCAGGCTTGGCGTGCGAGTTGGTGCGGATCCACCGAGACTGGCCGCGTCCCCTGCCTGGGGCGGCCACGACCATGTCGCGCTGCTCCGCGCCTGGCGGATTTCTCAGCGAAGGGATCCTGGGTTCCAATAAATCCGGGCCAAATTATACGATGATGCGATGACGAATACAGGGGGCTGGAATCTGCAAACCTTGGCATGTCAACGATCGGACCCCTAAACCGCAGAACTTGGGCCAAGACGAATGGAGGACGATGTCGACAGGCTCCTGTCGATCACCGTCTGGCCGCGGTCAACGGCCGATTTGTCTCCAACGTCAATGTTGCCGGGGGCAAACCGGGTGAGGTCACAGTCAGGCCGATCGTTCCGGGAACCAATGTCGACTGGATGACGATCAGCACTTTCCCTTTGCAGGCCTTCCGGCTGGTTCCCTTGAACGGCTCATCGTTCGTCCAGTCGCCGCTGGCGATGCCGACGCTCCGCCCCGGGCCGGTCATGGTGAACTGGATCGGATTGTTGGCAGTGATGACGGGGTTGTTGTCCGCGTCGCAGACATCGACTTCGATGCAGGAGACATCGTTCCCATCGGCATCAAGGGTGGTCCGATCGGGCCTGAGCATCAGTTTCGCGGGCGAGCTCACGGTCTTGATGGTGTCCGTGACGACCGCTTTGCCACCGTTCATTCCGACCGCCCTGATCATGCCGGCCTGCCAGGGGACATTCGTCCATTGCATCACACCGGTTCTGGCAAAATCACTCGATTTCTGGGTGCCAATCTTGGTGGCGTTGACGTAGAGATCGACGCTCTCGCAATTGGTAAAGGTGACGACATCGACCGGTCCGGTCTGGTTCCAGTTCTCGGCCAGAACCGGCATCGCGCGTCCGTTGCCCGTGCCATTGCCGATTGTGATATGGACCATGGGCGATTCGCTCCACTGGCTTTGCTGATAATAGAACCATGATTTGCGAAAGATGCAGTTGTCGAGGAAGCCGCTCTCGCCGCCGAGGTTCCGCTTGCTCTCGCCAAGATAATCCACACCGGTCCACAGATGGTGTCCCACGACATAGGGCGTGTTTCGCACCGAATACCAGGTGGGGATATTGGTTTTGGGGACGGAATACGGATCCTGTTCGGTGCCGACGATCACGGCATCCGGATTCTTCTCATGGATGGCGTCGTACAGGAAATCCTGGTAGTTGACGCCGACAATGTCCTCGACATCAGCGAGCGCCGCGAAGCCTGGGGCGTCGTGCCAACCCGAAACGCAGGCATGTGTGTAGGGGCGGGTATTGTCGAGTTTCCTGGCAAACGGAACCAGCATCTTGAGGGTGTTGGGGATGTAAACGGGCACCTTGTCGGCGGCTGCGACCTCGTTGCCCAAGCTCCAGATTACAATGCAGGGATGATTCCGGTCGCGCTCGATAAAGGAGGTCAGATCTTTCTGCCACACCTGATCAAAGTCCGCATAGAAGGAGCCGGCATTGGGCTTCGACCATTTGTCGCACCATTCATCCATGACCATCATGCCCAGTCGGTCGCAATAATCGTAGAATTCCGGACTTTGCGGATTGTGCGACGTCCTGATCGAATTGCACCCCGAAGCCAGCAATTCCCTGATCGTGCGCTCCCACATTGCATCCGGCACGGCGGCTCCGGCCGGGACCAGCGTGTGGTGGATGCAGACGCCCTTCAACTTGGTCGGCACCCCGTTGACGGTAAAACCCTCCGTGGCCGTAAACTCCAGCTCCCGGATGCCGAACGGGCTGATGTAGTCGTCGGTCGGGGTCGTGCCGTTCAGAATCCTCGAATAGGCATAGTAGCGCACCGGGGTCGCTGGCGACCACAGTTTGCAGTTCGAAAGCGGCAGCATCTGCGTGCAGTTGATCGTGCTTTTCGCCTCGACCGTGACGGCGGTGGCGACCGTCTGCAGAGCGTTGCCGTCTTCGTCGTAAATCGTCGTTTCCACAGTGCGCGTCTGCGGGACTGCAAGCTCGTTCACCACCTCCGTTCGGATGCTGATCTGCGACTGCCCCACCGCCGCCTTGGGCGTGGTCACGGCGGTCCCCCAGTTTTTGATGTAAACCGCATCGGTCGCGATGAGCCATACATGGCGATAAATGCCGGTTCCTGAATAGAAGTGCGATCGGCGGCTGGTCTGGTTGTCCACAAATACGGCGAGCACATTGTCGCCCGTGGCGCGGAGGTACGGCGTGAGATCGCAGCAAAAGCTGACATACCCGAATCGCTGGCTGCCCACTTGGGTGCCGTTCAGGTAGATCCTGGAGTCATGATAGACGCCGTCGAACTGGACGATGACCTTCTTCCCGGAAAATCCAGGGGGAAGGGCAAAATGTTTTCGGTACCAGCCCATGGCGCCGGGATCATTATCGGTCGTGCTGACCAGCGTGATGCTCATGTCGTGCGGAACATTCGTCACGGCCCAGGCGGAATCATCGAATGCCGCAGCCTCCGCGCCAGCGATTTTGCCGGTCCGGAATTTCCAGTCTTCATCGATCCGCACCTTGATGCGGCTCCTCAGGAATCTTCCCTCCAGCCGTTCTGAGGGCGTCGCATGGATATTGGCCACACCGAGAAACAACAACAGGGATAGCGTCGTGAGAGTGGCGATCGGGCGGTTTTGCATGGCGTCTTCCTGGGGAGGGTTCTGTCGTTTCACACGGCTCCGTCACGGATTCCGCGACGGTGGGGACATACGGGCGGGGGTTTGGGATCGAGGCTAGCCGGGGCGGACGCCCGGAGCAGTCGGGCGCATCGGTCTGTATATGACAGGAAAACGCGTAGACGCACACCGAAACGCAGGCAAGATCGCGCCCCTACATCGGTCCAATTTTGGGACCACTATTGACCACCGCGATAACGACGCCCGCGATGACCACCACGGAAGGCGGGCGTCGGGCTAGAAGCCGAAAGGCAGCAGGTTCGCGGAGCCGGGAGCTTCCGACAGGACGGCAAAGGCACGTGCCCGCGCGATCTGGGACATCACGGCGGGTTCGATGGAGGCGGATTGATCGCATCGAGCCGGAGCCGGCACAACCGCGGGGCGGTTGCTGGCGACAAAACCGAGGGCGAGGAATGCGCCGGCGAGCAGGAATCCAAGGAGAATCGTTTTCGATGTTTTCATGGGGCGGTTTGTTCGCCTACGAAGATACCCGAATGCGCGGGCGGCCCGTTAATCGATAAACCTGATGTCCGCAATTGCGTGAACCAATGGTCAACGGCGCGGCCGCACGGGTTGTGCGGTGCGGATCGGCGGACGCGTGACGGGCCCGGTTGGTTCTCATGGATGATTGCTCGTGATCTCACCCGGCGGCGTCAGTTCACCGGGATGCCGTATCTCTCCATGATCCTCACCATCACGCCGACCAGGTCGGTCTTTCTGGCATCAAGGATTTCCTTCATGTCCCGATTCGCGCGCTCCTTGTCTGGGGCAAGCGAAATGGTCTACATTCCTTCATGAGGAATTCCGTCCCAAAACGGATCACCCTCGACTGGTCCCGACCTGTCCTGATCAGAGGTTTTCGAGCGAGGTTTCGCTCATCTGGTCGTCGAGCATGCCGAGACAGTTCGTCCAGAAATCGAGATCCGACTGGGCGGGCGGCGTGTTCACGGAGCGAGGGAGCCGACCGCCGGCGCACCCGCGGCCGGCGGTGATTTGAGGTGCAGACCGGCGATCGGAGTGAGGTCGATGACGACATCGTGCGGTTCGTCGTCGATGCGGCATTTCAACGTGAGCCGCTGCGGACCCGGCGAGATGCGGAAGAAAAGACTGCCCTGGACGAGCTGGCCCGGCAGGAGCACCGCCGGCAGCACCAACCGGCGCCGCGCAAACTCGCGCTCAATCGCATGGCGATTGTTGATGTTGGTGTAGATCGTGCCGCCGATGAACGCAGGCAGAAACAGCAATCCGCCCACCGCGGCACCGCCGGCCGCGGTGATATAGCCCCCGGAAAAGGCCACGGCACCGACTCCGCCGCCGATGGCCGCGACCGTGACCCCGCCGCCGATTTGGACGGCCGTGCCCTTGACGAAGCCAAATCCTTTGTCCGCCTCGGTGCGGCTCGCCAGCTCCAATTCCCATGGATCCGCGCCGGCCGCGGTCTCCTGGTTCTGAAAATCGATGAGCGAAGCTGATTCGATCGTCATCAAGGCGTCGCCCCGGTTCGCCACTGTCACGACGTACTCGTCCCAAAAGGCGCCAAGCTTCCACGAGCCGGGACCGCGGTAGATGATCACGGTGTGCAGCAGAGCCTCAATCGGCGGTTCGGTTGCCGGCAGATTGAGCACCACCGGCGGCAGGGTCTTCTTCGGCGACAGCTTGTAGCCGGAGATCGTACATCCCCCGAGCATGACGATGCCGCTGAGCAGCCCGGCAGGCACGGCGACGGCCGTGCGGAGGAAGCGCCGGTGACTTCGGAGAACACCGTGCCAGAAGGATCGGTTCATGGTGGAGGCTCCCGTGAGGCCGGATCGATGGAGTCCGGCTTTTTCTCGCGACGGACCTGCAACTCAGTGTCCAGCCGGGCGGCTTCATCGGACTTGCCGTCCAGCTTGAGCGCCTGGATGAGATGGCCGAGCATCGCGAGGGATTCGGAGCGTTCGGTGCCGGCGACCGAGACAAGGCGATCCACCGCCACGGCCTCGCGCAACACGGCCTCGGCGTCGGCCAGCCTCTGGTGACGCATGAGTGACAAACCCAATTGGTCGAGCGCCAGCGCCAGGGGCGGATGGTCCTTGCCCACCCATTTTCCGCCAAACGCGGTCGAGGTGGCATAGTCGCCAAGATCATAATAGACCGCCGTCAGGCCGTCGCGCAGTTCCGACCGCGCCGCGCCTTCGGGCTCGGCGAGGAGGACCCGGGCCGTGTGATCCAGGATTCGGTGCAGCAGTTTGGGATCGCTGACCAGGGCAACGTGCGGGCCGGCGCCTTTGAGCATGTCCTGCATCAGCCGCGCAGCCCTGGCGCTTCTCGCGGCCTCGGTCTGGGCCGCCTTTTCCGCGTCCTGGGCCCGGTTGCGCTCCTGTTCGGCGAACACCCGCTGCTGGTCGGCGAGGACCTTCTGCTGTTCCGCCTCGCGGCGGGCGGCGAGCTCCGCCTGGAGGCGATCAGCCGCGAGTTTCTCCGCGTCCTGGGCGCGGTTGCGCTCCTGTTCGGCGAGAGTCTTCTGCCGCTCCGTTTCCTGGCGTGCAGCCTGTTCGGCGCGAAGCCGATCGACAGCGAGTTGCCGCTGAGCCTCGGCTTCCTGCCGGGCGGCCAGCTCGGATTGCAGTCGCGCGTCAGCCAGCCGTTCGGCATGGGTGGCCCGCACGGCCTGCCACGTGCTCACCGCGATGCCAGCGAGCAATGCCGCGGCAATGGCAGCGGCGGCGCCAAAGACGAGCCGGTGGCGGGCGAGGAGTTTTTGGAGCAAATAGGCAGTGCTCGGCGGACGGGCCTCAACGGTCTCGTTGGCCAAATGTCGCTGCAAATCCATCGCGAGCCCGTTGGCGGTCTCGTAGCGCCGCGCCCGGTTCTTCTCCAGGCAGCGCATTACGATCCAATCAAGATCGCCGCGAATGAGGTGGAGGAGCTTGGGTGGCTCGGTGGCGCGATGATGGGCCGTGGTGGTGAGCGCGGCAGCTTCCAGCGTGCTCAAGCGCGTCGAAGGCTTGGGCGGTTCAACCTCGCGGATGTGGCGGCGGATCTCGTCGAGGCCCGCCTGCAGCAGTTCCTTGGTCTCAAACGGAGTGCGCCCCGTGAGCAGTTCGTAGAGCAGGACGCCCAGGCTGTAGATGTCGCTGCGGGTATCGACGTCGACACTGCTCAGCTGCGCCTGTTCGGGGCTCATGTAGGCAGGCGTACCGATGAACTGCTCGAACGCGGTGAAAAGCGTCCGGTCGGTCAGCCGGCCCTGCGTCGCCTTGGCGATTCCAAAGTCGATCACCTTGGGCACCGGCTCGCCGTCCTGGAGGGTGACGAGAATGTTCGACGGCTTGATGTCACGGTGAACGATTCCTTTTTGGTGGGCATGCTGTATTGCGTGGCAGACCTGGATGAACAGGTTGAGACGCCCTGCGGTGGACAGGTTGTTCTGGTCGCAGTAGTCGGTGATCTTCACGCCACGCACCAGCTCCATGGCAAAGAATGGTCGGCCGGCGTCGGTTGCGCCCGCGTCGAACACCCGGGAGATGTTCGGGTGGTCCATGAGTGCCAGCGCCTGGCGCTCCGCTTCAAAGCGGGCGATCACCTCCTTGGTATCCATCCCGAGCCGGATGACCTTGAGGGCGATGCGGCGGCGAATCGGTTCCTCCTGCTCGGCCATGTAGACGACGCCACAGCCGCCCTCGCCGATCTTCTGCAGCAACTTGTAGGGGCCGATCCGGGTGCCGTTGGCATCGTCTGCCGGCAGAGCCTTGATATCCCGGACAGCGCCCGGAACCGCTGGCGCCTCCAGAAAGTCGCCGACCTCCCCGTGCGCGCGCAAGAGCGCCTCCACCCGCGCGAGAAGCCCGGCGTCCCCGCCGCACTCGCGTTTCAGATAGATGGCATGTTCCGCTGCCGGCAGCGCGAGCGCGGCGGCGAAAAGCTCCTCTTCGCGTTGGGACGCCTCGTTCATCGTGTCGATTGCCGTCGAGATTGCGCTGCGAATCGGATGATGCCCATGGGGGTCAGATTGACGAGTGGTCGGCAGGCCCTGCAGCTTTCGTCCTGCTCTGAAACAGACGCACTGCGGCGATTGCGAGCAGAACGCCGTAGAACCACTCGCTGGGCGCACCACCGCCCATACCCATACTACCGCCCATACCACTCCAGAAGGACGGCGGCGGCGTCGTGTCAATACTGAGCGTTGCCTCATTGCTGGTCACGCTGCCCAGGGTATTTGAAACCACGACTGTGTACTGCCCCGCATCGCTCGACTTGGCGATCCCCGAGTACATACTGCTCGTCGCGCCGCTGATTGCGGTCCCGTTGAAATACCATTGGTAGGTCACCGCCGGATATCCCGAGGCCGTGACGCTCAATGAGAAGGAGTAGCCGGCATACACCAACTTGCTGGTCGGCTGCATCAGGATGGCGGGAATCATCGGCATCAACCCCACCCGCACCGTGTGATTGTTCGTGTCGGCCACATAGAGCGTGGTGTCGGGGTAAACCGCGATGCCGGTCGGACCGAAGAAGCGGACCGCAGATCCCGACCCATCGGTGCTTCCGCTCGTACCGGCCAAGCCTGCCACGGTGCTCACCGCGCCAGTCGACGAGACGATCTTCCGGATCGTGAAGTTGTCTGTGTCCGCCACATAGACGTTCCCGGAGAGGTCCACGGCCACGTCCGTCGGCGAATCGAATCGAGCAGCACTGCCCGTGCCGTCCGCGCTACCGGAACTGCCTGCCAGGCCGGCCAGGGTGCTGACCAGTCCAGAGGGCGGGATGGTCCGGATGGTATGATTTTCGGTGTCTGCCACATACAGAGTGCCCGCGCTGTCGACCGCAACTCCGGACGGAAAACTGAAGCGCGCGACGCTGCCAGACCCGTCCACGCTCCCGGAGCTTCCGGCCAAACCAGCCACAGTCGTTACGACCCCGGTTGAGAGCGCGACCTTGCGGATCGCATGATTGTTGGTGTCGGCCACGTAAAGGTTGTTGCCCCCATCGATGGCCAGGCCTTGCAGCCGGTTGAATCGGGCGGCGCTGCCCACCCCATCGACGCTGCCGGCAGTCCCGGTTGACCCGGCGAGCGTGCTGACCACACCCTGCCAGGTGACCTTTCGCAGCGTGTGATTCAGGGTGTCGGCGACGTAGACGTTCCCCAGGTAATCGACCGCCACGCCCGAAGGACTGTTAAAGCGTGCCGCACTGCCTGTGCCATCGACGCTGCCGGAACTCCCGGCCAGGCCGGCCAGGGTCGTCACCGCACCGGTCGAGGCGACAATCTTGCGGATTGTGTGGTTGTTTGTGTCCGCCACGTAGAGGTTGCCCGCGTTGTCCGCGGTTATCGCCGTGAGGTAGTAGAACCGGGCGGCGCTGCCGATGCCGTCGCTGCTGCCGCTGCTCAGAGCCTGTCCAGCAAGCGTGCTGACGGTCGCTGAAGTCTGGGCAAGAACCGATACACTGAACAGCGACAAAATCGCTGCAAGAACCGAGTGCGTTATGGTTTTCATGTGATGACAGTGGAAGATGGCGCATTCGACCATGGGGGAAATGGGCTTCGTTGTTTCATGCGGAATTCCGTCCCTCATGGGATCACTCCGGCAAAAAATTCTCCGCATGGCGCAGCCGGCCGGCGGCCGGAGCAACTTCACCAGCCAGTAGAATGCCCCTACTCTGTCACTTTCCCACTGTCCGCCATGGCAGTCTTGTCCTTCACCTCGGGCGGAAGTGGTGAAGGCGTTGGCACGAGGCGCACAAACTTGACGTCGCCAACATATATCTTGTTGTCCGCGTCCGCCCCGTAGTCGCTGAGCCAGTTGTCGGCCTGAATTGCACACTGAACCCTGTCGATCTGATCGAAACTGGCGATGAATTCGTCCCACGAACCGCCGGCGTAGCGGTCGATTGCGCCATCGCCCAGGACAAGAGAGTATGTCTGGTAATCGGAGGTGAACGTGGCGGCGAGGTCCACGGTCAGAATGACGCCGGTTGGCGTCACGAATTGCCACTGGACCTTGCCGCGCGAGTTCTTTCCGGTGCACCCCGTCGTTTTGACAGTCGCGTATAATTTATAAAGATTAAGATTCGTCGTGTCAACCCCGTCGGCGCTGTTGGCCAACACGGCCACCTTCGCCACGAACCCGGCATACTTCTGGTTCATGTTTGCCCTGAAACCAGAGCCATCGGCGGTCATGACGAGTCCGGCGCCGCCGCCGACCCCCGCACCT
>Ga0182027_10016447_pt1 | contig 10098 bp, 6 predicted proteins | sample 712E1DmetaG_FD_121300 | JGI IMG/M metagenome (GOLD analysis project Ga0182027, IMG submission 121300) | Permafrost microbial communities from Stordalen Mire, Sweden - 712E1D metaG (Illumina Assembly) | ecosystem: Environmental > Terrestrial > Soil > Wetlands > Permafrost | place: Sweden... | reverse complement strand
CCTCAGGCCGAGAGTTACGGCGTGTGGCGTAGCTACACGGCTGGGGAGCTGGCCGGCACACCGGGTTAGCCCTGGCCGCGGCCTCAGGAGCACGAGAGGGCTCCCGTACTCCGCTGGTCCGCCAAGCGCCTGGCGGGGGTCGTCGGTCCGCAGCCCGGGGTCTGGTAACTTGAAACCGGTATGTGCACGGCTATTACATGCCCCGACTGCGGGCGGCCTACTTGGCAGGGGTGTGGTCTACATATCGAGCAAGCCCTGGCCGACGTACCACCCGCGGAGCGCTGCCAGTGCGACAGGGGCCAAGCGGGCGCGGGTGCCAAGATCGGTCAAGCTTTCTCCCCGAGACGCCCTGGCTGACGCCGGCCCGACAATTTAGGTGGTAGGTCCATGCCTCAACGTGTTGTCATCGTCGGCGGAGTTGCCGGCGGGATGTCCGCCGCGACGCGTCTGCGACGTCTCGACGCCGAGGCCAGCATCGTGGTGCTGGAGAGGTCTGGGCATGTCTCGTTCGCTAACTGCGGCCTGCCTTATTACGTAGGTGGGGTGATCGAGGAGGAAGAGGACCTCACCCTCCAGACGCCCGGTTCTCTCTTGGACCGGTTCCGCCTCGACATTCGGCTGGAGGTGGAGGTCGTTTCCATCGACCGGGCCGCGCGTACCGTAACGGCCCGCTCCACGCTGACCGGTCAGCAGAGCGTTGTCGGCTTCGACAAGCTGGTCCTGAGCATGGGGGCGGCGCCGGTGCGCCCGCCCATCCCGGGTTACGAGCGAGTGCGGACCTTGCGCACCGTAGAGGACGCTGTCCACCTGGCTGAAGACCTGGAAACGGCGCCGGTGAACGCAGTGGTCATAGGTGCCGGTTTCATCGGCCTGGAGATGGCGGAAAACCTGGTCGCCCAGGGCGTCGGCGTGACGGTGATCGAAGCTGCGCCGCAGGTGCTGCCGCCGTTGGATCCCGAGATGGCCGTCCTGGTCCAGGACGAGCTGATCGCCCAAGGGGTGGACGTGAGGCTGAGGGCGAAGGTCGCGGCGGTCGCGAACCGCACCGTCACCCTCGAGGACGGAAGAGTGCTCCCTGCCGATCTCGTCGTCGGGGCCATTGGTGTGCGGCCTGAGGTCGGGCTGGCCGAGCGGGCCGGCCTCCGGCTCGGGCCACAAGGTGGGATCGCCGTCAACGAGGCCAACCAGACCAGCGACCCCCACATTTACGCCGTGGGGGACGCGGTCGAAAAGCCCGACGCCATTTCTCATGCCACCTCGCTCATCGCCCTAGCGAACGTGGCCAACCGCCAGGGCCGACGCGTGGCCGACCACATCGCCGGTCGGCCGTCGCACCTCGTCCCGTCCCTGGGGACGGCCATCGTGAAGGTGTTCAACGTCGTGGCGGCGACCGTGGGTTGGAACGAGCGCCGCTTGAGGGAGGCCGGCCGGCCCTACCGGGCCATCCATTCCCACCCCTTCGACCACGCCACCTATTACCCCGGAGCCACCCGGATGTCTATGAAGTTGCTGTTTGACCCGGCCAACGGGACGCTGCTGGGCGCCCAGGTGGTGGGGGCCAACGGCGTCGACAAACGCATCGACGTGATAGCCACCGCCATGGCCGCGGGCCTGCCGGCGGAGCGCCTGGCGGACTTGGAGCTGGCCTATGCCCCGCCTTTCTCGTCAGCCAAGGACCCCGTCAACCAGCTCGGTTACATGGCCGAAAACGTGCTCAACCGGGACTGCGACGTGGTCAGCCCGGACGACCTCGAAGACCTGGTGGGCCAGGGCTGGTTGCTGGTGGACGTCCGCACCGAAAAAGAGCATGCCGAAGGAGCCATCCCCGCGGCCATCAACTTGCCCCTTGACCAGCTGCGGGACCACCTCGACCTACTGGGCCAGGGCCCGGTGGTCGTGTACTGCGAGGCCGGCCAACGAGGGCACACCGCCACCGCCCTACTGCAGGAAATGGGCCTGCGGACGCGCAACCTCGACGGCGGCTACCGCACGTGGACAGCCTGGGTACGCGCCCACTCGGGTAACCGCTAAGCCTTAGCGCGGGCCTATTGAGCGCAGCGCAGGGTGGGGCAACTCCAGGCGCCGATCACGAACCCGGAAGGGGGTGCGGGGGTACGTGACCGGCGCAAGCCCAGGGGCGAGGGTTCCCTGGGGGGAGGACCTCATTTCCTTACGAGGTCCTTTGTAAGCTACCCGGGCGGGGTTTCGGCGGTGCGACGGCCGTGTTGCGGCAAAGTGAACATTTGTCGGCGGCTTGGTAAACGGCGCCGGGGAGGTAACTGGTCGCGAACTAAGCCCTTAAAAAAGAGAGACCGTCTGCCTACGGGCGGGAGGAGCCCGCAGGCAGACGGCCCATCCCCGGTCGGAGCGCCAGAGGGGGTGGTTGGCTCCGGGGGAATGGTGGAGGAGTCTGGGAGGCTGGTCCGGAATGGCCCGAGGTAAGTGAGGAGGGTTGAGCCAGTTGGACTAGGGGGGTGCTCCCGAACGCATCTCCTTTCTCTAGTCTCTATTGTTCTCGGCCGAGCTCAAGGGGCCCTGAAGGCAGGCTGAGCTTTGCCTGAGAGAGCCTCGTAGCTAAATCATGGAGGAAAGACGCTCTTTCGTCTAGCGTGGTACCAGAGCCCCTGGCCCGGGGCCGTCGGGGAGCTTCCAGGCGCCCGGGGCCGACCGTTTGCCGTCCGGTGGGCGGGGGGTTGGCGGCGCACAAGCCGAGAGGGTGGTTCGACGCGAGACCCGCATTAGCAAACGGACAGCAGGCCGGCGTAGCTGGTCTGGAGGGCCCGCCCAAGGTCGTCGACGTGACGGCGAGGTCCGGGCGTGCGGAGGTCGACGAGAGTAGGCGCCGAGCGCATGAGGGCTGGGTGTTCATGCGCGACGGCATGACCGGCCACTGGGGCGTGCTGTTCACGTCAATGACGGCGGCGCTGATATCAGCGGCCGCCGTGGCGACCATACCCCTGCTCGTCGGTAACGCGGTCAACGAGGGCCTCGTAGCCCATCAGTGGACGCGCTTCGGCACTTACGTCGGCATAGTTGCCGTCCTGGGCGTGGTCCAGGCGGTGGCGTCGGGGGCCCGGCGGTGGTTCAACGGGGTCGCGTCGCGCCGTGTCGAATCGGAGATGCGGCGCAGCTTCCACGACCACCTGCTCTTCCTCGACGTGGCGTACCACACCAATATCAACCGTGGCCAGCTTTTGTCCCGGGTGACGAGCGACCTGTTCCAGATCCAGGCCGTGGTCGCGTCCGCCCCGTTCTGGGTGGCCAACGCCGCCCTCGCCCTGGCCGTAGGCGTGATCCTCATCCTCCTCAATCCTCTGCTCGGCATCGTCGCGATCGCCGCGTTGCCGGTGGTGGTCGTAACCTCCAACCGTTTTTCCCGCCGGGTGCGCGAAGCCATCTCCGACCTACAGCGCCAGCGGGGCGCGCTCGCCGGTGTGGTGGAGGAGACCATCTCGGGGGTGAGGGCGGTCAAGGGCTTCGGGGCCGAGCCGATGATGGAGGCCCGCATGGCCGAATCCGCCGGCGCCGTCTGGACGGAAGCCATGAGGGTCGTGCGGACCAGGGCGCGTTACCTCCCGACGCTCAACACGGTCCCGATGATGGAGCTGGCCGCGGTCAACTGGCTCGGGGGCTACCTGGTGATCCACCATCGCCTGAGCATCGGGATGCTGGTGGCCTACAACGCGTACCTCGCCACGTTGACGGGGCCGCTCCAGTCCATAGGTGCCTACATCGTCATGCTGCAGCGGGCGGTGGTCTCGGGGTACCGCCTGCACAGCATCATCGCCCGGCCCAGCGCGGTGCAGGAGCCGGCCGAGCCCGAACCGCTGCCTCCCGGGCCGGGGGCGGTCCTCTTCGACGCGGTCAGCTTCTTTTACGGCCGGCCCGCTACTCCTACGGGCGACCCCGTTACAGGGCCCGTCGCCGTGGCGGTCCCCGGCGCGGTCATGGGACCGGGAGCAAAAGAGCGGGGGCGCCCGGTGCTCGACCGCTTCGACCTGTCGATAGCAGGGGGAGAGGTGGTCGCAGTTGTGGGGGCCACCGGTTCGGGCAAGACCACGGTGCTGTCGCTCCTGGCCCGTCTCTACGACCCGCAGGCGGGGTCGGTGACCCTCGACGGAGTCGACGTTCGCCGGCTCAGCCTGCCCGTGCTGCGCCAGGCGGTGGCTGTCGTGTTCGAGGACAGTTTCCTGTTCAACGACACCATCGCCGCCAACTTGCGGGTCGGGCGTCCCTCGGCCACCGACGAAGAGCTGCGGGCCGCGGCACACTTGGCCCAGGCGGACGAGTTTGTCGACGAGCTGCCATTGCGCTACGACACGCCGGTCGGCGAACGGGGCTTCGGTCTGTCCGGCGGGCAGCGCCAGCGCATCGCCGTGGCCCGGGCCCTGCTGGCCGACCCAAGGGTCCTCATCCTGGACGACGCCACGTCGTCGGTGGACGCGCCCCGGGAGCTGGAAGTGGTGCGGGCGCTCGCCGGCGCCCGGGCGGGCAAGACGACGATCATCATCTCCCATCGCCCGGCGACCATCGCCGTGGCCGACCGCGTCGTGCTGGTCGAGGACGGCCGGCCCGTGGCCGCCGGTACCCATGAGGACCTGGTCGCCACTTCTGAGCGTTACCGTCAGGTCCTCAACCTGGAGCACCTCGAAGATCAGTTCGCGGTCGAGCCGGTTCACAGCGATGCCCCAGGCCGCGCCTCATGACCCGCCGCTCACGCCTGAGGCGACAGGCAGCCGCCCCGTCGGGCCCGCCCCGGCTGTGGACGGTGGTCTTCCACTCGTTGCGCCCTTACCGCGCCCGTATAGCCGTGGCCCTGGTCGTCTTACTGGCCGGCCTGGCCACCACCCTGGCCGGCCCGGCCCTGGTGGGTTATGCCATCGATGACGGGTTGGTCCTGCACCACTCCATTAGGACCGTCAACATCGCCGGTGCCGCCTACGTGGCCGTGTCGATCGCCTATTTCGTGCTCACCCGGCTCCAGACGCTCCAGGTCTCGGGTATCGGCGAATCGTTCCTCAACGACCTGCGCCGGCAGGTCTTCTCCCACCTCCTGGCCCAGCCGCTGGCCTTCTTCGAGGCCGAAAGCTCGGGCCAGCTGCTGTCACGGATGACCGCTGACATCGACACGCTGGAGAGCCTGGTGCAGAGCGGGCTGTCCAGCTTCGTCACCAGCATCGGCTTGTTCGTCGCCTCCCTGATCGTCCTGGTGGTCATGTCGCCGTTGATGTGCGCGGTGGTGGTCGTTTCGTTGGTGCCTACGCTCATCGCTTCGGCCCGGTACCGGACGGCCTCGACCCGGGCTTATCGCCTGGTACGCGACCTGATCGGCGGGGCCCTGGCCTCGCTGGACGAAGACTTGGCCGGCGTCCGGGTGGTCCAGGCGTTCCGCCAGGAAGAAGCAACCATAGAGCGTTTCCGGGAAGTCAACCAGGTCCAGCTGGAGGGCGAGCTGGCGACGGTTCGGCTATCGTCACGTTTTTTTCCAAAAATCGAGCTCTCGGGGGTGTCGTCGACGGTGATAGTCCTCGTGGTGGGGGCCTTGCTCGTACAGGCCCACCTCACGACGGTGGGGATCATCGCCGCGTTCGTGCTGTACCTGGCCAACCTGTTCAACGCCATCACCAGCCTCTCGGCCCTCTTCGACCTCCTCCAGTCCTCGGGCGCGGCGATGGCCACCGTTTTCGGGCTGCTCGAGGTGGGCCCGACCATGGTCGACCCCGAGCGCCCGTCGCCCTTGCCGCGGCGGGGCAGTTTGGAGCTGAGGTCAGTGCATTTCGCCTATGGCGTAGGTGCCGATGACGACCTCGATCCCGAGGAGCTCGATGAGCGCTTAGTGCTCGACGGCGTCGACCTGAGGGTGGAGGCGGGCGAGCGGTTGGCCCTGGTCGGGCCCACCGGCGGCGGGAAGTCCACCCTGGCCAAGCTGGCCGGCCGCCTGTACGACCCCACCACCGGCTCAGTGCGCTTCGGCGGTGTGGACCTGCGCGAGGCATTGCTGTCCCACATCCGGGAGCGGATCGTCGTGCTGCCCCAAGAGGGCTTCTTGTTCCGGGGCACGGTGCTGGAGAACGTGGCCCTGGGACGACCGGGGGCAACGCCTGAGGAGGCGCGGGAGGCCATCGCTCAGCTGGGCCTGACGGACTGGGTAGCAAGCCTGCCTCGGGGCGAGGACACCGACGTGGGCGAGAGGGGAGCCCACCTCTCGGCCGGCGAACGTCAACTGGTCAGCCTGGCGCGCGCCGCGCTCACGGACCCGGCCGTGCTCATCATGGACGAGTCGACCTCGAACATCGACCCCGGGACCGAGCGCCAGGCGGAGGCGGCCCTGGCCGTGCTGGTCGAAGGCCGCACCGTCATCGTGGTGGCCCACCGGATGCCGCTGGCCGAGCGGGCAGACCGGGTGGCCGTGATGCGCGAGGGCGAGCTGGTCGAGATAGGCAGCCACAACGAGCTCATCGAGGCCGACGGTCACTACGCCCGCTTGTTCGAAGCCTGGAGTGGGGGCGGCCTGGCCGGTTAGGGGGGCCTAGCCATTAGCCGCCGTAACGGCCTCCTTCCGGGCCGGCGTCCCCGGCCCGGAGCTCCGACAGTGCTCGCATGGCCGCTTCGTCGAGGTCGTTGTCATGGCGGCGGCTCATGAGGACGGCGACACCGGCACGGCGGGGCAGGTCGAAGCCGATGAAGCTGCCGAAGCCAGCCGTACCCCCGTTGTGCCAGTGCACTGGTCCCGCGTCGGTGTCCCGCACCAACCAGCCCAGGGCCACCTGCATACCGGGCCCGGCGGGGAGGCGGGGCTCGTGGGCGAGTTCCAACGCCTGGCGCAGCGGGGTCGTGCTCGGGGCCAGGTTGACGACGAGGTAACGGTGCATGCCCTGAATGCTGGAGAACAACGAGCCGGCCCCGGCTAGGGCCGGGTTGCGCCAGTGCTCGATCTCGGCCCCCGAGCCGTCCCGACCGAACAAGCGTCGCCCGCCAGGGTCGGGATCGGTCTCCGAGGTGACTTCTCCTAGGTCGAGCGGCGCCAGCACCTCCTGGTGCAGAAGTGCACCGAACGGTTTCCCGCCCGCCGCCGCCAGCGCTCGGGCCAGCACCCCGTAGCCGAAATTGGAGTACTCGAACGGGCGCGGAGGGGCCTGGCGGTCGCGGCTGAGCCTACGTAGTGCCCGGTCGACGTCGCCGTCCCGCACCCGGGAGTAGGGGTCCCGGAGCCGCAACACCATTCGCGCCTTGAGGTTGCGGGGGACCCTGGGGTAGCCCGAGGTATGGGTAGCCAGGTCGACGAGCCTGGTGGGCGAGCCCGAGGCCGCGGGGAGGTAGCGGCTGACCGGGTCTTCCAAACCGACCTGGCCGGAGGCCGCCATGGTCGCCAACAGGAGGGCGGTGAAGGTCTTGGTGACGGAACCGATATGGAAACCCGATGTCACCGAGGCGCTTGAAGCCCAGGTCCCGGTGCGCTCCCCGGCGACTGCTACTGCGGCCAGCGGCCAGCCGTCATCAGCGGCGAGGGGCGAGAACGCGTCGCGCAGTACCCCGGTGAGCCACTCGTCGCTCAGGTCGCCGGTACTGCCCACGCCCCGGCCATGTCTGCGGCAGCCAGGATGGCCTCGGCCAGGGCCCGGGCCGAGGCCGGGTCTAGCTCGACGGCGACTCGCGCCCCCGGGCCCAACGCGGGGTTGATGAAGTCCACATTGAGGGTGTGCTCGGCCGCGGCGTGGACGGGGTGGTCGAAGTAGACGGTGGCCGCCGACAATGTGAACCACCCGTCGGCACCCTTCCCGCTGCCGCTGAGAGCTACGTGATCGGTGTGATAGGTGCACATGGCGGGCCTAGGAGGCGAGGTAGCGGCCGTAGAAGGCGTCGACCCGGCGCCAACCGTCGACAGCCGCCTCGGGGCGGTAAGCGGGGCGGTCGACGGCGAAGAAGGCGTGGCCCGCGCCCGGGTAGGAGTGGAACTCGTACGTCTTGCCCAGCTGGGCCAGCTCCTTATCTAGGACCGCCACGTCGTCGGGCGAGGGGTTCTGGTCCTCTTCGCCAAACAGCCCCAGCAGAGGACAATGAAGATCCTTGGCCAGGTGGAGGATGGGGCCGATCTTCAGGTTGTACTGGGGCGGAGGCGGCTTGACCACCATGCCCGGGTAACAGGCCACGGCCGCGTCGAGGGGGAGCGAACAAGCGGACAAGAAGGACTGGCGTCCGCCCGAGCAATACCCGATGGTGCCCAGCTTGCCATTGGCGTTCGGCAGGGACTTGATCCGTTCCCCGGCGCCCTTGACGTCGCCTAAAAGGCGTTCGTCGGGCACGCCCCCCTGGGCGCGGGCGGCGGCGGCCGCATCGTCAGGGGCCGCGCCGGGCGCTTCGCGCGAGTAAAGGTTGGGCATAAGGGCGATATAGCCTCGAGCAGCGAAACGTCGCGTGATCTCCTTCGTCGGTTCGTCGTAACCGGGCATGTGATGGATGACCACCACGCCGCCGTAAGGGCCTTTACCGAGGGGTTGGGCCAGGTAGGCCTCGATCTCGTCACCGCCGTAGCCGGTGATAGTGACCGTCTCTGCTTTCAGGTCGTAAGTCATTGGTAGTCAGGGGCGCAGTGCCCGCAACGCGAGCCCGTTTCCCCATTCTCCTTTCAATCCGTGCGTGCGGTTCTCCCGCACACGGCTTACCGACGGTCTTCTGGACATGGTTACGCCGCTTTCGGGTAGCGGATTGTGCCCATGGGCTTGTACAGGCCCTGGTCGTGGAACCAGGCGCTGGTCCAGCGGTCTGCCTGGCCGCCATGTAGGTTGCGGCCCCGCTTCTTGACCATCAAGCGGACCAGCCGCCACCAAACATAGCGGTCCAAAGAGACGAACTTCATCGCAGCGTTTCCAGTGCGGAAGTAATTACCCCATCCCCGTAGGAACAGGTTGAGCCGCTCGATCACGTCTTGCAGCTCCGTCCCCACCTGGCTACGACCGGTCAAGGCCTTGATCCTGGCTCGGGCCCGCTTCATGGACCGCAGTGACGGCCAGCGTTGCAGGTAGTAGCGCACGATGTGGCGCTGCTCCCACAGCTTGCCGGACATGCGGGCATGGAAATGGCACCCGAGGAAGTCAAAGCCAGCCTTGCCGGCCCGGAGGTCGACCACTCGGGTCTTGTCCGGGTGCAGGGCGAGGCCCAGCTCGCCCATCAGCTCAGATGCGAGCTTGTGGGCCTGCTCAGCCTCTGCCTGGGACCCACAGGCGACGACGAAGTCGTCCGCGTAGCGGACAAGCTCACCGACGCCACGATCGGCCCAGGCCCGGTCGAAAGCGTGCAGGTAGATGTTGGCCAGGAGGGGAGATATGACCCCTCCCTGGGGCGTGCCCGTGACCGTCTCGGAGAGCACCCCGTCTGCCAACACCCCGGCACTCAACCACAGTCGCAACAGCTTGAGCACCCGGCGGTCCGACACCCGCTCTTCGACCAGCGACAGAAGTCTGTTGTGGTCGATCGAGCCGAAGAAGTCTTTAATGTCGGCCTCAAAGACAAAGCAATTGCCCTTGATAAAGCCCACCCGGAGCTTCTCCATGGCGTCGGTGGCCGAGCGCTTGGGCCTGAACCCGAACGAGCAGGGCAAGAAGTCGGCCTCGAAGATAGGTTCGAGGACGATCTTGGCTGCCTGCTGGCACACTCTGTCGGCGACAGTGGGTATGCCCAACGGCCTCTTGGAGCCGTCAGGCTTCGGTATGTGCACCCGGCGCACAGGCGCCGGGTGGTAGTTGCCTGTACGTAAGGCCTCTTGGAGCTCGGCCAGCATGCGCTCTGCCCCATAGGCCGCCACCGCCGACAGGGTCATCGCATCGACCCCGGCGGCGCCACGGTTGGCACGAACTCGCTCCCAGGCCTCCCACAGGACGTCACTCCTGTGGGCACGGTCGTAAAGGGCATGGAAACGCCGTTCCCGAGACTGCTTGGCCGCAGCCCATAGCCGGTTCTGGAGTTGTCGCACTTTGACGACGGGCATATGCCCGTCGGGGTAGTTGGGCCGGGCGGTCCCGGCCATGCCCTCACGCTTACCTCCGTTCCCGGCATGACCGAAGTCGGGGCCCTTCCCTGTCGCCGGGTTCCTCCCGGCGG
>Ga0182027_10016446_pt1 | contig 10098 bp, 10 predicted proteins | sample 712E1DmetaG_FD_121300 | JGI IMG/M metagenome (GOLD analysis project Ga0182027, IMG submission 121300) | Permafrost microbial communities from Stordalen Mire, Sweden - 712E1D metaG (Illumina Assembly) | ecosystem: Environmental > Terrestrial > Soil > Wetlands > Permafrost | place: Sweden... | reverse complement strand
GATTTTGATGTGTGTTTTCCATATTTGTTTTATTTATAAACTATGAACTGTTATTTTATGAACTATAAACGATGAACTATGAACAATCAAGGCTTCGCATTTGTTCCGATAGAATTGTTCATCGTACATTGTTTATTGTTCATCGAAAGCGATCTTAACACCAAAACGCCGATGACGAAAAGGGCGGTTGAGGATAAAGCCGAAAGCATGCAATATTGGCAAATGGCTTTAATGACAAAAAGCTGCAAATACACCAAATAAAGCGAGAAAAGAAAACCCACGGCCGTGAATCGGGCCGTCCATTTAATGATCCAATCGCGGCGCATGTCCAGGTAAAGGACCAGCGCAAAAATAATGACGAGATAGTAAAGCGAGCCCAGAAGCGCCATTGGCACGCCAAAAATAACCGAATACGAACTCGTGGTGACAAGTTCGCAACCATGCACGAGCGAGCAAGGCGGCGTTCGATTCAAAAAATGTTCGACGGTGAGGTATCCGGCATCGATAAATCCGAGTGGAGCCAAACCGAGCAAAACAAAGAACAACCAGCGATGCTTCCGGTGAGCTAAAAATGTGCTAGAGACCGAGGGCTTGATCAAGTTTTCCTTTAAATTCTGCATAGGATCGGGACTGTATTTCCACGCCGTTCAAGAAAAAAGTCGGCGTGGAATCAACCCCTGCTTTTACACCGCTTTGGGCATCTTTGTCAACCTTGGCCTTGACGGCGTCGGAGTTCATGTCCGAATTGAATTTGCCCATGTCCAAACCAAGCGACTTAGCGTATGCATCGAGGATGGTCCCAAGCGCGGCGCTGTCTAAGGTCGACCAGTCGGTTTGATGAGTGAAAAGCAGACCCTCCATTTCGAAAAATTTTCCCTGAAGCCCGGCGGCGCCGGCGGCATAAGCGGCCGGGATGCCGTTCACATGTCCCGGGATGGGAAAATTGCGATAAACGAATCGCACCTTGTCGCCGTAGGCAGCTTCCAAATTTTTTATGATCGGGTATTCTTGTCCGCAAGCCGGGCACTCAAAGTCGGCGTACTCGACGAATGTTACCGTTGAATCGGCTTTGCCGAAAACATGGTCGTCGGCGAGGATCTCGTTCACGCCCGGCACATAGACCTTCGCTTGTCCGCCGCCCCCCGCAAGCCAAACCATGCCGGCCACCGCCAGAACAATGGCGCCGACAACCGACGACCAGAGGATGATCCGGTACTTATTATTGGACATTTCGTTTGGATTTATAGGGTTAAGCGATATTCGAGGGTATCACTTCTTTTGCGCATTGGCAACGCAGGATTTAAGGGTCGATGTTTGCGTCCAGCCGCATTTACCGTCGGCCTGACGGGCGCAGATCGCGGACTTGTAGCAAGCGTATTGCGGCAGATACAGGCAATCGCTGATCTCATTTTTGTCGGAACAGATCTGGCCCGAGCAGCCGGAAATGCGGCAAACCGTAACCGGGTCCGATGCGCTCCATGACGGAGCGTTTAAATCGAATTGCACCGATACGCTTACTTGATCATCGTTCGCGGGCAGACCCGAAGGATTGTCTTTTTTAAGGATCAACGTGCCGCTTGCGGTCGTTGGTTTGGTAAAGGTCAGCGTCGCTTTAAAAGGAACGAATTCCCCGCTGGTCCAGTCCCCTTCGGCGGTCGCTTGACTGGTCGCCAAAGTCGCGCCGTTTCCGTCCTTCAACTCAATGGGGAACGAACCCTCAAAATACCAAGCGCGCGCCGAGCCCGTGATTATAAGCGGGCTCATGATCTTGTCGCCGGGGCGCGGCGAATCAAGGCGCACAAATTGCGCTTCTTTACCAAGGTCATAGGATGGACTCGCCGGCGCGACGGGGCGAGCGGCGGGGGGCGCGGACAAACGCGACAAAGTTAACGCAAGGGTGATGATCAAAAAGATCAAAACGCCAACCAAGCAAAGAACAAGCCAAAATATCCTTGATCGCTGATGGTCATTCATATACCTCAATCTTACCGCGCGGCAAGATAAACGGCAACGGTCGCGGCGGTTTCGGCGCGCAAGACGAGCGCCCCGAGCGAGGCGACGGCAAATCCCGCCTCGCGAGCGGCGATGATCTCGAACTCCTCCCAGCCGCCCTCGGGACCGATCCAAACGCCGACGGTTTGCGTGAACGTCTTCGCGCGAAGGAATTCTTCGCCTTCCGCGTCAAAGAAATAATTGATGTCGTTATCCCCCGCCCCCTTTATGGCGTCGCGAAATTTTGTCGACGCGGATATTTCAGGAACGACTGAGCGGCCGCATTGTTCGGCCGCTTCTTGCGCGATCTTCTTGAGGCGGTCGAGATTCAAGCCAAGCTTGACCGTATGCGCGGTGATAACGGGAACGATCATGGCGGCGCCGCACTCCACGGCTTTTTCGACGGCGTACTCGAAATTTTCGCGCTTGAGCATGGCGCAATACAGAATAACGCGCCGTTCGGGATCATTCCCGGCGCCGCGCGAACCGACCGTCACCTCGATCGCGGATCTATCAACCGCACTCACCGCGCAAAGCGCTTCGGCGCCTTGTCCGTCGCAGAGCATGATCTGCTCGCCGACGGCGAGCTTAAGGACGTCGCGCAACTGATGCACGAAGCCGGGCTCGCGAACGAGCAAGCGCTCGGCCGTGAGGTCAAAATTGCCGATGAAGCGATGGATCTTTTTCATACTTATGAACGATGAACTATAAACAATGAACAATTAATGCTTCGCATTGAATCCAACGGAGTCGTTCATCGTTCATAGTTCATCGTTCATTTTTTAGATTTGAACAATCTGCTGGAATTGATGAGCGGGAAAAAATCGGTGGCAAAATTATAGAAGGCGGCGAGCGCCGGACCGGCCACGCCGGTTAAAACCAGCGCGAAACCGAACAGATTGGAAACGGACCAAATGGCGATATCCGACGAAATGACGCGCATGGAACGGCGCGAGAGTTCAACGAGTTCCGGCAAACGATCGAGGTTATCGGCGAGGATCACGACATCCGCCGCTTCAACCGCCACCGCCGCGCCGCCGCCCATGGCGATCCCGACGTCGGCGCGCGAAAGCACCGGCGCATCGTTCACTCCGTCGCCGATCATGCCGACCGGACCGTCGCTTAAAAGCTTTTCCAATTCAAGGACCTTGTCTTCCGGTTTCATGCCGGCGCGGTACTCGGCAATGCCCAGTGAGCGCGCCGTTCGTTCGGCGGTTTCTTTGCGGTCGCCGGTGAACATGATGATGCGCGAGACGCCCAACTTTTTGAGCCGCTGAAGCGCGCGCGCCGCTTCGGGGCGCGGCGAATCGGCAACGATCACTTGGCCCAAATACGAATCGGAACGAGCGACAAAAACGACTGAACGGCCGTCTTCGCTCACCGAGGCCGGGTGTGCGATATTCTTCGAATCCAAAAATTCGGCCGTTCCAATGATCATCTCGGCGCCCGCGATCGTTGCGATCACGCCGCGCCCGGTCACTGTTTCAAATTTTTCCGGGTCAGGAACGGTTTGCAGCTTTTCAGCCGCCGCGCGATAAATGGCATGACCGACAGGGTGTTCGGCGAACTTTTCCGCACACGCAAGATCGGTCCAAAACCGCTTTTCATCGATGCCGTCCGCCAAGCGGACATCGGCGACCGTAAGCGATCCGTAGGTGAGCGTGCCGGTCTTGTCGAGTACCAAGGTCTTGAGTCGGGCAAGCGCTTGAAGGCGCTCGCCGCCCTTCACGATAATGCCGCGCTTCGCCGCCGCGCCCAAGGTGGCGGTCACCGCGAGCGGGATGGCAACCGCCATGTCGTCGGCGCAAGCCACAAGGAAAAGCGCCGCGGTCATGGTCGCGTTCCGCGTAACCAGATAGACGACGGCGCCAAGCGCGGCGACGATCGGCAAAAAAATTGCGGCAAATTTGTCGGCGAGGCGCTCAGGACTTGATTTGTTCTTCTCGGCCGCGCGCATCAAGACCACCAAGCGCTCGATGGTCGAGTCCTTGCCAACGCCGCTTGCGCGGATCTTCAATACGCCGGTCTCGACCAAAGTGCCCGCATAAACATGATCGCCGTTTATTTTGCGCACCGGACGCGACTCGCCGGTCACCGACGCTTCATTCACGTGCGTCGATCCGAAAATAACCACGCCATCGACCGGCACGCGAGCACCGGCTTCAATAACGACCGTCTCATTAAGCGCCACCGCTTCCGCCGCGATCTCTTCAAGGCGACCCTCGCGCTCAACGACGGCTTTTGAAGGTTTTAACGCCAGCAATTCTTCAAGTGCGCGTTTGGTACGGCTTTGGGTGAACGAGTCGAGGAGACGCGTAAAGGCCAGCATGAGCGTAATGAATCCGGCCGATCGCGCGTCGGTCAGCACAAAAGCGATGACAAGCGCGAAAGTATTAAAAACCTCGATGGTTACGCGTCGCCGCGCCAGAGAATGGAAAGCCGAAGCAACGGTGGGCGCGGCGGCGACGACGGCGGAAGCGAACAGAACGATCCCCAATGAAGGAAAAACAAGATCGACCCCAAAAGCCGAAAGCATGAGCGCGATGAGGATGTATTCGCGACGCGGCGGTTTTAAAAAACGGCTGGCATTCATGATTTCAGGAATGAGGCGATGCGGCGGGCGTACGGTTTTTTGATCGCGGCGGCGAGACGCAGGTGGCCGCCGGAGCGCGCGATGACGAATTTGGCGCCGATCCTCTTGGCAAAACCCGCAGTCGGCTTCCATGGCACAATGAGATCGTTCTTCGCATGAATGATGAAAAGTTTGCGGCCGTCGAATTCACGCTCATGAGCGATCGGATTAAAGAACAAACCGCCCTTTAACTTGTCCCAGTCGCGCCGCTCGACCCGATAGACCGCGCCAAAGGCCTTGGCTGTGAATGTGGCGAGCTTTTGGATCGGCTCGATCCGGCTTTGCACCTGCCAGTCGATGACCGGAGAAAGCGCCACGGCTTTTTTCACCCGCTTGTCCCGCGATGCCATGATCGCGGTGCAGCCGCCAAAACTGGTGCCAACGAGATAGACCCGCGGGTTCATGATCCTGAATTTTTTTCCGCCCCAATATTCGGTGAATTCCTTTTGCATGCCGTCGATCGAATCAATGACGTCGCGATCCGGCGATTTGGCCAAAAACAATCCCCCGCTCTCCCAGGTGCCCCGGTAGCGAATATGAAAAGCCCAGTAGCCGAGACGGGAAAAATATTCAAGCACTTCGCCCTTTGCCGGCAAACTGGGCAAGCCGTCGCACAAGATGACGACCTTGTTGGTCGGCCGCTTGGGCGGAATGAACTCGGCCAAGATCTCTTTCTTGAAACGAGTGCGCAGGGTGCGGATCATACTTTTTTGCGCAGCGCGAGCATGAGGTCGGAAATATTTATCTCGGTAAGACCGGTCATTATCTGACTGTCGGTCTTTTTCATGAATGGGAACGAGTCATTCTTGGCGAGGTACGCGTCGCCGGAAAGACCAAGGCGCTTGGCCGCTTCTTTGGTCTTGAAGTCGGCAATTCCGCCCGCAGCCGGACCGTTGTCTAGCCCGTCGGAAGCGCAGCCCACCACGACCGTGCCGTCGACGATATGTTTAAGGGCGCCGAGCGCCAACTCTTGATTGCGGCCGCCCGCGCCGCGGCCCGCCACCGTCACCGTCGTCTCGCCGCCGGCAATGATCGCTTCGCCGGATTCCGGCATGGTTGCAAGTTTGCCGCCGACCGAACGCGCTTCGCCCTGCAAAGCCGACGACAAGATGCGCGCTTTGTAACCAAGCCGCTTGGCTTCGTCTTTCATCGCCTCGAGCGCCGCGCCGTTCGAAACGACGAGCAGGTTGTGAACGCGCCGGAAAAAGACCGGATCCTTGGGCGTTTCGGCCAGATCGCAGCCGGGCAAAGCACATGACTTAATGATGTCGTACTTGGCGAGCACGCGCGCCGCGTCCTCAACGGTCGTCGTGTCCATGAGCGTCGGACCCGAAGCGACCATACTCATGTCATCGCCCGGCACGTCGGAGAAAATAAGTCCGAGCACGGTGGCCGGATAGGCCAAACGCGCGAATTGTCCGCCCAAGACCTCGGAAAGGTGCTTGCGCACGGTGTTCTCTTCGCGAATATCGGCGCCGCAGCGCATAAGCGTTTGCGTGATAAAGGCGAGCTCGTCGCATTTGACTCCCGATGGGCGGCAAAGCAAAGCCGAGCCGCCGCCGGAAACCACGGCGATGATCAGATCCTTGGAATCGGCTTTTTTAATCATCGCGACGATCTCGCCGGTCGCGCTGATATTCTTCTCGCTGGGCAAGGGGTGGGTTCCGACGAGCGTTTTTATCTTTTTAAGTTTTCCGCCGGAAATTCCCAGCACGATCCCGCCCGAAAGTCGGGAGCCCAGCATTTTTTCCAATTCGGCGGCCGCGGCGTGCGATGCTTTGCCAAAACCGATCACATAAACGTGATCGTATTTTTTAAGATCGTATTTGCGGCGGCCGGCGGTTAAAATATTCCCCTTTAACTTCAACTTGGCGCGGATGGCTTTATCAGTGCGCACGGCGTTCAAGCCGGCTTCGAGTATTTTTAGCGCGTCGCGGCGGGCCGGCGTTTTAGCGAGCGAGACGAAGTTTTTTATGATGTGTTCAGGCATAGAAAATCATCTTACGCTTTTTTAGGCGTTCTGTCGCTTGAATTCATCCGCAGGCCGTAAGCGACAATGCCAAAGGCCACGGCGACGTTAAGCGACTCTTTTTTCCCGAACATCGGGATCTCCAAAATCTTGTCGGCGCGAGAGAGCACCGCCGGTGTAACACCTTTTATCTCATTGCCCACGATGAGCGCCGCTTTTTCAAGTTGCCGCTTAGATAGGCGCAGGCGTTGGTACGGCATTGACTTTTTGCTTTGCTCAACGGCGAAGATCTTATAACCATCGGCGCGTAACTTATCCAAAAGCCGCGTCGTGGAGGCGCACTTTTCCCAAGCAACGGTTCGCTCCGCCCCCAGCGCCGTCTTGACGAGCGGCCCAACGGGCAAGCCGAATTCATCATATGGCGCGGGCGTGTAGCCGCACAAATATATTTTAGAAATTCCGACCGCGTCAGACGTCCGAAAGATCGAACCGACGTTGTGCAAGTTTCGGATGTTGTGCAAGATGGCGATCATTTTACAAGCACCCCAGTGTCTAACGCCTCGAAAGCCGAACCGGGAATATTTTTGAGCGTATTAAGATCGTCGTCGTTCCAGCCGCCGCTCCAGGCGCCTTGGAAGAACCATGACGAGCCGTTGTCGGCCAAGATCATGCCGTATTTTTTCATGGCCGTGGCAATGACCTTGGCTTGCGGCGGCAATTTTGAAATATCATAACTTGCCTTGAGACGCACACGCAGGCCCATGGGCGGCAGCGCGGGATCGGTGCTGGAGCTCGCGTCGTGGGTCGCGGGATGAATATAGGCCTTTTGCGTTTTGGGTGCGGTAAAACGAATGGCATGGTTAATGGCGCCGGCGCTCACTTCGTCGTATCGGACAAGCCCGGGCAGGATCGGCAAACCGGCGGCGTCGGCCGAGGTCCATCCTTCCGGCCTTAAGGCGTTGCTTTTCAAGTCCCAAATTGCGCCGGAGCCGGCCGTCCAGCCCGCGCCGCGGTCGGTGTTGAGCGTCGCGTCATAAAGTTCGTACAATTTGCATTCGTCTTTTTGCAGGACGAGCAAATGCTGATCCGATCCCCCTTCAATTTCCGGCCGCGCCGGAATGGGATACGGCCCCTTGTCGCTTTCACCGGCATAATCAAAAGCGACCGAATACTTCGGCGTCGAGTTGTCGGCGATGTTATATGGAATTCCGTAGTCGCGATTTTCGCCGAAATCAGGGTGAAGCCCTTTGGATGAACCGATGGAATTTATGTAAGCCGAAGAATTGGCGGCGACCGGTAAATTGGAAACATCTTCGTTCCACGGATTATCCGCGGGGAAAATCGAACATCCGGCTAACGAGTTGCTGGATGTTAGTTGCGAGTTGCTGGTTGCCGGTTGAACGGACGAGGTCGGGGCGACGGGAATTTGTGCGAGATCGGCGTTCGTGATACCCAAGCCGCACTGTCGCATGATCTGGAAAGCCGCGCTTCCATCTTTGATATATGAAAGAACGCCGGTGCGCGGACAAAGATAATATGCCTCGCCGTGCAAAGCCACGCGCAAAACAATGCGCCCCATGACTCGCGAGCGCAGGGCGATGTTCCCCGCCGCGAGCTTGGCGTAATCGGCTTCCGAAACTCCCAAGCCGTATGAGCGCATGATGCTATAAGCCGCAGCGCCGTCGGCGAGATAAGTTCTTTGCAATGACGCCGGATCCACATACCACGCTTCGCCGTGCGAAGCGACCTGCAGCAACACCTGGCCTTTTAATCGCTCAGCAAGCGGCGACGCCGCGCTGCCGCCCATCGGCGCAAGCAAAGCGACGATCGAAAGACAGGCAAATATTTTCTTGAACATATTTTTTACCGTCCAAAACGGCGGCGCGGAAAATTTCCGCCGCGACCGTTCGGGCGCGCGGACGGAAACGGCCGACCTTGCCGCCGATCGCCGCGCGGCGCGCGTTCATCGGGAAACTGACGCTGGTTCATGGTGGCGTTTTGGGTCGCGGGGGGCAGTTCGGGCAATTGCGTTATTTCAAGATTAATGCGCATAAGCCGCTCGATCTCGCGCACCTCGGCGCGCTGATCCGGGCAGGCGAAAGAAATAGCGCGCCCTTTGTGGCCGGCGCGGCCCGTGCGGCCGATCCGGTGCACGTAATCCTCGGCGTTCTCGGGGAGGTCAAAGTTAACGACAACTTCGATGCCGGTCACATCGATCCCGCGCGCGGCAATGTCGGTGGCGATAAGCACGCGGTATTTCCCATTCTTAAAGCCGTCGAGCGCTTCGCGCCGCTGGTTCAACGAGCGGTTGGAATGGATCTCGGCGGCGCGATGATGCATGGCGTTCACCGCGCGGGTGATCTTTTTGGCGCCGAACTTAGTGCGGGAAAAAACCAGCATCGGGCCGTGGTATTCGGAGAGCAATTTCTCGAGCAAGCGGATCTTGTCCTCTTTTTTAACGACGAACAATTCTTGCTCAACGCCTTCGGCCGCCGAACCGGCGCGCGCCACCTCGACGCGCACGGGAAGCTTCATATGCTTGGTCGCGATCCGCACAATGTCGTCGGGCATGGTCGCGGAAAAAAGCAAGGTCTGACGTTCGGCCGGCACGGCGTTCAAGATCTTATTGATCTGCGGCGCAAAGCCCATGTCGAGCATGCGGTCGGCCTCGTCAAGTACCAAAATTTTAACATCATGCAGATCGATGGTGCGCTGGTTCATGTGGTCCAAAAGACGCCCCGGGGTGGCAATGATGATGTGCGGATTCTTGCGCAACTGCTGAATTTGAACGTTAAGCGACGCGCCGCCGATCAAGACCGCCGTGCGCAAACCAATGCCGCGGCCGATCTTATGCAAATGCTCTTCCACCTGTAGCGCCAATTCGCGCGTTGGCAAGATCACAAGCCCCTTGCCCTTAAGCTGAGCCAGGCGCTGGATCATGGGAATGCCGAAAGCAAGCGTTTTACCGGTGCCCGTCTGCGCGATGCCGATCATATCCTTGCCCTCGATCGCCGTCGGGATCGACTTTGATTGGATCGGCGTTGGAACGGTAAACTTCATTCGGTCGAGCGAGGCCAACAAGCCCGGCGCAATGCCGAGTCCGTCAAAACCGTTCGAAATATTTTCGTGCGTCATATGTTGTTACGGATTAGTTGCGGCCGGCGCCGATGAATTTATTAAGGCGAGAGACGTTGGCGCGGCGGCGGAGGCGACCGTCGGGAGCGCATTATCCGGAGCGTTAGGCGTGGCAAAGAAGCCGGCGGCTAGCATATCATAAACGCGACGCAATTTCACCACATACCCGGCCGTTTCGGCGAAGATCCATGAGTTCTTTATCTTCGCCGCGTTCGCAAGCGCCGTCGCGCGCGCGCTAATGTCTTGCACGCGTTCAGCTTTTAGCGTTTTTACCGCGGCGGCGGAAACGGACTTTAATTTTTTATCGATGGCCGCGATCCGCGATTTGAGCGAAGCCGCTTTCCCGGTAAGTGCAGCGTAATCGCCCGCG